>Ga0209958_1000083_pt1 | contig 317440 bp, 301 predicted proteins | sample ThiBio_inoc_plan_FD_183942 | JGI IMG/M metagenome (GOLD analysis project Ga0209958, IMG submission 183942) | Wastewater bioreactor microbial communities from Cape Town, South Africa - Thiocy_inoc_plan (SPAdes) | ecosystem: Engineered > Bioremediation > Thiocyanate > Unclassified | place: South...
ACACATTCTTGGCCAAATCGATGCCAATGGTTGTAATCTTCATGGTGGACGCTCCTGCTGGTTCAAGTGGAAGAACTGACATCTCCACTGTGGCACTTTCGATGCCGTTTAGGGTGGGGGCGTCCATTCCATTGGTTCAAAGTCTTTTTGGAGACCGCATTGGAGTGCAATCGGGATGATTGGATGCTTCGGATGCGCTGCATGGGCTCATGCCCATGCAGCGCATCCGGGGCGTCCAATCGCCCGATTTCACTCCAACCCTTCGGGCAGGTGCCTTGCCGGGCGGTCTGCGGCGTTGCGGACGCTTGCCAATAGCCGGGCTATTGGCTGCACCCCGCGCCTTACATTCCATCCCGGCAAGGTACCCGTGCGACCCTGAAAAGATCTTGAATAGGTTCTTAGCCCAGCGCCAGACTGTCCGCATCGAACGACGGTGGCCGCAAAAGGTCCTCGTCGATGCCCATCACTTTGCTGGCGCGCTCCAGGGCCTGCCACAGGGGCGCAGGCATCTGCAGTATTTCTTCGGGAGAGGCTGACTGCGCAATCCATGCGCTAATGTCAACGTGCTGCTCGGCGGTGAGCAAGTCCAGGTGCAGCATTTCGTCAATGGTCTTCATCGGTGGTCTATCGGTAGCGGGTCTTGCTGGCGAGGGCACCTGCTGGTGCTGGGAAGTGGAAGCCCAAGGCTACCTGACAACCATCAACATGCGGCCCATAGCGCCAATATCAACCGGGGCACGCCGAGCCCCCGGCGCTCGGGAAACGCGACCATCCAGCCCTGATCATGGAAGAACCTGGCCAGAGCCGGTCTCGTCGCCGTGGTGGTGAGCCTGGCAGCGTCATTGCCCACGGCCCTGCAATGCCAAAACGCTACTCCCCGCGCCCCCGCACCTGCGCCCTGAACCCCCAGTTGTTCTCCAGCCCCACATTCACCGCCTTCCCGCCGTCCTCGAATTTCAGCGTGACCACGGTGACCTCGCCATCCGCCACCGAGCGCGAGATGAGCTGAAAGGTCTGCGCATCAAGCCAGTGGCCCTTGATGGCGATGACCGCATTGGGTCCCTGCTGCGCGGTGCGGTACTTGCCGTCCAGGCCCAGCGGGCCGGCAACCGGCTCGCGCGGCAAATCGGGGCGGCTGCTGTCGAAGGTGACCTCATAGCGCGGGTTGGCAGGCGTGAGATCCAGCACCAGGCGCTGGATGCCCATGCCGTTGCGCTCCAGCAGCCAGGCCTTGCGCGAAACGGTGGCGGCCAGTTCGGGCGTGGTGGTGGGGATGGCGCTGGGCTTTTCCACCCCGGCATCGCGGATACGGGCGGCCAGATGGTCCTGCCCGGCAGCGTCGGCAGGCAGGGGCTCGCGCGAGCGCACTGCGGCGGTGATCTGGTCGATGAACAGGGGCAGCGGGTAGTGGCGCCGGCCGGTCACGGCGACGACCACGTCGAGGTCGGGCAGCACCACGATGAGCTGGCGGTTGAAGCCGGCCGTGAAGTACGCGCGCCTGGAAGGGATGCTCCACCAGCCGTTGGCGTACTTGAAGGCGGGCGCACCGTTGCTGGTGCCAAAGCCCATGTCCACCACGGGATTGAAGACCTGCTCCACCCAGGCGGCGGGCAGCAGCTGGCGGCCGTTCCACTGGCCCTTGCGCAGGTAGAGGTAGCCGATGCGCGCCATGTCGCGCGGGTGCAGGTACAAGCCCCAGCCGCCGACCTCCAGGCCCTGCGGGTCCTTGCGCCAGCGGACGTCGGTGATGCCCAGGGGGCCGAACAGCCGCTTTTGCGCATAGGCCAGGGTGCTGCCGCCGGTCTTGTGCGCGAGGATGGCCGAGAGCAGATGGGTGTTGCCACTGTTGTAGTTGAAGCCCGTGCCGGGCGCCTGGGCCATGGGCCGGTCGAGCACAAAGCCCTGCCAGTCGCGCGTGCGGGTCAGCTGCAGCATGGTCTCGGGCACGGCGTCGCTGAGCGGCTCGATCCAGTTCAGGCCCGAGGTCATGTCCAGCAGGTGGCCCACAGTCATGGCCTTCTTGGAGGCATCGGCGTTGGCGACCTTGCGGTCGGCAAAGAAGTCAAGCACAGGCGCATCGCGCGAGGCGATCAGCCCGTCCTGGATGGCCATGCCGGTGAGCGTGGCGACGACACCCTTGGTAGTGGAGTTGACGGCATGCTTGAGCCCCTCGCGGTACGGGGCATAGAAGGCCTCGGCCACCAGGCTGCCGTGTCGGGTGACGAGCAGGCTGTCCATGCCCTGCGCTGCGCCAAAGTCGACGAGCTTGGCCAGCGCCGCGGAGTCCATGCCCTGCGCCTCGGGCGTGCTTTCTGCCCAGTCGTCAGCAGGCCAGATAGCGGCGAGAGGGGCTTCGACAGCCGATGCAGCGGGGGATGCGGCAGGTGATGCGGGGGCCGCTGCATCCTGCGCTCCCGCTGGGGTAAAAGGCACCGCCGCGCTGGCCAGCAGTACGGCCGTGGCCTGCCTGCGGTTGATCCATGTCGCGGAGACTTTCTCTCCCGCGTTGCCGTCTCTGTGCATGGCCATCGTCAGTACCCTCAGTGCATGTTGTGCAGAAATCATATGCGCCCATGGGCCCGTACTGCACATCGTCCGCATCCCAGGCAAACCCAAGAGCTGGAAGCAACCGCTCTCGGCCGCGAGCCGCGGAATTTATGCCCTGCGGGGCGATACGGCTTGGGGCTATCGAGTACGCAGGCGCGGGCGATACCATTGCAGGTTGTGCTCCCCCAAAAAATCGACTCCCACGTTCTGCCATGACCCACGCTACCGAATTCGCGCCCGGCCTTGTTGTCCAGGGCATTGAAGCCCCCCTGTCCCTGTCGAGCTACAAGCTCATCGCGTTTGACATGGACTCCACCCTCATCAACATCGAGTGCGTGGACGAAATCGCCGACGCCGCAGGCCGCAAGGCCGAGGTGGCCGCCATCACCGAAGCGGCCATGCAAGGCGTGATCACCGACTACAAGGAAAGCCTGCGCCAGCGCGTGGCCCTGCTCAAGGGCGTGACGGTGCAGCACATGGAACAGGTGTTCACCGAGCGCCTGCGCTTCAACCCAGGCGCCAAGGAGCTGATCACCGCCGCCAAGGCTGCAGGCCTGACGACGCTGCTGGTCTCTGGCGGTTTCACCTTTTTTGCCGACCGCGTGAAGGCCGGGCTGGGCATTGATTTCGCCCGCTCCAACATGCTCGAAGTGCAAGATGGCCAACTCACCGGCCGCATGGTGGACCAGGCCTGGGGCGACATCTGTGATGGCGCCGAAAAGCGCCGCACGTTGCTGGAAGTGGCTTCGCTCATGGGCATCTCGCCCCAGCAGGCGATTGCCGTGGGCGATGGCGCCAATGACCTGCCCATGATGGGCGCGGCGGGCCTGTCGGTGGCCTACCACGCCAAGCCCGCCGTGCGCGCGCAGGCCAAGGTGGCCATCAACCAGGGCGGGCTGGACCGGCTGCTGGAAGTGCTGCGCTGATTCGCGACACCACAGCCCCGCCATGCTGAAGGCCCTTGCCACCCGTGCCGCGCAGTCCTTGCGCAAAAGCTGGAAGCAGCACCTGGCCACCCTCGCGCTCGCCTGGGTCGCCATCGTGGCGGTAGACACCTGGCGCACGCGCGACCTGCCCCAGGGCCCTGCGCCCGATGTGGCGCTGGTGATGGCCCCCAGCGCTGGCGCCACCGCCCCCACCACCCTGGCCCAGTGGCGCGCCCAGCACCCCGGTCAGGCCGTGGCCGTGCACTTCTGGGCCGAATGGTGTTCCATCTGCAAGCTGGAAGAGCCCAGCATCGCCAGCCTGTCCGCCGACTGGCCGGTGCTGGGTGTGGCCATGCAGTCGGGCAACGCCGAAAAGGTGGCCCAGGTGCAGCGCCAGCGCAGCATGGTCTGGCCTACGGCGGTGGACCCGCAGGGCACCCTGTCACGCAGCTGGGGCGTGCGCGCCGTGCCCGCGCTGGTGGTCATCGACGCGCACGGCCAAGTGCGGTTCGCCACCTCGGGCTACACACCCGAATGGGCCATGCGCCTGCGGCTGTGGTGGGCGCAGACCGTGCCGCAGTGGAGTGCAATGCTTCCAAAATGATAGCATCTAGCGCTTGATGGACAAGCGCTGGAGGCCATTTTCATTCAAATCCCCGGCCCGACGCCAAAGTTACCGCTCTGATCTGTTTGGCGCAGATCTTCAAGACCAACCGCCTCCGCCTTTGCACACTGGCCCCGTACCACCCACGGAGGCCCGCATGCACATCACCCTGAACCAACAGCCCCAGCCCGTACCACCCGGCTGGGAGGACGAACCCCTGCTTTGGCTGCTGCGCGAGCCCCTGGGCCTCACGGGCACCCGCTTTGGCTGCGGCATGGGCCAATGTGGAGCCTGCACCGTGCTCATCGACGGCGTAGCGCAGCGCGCCTGCCTGCAGACGGCGCGCGGGCTGCAAGGGCGCTCCATCACCACCATCGAGGGGCTGGCCGCACCCGACGGCACGCTGCACCCCGTGCAACAGGCCTGGCTGGACCTGCGCGTGCCCCAGTGCGGCTACTGCCAGAGCGGCCAGATCATGGGCGCCGTGGCCTTGCTGCGCGCCACGCCCCGCCCGAGCGATGCGCAGATCGACGCCGCCATGTCGGCCCACCTGTGCCGCTGCGGCACCCAGCACCGGGTGCGCGCGGCCATCCACCAGGCTGCTGAAGGTGCGAAGCCATGAAGCGCCGCCAGTTTTTGGCAGCGGCAGGCGCCGGGGTACTCACCGTCACGCTGGCGGGCTGCAGCCTGGTGCCGGTGATCCCCAAGCGCCCCACTTCCACCGCCGACGACGCGCTGGGCTGGATACGGCACGAAAACGGCCGCTACACCCTGTGGCTGCCCAGCGCCGAAATGGGCCAGCAGATCAGCGCCGCGCTGCAGGGCCTGGCCGCTGCCGAGCTGGGTGTGCAGCCCGCACAGGTGCACCTGCAACTGCCCAGCACCCGCCACATCGCCCGCGTGCGCGCCACCGTGGGCAGCGCCAGCGTGCAGGACTTTGCCCTGCCCCTGGCCCGCGCCTGCGCCACGCTGCGCGAGGCCCTGGCGCAAGGCCAGACCACGGGCACGCTGGCCGCGCGTGACATTGCGCCCAGCGCGCTGCGCAGCCTGCAGCCGCGCACCGGGGCCACCAAAGAAACTGCGGTGGCACCGGGCCAGCTGCACGCCCTCGTCACCGGCCAGCCGCTGTTTGCGGGCGACACGCGCCTGCCCGGCCTGCTCTATGGCCGCGTGCTGCGCGCACCGGTGTCGGCCGAAATCACCTCACGCCCGCAAGCGTGGGATGAGACGGCCGCCCGCGCCGACCCAGCCTGCGTGGCCGTGGTGCAGCACCCGCGCCTCGCGCAGATGGGCAGCCTGGGGCTGGGCATCGTGGCGCGCACGCCCTCGGCGCTCGACCGCATCGAGGCCGCGCTGGCCGTGCAATGGCAGGTGGAAGATGGCAGCGCATTCGAGCAGGCCGCCATCGACGAGCGCATCGACATCGACACCCACCTGCGCCGGGGCGCGCTGCAGCACCGGCTGCGCAAGGACGACCTGCCCACAGACACAGCATGGACGCTGGACCTGCGCATGGACGTGCCCCTGGCCGCCCACGCGCCCATCGAGCCGCGCAGCGCAACGGCGCACTGGCTGGCCGCCGCAGACCAAGGCATCGCCCTGAAGGTATGGGCGGGCACCCAAGACCTGTTCTACATGCGCGACGTGCTCGCTCGCCAGCTGGGCCTGGATGCCGAACGTATCGAGGTGCAGGCCTGCCGCATCGGCGGCGGCTTTGGCGGCCGCACGCTGTGCACGGTGGAGCTGGAGGCCGCCGTGCTCGCCCAGGCTGTAGGGGCACCCGTCAAGGTGCAATGGAGCCGCGCGCAGGAGTTTGCCCAGGGCTTCCAGCGCCCGCCCTCCAGCCACCGTGTGCGGGCCCGTGTGGAAGGCGGGCGCATCACGCACTGGTGGCATGCGCTGGCCAGCAGCCACATCCTGTTCACACCCGCCGCCATGCCGGTGTGGATGCAGACCCTGGCCGACCTGGCGGGCGACAGCGGCGTGGCGCGCGGCGCGCAAATGCCGTACGACGTGCCCCAGCAGCGCATCGAGTTCACCGCCCAGCGCCTGCCCGTGCACACCGGCCCCTGGCGCGGCCTGGGCGCGGGGCCCAACACCCTGGTGGTGGAGAGCGCCATGGACGAATGCGCGCGCCACGTTGGAGCCGACCCGCTGGACTGGCGCCTGCAGCACACCACCGATGCCCGCCTGGCCCAGGTGCTGCGCCGCGCCGCCGCCGAGGCCCGCTGGCCAGAGCGCCCCGCCAGCGACGCCACCACCTTGCGCGGGCGCGGCATCGCAGGCGGTATCTATAAGGGCGTGAGCTACGCCGCCGCCGTGGCCGACGTGGAAGTGCAACGCGCCACCGGCCAGGTGCGCGTGGTGGCGCTGTGGTGCGCGCACGACTGCGGCCTGGTGCTGCAGCCCGACGGCGTGCGCGCGCAGACCGAGGGCAACCTCGTGTGGTGCCTGGGCATGGTGCTGCACGAGCAGCTGCCCGTGGCCCGTTCGGGCGTGGCAGCGGCCAGCTTTGCCGACTACCCGCTGCCACACATGGGCAACATTCCGCTGCTGCATGTGCACCTGATCGACAGCAGCGCGCCGCCCACCGGTGCCGGAGAAACCGCCATGGTGGCCGGGGCTGGAGCGATCGCCAACGCGCTGCGCGACGCCACCGGCGTGCGTTTTGCCCGCCTGCCGGTGCGCAGCGCGGATGTGCTGCGGGCCTTGAGCACGCGGAGCTGAATCAGGCAGCACCAACGGCACAATCCGCCCATGCAAGACTTTGCCAGCGCCGCCATGGTCCGCCTGCTGGTGCGCGCCATGGCTGCGCACGGGCTGGTGCCGCCACCGCCCCCACCGGGTGCCGACGGGCTGGCCGCCAGCCATGTGCCCCTGGCCTACAAACGCAGCGTGGTCGAAGCCGTGCTGCACCAGGGCGGCCTGGGCACACTTCTGCAGCTGGCCCAGCGGGTGGATCTGCTGGCGGGCGACCCGGTGCACCGCGCGCTGCTGGGGGCAAGCAGCCCGCCCGAGCTGATGGCGCGCTGGCAGCGGCTGGAGCGGTATGTGCATTCGCGCCACCAGGTCAGCGTCACCGCCAGCGCCCCTGGCACGCTGGCACTGCGCCACCACGTGCGCCCCGGTGTGCGAGAAGAACCTCACCCCACCGAAAGCCTGGCCGTGCTTGGTGTGCTGGTGGGTGCCAGCCAGGCCCTGGGCGTGCTCGGGTTGCGGGTGGAGATCGGCGCGCCCGAGGCCGCAGGCCACCGCGTGAACCTGCCGATGGATGCTCCTGTCGCCACCCCGGCCGAACTGCACGCGCAACTGGCACCGCTGGCCGCGCGAAGGTTGCTAGGCCATTGGACCTTGCACTGGGAACCTCACGACAGCAACGCGCCCACACCCCCCACCCAGCAGCCCCAACCCGCCACCCACCTGTGCGATGCCCTGCCCTGGCCGCCGCTGGCGCACCAGCTGGCGCGCCATGTGCTCCAGGACCCGGCAGCACAGCACACGGTGGATGCACTGGCCCAGCACACGGGCCTGGCCCGCCGCAGCCTGCAGCGGGCGCTGACCGAACGCGGCCTGAGCTGCCGCCACATCGTGACCGAGGCACGCGCGCGGGTAGCTGCGCAGTGGCTGCTGGATAGCCCGCATGGCCTCGCAGAAATCGGGTTTGCGTGCGGTTTTTCCGACCAGCCCCACTTCACACGCGAATTTGCACGCCATGTGGGCCTGACCCCGGCGCGCTACCGGCAGGCATTTGCCGTCGGAGGCATGCAAGGGTCGGATTAACTATCAATTTGATAGCAAAAACTCGATATCTATCGAGCGCAAGGGGCCATTTTTATTCAATATTTTCGGGTTTGGAGGGCAACCCGGCAACGGGGGCGCGCTTGCGCATGGCGCCGCCGCCCTGGGGCAGCGCCACCGTGGGCAGCAGGGCGCGTGCAGCCGACCCACCCGCAGCGGCCGGCGCCATCAGGTCGGCCAGCGTCACGCTGTCCAGCACCGCCAGGTAGGCCTGCATGGCCTGCCACAACACGCCTTTGAGGCGGCAGTGGTTGCTCAGGCGGCACTGGTTGGTGCCGGGGTCAAAACATTCCACCAGGTTGAAGTCCGTCTCGGTGGCACGCACCACGGCACCGATGTTGATGGCCGACGCCGGCACCATCAGCCGCATGCCACCGCCCCGCCCGCGCGTGGTCTCCAGCAGCCCCTGGGCGGCCAGCTGCTGCACGATCTTCATCAAGTGGCTGCGCGAGATGCCGTAGCCCTCGGCCACCTCGATGATCGTTACAGGTTGCTCGCGGCCTTCGGTGGCTGCGCAGTACATGAGCACGCGCAGCGTGTAGTCGGTCCATTGGGTCAGGCGCATGGTTTTTGCCGCAGGTCAATTGAAAGAGGTATGCAGGACGAATTTTATTGAATAAAATATTCACATCAAATGAATCTTTAAAAGGACCCGCCATGAACGCCCGCGTTGACCACCTGGATGCTGCCCCCGCCCACCCCGCCCCGCTCAGTGCCGACCAGCAGATCGGCCAGATCGCGGTGCAACTGCCCGGTGCCACGGCGGTTTTTCGGCGGCTCAAGCTCGACTTTTGCTGCGGCGGCCAGGTGAGCCTGGCCAAGGCGGCTGCCGACAAGGGGCTGGACGCGAACGCCGTGCTGGCCGAGCTGGCGGCCCTGCAACGCAGCGACGCCGTGCCCGAAGCCGCATCGCCCAGCGCACTGATCGACCACATCCTGGCGCGCTACCACGAGGTGCACCGCCAGCAGCTGCCCGAGCTGATCCGCATGGCCCGCCGGGTGGAGGCCGTGCACCGCGACAACCCCCATGTGCCCGCCGGACTGGCCGACCACCTGGAAACCATGCACGAAGAGCTGCTCTCGCACATGCTCAAGGAAGAGCAGGTGCTGTTCCCCATGCTCAAGAGCGGCGGCAACCCCTTTGTGGGCCAGCCCATCGGCATGATGCGCGCCGAACACGTGGACCACGGCGAAGCGCTGGACAAGCTCAACGCCCTGACCAACGACGCCACGCCCCCACAAGGCGCGTGCAACACCTGGCGCGCGCTGTATGCAGGCATTGCCCAGCTGGGCGATGACCTCATCAACCACATCCACCTGGAGAACAACGTGCTGTTCCCGGCGTTCGAAGCCGGCGCAGCGCCCTCGTCGCAAGGTTGCGGTCCGTCAGGCTGCGCGTGCAGCGGCGGGGGCACACTGCAGGCATGAACCTGCAAACCACTTCACCCGAGGGTCTTGGGGCACACGCACCACCCAGCGTGGAAAGCATCACGCAGCTGGTGCATGGCTTTTACGGCGATGTGCGCCAGGACCCGCTGCTGGGGCCCGTGTTTGAAAAGGCCTTGCACGGCCAGTGGGACGCCCACCTGCAGCGGCTCGTGGACTTCTGGAGCACGGTGGCACTGGGCACGCGCAGCTTCAAGGGCGACGTGTTTGGCAAACACATGGCGCTGGAGGGCGTGACTCCCGCCCACTTTGCCGCCTGGGTCGGGCTGTGGCAGCAGCACACCAGCCGCCTGTTTGCGCCCGAGGTGGCGCACGACCTGCAGGTAGCGGCACACGGCATTGCGCGCAATTTGTTCCGGGGTTTCTTTGGCAGCGACCCGGCGTTTGTGACGCCGCGCAGCGGACACGGCGGGGATTGAGTCAGGGTCTAGTCTGCTGTGCCAGGGCCAGTTACTTCTTCTTGTCGCCGGGCGTGAAGAACAGCGCCAGACCCACTGCGATCAGCGCCACCGGCCACCACACCCGCAACAGCTCGCGCAGGCTGATGCTGATCAGCCCCAGATTGGTCAGCAGAAAAAACACGCCTAAAACGACCAGGACGATCGCAGCGATATGGCCCTTCATGTGCATTCCCTCGGGGTAGTGATTTGCTATGGAGCCCGATTATGGCTGCGCACGCTGCCCAGGAGGCCAGGAGCCCTGGAAGCTCCAGGCAATGAACCTGATCGCAGCGCGGCAGCCTTGCACCCATGGCATACCCCAAGGCCATGGCACGGGTGAGCGGCCATACTGAGGCCCTCAAGACATCAGGAGAACAGCATGACCCAGAACGCAGATATCGCCCTTGCGCGGGAGCTCTATCGAGCCAGCGAACTTGCCACCAAACAGGTGACAGAAGCCCAAAGCCTGGCAAAGGATCTGTTTCCCGGAGCCGACCATTCGCGCGCAGATATTCTCGCCATCGCGCAACTCATTGCGATCAACTACGCCGGCTTGCACGGCAGCACAGGCCAGCATAAGGGCTGATCAGCGCACGGGACGCCTGCGCCAAGGGGCCGTGGCTATTGCACAGTGATCGGCGGGGGGCTTGGCAGATCCCCGCGCTCCCCAAAATCAAGGGTTCGAGTCGCTCGCCCCTCGCAACGGCTTGAGCAGATCCGACAGCCCATTGTGGTCAATCTCGTGCATCAGCGCCAGCAATTGCCCCAGCTCGCCTTTGGGGAAGCCCTCGCGCGCAAACCAGTTCAGGTAGTTGCCCGGCAGGTCGGCCAACAGCGTGCCTTTGTATTTGCCGTAGGGCATCTCGGTGGTGACCAGGCGCTGCAATTTTTCCGAGTCCATCGGACAGCCCTCCTCAGCCGCCTGCCCGCTTGACCTTGTGGCCCAACTTTTGCAGTGCGGCCATCACGCGCTCCACATGGTCGCCCTGCACTTCGATCACGCCGTCTTTCACCGTGCCGCCACTGCCGCAGGCGGCTTTGAGCTGCTTGCCCAGCTGCTCCAGTGCGGCCGCGTCCACCAGCACGCCCTTGACCAGGGTCACAGCCTTGCCGCCCCGGCCTTTGGTTTCACGGGATACGCGCACGATGCCGTCGCCGGTGGGCAAAGGCTTGTTCTGCTTGCAGGTGCACTGCGCCACGGGCTGGCGGCAGTCGGGGCACATGCGGCCGGACTCGGTGGAATACACCAGGCCGCCCAGGTCAGCCAACGACTTCATGGCTTTTTTCCTTCCACCTCTTGCTGCAGCATGTGAAAGTTGAGCAGCCGGGTGGCCAGCATGGTCTCGGTCAGAAAACACACCAGCGCCAGCAAAAACGACGCCACCCCCGCCAGAAAACCCGCCACGGCCAGGCGGTTGGACTGGAAGTTGGTGGTCTCGCCGAGGAACAGCAGGATGATGGTGATGCCGATCAGGAACGCACAGAACGTGAGCAGCCCGATGCAGCCATTGGCCAGCCGCCCACGCAGCCGCAGGTCGGCCAGTTCGTTGTAGGCGCGGGCCAGAAACTCGGGCTCGGTGTTGGCGCGGGCGCGGTCTTCCACCACGCGGGCCCGGTCGATGATGCGGGCCAACCGGCCCGCCACAGCGCCAATCATGCCGGACACGGCCGTGAGCAAAAACACGGGGGCCACCGCCAGCTGGATGCCGTGGGTGATGGCAGAGGAGTCAAGGGTGAGGGCCATGGTGCTTGTGAAACAAAGGAAAAACCGGCGAACCGCCGGTGGCCCAATTATCAGGGTGATGGCGCGCGCAGCCAGGCTCAGCGGCGCACGGCCTTGACTGCCTGACGCGCGTGCAGGGGCTTAGGCAGCAACTGCGGCGACAATCGCCCCATCCCTTTCCCCCCATTCGCGCTGTTGTGCGTTCCCCTTTCAACGCCGCCCCAGCGCTGCCTCCATGCCCTTTGCCTCCCTCGGTTTGTCCCCTGCCCTTGTCCACGCTGCAGAAAAAGCGGGTTTTGTAGCGCCCACGCCCATCCAGGCGGGGGCCATCCCGGCCATCCTGCAGGGGGCTGATCTGCTGGGAGCCGCCCAGACGGGTTCGGGCAAGACAGCCGCTTTTGCCCTGCCCTTGCTGCAGCAGCTGCAGCTGAGCGCCACCGGCGGCCCACGCCGGGTGCGCGCCCTGGTGCTGGTGCCCACGCGCGAGCTGGCCGCCCAGGTGGGCGAGGTGCTGCGCAGCCTGGCACAGCACCTGCAGCAGCCGCTGAAAGTGGCCATTGTGTTCGGCGGCGTCTCGATCAACCCGCAAATGCTGGGCCTGCGTGGCGGCGCAGACATTGTGGTGGCCACGCCGGGCCGCCTGCTGGACCTGGTAGACCACAAAGCGCTGCGCCTGTCGGCCGTGGCGCACCTGGTGCTGGACGAGGCCGACCGCCTGCTGGACCTGGGCTTTGCCGAAGAACTGCAGCGCGTGCTGGCGCTGCTGCCTGCGCAGCGGCAGAACCTGTTCTTCTCGGCCACCTTCCCTGCCGCCGTGCAAGCGCTGGCCGATGGCCTGCTGAACAACCCGTTGCGCGTGGAGGTGCCCCACACGCCGGGCAACGAACCGGCCATCGAGCAACGGGCCATTGCGGTGGACGCCGTGCGCCGCACCCAGCTGCTGCGCCATCTGGTCAAGGAACACGACTGGTCGCGCGTGCTGGTGTTTGTGGCCACGCAATACGCTGCCGAGCATGTGGCCGAAAAGCTCTACAAAGCGGGTATCTTTGCCACACCCTTCCACGGCGGCCTGAGCCAGGGCGCGCGCAACCAGGTGCTGCAGGAGTTCAAGGACGAACGCTGGCAGGTGGTGGTGACCACCGACCTGGCCGCGCGCGGCATCGACATTGCGCAGCTGCCTGCTGTGGTCAATTACGACCTGCCACGCTCGGCCGTGGACTATGTGCACCGCATCGGCCGCACGGGCCGCGCGGGCGAGAGCGGTGTGGCCGTGAGCTTTGTGACGGCCGATGCCGAAGCACATTTCCGCCTCATCGAAAAACGCCAGCACCTCACCATCCCGCGCGAACACATTGCGGGTTTTGAACCCACCGAGGCCCCTGCGCCCGCGTCATCCGCAGATCCCCAGGGCACCGGCGGCATCAAGGGCAAGCGGCCCAGCAAAAAGGACAAGCTGCGCGCAGCAGCGGCTGCAGCTGCCGAAGCGCCCCCCGCCGCCCATAAAAAAGGCTCCTGAAAGGAGCCTTTGGAAGCGCCGTGAAGGGCGGCCGCCCAAGCGGCCTCAGTGTCAGACCTCTTCGTCGGCCTCGTCCATACCATCCTCATCAGCGCCTTGCGACTCGCCCGGCGCCCGTGGCGTGCGCTTGGCGGGCTTGGCCAGAATCTCGACATAGAACTGCGCACCGCCCTCAGCGGACACGCCGTTGATCAGCCCAGTCAAGGCCGACAGGTGCGCCACGGCGGCGTCTTCCTTGGTGCGGCCAAACTGGCAGTCAAAGTCCCAAAAATCGGAGCCTTCGGGCAGGTCGCGGCGCCGTTCGCGCTTGATGTACTTGCGGATTTCGTGCTTGACGGCATCCAGAACGCGGTCCCGGTTCTTGCCTTCAACATGGAGTTGGAAAGTTTTTCTCATGGGTGATGGTACCGCCTGTGACAGATATGGATTCCCAGCCGGGCACCCCAGTGCCACAATGGTGCATTACTTTTGGTTACTGCCAAGCCCGATGTTCCACGACCTCAGTCTGCTGCACACACTGCCAGCGGCCGTGCTCGTCACGCAGGAGGGCGCCATCCGCTTTGCCAACGCTGCCAGTATGGCGCTGCTGGAAGCGCCCAGCACCGATAGCCTGATCGGCCGCCTCTCGGGCGATTTTGTGCATCCCATGGATCAGGTGCGTTCTACCAACCGCATCCAGCAGGTCGCTGTGCCCGAACAGGGCGGGCGGCCCAACAAATCGTCTGAATTTCGCATCCGCACACTGCAGGGCAACCTGCGCATGGTGCTCATCAGCAGCGTAGCTGTGGAATGGAACGGAGCCCCCGCCGTGCTGATGTGTGGTCTGGACATGACCCACCAGAGCGAGATCGAGGCCCAGCTGCGCGAGAGCGAGCAGAACTTCCGTCGCCTTTTTGAGAACATGCAGGACGTCTACTACCGCACCGATGCCCAGGGCATCGTGCAACATGTGGGCCCTGGCGTGCGCCGGGTGCTGGGCTACGAGCCCCACGAAATCGAGGGCCGCACGGCCGAGTCGTACTACCCGCAAAGCACTGACCGAGACGCGTTCAAGGCCGCCATCATGGAGCATGGCGAGGTGTCGGATTTTCCGGGCCAGATGGTGCGGCGCGACGGCACCGTGATCGACATCTCCATCAGCAGCCACGCCTTGTACGACCATGCTGGCAATTTCGCAGGGGTGGAGGGCATTTACCGCGACGTGACGCAGCGCAAGAACCTGGAGCGCGAGCTGCAGCGCCTGGCCACCACCGACATGCTCACCGGCATGGCCAACCGCCGCGCATTTCTGGAATGCGCGGAGTCGGTGTATGCCCATTCACGCAGCAATGGCGAGCCGCTCACGCTGCTGATGCTGGACCTGGACCATTTCAAATCCATCAACGACCGTTTTGGCCACCTGGAAGGCGACCGCGCCCTGGTGGCGTTTGCACAGGCCGTCAAAAACCAGCTGCGCGCCAGCGACACCGTGGGCCGCCTGGGCGGCGAAGAGTTTGGCGTGCTGCTGCCGCTGACCAGCATGGACGAGGGCCTGGAAGTGGCGAAACGCATCCTGCATGGCGTTCGCGCCCTGCAACTGAGCGACGAGGCAGGCCACGCCTACGGCATCACAGCCAGCCTGGGCCTGAGCACCTTCCGCCAGGCAGACCGCAGCCTGCGCGACATGCTCGACCGCGCCGACCAGGCGCTGTACCTGGCCAAACACCAGGGGCGCAACCAGATCGCTTCGCTGGAACCCTTGGGCGAACAACCGAATGGCCAAGTAGCCGAGTAACCTATCTGCGGCTGCGCCTTACCAACGCATGCGTTCCTGCTGCAGGTTCCACAGGCAGGCGGCAATCCGCAGCAGCATCTCCATCACCTGTTCAGAGCCGCTGCTCGACAGCTCCAGGCCATCGATGATCACGGCAAGCTGCGAGATGGCGTCTTCGGGCGCAGAGGCACCGCCCGTACGCGCAATCTCGGCAATGGCGATGAGTACGTCTGTGCGGTTCATGGAGCATCTTCCCCACAGCAAAAGAATCTGATGACCTGCACCGCACCGGTCCTGTGCGTCCAGTCAGCGGGGTGCCAGGGACAATTGCTTGGGGGATGAAGCCCCTGCTGGCAAGGCAGGCAGCGGCTGCGTACCTCGGTAGCCTGCTGCCAAGGCATCCCCAGCGCCGTCAGGCGCCAGCCTGAACTGGTGAACGACCTCCAGCAGGCGCCTGACCTGGTTCTTCATGCCGGTGGATGCCGACGAACTGTCGTCCACCAGCGCTGCATTTTTCTGCGTGGCGGCGTCCAGCTGCCGCACGGCTTCGCCGATCTGCGCAATGCCCCGGGCCTGCTCCTGCCCCGCATCCTTGATCTCGCTGATGAGTTCCATCACCTCGTCCACACGCTGCACGGTGCTGGCCACCCGCTCGCCCGCCTGGCCCACCAGGGTGGACCCGCGCTCCACACCACGCACACTGGCAGCAATCAGGCCCCGAATCTCGCGGGCGGCCGTGCTGCTGCGCTGGGACAGTCCACGCACCTCGCCCGCCACCACGGCAAAGCCACGTCCCTGCTCACCCGCGCGGGCCGCCTCCACCGCCGCATTGAGGGCCAGCAGGTTGGTCTGGAACGCGATGTCATCAATCACCTTGATGATGTCGGTGACCTTTTGCGACTGCACGCTGATCTCCTGCATGGTGGTGATCACGTCGCGCATCACACTGCCGCCCTCGTTGGCCACCTTGGCGGCCTCTTGGGCCAGCTCGGTGGCGCGGTGGGCGTTGTCCGTGTTGTGTTGCACGGTGATGGTGAGCTGCTCCATCGAGGCGGCCGTCTCCTGGAGATTGGACGCCTGCACCTCGGTACGGCGCGCCAGGTCTTCGGTGCCGCCCGCAATCAGCACGGCCTCCTGTGCCACCGTTTCGGTGCTGGAGCGCACCTCGGTGATCACGCGCACCAGCTGGTGGTTCATCTCCCGCAGGGCGCCCAGCAATTCTGCGGTTTCATCCGTGCCGCGCACATCGATCTGTGCGCTCAGATCGCCACCCGCCACCGTGCGGGCCAGCACCACCGCCTGGCGCAAAGGGCGCGAGATGGAGCGGGTGATGACCCACGCCATCGCAGCCCCCGCCACCAGGGCCAGCCCGGTGGCCGTCAGCATCCACCAGTGAATGGTGTTGCTCATCTCCCGTGCGCCGGCAAACTCTGCCGCCGCCACGTTGATCTGCAGGGCTACCAGCTTCTCGATGGCGTCCTGCACCTTGGCCGCATTGGGGCGGATCTGGTTGATATAAAGCTCGGAACCATCGTCGTACTTGCCTGCCACCAGTGCCGAGGCAGCCGGGATGAGACCCTTGTCCAGGTAGGTGGCATTGGCATCGGCAAAGGCCTGCGCCAGACCTTGCTCCTCAGCAACCAGCGCCTTGCCGGAATACGCCGTCCACAGCGTGTGGATGCGCTCCACGTTGGCAGTCAACGCGGCGTGGCTGGCCTGCAGGTTGCTGGTACCCGGGTCCATCAGCATGTCCATCACCAGCACCCGGTTGCGCTGCGTCAGGTGGCTGATCTCTGCCAGCACGCCCAGGGGCACCGTGCGGTCACCATACAGCGCCGCGCTGCGCTCGGTCAGGCGCTTGGCACCGCTGATGCCCCCCGCAGCCAGTGCAGAAATCAGCAGCAAAAGCACTGCAAACGCCAGCGCCAGCCGGGTGCCAATCTTGATTTTTTGAAGCATCTGAATCTCTCATGAAGGTTCACTGGGCGGGCAGCCGGGTTCATTGCCACCGCATCAGCTGGCGCGCACGCCTTGCCAGCAAGGGCCCATGTCTGCCGCGGCTGATACTAATTGTTTCAAGTGACAAAATAATGACGATGGGATAAACATTCCCCATTCATTTCAGTGGTTAAAATCGGCGCCGCTTTGACAAGCTGAGACGTCATAAATCACTCCGATGTCCCTCCCGGGCATAGGCCCATGGTCAGAATTTCACAGCCACATCTTTATTAATTAAAACCAACATACAAAAATCCATGAAATATATCTATGCCGTATTCATGCTGGCACTTGCACTGCTTCAGGCGGACCAGGCCAGGGCACAAGCCGTAACGGGCGCGGGCTCGTCGGCCGCAGCCCCCATCTACCGCAGCTGGGCCAAGGCCTACGCCAAAGCCACCGGCTCCAGGGTGGACTACGACCCGGTGGGCTCCAGCGCAGGCATGAAAAAGATCCAGCAACAGGCCGTGGGCTTCGGCGCCACCGATGTCTACCCGCCTGACAAGGACCTCATCGAACACGGCTTGCTGGCACTGCCCGTGGCCATCACCGGCATCAGCCCCATCGTCAACCTGCCCAAAGTCCAAAACGCACAGCTGCGCCTGACGGGCGAGGTGCTCAGCCGCATCTTCCTGGGCGAAATCAGCCGCTGGAATGCCCCCGAGATCACCGCGCTGAACCCCGAAACTCCGCTGCCCGACATGCCCATCAAGGTGGTGGTGCGTGCCGACGGCTCGGGCACCACCTACAACTTCGCCGATTACCTGGGCAAGGTCAGCCCGAAATGGAAGGCTTCCCACGGAGCCAAAACCAGCATCCAATGGCCCGAAGGATTTCTGGCCTTCAAGGGGAGCGATGGGGTGGCCAAGGGTGTGCGCGACACGGCGGGTGCCATCGGTTATGTGGATTTTGGGTATGTGGCCGAATATGGCCTGGCATCGGTGCAGATGAAAAATGCCGAGGGTGTTTTTGTGAAACCCTCCATCGACGCTTTCAAAACCGCACTGGCCAACAGCGAGTGGCCAGCCACCGGGGCCTTCCACAATACGCTGACACAAAAACCCGGCAAAGCCGTGTGGCCCATCACCATGGGCACGTTTGTGGTGTTCCCCAAAGTCACTCAAAATCCAGAGCAAACCACCCTGGCCCTCAAATTCATTATCTGGTCGTTTCTCAATGGCGATACCCTCGTCCATGAAAACAATTTTGTTCGATTACCAGATCGGGTTCAGGCATCGGCTTTCAAGGCAATTACCTCCATCCGCGATAAAAATGGCACTCCCCTGGGCATGAGCCTGATTTCATCGTCCGCACCCTTGCAGCAATAATCCGGCACTCTTGGTTTCCGCCCTTAAAATCAATCACTGGGATTTCTATTAATCTTTCACCGGCAGGCTCTGCCGCCCCCATCACCAGGCGCCGTCTTCATGGAAATCGAGTTCAAGTTCTGCATCCCCCCAGAGCGCCTGGCTACGGTGCAGGCCGCCGCGCGCAGGGGCACACACGCGCACATCCGTATGGAGGCCCGCTACTTCGATACGCCCGATGCAGCGCTGTCGTCGCGTGGCATTGCTTTTCGGCTGCGCCGCGAGGGCGACCAGTGGGTGCAAACCGTCAAGGCCCTGGGCAACGGACCGCTGGACCGCGAGGAGCACAACGTGGACCGGGGCCACGCCACAAGCCCTGCCCCAGAGCCCCAGCCTGAGTTGCACGCAGGCACCGTGGCGGGCACACGGCTGCTGGGTGCTCTGCGGGCCGCCAGCGGCCCTCTGACCGAAACCTACGGCACCGAGATGGACCGCGTGACACGGGACATCGCCTTCAAGGGCGGTGTGGTGGAGTTGGCTCTGGACACCGGCCGGGTCATCGCCCATCGCGGCACGCCGCAGCAGAAAGAGGCCCGCATCTGCGAGCTGGAGCTGGAACTCAAGGCCGGCCCGCTGGCGGGCCTGGCGGCCATCGCCACCCGGTGGGCCACGCGGCATAGGCTGTTTCTGAGCACGGTGTCCAAGGCTGAGCGAGGCGAGCGTCTGCTGGCCCCGCAATGGGCACGGCCCGCCACCAAGGCCACCCCGATGAAGGCCAGTGGCCCGCAAAAGCACTTCCTGAACGGGCGCGCGTTGCAGCGCGCGGCAGTGGCCCATTGCCTCCACCAGATCCTGGCCAACGCCAGCGAGATCGTCGAAGGCGGGGACGATGAAGAGCATGTGCACCAGTTGCGCATCGGCATCCGCCGCTTACGCACCGCCTTGCGCGAGTTGGCGCCGTTGGCACCCCGCGCATTCGACCCCGCCTGGGAGCCGCCGCTGGTGGAGGTGTTCCAGCGCCTGGGCCAACTGCGCGACCAGGGGCAAGCCCTGCAGTCCATCGTTGCCGATCTGCGCGATGCGGGTGCGCCTGCCCTGGATGTGATTGTGGCGGCGGGGCACGCCCCCGCCCCATGCGCCGCAGCCATCGTGCGCATGCCAGCATTCCAGGCAGCGTTGATCGCCCTCATGGCGTTCACGGCCCAGGGCGAGGACGCCCCGCCGGCGGCCGCAGAAGAAGCCCTGGACGCGAAGGACACCCGCCGCCTGCTGCACAAGCGATTGCGCCGCCTGCACGCCAAGGTGCGCCAAGGCTCCCAAGACTTTGCCGCCCTGCCGGTGGAGGAACAACACCGCCTGCGCAAGCGCTTGAAGCGTTTGCGCTACCTGACGGAATTTGTCGCGCCTGCGCTGGACGCCGAGGGGGAATCGTTCCTCGCCAGCCTGCAGCCTGCGCTGACGGCTCTGGGCCGGCTGGGCGATGAACGTGTGGCCCGCGTGCTGTACAGCGACATCGCTGCCACGGACCCGCGGGCCTGGTTTGGCGTGGGCTGGCTGGCTGCACGGGAGGCGCTGACGGTGGCTGACTGCGAAAAGGCCTTGGCCCACCTTGCCGACATGCCCCGCCTGCGCAAGGCGGGCAAGCGCTGAGAGCGGTGGCTGCAGTAAACGCACCGTATCCCCTTTGCGGGGCACAGCGGGGTTCCCAAGCTGGCACGGCACAATGGGCCCATGACGGCATCTCCCCCTCCCCAGCGCGCCCACCCGCCTTCGCGCACCGCCCACCGCAGCACCCCCGACAAAGACCAGATCGCCCTGCTGGAACCTTTCGAGCGCCTGGGCGCGGACCGCATCAGCCTCGTTGCCACCCCAGAACAGGCCGACAAGGCCTGTGATGCCCTGGCAGCGGCCAGCGCCTGGGGGTTCGACACCGAATCCAAACCCACCTTTGTGCAGGGCGAACAGTCCGACGGGCCCCACATCGTGCAGCTGGCCACGCTGGAAACCGCCTGGGTGTTCCAGCTGCACGACCCCGGTTGCCGTGCCCGCGTGGCCGAGCTACTGGCCCTGCGCGGCGTGACCAAGGCGGGCTTTGGGCTGGGGGATGACACCAAACGCATCCAGCACAAACTGGGCGTGCAACCAGCCGATGTGCTGGAGCTCAACACCGTGTTCCGACAGCGTGGTTACCGCAAAGACATGGGCGTGAAAGGCGCCGTGGCCGTGCTGTTCAACAAGCGCTTCATCAAGTCCAAGAAAGCCGCGACATCGAACTGGGCCAACGCCCGGCTGACTGAGGCCCAACTGGTCTACGCAGCCAACGATGCGTGGGCAGCGCTGCGGGTGTTCAACGCGCTGGAGGGCTCTGCCACGCATCAAGGCGTATAGCCAGGCAGCAGCCATTTACTATCAAAATAATAGCTTCTAGCGCTTACCTATCAAGCGCTAGCAGCCAATTTTTCTTAGATTCTGGCCGCACTCACCTCACAAACACGCCGCCAGCCTCGCCGCCTGATCGATAGCACGCTTGGCATCCAGCTCGCCCGCTTCCAGCGCGCCACCAATTCGGTGCGGCTTGCGGCCGGCAGCCTCCAGTTCCTGCGCCAGGCTGAAGAGGGGCACCTGCCCCGCGCACAGCACCACGGTGTCGCACGCAATCCAGATGGGGTCTTCGCGCTTGTCGCCGTATGACACCAGCAGCCCTTCGTCGGCAATGCGCTCGTAGTTCACGCCGCTCACCATCTGCACCTCTTTCATCTTGAGCGTGGTGCGGTGGATCCAGCCCGTTGTCTTGCCCAGGCCCGCGCCGAGCTTGCCCTTCTTGCGCTGCAGCAGCGTCACCTGCCGTGCGGGGGGCGTGACGCGCGGGCCGCTGGGCGCCAGACCACCGCGCGCCTCGGCCGGGTCGGTGATGCCCCACTCGGCCTTCCAGGCGGGCAGATCGAGCGTGGTGGAAGGGTGGTCGCCATGTGTCAAGAATTCCGCCACGTCAAAGCCGATGCCGCCCGCGCCGATGATGGCCACGCGCTCACCCACAGGCTTGCCATGGCGCAGCACGTCGATGTAGCTCAGCACCTTGGGGTGATCCTGGCCGGGGATCTTCGGGTCGCGTGGCTCCACGCCAGTGGCGACGATCACCTCGTCAAAACCCGCTAGGTCGGCGGCCAACACGCGCTGGTTCAGATGCAATTGCACGCCTGTGTCCTCCACCCGCGTGGCCAGGTAGCGCAGCATTTCGTGGAACTCTTCCTTGCCAGGAATCACCTTGGCCATGTTGAGCTGACCACCGATGGCGGGCGCGGCGTCGAACAGATGCACCTCGTGCCCGCGTTCGGCGGCCACGGTGGCGGCGGTCAGGCCCGCAGGCCCCGCGCCCACCACCGCCACACGCTTGCGCGACGACACCGGGCGGTACACCAGTTCGGTCTCATGACAGGCACGCGGGTTCACCAGACAGCTGCTGGTCTTGTTCTGGAACACGTGGTCCAGGCAGGCTTGGTTGCACGCGATGCAGGTGTTGATGCGGTCTGCCCGACCCTCGGCGGCCTTTTTCACAAACGCCGCATCAGCCAGCAGTGGCCGCGCCATCGACACCATGTCGGCGCAGCCATCGGCCAGCACCTGCTCGGCCACCTCGGGCGTGTTGATGCGGTTGGAGGTGACCAGCGGCGTGGAAATGCCCGCCGCCGCAAACTCGGCTTTCATCTTCTGCGTGACCCAGGCAAACGCTGCGCGCGGCACGCTGGTGGCAATAGTGGGCACCCGCGCCTCGTGCCAGCCGATGCCGGTGTTGACGATGTTGGCCCCGCCCGTAGCGACGGCCTTGCCCAGGGTGACGATCTCGTCCCACGCACTGCCGCCGGGCACCAGGTCGATCATCGACAGGCGGTAGATGATGATGAAGTCCTTGCCAACGGCCTCGCGCATGCGGGCCAGGATCTCCACCGGCAGGCGCATGCGGTGGCTGTAGTCGCCGCCCCAGGCATCGGTGCGCAGGTTGGTGGTTTGCGAAAGAAACTGGTTGATGAAATAGCCCTCCGATCCCATCACCTCCACGCCGTCGTAGCCCGCCTCGCGCGCTTTCACGGCACAGTTCACAAACGCACGAATTTGCCGCTCCACCCCGCGCGCCGACAGCGCGAACGGGGTGAAGGGAGAAATCGGAGACTGCAGGCGCGAGGGCGCCACGGCCAGTGGGTGGTAGGCGTAGCGGCCCGTGTGCAGGATCTGCAGCGCGATCTTGCCGCCCGCGCCGTGCACCGCGTCCGTCACCACGCGGTGCCGCTTGGCGGCACCCGAGGTCGCCAGCGTGCCCGCAAACGGTTTTGCCCAACCCGCAATGTTGGGCGCGAATCCGCCCGTGACGATCAGGCCCACATCCCCCTCAGCACGCTCGCGGAAATACGCTGCCATGCGGGAGAGGTCGCGCCCGTCCTCCAGCCCCGTGTGCATGGAGCCCATGAGCACGCGGTTCTTGATCGTTGTGAAACCCAGGTCGAGCGGCGCCAGCAGGTGCGGGAACAGGACGGCGCCGGGATTGGGCAGCGTGGAAGCAGCGGGCGCTGGCGCGGTGGTGGCGGAGGAATACATGGTGTCTCGTGGGGAGTAGAAGGTTTTTCTAGAACTTTATTCTAGAATCTGTCTCCATGGCAAGCCGAATCACTCAGAGCCCCTCGTCCGCCCCTGCCGAGGCCATCACCGACCGCCGCCAGGACATCCTGAACGCCGCCCTCGCCTGCGCCGCAGAAGGCGGTGTGGATGCCGTCACCATCGACGGCGTGCGCGCGCGCTGCGGTGCCAGCGTGGGCAGCATCTACCACCACTTCGGCAACCGCGACGGCATCGTGGCAGCGCTGTTCTTCGACATCTTTCACGACCAGTCGCGCAGCGTGCAGGCGCAGCTCGACGCCGCCCAGGGGGTGGAGGCGGGCGTGCAAGCATTGGTGACAGGCTATCTGGACTGGGTGGTGGCGCAGCCCGAGCGGGCGCGGTTCATGTTCCAGGCACGGGGTGCCGTGGCTGTGGGGCCGCGCACGCCCGACCTGGCCGAGGCCGCGCTGCGCCGCAACCGGGCATTGGTGGCCTGGTTTGAGCCCCACCGGCAGTCCGGCGCGCTGCGCGACCTGCCATGTGAGCTGATGCCATCGCTGGTGATGGGGCCGGTGCAGAGCTATTGCAGGGCGTGGCTGTCGGATCGCTCAAGCCAGGGCGCCCTGCCCTCGCCAGACACTTTCCGCAGCGAACTGGCGGCTGCGGCGTGGCGCTCGGTGCGGGCCTGACGCTCAGTCGGCCCCAGCACCGCGCTGCCGGCCAAAAAACCGGTGCGCCAGCCAGAACAGCAACGCGCCCGCTGGCCCAATCGCAACCAAGTTCCAAAACGGCATGAACAGCAGGCCGAGCGCGGCGGTCGACCCCTTGGGAGCGGCAAAGACGGAGTAGTGCATGAACACATCCGCCGCCAGACATGCTGCCGCAGCCCCCAACCCCCATACCGCGTGGCGGCTCCAGGCCAGCACCGCAGCGATGGCGTAAGGGGTGCAAGACCAGAGAACCAGACCGATGAGAAAGGCGATGGCGCCCATGCCGCCATCCGCCTTGAATAGCGCGGTGTAGAGATGCAGTGCCACGCCCGCTGCGCACAGAGTCAGCGCCGATTTGCGGAGCACGGGAAATGGCATGGGCGGGCGTTTCACGTCAATAGTGCGGCGGAAGCTCGTCGCGCAGATTGCGCGGCCCTTGCGCGCCGCCCTCGGGCGCCTGCTGCCGCAGCTGGATGACCTCGTGCGTGAGCCGGTCGATGAGTTGCTGCTGCTGGTAGATGGTCATGTTCAACTGGTCCAGCAGGTCTTCGGTGAAGCTGGCCTTGATCTCCAGGGCCTCCAGGCGCTGGATGATGTCGAGAGTGTCTGGTGAGGTCATGGCTTCGTGTCAGGTTCAGTTTCGCGTCTCAACCACATGGAGCTGGCTGGGCCGGTCCAGCAGCCATTCGGTCAGGGCCAGGTTGCACACGATGTCTTCGTTCAGCGGCAGATCCTTGCCCAGCACAAAGCGCAGCAGTACATAGCCCCGCTGGCCCGCGCGTTCTGCAGGGCGAAAGGCGTCGCCCCAGGAACGGGTGGCGTATTCAAACCGGGCCGCATAGCCTTCGCGCCGGTCGGGCGGCCAGCACACCATGCGCACGCCGGGGCCTCCGCCTGTCCAGGGTCGCGTGTCGGCCGGGTCGATGTACAGCTCCACCTGGAACGCAGTGGGCTGCGAGCGTCGCAGCGGTATGCCCCACACCCCGCGCGTGTCGTTGATGTGCGGCAGCGTGCGTGAAAACACGGGCGCAAAGTCCGGCCCGTCCAGCACCTGCACGCGGCGGTTGGCGGCCTGCAGTTCTTGCGTGCGCTGTGCATAGGCCGTCGCCAAGCAGGCCACGACATCGCAGCGGTTGCGCTGGCGCAGCCACCGCAGTTGCGCGGCACGCAGGGCTGCCAGAGCTGCATCGCCATCGGGCTTGGCCATCGCGGCCTGATAGGCCTTGGTCAACTGCAAATCGGCATGCATGAGGTCCGGGTTAGCGCAGATCCAGTGCTCCACCGTCTTCTCGGCCGCCTGGCAATCAAAACCGGGGTTGGGCGCAGAAGGCTCGGGCGACTGGGCACCTGCGCCGTTGCACACGCCCAGCAGAACCAGGGTGGTCAGCAATGCCCTCACGGCGCCCGAGCCCATGTGCGGCAGGTCAGATCGCCTGGCCCAGGCGCGCCACGCCTTCGCGGATCTTGTCCACATCGGCCGTGGCAAACGACAGGCGGAAGGTGGCGTGGTCCGGGTTGGCGCAGAAGAACGGTGTGCCGGGCACAAAGGCCACGCCCTTTTCGATCGCGCGCTTGGCCAGCACGTTGCCATCGGCCACCTTGCCGCCTGCGCCCGTCAGGCGCGCCCACACAAACAGGCCACCTTGGGGCTGCACAAAATCGACGGCGTCGCCCAGTTCCTTGCGCAGTGCGTCGCCCATGGCCTGGGCACGTTCGCCGTAGACCTTGCGCACACGGGCCAGCGTGTCTGGCATGCGCCCAGCCTTGAGGTATTGCGCGGCCGTGGCCTGGGCGAAGGTGCTGGTGTGTGCGTCGCTGAACTGTTTGCACATGGTGGCCTTGGCCAGCAGCTCGGCCGGGGCAATCATCCAGCCCACGCGCAGGCCGGGCGACAGCACCTTGCTTAAAGATCCGCAGTGCACCAGCAGCTCGCGGCTGCCGGGCACGGTGGCCGACAGGTTGAGCAGGCTGGGAGGGGGGGCTTCGCCAAAGTACAGGTCGCCGTAGGGGTCGTCTTCGACGACAAGCGTGTTGTGCTTCACAGCCATCTCCAGCACGGCCTTGCGGCGTTCCAGGCTCAGCATGGCACCGCTGGGGTTGCCGAAGGTGGGGATCAGGTACACAAATTTCGGCTTGTGTTCAGCGATCAGCTTTTCCAGCTCGTCGGTCTTCACGCCATTGCCGTCGATGGGCGCGCTGATGAGTTCGGCACCGTACAGGCGAAAGCACTGGATGGTGGCCAGGAAGGTCGGGCCTTCCACGATCACCTTGTCCCCGGGGCTGATGAGGGTTTTGCCCAACAAGTCCAAACCTTGCTGGCTGCCCGTGGTCACGATCAGGTTGTCGGCCACCACATCTTTGGCGCCCTTGCTGGTCATGAAGGCTGCCAGTTGCTCGCGCAGCGGCGTGTAGCCTTCGGTAGCGCCGTATTGCAGCGCAGCGCCGGGCTCTTCCGTCAGGGCGGCATTGCTGGCGGCGCGAATGCCTTCCACATCGAACATGGCACTGTCAGGGAAGCCGCCCGCAAAACTGATGATGCCGGGCTTGCCCAGCAGCTTGAAAAGCTCACGGATGGCGGAGGTTTCTACGTTGTTCAGGCGGTCGGCAAATTGCATGGCGTGGACAGAAGATGGTTGGCAAAGGATTGCGCATTGTCGCCAATTGCCGTGCAGGTTTCCTGCGGCTTAGACTGCAGGGGCAAAAACCTGGCCGACCGCACAACTACCGAGACTAACTATGCCCCTCGAAATCCGTCAGTTGCCCCGCATGCGCCTTGCCTATATGCGCCAGACAGGCCCTTATGGACCATCGCTCACGCAACTTTGGGAGCGGTTCGGCCGCTGGTGCGAAGCAAATCGTTTGAGCGAGCCACGCCCCAAGTACTACGGCATCAGCCTGGACAACCCCGCATGCACCCCGCCCGCGCAATGCCGCTACGACGCCTGCGTGCAGGTGGGCGTGGGGCTGCGCACCGGCACGGAGGCCATGATCCAGGACTTTGCCGGTGGCGATTACGCCTGCCTGCGTTTCGTCGGTACCGGGCCCGAGATCGGCGCGGCCTGGGCCAGCATGATGGCCCCGGGCCAGATCCCCGCAGGTTGGGAAGCTGCCCCTCGGCCCGCCATCGAGGTCTACGACGAAGACTTTGCCGTCAACCCCGCCACCGGCGCGTTCCCCTGCTGGCTGTGCCTGGCGGTGCAGCGCACCCACTGAGCAGTTCGTTCTAACCCTCGCGAAAACGATGCAGGCGCGGGCGCAGCCCCGCATGCCGCAGTACATAAACGACACACCCCGCCCCCATGAAGACGTCTGACATCGAGCCTTTCTTTGCCACCTTGAAGGCCGCCAACCCCATGCCCAACACGGAGCTCGAATACACGACGCCGTTCGAGCTGCTGGCGGCCGTGCTGCTGTCGGCCCAGGCCACGGACGTGGGCGTGAACAAGGCCACGCGCAAGCTGTTCCCGGTGGCGGGCACGCCGCAGGCCATCCTGGACCTGGGGCTTGAGCGACTGGAGGGCTATGTCAAGACCATCGGCCTGTACCGCACCAAGGCCAAAAACCTGATGGAGACCTGCCGCATTCTGGTGGAGCAGCATGGGGACCAGGTGCCGCGCACGCGCGAAGCCCTGGAAGCCCTGCCCGGTGTGGGCCGCAAAACGGCCAATGTGATGCTGAACGTGGCCTTCGGCGAGCCGACCATGGCGGTGGACACGCACATCTTTCGGGTGAGCAACCGCACCGGTCTGGCGCCCGGTAAGAACCCGCTGGCGGTGGAGCTGCAGCTGATGAGGCGCGTGCCCGCCGCCTACGCAGTGGATTCGCACCACTGGCTCATCCTGCTGGGCCGCTATGTGTGCCAGGCGCGCAAGCCGCGCTGCTGGGAGTGTGCGGTAAGCAGGTATTGCGACTACCAGCCGAAGACGCTGGCGCCCTGAGTTGAGCGAACCAGGCAAATTGCTTCTTTTTTTATAGCAACTAGCGCTTATTGGTCAAGCGCTAGGGCGGAAAATGCTTGAAATCTCCGTTAGCAAGCGACGGCATGTGCCCGCAGCCAGGCGGCGAAGGCCTCTTCGGTGATATCGCCAGCGGCAACAGCGAGCATGGTGACCACACACGATGCATCGTCAGCGTTAAGCCTCCAGCCATTGAGCCGCAGAAACAATTCGGCCGCCACATAGCCCGTTCGCTTGTTTCCATCAATAAACGGATGGTTGCGCGAAATTCCATAGCCATACGAGGCTGCCAGCGCGGCTGCATCAGGCGGCGGCTCGCCATAGTTGTTCAGCTGCTGCGGCTTGCCCAGGGCCGAATCCAGCAAACCCGCATCGCGGACGCCTGTCCCGCCCCCATGTTCGGCCAGCTGCACTTCGTGGATGGCAATGATGACGGCGCGGTTCAGCCAGACCCATTCGCTCATTTGGCCAGCTCGTGCAGTACGGCCCGGCGCTCTTTCATGATCTCGCGCGCCACGCGCATCTGCGCTTCAAATTCGGGGTTGTGGGTGGTGATCCGCAAACCGTCAGGCGATTCCGTCACATACAGCTCGTCGCCCTTTTCCAGCTGCAACCGCGCCAGCAGTTCCTTTGGGAAAATCGCGCCGACAGAGTTGCCCACCTGGGTAAGTTTGAGAGTGTGCATGGAAAATCTCCGAGTAATTACAAACGTAATACTAGACTTTCCACCACCCCGCGTCAAACCACCCCGGCCACTCCCAGCGCTGCCATCTCCCCCGACACCCCCGCCCACGCCACATCGAATCCAGGCACTTTTCGCTCTGGAGGCACGGGGTGCGCACGCAGCGCCCAGGTGGCACCAGCCACCACACTATCGATCACCGGTACCGTCACCTGCGGCTGCACCAGAGCAGCCATGCCGGCCAGCCCCGCCCCGCCCAGGATGACGGCCTGCACACCCATTTGCCGCACCACGTCGCGGCAGGCCTGGGCGAGCAGCGTGCGGGCGGCTTCGGGGTCGGCGGCCAGTTGAGCGCCAGTGGGTGCCACGGTGTGGATTCCAGCCAGCGCGTGCGCGTGGCCCAGCGCCTGCGCCAGGCGCTGCAGCATGGGGCCCCAGCGCTCGCCGCCCGTAACGATGGCATAGCGCCCGTGGCGAGCGGCTTCGATGAAAGATGCTTCGGCCAGCCCAGTCACAGGCACGGGGCTGCTTTCGCGCAGCGCCATCAGGCCCGGGTCGCCAAAACAGCCTATCAGCACGGCATCAGGCTGCGGCTGGTGTTGTGACAGTTCATTCGCCCAGGCATCCAGCGCGGCGTGGGCCGCCACTGCATAGCTGGCCTCGCAAGCGATGTAGGGAGCGCCGAAACGCGCCGTGGCCGTGCGCACCGCTACATGCAAGCCCGCTGCAGCCTGCACATGCCGCTGAAGCAAGGCGCTGACGCTGGCCGATGTATTGGGGTTGATGACGAGCAGTTGGCGCATAACAAGGTGGCAGGATTCAGGCGCCCAGCAGTTGCGCAAGATCGGGCGCGTCGGCAGCCGGTGGCGTGAACTCCAGCTGCGTTTCAATGCGCGCCAAGTGCGCAAGCATCAGGCGGGGCGCCTCGCGCGCATCGCGCAGGCGGATGGCGTCAATCAGCGCCCGGTGCTCGCGGCAGCCGCAGGCCGTGGCCTCCTCGCGCTCGCGCGCGTGGCTGGGGCTGTAGGTCATCAGGATGAGCGAGGTGCGCGAGACCAGCTCGCGCAGGATGCGCCCCAGCGTCTGGTGCCCTGCAGCCTGCGCGATGTGCAGATGGAAGTCACCCGACAGGCGGATGGCGCGGCGCATATCGCCGCTGGCGCGAGCGGCCTCTTCATCGTCAATGCAGGTACGCAGCGCAGCAATGTCGGCATCGGTGGCGTTGGCGATGAACAACTCGACCAGGCGCGGCTCCAGCAGGCGGCGGGCCTCGAACACTTCCAGCGCCTCCTGCGGCGTGGGCTGGGCAATGGATGCGCCCCGGTTGGGCGTGAGCGTGACCACCTGCTCATTCGCAAGCCGCACCAGCACGGGCCGCACGCGTGTGCGCGACACACCGAAGGCCGCCGCCAGCTTGTCCTCCACCAGCTTGGTGCCGGGCGGCAGGCGGTGGTCAAGGATGGCCGAGACCATGCGGTCGTACATGTCGCTGTCGCTGAGCTGGCCTGGGGCCTCGGGCGCAACGGTCGGTTCGGTGGCCACAGCGCGTGCGCGCCGAGGCCTGGGAATAGTGGTCGTCATAAAGGTGCCGTTTTTAACCCGTGCGGCCCTTGCGCCTGCGGCCCAAGGCCCACACCAGCGCCAGCGTGATGCCCATGACCACGAAGGAGACCACGGTGGTCAGCGTTCCCAGTGCGTAGATGGAGGGAGTGGTCACCGTGCTGGTGAGGCCCTGCAGCTCCAGCGGCAGCGTGTTCACATCGCCAATGGCCTGCGAGGTGCGGGCGATCTCGTCCCAACTGAGCGTGAAGCCGAACATGCCGATGCCCACCACCGATGGAGCGATGAGTGGCAGCACCACGTGCGCAAAGCCCTGCCAGGGCGTGGCGCCCAGGTCGCGTGCGGCTTCTTCGTATGCAGGATTGAAGCGGTTGAACACCGCAAACATGATGAGCAGGCCAAATGGCAGCGTCCACGTCAGGTGCGCGCCCAGTGCCGAGGTGAACAGGCCCAGCGACGTGCCATAGCCCTCCAGCACACTCTCCATGCCCAGCCATTCGAGCACCGCCTTGATGCCGTTGTCGATCAGCCGGAACTCCAGCCCGATGCCCAGCGACACGATGATGGACGGCATGATGAGGCTGGCCACCACAATGAAGAACAGCGTGTTGCCGCCCGCCAGCCGCTTGCGAAACGCCAGCCCGGCCAGCACCGACAGCACCACCGTGCACAACATCACCGCCACGCCCAGGCCCAGCGAGCGCCACAGGGCAGCCCCGATGTCCACCACGCCCAGCCCTTCGGCCAGCTTGGTGAACCAGTGCAACGACACGCCGCGCATAGGAAACGTGAGCCCACCTTCGGGCCCCTGGAAGCTCAGGATGAAGATGACGAACATGGGCCCGTACATGAACAGCACGAACAGCGCAAAGAAGATGGCCAGGGGCCAGAAGCTGGCGGGGCGGGAATCGCGCACTTTCATCTCACAGCTCCTTGCGGATATCGACGAGGCGCGTGAGGCCCCAGATGATCATCAGCACCACCGCCAGCAAAATCACCGCATTGGCCGCCGCCAGCGGGAACTGCAGGTAGGACGTCTGCACCTGGATGATCTTGCCGATGGAGGCGATCTGCTGGCCGCCCATCACGCCGATGGTGACGAAGTCGCCCATGACGATGGTGATCACAAAGATGGACCCGATGATGATGCCGGTGCGCGACAGCGGCACGATCACGTTCCACAGCGTCTGCCAGCCACTGGCGCCGCTGTCGCTGGCCGCCTCGATGAGGCTGCGGTCGATGCGCATCATGCTGTTGAAGATGGGCACGATCATGAACATGGTGTAGAGGTGCACAAAGGCCAGCACCACCGAGAAGTCCGAGAACAGCAGCCACTCCACAGGTGTTTCGATGAGGTTCATGCCCATCAGCGTCTGGTTGACCAGCCCATTGCGTCCCAGCAGCGGCACCCACGAGATCATGCGGATCACATTCGATGTCCAGAACGGAATGGTGCACAGCACGAACAGCAGCGTCTGCATGCCCGAAGAGCGCACATGGAAGGCCAAAAAATAGGCCACGGTGAAGCCGATCACCAGCGTGATCAGCCACACCAAAAAACTGAACTTGAGCGTGGAGTAATACGTCTTGAGCGTGACACACAGGCCCTCCGACGCATCGCCACAGCCCGCGAAGATCGACACGTAGTTCTTGAACGTGAAGCCGGGCAACAGCTCGTACTCGTTGAAGTCCCAGAAGCTGACCATCACGATCAGCGCCAGCGGAATCAGGAAAAACAGCGCGAACACCAGCGTGAACGGCGCAGCCTGCCACCAGGCGGCAATGCTGCGGCCGGGGACAGCTGCAGCAGGTAAGGACTGTGTGGTCGTGCTCATGGTGTTTGCAATCAAATATCTAGCGGGCTGTGCTTCGCAGCCGGCTGTTGAAACCGTCGCGGCCCAATGCCAGTGCTCCCGCGCAAGGGCCGCCCCGCCGCGCCGGGAGCGTCCCCCTCCCGACCCGCACAGCGGGTCGAGAGAGGGGTGAGGGCGCGCAGCGCCTCAGGGGGTGCACTCCTTACGCCGCGACGAATTCATTCCACTTCTGCACCATGTAGTTGTTCTCGTCCATCAGTGCGTTCCAGCAGGCGATGCCGCCCATGCGCGACTCGTAGCTGCCGCCGTCGCGCACCGCGCCAGCCTTGGCCAGCACATCGCCATTGGGGCTCTTGATGTCCTGCGTGGCAGGCTTGCCTTCCATCCAGTAGGCCCACTCGTAGGCTTCCATCTTGGACTTTGCGGTCTCCAGCACAGCGCTGTAGTAGCCCTGGCGGTTCAGGTAGGCACCGGCCCAGCCATCGAGGAACCAGTTGATGAACTCGTACGCGCCATCGAGCTTGCGGCCGCTCAGCGTGGCGGGCAGGCCAAACCCTGCAGCCCAGGCGCGGTAGCCTTCCTTGAGCGGCTGGAAGTTGCAGGCGATGCCCTTGGTGCGCACGGCCGTCACAGCCGGGCTCCACATCGACTGGATCACCACCTCGCCCGAAGCCATCAGGTTCACCGACTCGTTGAAGTCCTTCCACAGCGCGCGGAACTGGCCCTGCTTCTTGGCTTCGATCAGGGTCTTGATCGTGAGATCAATCTCCTTCTTGGTCATGTTGCCCTTGTCGGGGTACTTGTAGATGCCCATGGCCTCAACCACCATGGCGGCGTCCATGATGCCGATGGAGGGGATGTTCAAAATCGCGGTCTTGCCCTTGAACTCGGGGTTGAGCAGCTCGGCCCAGGAGTTGATGGGGCGCTTGATCAGGTCGGGGCGGATGCCCAGCGTGTCAGCGTTGTACACGGTGGGGATCAGGCTCATGAACTGCGTGGGCGCCGTCGCGAACTTCTTGGACTTTTCGCCTTCCAGGTAGATCACTTTCTTGGGCGCGGTGCCCTGGTCGCCCACGGCCTTGCCCGCCACCATGCCGGTGGTGAACAGCGTGGTGATCTTGTCGGCGTTCTTGATCTTCTTGGTATCGATGCCCTTGAGGTTGCCCGTGGGCACGATCTTCTTGAGCGAGAAGTACTCGGTGTCGATCAGGTCAAAGCTGTTGGGCGCGGTGACGGCGCGCTTGGTCACGTCGTCCGTGGTCACGGCCACGTACTGGATCTCGATGCCGGTGTCGGCCTTGAACTTCTCGGCAATCGCCTTGTCCTGGTTCACCGCTGTGCCCAGGTAGCGCAGCACGATCTTCTCTTGCGAATGCACGGCCGGGAACATGCCAGCGGCCAGGATGCCCGCCGTGCCCTTGAGCAGCGAGCGGCGAGCCACACCAGTGGCATCGGAGACAACAACAGGGGAATCAGCACGGGAAGCATCGGACATGGGAAAACTCCTTGGGTTGCGGAAGGGGACGGGTAGAAAAAGAGGTGGTGTGGCGGCGCGGTCAGGCAGCGACGGCCATTGCGGGAGTGGGCACAGACAGCGGGTGCGCCTGGTCAAGCGTCCAGTGCAGTTGCACGCCCTGCCCCACCTGGTAGGGCTGCGCGGCAAAGGCGGCTTCAGACACCATCACCGAATAGGCCGCCGTGGCGTTGGCCGACAAGGCCACGCCCTGCTTTTGCAGGCCCAGCAGCACGTAGGTGCCCTGGTACTCCACGTCGGTCACCACGGCCTGCATGCGCTGCGCGCCCCAGGGCAATTCGGCACTGGCGGGAGCAATCTGCAGGTGGTCGGTGCGCACGCCCACCTTGCCTTCGGGCGTGTCGATCACGTTATGCCCGCCCATGAAGCGCGCCACGAATTCGCTGGCGGGCCTGTTGTAGACCTCGTGGGGTGAACCCACCTGCTCAATCACGCCGTGGTTCATCACCACCATGGTGTCGGCCAGGGCCATGGCCTCTTCCTGGCTGTGGGTCACATGGATAAACGTCAGGCCCAGTTCCTTCTGCCAGCGACGCAGCTCGGCACGCATCTGGATGCGCAGGAAGGGGTCGAGTGCCGACAAAGGTTCGTCCAGCAGCAAGACACGCGGCTGCGTGATGAGGGCCCGCGCCAGCGCCACCCGCTGCTGCTGCCCGCCAGAGAGTTCGGCGGGCTTTCGCTCGGCCAGGTGGCCCATCGCGACGCGCTCCAGCAGGTCACGCGCCTTGGCCTGGCGCTCGGCCTTGGCCACGCCCTTCATCTTCAAACTGAAGGCCACGTTGTCCAGGGCCGAGAGGTGCGGGAACAGCGCAAAGCTCTGGAACATCATGGCCGTGCCGCGCGCGGCGGCGGGCAGGTCAGTGATGTTGCGGTTCTCCAGCAGGATGTCTCCGCTGGTCACCGACTCATGCCCTGCGATCATGCGCAGCGTGGTGCTCTTGCCGCAGCCCGAGGGGCCCAGCAGGCAGCAGTAGCTCCCGCTGGCAATGCGCAGGTTGATCGCATCGACCGCCGGCTTGCCCTGGGCGTAGCGTTTGGTGAGGGCGACGATCTCGATGGCGGCCGGAGTCGGCTCGGGGGTGAGGCTTTGCATGAACCTGCCGTACGCAAAGCCTGTGCCAACTTTGTACACAATATTTTATTTGTTTTGCATACAAAATGCACCAGCACTGTGCGCGATCGCACCTGCACCAAAGCGCTTGTGCACCACAGTCGGCCCACACGCAGCTCGTTGTGGTGCACACGGTGCACTGCGGGATTTAGTAAATCACCCTACGTCCGCACGCAGGTGCGTGGCTATACTGGCCTCGGCATCAAGAAACAATTTCTTACGTACAGCCCTTCCGCGCTCGCCGCATGAACCTCGACCCACGCTCGATGATTGCCATGGCGGGCTTCATGTCCGCCATCATGGCCATCGTGCTGCTGTTCATGCGGCGCTACTACCCGCCCTCCATCCGTGGCGTGGGCGCCTGGGCCGCAGCGCCGCTGCTGTGGCTGGTGTCCACCGTGCTGTTCGGCGCGCGCGGGCTCATCCCAGACTGGCTCAGCCTGGTGCTCGCCAACCAACTGCTGGTGCTGGGCACCGTCACCTACTACATGGGCACGCGCAGCTTCATGGGGCAGCCAACCGTCTGGCGGCCCTGGAACTGGCTGATGGTGGGCACCACCCTGGTGTTCATCGTGCTCACTTACTGGATGCCGCACTACGCACTGCGGGTGGGCTTTTTCACGGTGGTCATGGAGGTGATCTACATCGCACAGATGCGCTTCATGCTGCGCCACGGAGGGCGCAACTTCCCCGTGCGGCTGGTGGAGGTGGTGCTGGCCCTGCACATGGCGGTGCTGGCCGTGCGGCTGATCTCGATCGTGACCGGGAATGCCGGTGCCGACCTGATGGAGCCTTCGCTGTTCCAGACGCTGTACATCGGGGCCTATGTGATCACTGTGCTCATGCTGTCCATCGGCGCGGTGCTCATGGCCACCGACCGCCTGCGTACCGAGCTGGAACACCTGGCCACCCACGACTCCCTTACCAACACACTGAACCGCCGAGCGCTGCTGCAGCGCTGCGATGAAGAGCTGGAGCGCGCACAGCGCTACGGCAACGGGCCGTCCATCATGATGGTGGACCTGGACAACTTCAAGGCCGTGAACGACACCCGAGGCCACCAGCATGGCGATGCGGTGCTGGTGCATTTTGCAGAATGCACCCGCCAGGTGCTGCGCCACGCGGATCGGCTGGGGCGGTACGGCGGCGAGGAGTTTCTGGTACTGCTACCCGACGCAGACACTGCCGCCGCCCAGGGCGTGGCCCAGCGCATCCACGTCACGCTGTCCGCCGGCCATCCCCTGGACTGCGAGGTCAGCATCGGGCTCACCAGCTGGACCGGCCCCCACGAAACGCTGGATGCCATGCTGTCACGTGCCGATGCGGCGCTGTACCGCGCCAAGAACGAGGGGCGCAACCGGACCTGCGTCGCTTGATACGACGCAGGGAAGTCCACTGGGTCAGGCCGTCTGCGTGGCCACACCGGCCGATTCAAAGCTCGCCATTTCTGCCAGCACCGCGCAGGACGACTGCAACAGCGGCCACGCCAACGCAGCGCCCGAACCCTCGCCCAGGCGCAGGCCCAGGTCCAGCAGCGGTTCGGCCTGCATTTGCGCCAGCATGAGGCTGTGGCCGCGCTCGCCCGAGCGGTGCGCAAACACGCAGCGCTGCAGCACCGCAGGCTGCAGACGGCTGGCTACCAGCACGGCAGCGCTGGTGATAAAGCCATCCACCACAATCACTCGCCGCTCCAGGGCTGCCTGCAACACAGCGCCCACCAGCGTGGCCACCTCATAGCCGCCCAGCGCGGCCAATGCGGCCAGCGGCGTGGTGGCCTCGGCATTCGCGTCCAGCGCCTGCTGCAGCACGGCGCGTTTGCGCTCGATGCCTGCAGCATTCAAACCCGTGCCCGCGCCCGTGACGTCCGCCAGGGGCAGGCCCGCCAGGCGCGCCAGCAGCAGCGATGCGACCGAGGTGTTGGCAATGCCCATCTCGCCGAGCAGCAGCGCATTGCCGGGCAAAGTGCGCACCACCTCTATACCGTTGGTGATCGCTTGAGCGCATTGCTCCGCAGTCATGGCTGGGCCGACCGACGCGTCGGCCGTGCCGGGCGCCACCTTGCGCAGCAGCAACTGGGGCGCGCCCGGGGCGCCATCGCGCGGCGCGATGGGCTTGGCCACGCCGCAGTCCACCACGGTGAGGGCCAGGCCGTGTTGGCGAGCCAGCACGCTCACGGCAGCGCCACCGGCCAGAAAGTTCTCCACCATCTGCCAGGTCACGTCACTGGGGAAGGCCGACACCCCTTTGGCCGCCAGGCCATGGTCGCCCGCGCACACCAGCATTTGCGGCTGCAGCAGCGCGGGAGCCTCGGTGCCCAGCACCTGGCCGATGCGCAGGGCCAGCGACTCCAGCCGACCCAGTGAACCGAGCGGTTTGGTCTTGTTATCGAGCAGGTACTGCAGACGGGCGGTCAACGGAGCGTCGGAAATATCGGCGATGGCGGGGACGGTGAACTGGGCCAGGGAGTGCATGGTGTGTGAGACAACAGAATGAAAAAGGAAAAAGGAAAAAGGAAACAGGAAGCGCTGAAGGCCGTGGGCAACAGCACTCAGGCGGTGGCCGGATCTGGGGCGATCAGCGCCCGCAGCGCACCGGGGGCAAAGCTGGCGTCCGCCATGCGGGCCAGCCCTTCAAACACCGCATCGAGCGTGGGCACGGGCGCCGCACCCACACGGCCAAACAGGGCCTGCAGCGCAGCAGGGTCTTCCAGCAAGCCATGCAGGTACACGCCCAGCACGTTGCCCGCCGGGTTCTGCCAAGCGATGCCGGGGATAACCTCGCGCGCCACATCGCCCTTGGCAGCCATGGCCGGGTGCTGGGCGGTCTGGCCGTGGTGGATTTCGTAGCCTGTGGCGGACACACCCGCCAGCGCGGCCCAGGCACCCCACACCGCGCCAAACTGCGCCTGGGTGCGTTGCACGGTCTTGGCAACCTCGAAGGTGGTGACCAGCGGCAGCAGGCCCAGGCCCGGCGCATTGCCGTCGATGCCTGCGGTATCGATCAATGCCTCGCCCAGCATCTGCAGGCCGCCACACACGCCCAGCACCGTGCCGCCCTGCCCCGCGTGATGGGCAATGGCCTGGTCCAGCCCTTGCGCGCGCAGCCACGCCAGGTCGGCAGCGGTGGACTTGGAGCCCGGCAGCACCACCCAGTCGGTGGGCTTGAGGCCCGCCAGGTCGGCCGGGCTGCGCGCCCAGAGCAGGCGCACGCCGGGCACGTTCTTGAGCGGCTGGAACTCGTCCAGGTTGCTGATGCGCGGGTAGGCGATGACGGCCACGGTGGTGTACACCGCGCCCGCTGACAACGTGCGGTCATCGAACACGCCGTCTTCCTCGGGCAGGCCATGGCGCCATTGCATGGGGATGGTGGCCACGGTGGGCACACCAGTGAGGTCTTGCAGCATCTGCGGCGCAGGGGCCAGCAGGCTGGCGTCGCCGCGAAACTTGTTGAGCACAAAGCCATGGATCAGCGCGCGCTCGTCCTCGGGCAGCAGCGCCCAGGTGCCATACAGGTGGGCGAACGCACCACCCCGATCGATGTCGGTCACCAGCAGGCAGCGCGCATCGGCATGGCGCGCCACGCGCATGTTGACGATGTCGCTGGCATGCAGGTTGATCTCTGCGGGCGAACCTGCGCCCTCGATCACCACCACGTCGTTCTCGGCACGCAGTGCATCCAGCGCAGCCGCGATCTGCGGCCACACCTTTTCGCTGCGGCCGCGCCAGGGCATGGCCGTGAGCTCGGCACTCACCTGCCCCATCAGCACGACCTGGCTGTGCGTGTCGGCCTCGGGCTTGAGCAGCAGCGGGTTCATGCGCACCTCAGGCTCGGCACGGGCCGCGAGGGCCTGGAAATACTGGGCACTGCCGATTTCGCCCATCACGCCAGCGGGGCCAGGCACCACACGCGCGTTGTTGCTCATGTTCTGCGCCTTGAACGGCGCCACCTTGAGGCCGAGGTTGCTGTAGTAGCGGCACAGCGCGGTGGTGAGCCAGCTTTTGCCGGCGCCGCTGGTGGTACCCAGCACCATCACACAACGGGCCAATGTGGGAGCAGAGTTTTCAGTCAAGGCAATGGGCGGACCATGCGGTCCATGATGTGTTCAAGCGCCGCCGCTGCATCGGTACAGCGGCCCGTGTGCACGGGAGAGGTCTGGATGATGGCGCTGCGCTTGGCCGTGAGCCAGTGAAAGCGCTGGCGATACGGCAGGCGGGCAATCGGGCCACAGCCTTCGTCGCCCGCACAGATGGCGACGATGGCAGCCAGGTGGCGGCGCACAGTGTCGATGTCGGCGTGCGGGTCCATGGCCCGCAGGCGCGCTTCATCGAGGGCGATGGCAGCCTGAAGAAAGCCGGTGCGCTGGCACGACAGGATCACGCCCGCGTTGATGAATTCCTCGCGCTCCACGCGCGGCACCACGCGCACGATGGCGTAGTCATACACCTCAGGCGCGTGCATCGACGGCCTCCTTCAACGCATTCACCCAGGTGGCGCGCCCGGCCAGGCGGGCGCAGAAGTAGTCCACGTAGGCCTGGCGGTGGGTGGCAGCAGCGGCCAGCAGGCCTTCTTCGTGATCTGCACCGGCCAGCACCAAAAACTCGTCGGGCACCTCGGCCAGGATGCCTGCCACCACCTCGGGCGTGAGGCGTGCGACCAGTTCGGCATCCACCTGCGCGAGCAGCGTGGCCCGGGCCAACAGCACATGGTCGGCAATGGGCGCGAAGGGCTTGGCGGGCTGGGCCACCGTGCCGTTCCAAGCGTGGTGAAAAGTCAGCGCCGCACCGTGGTCGATAAGCCAGGGCTGGCGGTGCCACATGAGCAGATTGGTGTTGCGCGCGGTGCGGTCCACATTGCCTACCAAGGCATCGAACCACACGAGGCGCGAGGCAAAATCATCCGACACGACATCCACCGCCGGGTCGAAATTGAGCGCGCCCGACAGGTAGTCCAGCCCCACGTTCAGGCCACCGCTGGCGCGCACCAGGTCCTGGATCTCCGGGTCGGGCTCGGTCTGCGCCAGGGCGGGGTCGAGCAGGGCCAGCACGATGTCGGGCACGGGCAGGCCCAGCGCACGGGCGATGCCACCCGCGATCATTTCAGCCAGCAGGGCGCGCACGCCCTGCCCTGCGCCACGGAACTTGAGCACGTAGGTGCCCAGGTCGTCGCCTTCGACGATGGCGGGCATGGAGCCACCTTCACGCAGCGGCGTGACGTAGCGATTGACGGTGATGGTTCTCACAAGGTCTCCCTCGATCCGATGGAATGCGGGATGGTACGGCCCGGCAGCGCCTGCCATGCGGACTGCAGCGCGTCTTGTGCCGCGGGCGCCAGCACCCCCAGGCGCACGGTGCCGGGGAGGTCGAACGATGTCGCATCCCGCAGCTTGATGCCGCTGGCACGCAGCGCCGCCAGGTCACTCTGCAACGTGGTGGTAGCCGGCTGCGCGCAGAAATAGTTAGCCAGGCTGCCCGCGTGCACGGCCCAGCCCAGGTCGGTGCACAGGGCCTGCTGGCGCGCCTTCCAATCGCCCAGAGTGCGCAGGCTGTGCACCAGCCATTGCTGCACGGTGGCCTGCGTCCACGCCTGCAGCAGTGCCACGCCGTGGGCACCCACGGGCCAGGAAGACGCCAGGGCCGTCAGTCCCAGCGCCTGCTCTTCACAGTCTGGAGGCGCAATCGCATAGGCGGCACGTACGCCCGTCAGCCCCAGGGCCTTGTTGGGGGTCCAGAGCTGCCAGCAGGCCGAGGGCATGCGCGGCGACGGCGCGCCCGTCCATGCGCCCTCTGCATCGAGCCGCAGGGGGACATACGCGCAGTCGAGCACACGCCAGGCAACGTCGGCATCGCTTTGTCGCCAACCGCGCAACGAGGGGTCTTCCACACCCAGAGGGCTGGAGGGCTCGCACGCCCATTGCAGGCCCGCTGCGGCGCCGCCGCCCCGCAGTACCTCCAGCCCGCGCACCTGCGCGGCCTGGGCGTAGTCCCCATAGCTGTGCGGCGGCACCGCTACTTGCACTGCGCCCTGCTGTGCGGCCAGCGCGGTGATGCGGTGGATGAACTCGCTGGCACTCGCAGCCAGCACGATGCGCCCCGGCACCACGCCATGGAAGGCGCCGAGGGCCTCGCGCAGGGCCGTGTAGGCCGGGTCAGGGTAGCGCGTGGCATCGGCCGACTGGAGGGCGTGCAGCGCCTCCGGGCAGGGCCCGCAGGCGTTGCTGTTGGTCGAAAAATCAAACACCGGGATGCCCGCAGCGTCCGGCCCACCATGCAATTGCACAGGCAAGCAAAAAGGACCTGGGAATGTCATGCATGCACCCAGGCAAAGGCAACCAGGACCAGCAGCTGAAGGGCGGCCGCCACCGGCACCATCGCCAGCACCACCTGAGTGCCCAGGCGCGCGGCACGACGCGTATCGAGTGGCCCAGCCCGATGGCCCTTGCTGTGCAGCGTGTACACACCCGGCTTGGCCAGGCGCACGTTCAACGCCAGTGCCATGGCCGCCATGGGCCAGCCGCTGTTGGGGGATGGCGTCTTGCGCGCCTGGCGGGCCAGAGTGGAAAAAGGCAGGCCCTTGGCGACCACCGACAACAACAAGGCCGTGATGCGTGCAGGCACCCACGACAGCACATCGTCCGCCCGCGCCGCCCACTTGCCCGCCCATTGCCAGTACCGCCCGCCGCGCATGCCCGGGTAACCCCACATGGCATCGGCCGTATTGGCAAAGCGGTACAGCGCAGCGCCCGGCAGGCCCAGCAGCGCAAACCAGAACAACGGCGCCACCACGGAGTCGTTGAGGTTCTCGGCCAGCGACTCGATGGCCGATTCGCGCACTTGTACGGCGGTGAGCGCGCTTACATCCCGGCTCACCAGCCGGGCCAGCTGCGCACGCCCGGCGGGCAGCGATTGGCCCAGCGCCACCTCCACTGCCAGCACTTCATCGTGCAGCATGCGCCAGGCCAGCAGGGGCTTGAGCAGCAGTGCCAGCAACGCCGCCGCCACAAAACCGTGCAGCATCAGCACCAGCTTCTGCGCCGCCCAGCCGAGTATAAAAACAATAGCTGCCAGCGCACACCAGACAAGCGCTGCGCGCCAAAATAGCTTGAAATCTCGGGCCACTGGCATCCGGGGCGCCAGGCGCTCACCCCACCACTGCAGCGCCCGCCCCATCCAGACCACCGGGTGCCAGGCAGCGGGCGGCTCGCCCAGCCACCAGTCCACCGCCAGCGCCAGCAGCGGCACGCCGATCCACACCGCCACCATGGGCCAGCCCCCGGCGGGTGTGAGCAACAAAAGCCAGTGGTCGGACACGGCGGCCTCACTAATCTTCGATGCCGCGCTGCGCGGGAATGCCCGCCTTGAACGCGTGCTTGATCAGCTGCATCTCGGTCACGGTGTCGGCCAGCTCGATGATCTCGGGGGGGCAGCGGCGGCCGGTGAGGCACACGTGCACGTCCTTGGGCCGATCGCGCAGGGTCTGCAACACGCCGTCGAGCGGCAGCCAGCCGTAGATCAGCGGGTAGGTGATCTCGTCCAGCACCACCAGAAAATGCTCGCCCGACAGGATGGCGGCGCGCGCCTTTTCCCAGCCGTCGCGCGCGAGCTGGGCCGAGTGCTCCAGGTCCTTGCTCTTCCAGCTGAAGCCGTCGCCCAGCCCCTCGATGGGCAGGCCAATCTGCTCGAACATGCGGTGCTCGCCAAAACGCGCGGTGGGCACCTTCATGAACTGGAAGATCTTCACGGCCTTGCCCCGGCCATGCGCGCGCAGCGCCAGGCCAAAGGCTGCCGTGCTTTTGCCCTTGCCGTCGCCGGTGTTGACGATGATGAGGCCCCGGCGTTCGCCCTCGGGCTTTTCGTAGCGTTTTTCGGTGGGCGGGGTTTCGATCTGCATGGTGTCGATTCTTTCAGAGAGGCCAGGCATCAAACGCCGGCCGGTTGCAACGGGGAAGACAGCGAGGACGGACGGCGCGCCTGCCACGCGGCACCCGCCAGCACCACCAGCGCCATGACCAGCATGGCGACGATGCCGGTCATGCGCTCGACAGGCGTGGGCTCAGCGGTGGCGGGTGCTTCGCGCTCGGGCTGGCGCTCCAGCAGTACGCCCATGGCGGGCACGGTGGGTGCGGCGGGGGGAGCCTCGGCCTGGGATGGCGGTGCAGGCAGGTCGGCCGCAGGCAGCGCAGACGGTGGCGCGGTGATTGCGGCCGACTGCGGCGTGGCAATGGCCAAGGCTGCAGGCGCGGGGGCTGCGCCCTGCGCGGCCTGCTCCACCCAGCGGCGCACGCTGGGCAGCTCGGCCGCCAGCGGCGCGGCGCGCGTGAGTTCCTGGTACATCTGCGCGAGCTGTTTTTGCGTGTCGGCATCGGCCTGCCAATAACCCTGGCGCTGCGCCTGCACCAGGCGCTCCAGCGACTGGGCATAGGCCTGTGGATGCTCTTTCAGCCACTCGGGCAGGCCCAGCTGGTGCTTGTCGCGCACCAGCACGTCATAAAAGCTTTGCCAATGATCGCTGCGCACCGTGTCGGGCGCGACGGCCTGCCAGCCCCAGGCGAACTGCACGGCCTTGAGCACCTGCAGCGTGCCCGAATAGCCCTCGGCCTTCTGCGCCTGCAGCCAGCCCGGGTGCAGATAGCGCGACTGCATCTCCAGTGCAATGGCGCGCTGCGCGGTCTCGGTGGTGGGCTCGCCCACATCCTGCAGCTGGGCCACATGCAGCTCCAGCCCTTGCGGGCGCCCGGCCACGCGCGCCGCCGCCGACAGGCCGCCCAGGTACTGGAACGGGTCGTCCGAACTGACCATGGCATACAGGTGCGAGCTGCGCGACAGGATGGCGGCATCGGTGCGGCGCAGGTGGGCACCCAATGCCTTCGCCGCCGTGCCACCCGCCATGCCCGTCACGGGTTCGCCGTCCAGGTACGGCTGGCTCATGCGCTCAAGGAACATCTGGCCCAGGCGCGCATCGTTGGTTTGCAGGCCATCGCTCTGCACCGCGTCCGACAGGCCGGTGCCGTAGTCGCCCACCGCATTGCCGAATGCCCGCACGCGCGCCAGCTGCTCGGCCTGCGCGCTCGGCACGCCCTGCTTGCGCAGCTCCTGGCCAATCTGCGCGGTGTTGCGTGCGATCACATTGCCGGGCTCGGCCGTGGCGGCCTGGGCCACCGCACGGTCCAGCAAGCCCATCAGCGCGGGGAACTGGTCACGGTACGAGCCGGTGATGCTCATGAGCACATCGACGCGCGGGCGCTTAAGCTCGTCGGCGGCAATGGTCTCCACGCGCACCGGGCGGCCCGCGTCGTCCCACACCGGGCGCATGCCCAGCGCCACCAGCGCCTGCGCTTCCATGATGCCCTGGTGGCGCAATGTTTCACCCGCCCACAGCGACAGCGCCATGCGCTCTGGCGCCCGGCCGCCATGGCGCGCCTGATAGTCCTTGAACCAGTCGTTGAACAGCGTCTGCGCCACGGCATAGGCCTGGCGCGTGGGCAGGCGGCTCGGGTCCAGCCCTGTGAGGTTGCGGCCGGTGGGCAGGCTGTCGGGGTTGCGGATGGGGTCGCCGCCGTAGGCTGCAGGCAGGTAGCGCCCTTCCAGCGCAGCCAGCAGGCCGGGCAGCTCGCCCTCGGTGGCCAGCAGGCGTTCCAGCTCCTGCGCGCGTTGGGCAAGCTGCAGCAACGCGGGCGTGTCGATGGGCTGGCGCGCGGCGCGGTTGGGCACATGGTCTTCGGCGCGCACCAGGCCGTCCTGTACTGGCGGCGCATCAGGCAGCGCGGGGCGCAGGTCCAGCCTGCTTGCGGCCTCGGCGTCCTTCAACGCCACCTCCAGCCAGCGCGCGGGGCGCGCGGCCAGCACGGCGTCGTGCTTGATGAGGAAGGCTTCGTCGATGTCCTCGCCCAGCGCCTCGATCAGCGGCTTGCGCAGCGCCTGCAGGATGGTCTCGCGCCGCTGCTCGGGCGCGGGCACGCGGCCGAACACGGCCAGGCCCTTGGGCTGCGAGCTCTGCGCGAGCTGGTCCAGGTAAGGGTGCAATATTTCGAGGAAGCCGCTGAAGTCGGCCGCGATGCGCTCGGCGCTCCAGCCCAGGTCGCGGTGCAGCTGGTGCTCCACAAACTGCGCCACCAGTTGCTTCTCGAGCGCGCGGCGCGTGGGGCCTTCGTCCACGGTTTCCCACTCGTGCATCACCTCGTGCATGTGGGCCATGCGCGCCTCGAAGCCGGCCGGAGCGAACACGGGCGTGCGGTGGCTCACCAGCACGGCGCGGCCCCGGCGCTTGGCCGTGAGGGCCTCACCCAGGTTGTCCACGATGTAGGGGTAGACCACGGGCAGGTCACCCAAAGGCAGCAGCGCGTCGTCGTGCACATCGAGCGCACGCGCCTTGCCGCCCGCCCATTCCTGCGTGCCATGGGTGCCGAAGTGGATGAGCGCATCGGCCTCCAGCTGCGCCCACAGGTACACGGCCAGGTAGTGGTGCGACAGCGGCGCCTTGCTCTTGTGCATGAACGGGTTCTGGCCCAGGCGCAGTGTTTCTTCGCGCGGGGGCTGGGGCAGCACTGAAAGATGACCCACCTGCAGGCGCGGGATGGCGAACACCTTTTCGCCCTGCCACTCGACCACGTAGCGGCTCTTTGCGGGAGTGCCCCAGTGCGCGTTCATGCGCTCGCGCACGGCCTTGGGCAAGGTGGCCAGGTGCTGCTCGTAGCGCGCCAGCGGCAGCGCGGCGGCCTGGCCGTTTTGCAGCAGCGCGCGCACATCGGCGCCGGGGTAGTAGGCGGCCAGCAGCGGTTTGAGCCCATCGATCCAGCCCTGCTCGGGCACCTGCTGCGTGCGGTAGCCCGCCTGGGCCAGGCCGCCAGAGACCTGCTCCAGGCTGCGCGGCACGTTGAGGAACGAGGCGCCGAAGTTGGTGCCACCCGGCGGGTAGTTGTAGACCATGGCCACCAGGCGCTTGTCGGCGGCGGGTTTGGTCTGCAGCGCGATCAGGCGCCGTGCCTTGGCCGCCACGGCCTGGGCCTGGCGCTCTATGAGGCGAAAGTCCCGGCCCTCGGCGCCGTGGGCTGCCACCAGGATCGGGTCGATGGCACCGGCCGCTTCGGGCTGGGCCAGGTAGAACGGCACATCGGACAGCGACAGGCCCGTGTCGCTGGCCTCCCACGCAGCGGCATCGCCCGCGCGGTACGGCTGCGTGCCCAACAGGGGCACGCCCCAGCGGGCCAACAGCGGCTGCAGCGCGGCGGCCTGGGGCACGAGCTGGTGCAGCACCAGGGCCGAGGCATGCAGGCGGCCGGGTCCGGTGCCGCTCTCGGGGGGCAGCTCCAGCACCTCGGCCAGCGTCTGCGCCGTGACCTGCTGGCCAAAGGCCGCGTAGGCGAACAGGCCTTGCTGGCGGAAGGTGTGCAACCAGGCATCGAGCCACTCCGTGCTGCCGTCGATGAAGTGGTGGCGGTGCACAAGCACGGCCACGGCGGGCAGGCCGCGCAGCGCAGGCTGGCCCTGACGCCAGGCTTCGAGCGCGGCGGCGTTGGGCAGCAGGCGGGGCGCGTCGGGGTGGTAAAGGCCCCGCGGGGGCAGGATGTCGGGCGCGGGCAAGGTCGGCATCGCAACACCTGCCACCGTGGCGCGCGCCAGGGCGATCGCGCTGTGAAGGTTGCGCGCCCCGCCGGCCTGCAGGTAGGCCACCATGCGGGCGGGCGCATCGAGCGCCGCCAGATCTGCCGCAGGGATGCCCGCCGGCACCCAAACCACGCGGCCAGGGGTGCGTGCAGCGCGCGCATCAAGCGGCGCCCCCACCATGCGTCGCAGGCGCGCCTCTACGCTGGCATGCGGCGCATCCACCCACACCATGGCTGCGCCCGCCAGCGCGCGCTCCAGCTTCTGGGCCTGTGCCGCGTCCAGCACCGCTGGGCCACTCAACGGGTAGTCGATATGCACAAAGCCCAGGCCAGCCTCGCCAGCCAGGCGTTGCACCATGGCCGTGCGTGGGGCGGTGGTGATGTCGGAGGTGAGCCAGAGCAGCACGGGCGCTGTTTTATCAGCGCCGCCCGCTGCCAAGGCTTTCTCAGCCTGGACGGCATGCACGAGCGGCGCAGTCAGCAACAGGCACCACAGTGCCGCACGCAAGATCAGTGTCTTCATGGCTTGGCGGGTGCCGGCGTGGCGGCGCCACCCGCGCCACCGGCCGAAGCGCTGGCAGGAGCAGCGCCCGTTTCAGGGATGTAGACGATGTTGCCGTCTTCCAGCTTGTAGGCCACGCCTGCGCGCACGCCCTGCCCTTGCGCTGCGCTGCCAGCGCCCTTGAAGCGCACTTCCTTGCCCTGCTCGCGCACGACCACTTCCATGTCCGGCTGACCTGCATTGCGGATGATGGTGACGCTTTCATTGGCGCTGGTCTGGGTCTGCACCGCCACGGCCGTGAGCAGCGCCACCACCAGCACCAGAAACACGTCCACCAGATTGACTGCGGACAGCATCGGGTCGTCGTCGTCCTCGGCCAGCACATTCAGGTGCTTCAAGGTCATTGCGCCACCCCGCGCTCCTTGCGCACCACCAGCAGCTCGGCCAGCAGCCAGCGGCGGCGCACCGAATACACCACCAGCCCCACCGACGCGGCGGCCAGCGCCAGCACCACGCCCGCAAAGGCGCCGCTGAAAACGGCGAGGGCCTGCTGGCCGTTGCCCGCCGCCACGCTCTGCAGCGCGGGGCCGAGTGGGATCATCGTGGCAATCAGCCCCAGCATGGGCGACAGGCGGCTGAGCAGGCGCACGGGTTCCACCTGGCGCACCAGTTGCAGCTCCAGCTCTTCCATCGACAAGCCAGGGGCCACGCGCAGCGAGCGGTATTGCGGCTGGCGCCAGCGCTGCCACGCCTCCATGAGCGTGGCGCCGCCCGACCACAACGCGTAGACAAACGCCAGCCCCACCAGCACCAGCACCGGCCACAGCAACGACTGCGCGACCTGCGAAAAACCCGATTCGATGTTCATGCTTCCACTCCCTCAATCCATGTGTTGTTTCATTGGCTGTGCTTGCGCTGCATCGATGGCAGCGCCATCCACATGCCATCCAGATGCCGCACGTGGATGCGGTGGTCAAACACGCTCTCCAGTGCCGCGTGCGTGGCGGGTGCATCGCAGGCGCCCTGGTGCAGCACGCGGCCCTGTGCCATCACCACCATGTCGTCGGACTGCAGCGCCAGCGACACCTCGTGCAGCACGCTGACCACCGTGCCCCCCGCATCGACCAGTGCACGCATGGTGTGCAGCCAGTCGGTCTGGTGCGGCGGGTCGAGGTTGGCCAGGGGTTCGTCCATCAGCAGCACCTGCGCCTGCACGGCCAGGGCGCGGGCCAGCAGCACGCGCTGGCGTTCGCCACCCGACAGCTGCGACAGCGGGCGGTGACGCCAGTCCCAGGCCTGCGTGGTGCGCAGCGCCTGCTCCACCGCTGCGTGGTCGGCCGCACCCGGCGGTGCCAGCCAGGCCTGGTGCGGCAGGCGGCCGAGCATGGCCACGTCATAACTGGTCAGGTCGTCGGCCGAGCCTTCGTTCTGGCCCAGCCAGGCGAGCTGGCGGGCGCGTTCGCGTGCAGGAATCTGCACCAGCGGGCGGCCGAGCAACAACACGTCGCCCTGCACCGCCACACGCGGCAGCAGGCCCGCCAGCACCTTGAGCAGGGTGGACTTGCCCGCGCCGTTGGGGCCGACGATGCTCGTCCAGCGCCCGGCGGGCAATTGCAGGTCAATGCCCTGCAATATCGAGCGATTCCCGATGCTGGCGCTTATTCCATTTGCACTGATAGCTATTGATTTCATAGTGCGCCCCCTTGCGAGGTGCGCCGGTGCATGAGCCACAGCAGATAGGTGCCGCCCAAGGCCGCCGTGAGGACGCCCACGGGCAGCTCCTGCGGCGCCAGCAGCCAGCGCGCCAAGATGTCGGCCGCCATGAGCAGCACCGCGCCCATCAGGCTGGAGAGCACGATGTGCCGTTCGTGTGTCACGCGCACGATGGAACGCACCAGGTGCGGGGCCGCCAGCCCTACAAAGGCGATGAGCCCCGTCTGCGCCACCGCCGTGCCCGTGGCCAGCGCCATGGCAGCCACCAGCCCGACACGCATGGGCATGAGCGGCAGGCCCAGGCTGGCGGCCGTGGCCTCGCCCAGCGTGAGGCCGTCCAGCGCACGTGCCAGCATCCAGGCAACCACCGAGCACAGCGCCCAGGCCACGGCCATGAGCAAGCAGGCCGCCCAGCCCACAAAAGCCGTGCTGCCCAGCGTGAAGGCCTGCATGGCCTGCAGGATGTCGGGCGAGGCCAGTTCCACCAGGTCACGCAGCGCGCCCAACACCACGCCCACAATCACCCCCGCCAGCAACAAGCGCAGCGTGTGCTGCACGCCCTTGGCGAGCAGCAGCGTGAGAACCACCGCCCCCGCCGCGCCCAAAAATGCCATGCCCGTGATGCCGATGCGGGCCATCCACTGCGCCGCCACCGGTGACACCCCGAAGAGCGCCATGGCGACAGCCCCGCCCAGCGCTGCGCCCGAGGCGCTGCCCAGCAGGTACGGGTCGGCCAGTGGGTTGCGAAACAACCCCTGCGCTACCGCACCCGACAGGCCCAGCAGCGCACCCGCCAGCCACGCACCCAGCGTGCGCGGCAGGCGGATGTCCCACACGATCTGCCAAGCCACGGGGTCGCCGTGCATGCGCAGCACGCTGTCAAAACCCGTGCTGCCCACGCTGGCGCCACACACGGCCAGCAAGGCGCTGGCCAGCAGCAACCAGGCAGCGCACCAAGCGGCGCGGCGGGTGGCGGAACTGGTGGGCACACCGATGGAAGCGCCGGTCATGGGGCCTTTTCCACCAGGCAGCGTGCCATGATGCGCGCGGCTTCGGCCATGCGCGGCCCAGGGCGCACCACCACATCGGAGTCGCCAGGACCAAACACGCACAGCCGGTTCTCGCGGATTGCGCGCATGGTGGCCCAGCCGGGGTACGGCACCATAGCCTGCATGCTGCGGTTGCCGATCATGATGATGTCGGGGTTGGCGCGCACGACGAACTCGGGGTTCAGGCGCGGAAACGGGCCCAGCGATGCGGGCACCACATTGCGCACCCCCAGCCGGGTGAGGGATTCGCCGATGAAAGACGCTTCGCCCGCCCCGTACGGCCCCCGGCTCACTTCAAAGTACACCCGCGCATTCCGCGCCTTGGGCGGCAGAGATTGCGCTGCCGCCTCCACGCCGGCGTCGATCACGCGCCAGAGGCGGTCGGCCCCCTGCGCACGGGGCACGCCCAGCAGGTCGCTCACGGTGCCCAGCACGCGGCGCACATCGGCATGCGTCTTGGGCTCCAGCTGCACCACGGTGAGGCCGAGCGCCTCCAGCCGGTCACTGGCGCGCGAGCTGACGGACATCAGCACCACATCGGGCTTGAGTGCCACGACTGCCTCGATGCTCGGGTCCAGCCCGCCCCCCACCTTGGGCAGTTTGGCAATCACGGCCTCGGGCCAGTTGGAATAGCGGTCCACCCCCACCAGCCGGTGGCATTGCTCCAGCTCGCACACGCTTTCGGTCAACGAGGGCAACAGGCTGACGATGCGCTGCGGGGGCCGGGGCAGCGAGACCTCGCGGCCCTTGTCGTCCTTGATGTGCACGGGCTGTGCACGCGCCAGGCCAGCCATGAGCAGGCCCAGCGCAATCACGATTGCGATCACCCAGAGGATGCGGCGCACGGGGGTGGGTTTCATCAGCGAGGTTCTTTCAAGGTAAGCGGCAGGCCAGCCGCCATGAGCGTCACGCGGTGGCACACCTGCGCCACCTGCTGGTTCAGCGTGCCCAGTGCATCCACAAAGGCGCGCACCTCGCGCCCCATCGGGATGACCCCCAGGCCAATTTCGTTGCCCACCAGAACAACGGGGCCGGGGGATTTCCGAACCGCTCCTAAAAACATAGCTGCCTGCGCTTTCCAGTCGCGCGCAAGGGCCTGTTTTTTCTCAAAATTCATGGTTTCCACACCCAGGGGCATGCTCCAGTGGGTGAGCCACAGCGTGAGGCAGTCCACCACCAGCAAGGTCTGCTGCGTGCTGAGCCGCGTGAGGGCTGCGGCCACGTCGTGCGGCTCTTCCACCGTCTGCAGGCCGGGCACGCGCTCGGCACGGTCACGCTGGTGGCGGGCGATGCGCTCGCGCATCTCCTCGTCCCAGGCCTGCCCGGTGGCGATCAGCACGGCGCGGTGGTCGGCGGACTGGGCCAGCCAGTCGCGTGCCAGCAGCTCAGCGCGGCGGGATTTGCCGCTTTTCTGACCGCCCAGGATGAGTTCGGTAGTGATGGGGTGCGACGCGGATGTCATGATTTGCTCTGGCCGCCCAGCAGATGCGCAACCGCCTCGGGGCTCGAAGGGAACCACGCATGGAAGTAGCTCGCGTGGATGCTGCCCTGCTCGTACAGCGCCTCGCCCGCATCCCGCGCAACCGCCTCGTTCGGGCGCGCCGTGCGGGCCACCACGGGGGCGCTGCTGTCGCTGGTCGAATAGTGGAAGGTGTGGCCGCGCAACGTGTGTCCTGCCACGATCAGCTGCTGCGGCCCGAGTGCCGCCAGGCGCTTTTGCATGGTCACACGGCCGGGCAACAAGCCCCACAGTGGAGCCGCGCTGCCATCGGCCAGCGTGATGGATTCAAACAGCGCCATCATGCCGCCGCACTCGGCCCACAGCGGTTTACCTGCGGCCACATGGGCGCGCAGGCTGGCTTGCATCCCGGTGTTGGCCGCGATCTTCGCGGTGTGCAGCTCGGGGTAGCCGCCGGGCAGCCACACCGCGTCGCAATCGGGCAGCACCGCATCGTGCAGGGGCGAGAAGAACACCACGCGGGCGCCCATCTGCTCCAGGCATTGCACATTGGCGGCGTAGATGAAGCAGAAAGCCGCATCGCGCCCCACCGCCACCGTACGGCCTGCGAGCAAAGCAGGCACGACAACCTTGGATGCAGGCGCCGAAAAGTCCACGGACCAGCGCTGCAGGTCCTCCAGCGTCATCTGGCCCAGCGGCGTAGCAGCCAGCGCGTCGGCTGCAGCGTCCAGCCGCTGCAGGCTGTCGTCCAGCTCGTGCGCGGCCACCAGGCCCAGGTGGCGCTCGGGCAGCAGCGCCGCACCGGCCTTGGCGGCTAAAGGCGCATTGCCTGGCTGCACCCGCATCAGCGCGCCCATCCAGTCGTCAGCATCGTGCAAGCCGTCACGCAACATGTCGGCATGGCGCGCGCTGCCTACGCGGTTGGCCAGCACCCCCGCCCATGGCAGGCCCGGCCGGTAGTGGCGCAGGCCATAAGCCAGCGCGCCAAACGTGCCCGCCATGGCCGAGGCATCGACCACCGCCAGCACCGGCACCGCGAAATGCCGGGCCAGGTCGGCCGCGCTGGGGCTGCCGTCAAACAGGCCCATCACGCCTTCGATGAGGATGAGGTCCGACTCGCGCGCAGCATCGTGCAGGCGCAGCGCGCAGTCGGCCTCACCGTTCATCCACAAATCGAGCTGGTGCACCGGCGCACCGCTGGCCAGCTGGTGCCAGTGCGGGTCCAGAAAATCCGGCCCGCACTTGAACACCCGCACCCGCCGCCCCTGGCGCGCATGCAAACGCGCCAGGGCGGCGGTGACGGTGGTCTTGCCTTGTCCCGAGGCCGGGGCTGCAATCAGCAGCGCGGGACAGCGTGTCACACCCCACCCCCAGTGCGGTACTCACCCAGCAGCCGACGAAACTGGCGCGCCCCAAGCCAGTGCCACCGTGGAACTGGCTCCGCTAGGCCACGGGTGGCGCCCCCCCTCCGGGGGGAAGGCGCGCAGCGACTCAGGGGGGGCTTCATTGAGGTGCCCACTTCACACCGACGTACACCGTGCGGCCTGCGGTAGCGTAGGTGCGGGCCAGCTGGTAGTCCTTGTCAGCCAGGTTGTCGATGCGGGCCAGCAGCGTGTAGTCGCGTGCAAGGCGGGTGCTGGCATACAGGTTGACCAGCGCATAGCCGCCCAGCACGTTGGTGTTGGCCACGGTGTCGAAGCGGCGGCCTGATGCCTGCACTTCGGCGCCCACGGTCCAACCCGCCAGGCGGGTGTCGGCGCCGAAGGTGGCGTGCTGCTTGGCGCGGCGCGCCAGCTGCTTACCGGTGTCCAGGTCACGCGGGCGCTGCAGGTCGATGGAGCCGTGCAGTTGCACATCACCCACACGGTGCGATCCCGCAAACGTCACGCCCTTGTATTCGGCCCGGGCCGTGTTGGCGTAGCAGCCAAAGTCCGACAGGCAGGTGCCGGGGCCAGAGAACGAAATCAGGTTGCTCACACGGTTGCGAAACAGCGTGGCCGAGAACGTGCTGTTGCCCTGGGCGTAGCGCAGCGCCACTTCGGCATTGCGGCTGCTTTCGGGGCGCAGCGTGGCCACGCCGTATTCGCTGAAGCGGTGGTACAGCGTGGGCGCGCGGAAGGCCGTGCCCACCGATGCCGTAGCGCGCCACTGCGGTGTGATGGCGTAGCCGTAGGCCACGCTGCCAGTACTCTTGCCGCCAAACTCGCTGTCGGAATCATGGCGCACATTGAGCTGCACGGTGTGGCGTGCTGCGTTGTAGCCGTAGCCCAGGGCCAGCGCGTCTTGCGAACGCTTGGCATCGATGGGGGCGTTTTCGAGGCGGTCTTCGCGGCGCTCCAGCGCGGCCGTGACCATGTGCGCGCCCTGGCGCCATTCGTTCTGGAAGTAATAGCCACGCAGGCGCGTGTCGCTCAGGTAGGGCGAGGGGCGGGTTTCGTATTCATCGCGCGAGTCGGTGATGGACAGGCGCGTCTTGTAGGCGCTGCTCCACTGGGCAATCCAGTTGAGGCCCAGGGCGTGCATGGTGTGCAGGTTGCGGTCGTCCTTGCCCAGCCCGCTGTCGTAGCCGCTGTTGGAGTCATTGACCATGAGCGTTCCCTCCAGCCGGTGCGCCGCATCGACCTGCAGGCCCACGCGGGCATGGCCTGCCGTGGTGCGGTAGCCGTCGCGGTCCGGGTTCTGGGTCGTCACCGTGCGAGCGTTGAAGCCTTTGCTGTCATCGCGCGCAAAGCCCAGCGCGTAGTCCACGGTGCCGCTGGCCCCGCTGATGCCGGCCTCCACCTTGGTGGTGTTGTGGTTGCCAATGCCCACGCCCACATACGGCGCCGTGCCGTTCTCGCCGCGCTTGGTGAAAATCTGCACCACGCCGCCCATGGCATCCGATCCGTATACGGCGCCTGCGGGGCCGCGCAGCACTTCTATGCGATCGATGAGGCCGAGCGGAATGCTCTCCCACGGCGCCCCCCCGGTGGACTGCGAATCGATGCGCACCCCGTCGATGTATACCGCTGTGAAGCGCGATTCGGCGCCGCGCAGGAAGACACCCGTGGTGGCACCCGGGCCGCCATTGCGCGAGAACTCCACACCCGGCAGACGGGCCAGCAGGTCGGCCAGGCCGGTGGCGCCGCTGCTTTCAATGGTCTCGCGGTCCACGATGGAAACATCGGCCACCAGGTCGGACAGCGGCTGCGGCGTGCGCGTGGCGGCCACCACGGTTTCGGCGAGCGAGGGCGCGCGCAGGTTCTGGGCCAGCAGTTCACCGGTTGCCGAGGCACTCTGGGCCAGCGCACTGCAGGCGCTGCCAACCGCCAGGGTCAACAGGGCCACACGGTGGGCAGGCAGGCGCAGCAGCGCCACAGGGCGCGCACGAAAGGTACGGATTTTCATGGGGATCATCGTCAACAAACAACCCGGGCCGGCCTCCCGCCAGCATGTGGGTGATACAGCCGCGCAGCTCCAAAAAAGGGAGCACGCAGCCACCGTGTTGGCCGGTATCCGGGCTGGCGGAACACCCCCCCAATGCCTTCCCATGCGCTTGTTCAAGGCGCTCAGTGGCGTATGGATGGAGAGAGAGTCGAAAGACTCGTCCGCTGACCGTTGCGGGGGCAGCGCAGGCTGGGCGTGTACCGGTGGTACTGCGCCTCCCTGCTTCCCGTTGAACTGCGGCATGTGAACCACACCGCGAGCACCAACCGCGCGATTTTACGGCTGTTTACAGCCTGCAACCCTACAATCGGGGGCTGTATGGCAACACCGTCCCCCACCGACCAGATCGCCGAGCGCGTCGACCGCCTGCTGCTGCGCCACGCAGAACTGCAACGCACCAACGCGCTGCTGACCGATCAGGTGGCCGCGCTGACGCAAGAACGGGACTCCCTCAAATCCCGCCTCAGTGCCGCCCGCGCCCGCGTGGATGCACTGCTGGAGCGCCTGCCCGCCGCAGCCCCTGCCGCTGTCACCAAGGAAGTCGAATGAAGCAAATCGAGGTGCAGATCCTGCAGCAAAGCTACCTGCTGACCTGCCCCGAGGGCCACGAAAGCCGCCTGCTGGATGCTGTGGAGCGTGTCGATACCGCGATGATCCGCATCCGCGATGCGGGCAAGGTCCGCGCCCGCGAACGCATTGCGGTGCTGGCGGCCTTGAACCTGGCTTTCGAAATCGCCGACCGCGAGGCTGCCGACCTGGCAGCAGGTGCCGCCGCCAAAACGGCCAGCCCCACCATCGCAACCGCTGCCAGCACGGGTACGCAGGAAACCCTCCTACCCGACGAAGACCAGCAGCGCCTTCATGCCCTGGTGCAGCGCCTGGATCAGGCATTGGGCGACGACGGCCGCCTTCTTTGACAGCCCCCCAGCACAGCGCCAAGCCTGCCGGATTGCCCCCGATCTGCACCCCTCAAAGCTTACGGGCTTTACATGGCCCCAGACACTCAACCCGTGCAGGCAGCGCCTACAATGGCGGTGTCTGCGAAGCCGCCGGGCTTTATATTTCCTTGAACCAATGCTCAACGAGCTCGGGCTTGGTACATTGCCCGGTGAGCGTGATCATCTCGCGTCAGATGAACCCAACGCTTGGCTGCCCTCGCCCACCTGAACCCCCGGTTCAGGATGAGAGTCCGGTGGCATTCGCAGACACCTTCTTCTCCATGCCCCTGTCCACGCAACCCCACGCTGCAGCATCTCCGACAGGGCATCTCCCCGCCTTCCCTCCCCTCTTTCCACCCCTTTGTCTGACGTCGCGCCATGCTCGATCCCCTGCTGATTGTTGAACTCGGTGTCCTGGGCCTGGCCACAGGTTTTCTGGCGGGCCTACTGGGCATTGGCGGCGGGATGCTGCTGGTCCCGTTCTTGACCTACATCCTGGGCGCGCAAAAGGTCGCCCCCGATCTGGCGGTGAAGATGGCGATTGCCACCTCGATGGCCACCATCATGTTCACGTCGATCTCCAGTGTGCGGGCCCACCACCAGCGCGGCGCCGTGCGCTGGGACATCGTCAAGCGGCTGGCGCCTGGCATCGTGCTCGGTGGTTTCATTGCGAGTCTGGGCGTGTTTGCGCTGCTCAAGGGTTCGTTCCTAGCCATCTTCTTCGCGTTGTTCGTGAGTTTTTCGGCCACGCAGATGTTTCTGGACAAAAAACCTGCCCCCACGCGCCAGATGCCCGGTGGTGCAGGCCAGGTGGCGGCAGGTGGCGTGATCGGATTCCTGTCGGGCCTGGTGGGTGCTGGTGGCGGGTTCGTGAGCGTGCCGTTCATGACCTGGTGCAACGTGCCCATCCACAATGCGGTAGCCACCAGTGCGGCGCTGGGTTTTCCCATCGCCCTGGCCAACGTGGTGGGCTATGTGATCGGAGGGCAGAACGTGGAGGGATTGCCAACCGCCTCGCTGGGCTACATCTGGCTCCCCGCCCTGGCCGTGATAGCGACCTGCAGCGTGCTCACCGCGCCACTGGGCGCCAAAGCAGCACACAGCCTGCCAGTCAAGCAGCTCAAGCGTGTATTCGCATCGCTGTTGTTCGGACTGGCGGCGTACATGCTCTGGAAGGGCATCGCGGCGTTTTAAGCGTCTCTGGACCGCCCCCTATGCTACCGGGGGGCCGTAGCACCAGGTTGCCTTAGTTCTGGACCGAACTGCGCCGCCCCCGCGCTTTCAAAGGCAAGGGCCTGGCAAGCATGGCGCGAAACTCCTGGGCAGGAAGCCCTGGCGCGCAGAGAAATCCCTGGTAGTGGTCGCACTGCATCTGCAGCAACACCGCCTGCTGGGTTTCTGTTTCCACCCCCTCTGCCACCACCTCAATGTGCATGGCACGCCCCATGCTGATGATGGCACTCACGATGGCCCGGTCTCCATCATCGTCGGGCAGGCCACGCACAAAGGACTGGTCGATCTTGAGCTTGTGGATCGGCAGCTTCTTCAGGTACGCCAGGCTGGAATACCCGGTGCCGAAATCGTCGATGGCGAGTCCAATGCCAAGCCCGGCGAGCACACGCAGGCGCTGCTCCATTTCCTGTGCATCCTGCAGCAGGATGGTTTCCGTCAGCTCCAGCTCCAGCAGCGTGGGCGGCAACTGGTGCACCGCCAGTAGCCGGGTGATGCGGTCCACGAAATCAGGCTGCCGGAACTCCAGCGCCGACACGTTCACCGAAATCATGATCGGCATGCCACTGTGCATCCACAACGCCGCCTCACGCACGGCCTGCTCCATGACCCACGCGCCCAGAGTCACGATGTAGCCAGACTCCTCCGCCAGGGGGATGAACTGCCCAGGTGATACTGCACCGAACTCCGGGTCGGTCCAGCGTATCAGCGCTTCGGCCCCCGTGATGCGCCCGGTGGCCATGTTGACCTGTGGTTGGTAGTGCACTGCCATGCGGTCAAGCCCCAGCGCCTGGCGCATCGCATGCTCCATCTGCATGCGAGACAGCAGATTGGCATTCATCTGCGGCTGGTAAAAGCCATAGCTACCCCGACCGCGCTCTTTGACACGGTACATGGCCGTGTCAGCCTGCTTGATGAGATCGTCCAGTGTCGCACCGTCCTGTGGGTACAGCGCCATGCCAATGCTGCACTGGATGGAGAAGCCCATGCCGTCAAGCATGAAGGGCTTGAGCATGTCGTCCAGGATGCGGCGCGCCACGCTCTCAGCCACCACGGCATCACCGCCATGCAGGTAGATGACAAATTCATCGCCACCCAGTCGACACAACATGTCCGTCTGGCGCAGGCAGGCCTGCAGGCGCTCGGCCACCAGTTGCAGCACGCGGTCACCGAAAGGGTGGCCAAGGGAGTCGTTGATGATCTTGAAGCGGTCGAGATCCAGAAACAGGATGGCAAAGCCCGTGTCGCTCTGGCGCGCCCCCTGGATGGCAGTGTCCACACGCTGCGACAACAGCAGACGGTTGGGCAGGCCCGTGAGTACGTCGCTGTAGGCCAGCTCCTCAATGCGCTTCTGGGCGGCGTGCTGCAGCGTCAGATCCCGCATGAAGCCGATGCTCTGCACCAGACGCTCTTCGTCGTCGCGCAGCGCCACCCATGACAACTGCACTGCGCAATAGGTGCCGTTGTCACGGGGCAGCCACAGCTCGCCTTCCCAGAAACCCTCCTTGGCCCACCCCTGCAGCACCTGCTCCATGAAAGCCGCGTCCGACCCACCACCGAACAACGACGCCGCCAGGCATCCTTCAAACGATTTGGCAGACGGCCCCACCAGCCGCTCGCAGCCTGGGTTCATGCGCAAGACCCTGTGCTGGCTGTCGGCGATGAAGATGGCGTCCAGGCTGGACTCGAACACCCGTGCGGCCAGTCTCAGGCTGGCCTGTATCTCGGTCTGGCGGGTGATGTCCCGGTACGAATACACCCGCCCCACGGGCCGCCCCTGGCTGAACTGCGGCACGGTGCGCAACTCCAGCACCAAGCCATTTCGCAACACCAGAATGTCGGTGCTCTCCTGCATCGGCTCTCGGGCGATGGCAGCCAAACGCTCCGCATAGGCACGTGCGTCGTCAACCTGGGCCTCCATGTGCGCATAGACAGCCGCATCGTCGCGCCGCACCAGCAAATCGCGCGGAATATTCCACAGTTGCGCAAGCCGCTGATTGAAAGCCCGCACTCGGCCATCGAGGCTGCACACGAGCATGCCGTCAGCGGCAGAATCCAGCGTGGCGCGCAGCTCAGACAGCAAAGTTTCCAGCTCGCGCTCGGTCGATTCCTGGACACTGCGATCCAGCATGGTCAGCATGAAGACCGTGCCAGAAGCGACCTCTGCAGGAACGCGCGTCACCTGACGATTGACCGGAACCAGGGTGCCGTCAGCGCGCAAAAGGCTGGTGTGGGAATGAATGCCATCTGCAACCACCTGGGCCGACTCCCCCCAGAACGCCATGTCCTGCGGTGTGGAGGCCAGACGCAACACGGGCGTACCCACCATCTCGGCCACAGGCAAGCCCACCAGCCGCTGCGCGGCGGCATTCGCGTGAAGGAGGAGCAGGCTGGTCTCATCGACCAGCCAGACGGCCTCCTGTAAACCGTCGAGCCAGCCGTGGGACTGCGAAACGGTCACGACCCTGCCTCTTCGGGACCGGGGCTGACCGCACGCTCGAAAAAGTAACAGATACGCTGCCGCGGAGAGAGGTAGTCCAGCGCATCGCGCGGCAGTTGCGCAGGCTTGAGGCTGCGCCGGATACCCAGCTCGGGCACAGTTTCCAGGTCCAGAATAGGAGCCTCATCCTTGGGCATCCGGGAGTCATGGACGATGACCTTGGGCCGCAGCGGGCGCGAAGAGTTGACCGAGGCAACAATCGCATAGCGGTCGTTCACCAGCTGGACGATAGAGCCCGGCGGGTACACCCCCATCATGCGGATGAACGCCCCGAGCACCACGGAATCGAAGCGCGCCTTGAGCTGTGCAAAGATGACCGACAAAGCCTCGTGGGGTGTGAGCGCATCCACTCCATTGGCGGGATTGCACATGCGATCGTAGCGATTGACGAGGGCGAGCACCTGGCTCGCGCGCCCCAGATCGGGCCCCGACAACCGCAGTGGAAACCCACTGCCATCGGCCATCTCATGGTGCCGAGCAACGGCGGTAATCACAGATTCGGGCAGCCTCATGCGCGTGGCCAGTGTCACGGACTCAGCCACATGGGTCTCGTAACGCGTACGCTCCATCGGAATCATGGAGGGTGTAGGTTGCCTGAGATTCGGCGGCAGCTTGAGCTTGCCCAGATCATGAATCAGCGCGGCAATGCCAAGGTCGTGCAGCTCGGCACTTTTCATGCCCAACGCACGGCCCAGCAGCAAAGAGATCACCATCACGTTGATCGGGTGCAGGGCATTGCGCTCGCCCACCCCTTCCGACAACAGCCGGATGACAGAATCACCGTTTTCCAGGAGTTCGGCCACGCAACCTGACACCAGCGTTTCGCCTTTGGTACGGGCCTGGTCGGGGTGCTCCGAGACGACACGCTCCAGCGCCTGGTATTGCCGCGTGGCCTCCCCAAACCGCTGATTGCAGGCCGCCAGCGTCCGGTTCTGGGCCTCCAGCAATTCACGCCTGCGCTGCGCCTCTGGGTCCACCGTGGCAGTAGCTGTCGCAGCCTCAGGTGCACTCGAAGACGATGCCTTCATTTCCGGCACGCTCCAGGCTGCAGGCACGAGTTCCCTCAGTTCTGGATCGCTCTTTTTGGGAAAGTACCGCACCTCGGTGAGCCCCAGCTCACGCAAGGTGGCAATCTGCTCCGCTGCCGCCACACGAAAGCTGCTCACCGGGAACGGATGGTGCAACCAACCCACGTCGAGCTGGATGTACATGCCGACACGCAGTTGGCTGATGTCGATGAGGATGGAGGAGTTCACTTCAAGGCGTGTGAAACATGGCGACGTCAATGCCACCAATAGTTACACAGATTATCGCCAGATCGAGGGTCTTGTCGAAGGAGTGCGCCTGCGCCGCAGCGGCATGGCAACACTTGCCTTTCTCACCAAGGGCAAGCGTTGATCACCCTTGTATAGACATGGATTTACGAGACCTCCCGAACCCCGTCGCACCGCAGCTTGCGAATCGGAGAACTACTGGCTAGCGGCACCACAACGACGGTTTGTAGATCAGGTCCATCCAGAGTGCCCAGCTGGCCACGGCGCACAGCAAACCTCCTGCGATGCGCGTTCCCCAGTCCGCACGTTTCGCATTGACCCCTGCTTTCAACCGAATCCACACCAAGGGCCCGCCCACCAGCCACACACCACTGCCCAGGCCAAAAAGCGCCATGCTGAGCGCCCCTTCCAGAGGCCCTCCGCTCAACGCAGCCACGAGCAGCGCGGAATAGAGCAGGCCACAGGGCATCAAGGCCCAAAGCCCACCAGCAACCAGAACCCCGCCTGGTGCACTGACCAGAGGCCGCACACGCGCCCATACGGTACGGCCCGCCTGCTCTACCCACAGGGGCTGGCGCGCCTGGATCACCATCATCAAACCCCACGCCATCACCGCAACATGCATCAGGGTCCACGCAGGGCGAAGTGCCACGGTCTGCTGGGTCACCCATGCCAGGCTGTCCATGGCCCATGCAGCCAAGCCACCCGCCACAGCGTACCCCGCCAAGCGGCCAGCATGAAAAGCGACGGCGCGCCGAATGACGCCGCCACGGGGCACCCACTGCACTGTCTGCGGAGTTGCCTGTGGTTGCGCATCGCCACCGGCTGTGGACGCCATGCCCCCACCGCCCTGCCCGATCAATGCCCCACAAGGCGCAGAACACATGGCCAAACAATGGGACCCGCCCACGAGTCCCATCAGCAAGGCGGTTGAGGCGACCGTAGCAATCATGAGGATCAGATGATGCGCGAAAAACGGGCGCGGTTGCGGTCAGCCTGCAGGTAACGGTCAAAGACCATGGCAATGCCACGCACAAAGAACCAGCCCATGGCAGTGACCTCGACCCCATCGGGCCGCACCACCACAAGCCCCTGCTCGGCCATGGTTTCCAGTTGCGCCAGCTCCGCAGAGAAGTAGTGGCGAAAGTCGATCAACCACGCTTGCTCCATGGGCTCAAACAACAGCTCGCCTTGGCACATCAAGGCCATGATGACCGCGCGGCGCACGAGATCGTCGCGCGTCAGGGCCAACCCACGAACGACGGGCAGGCGCCCCTGATTCAGAAAATCGTAATACTCATCCAGGGTCTTGGCATTTTGGCTGTAGGTGGCTCCGACCCGGCCAATCGCAGACACCCCCAGGCCGATCAGGTCGCAATCGGGTTGCGTACTGTAGCCCTGGAAGTTGCGGTGCAGACGCCCCTGGCGCTTGGCGACTGCCAATGCATCCTCAGGCAATGCAAAGTGGTCCATGCCCACATACACGTACCCAGCATCCATGAAGGCGTCCAGCGAACGGGAGAGCATCGACACCTTGCCTGCAGCCGCTGGCAACTCGGCCGAAACAATACGGCGCTGAGGCTTGAAACGTTCTGGCAGATGGGCATACGCGTACAACGCGATACGGTCAGGCCGCAGCTGCGTAACCTGGGCCAGCGTGCGGTCAAACGACTCTGGCGTCTGCCGAGGCAGGCCGTAGATCAAATCCACATTGATGGATTCAAAACCCAGCGAACGTGCGGACTCCACCAGCGAAAACACCTGCTCGGCAGGCTGTATGCGGTGAACGGCCTTTTGAACCTCGGGATCGAAATCCTGCACCCCAAAGCTCAGTCGGTTGAACCCCAGTTCCGCCAGCACAGCAAGGCGGTCCGCATTGACGGTGCGAGGGTCCACCTCAATCGAATACTCCCCGCCCGGCGCCAACGAAAAGCTGCGTTTGAGCATGCCCATCAGCTCCCGCAAGCCCTCGTCCGATAGAAAAGTGGGCGTGCCACCACCCAGGTGAAGCTGACTCACCACCTGCCCCGTGCCGCAGTGTGCTGTATGCAAGTCAATCTCGCGGCTCAAATACCGCAAATACACCTCTGCCCGATCATGGTGTTTGGTGATGATCTTGTTGCATGCGCAGTAGTAACACAGGGACTCGCAAAAGGGGATGTGCACGTACAAAGACAGCGGCAAGGCCTTCGTCATGGAGCCCAGCCTGCGCTGCTCCAAGGCAAGTGCGTAGTCGTCCTGCCCAAAGGCCTCGACGAAACGGTCAGCTGTTGGGTAAGAGGTATAACGGGGCCCTGGCACGTCGAAACGGCGCAGCAGCTCGGGCGAAACAGCGGTCATGGGCAAATTCCTTGCGTACACTTCGACTGTGCCGTAAGCTGCACTCCATGTCCTTGACCTGCATCAAGTGATGGGCCGGGACGAACAGCGACAATTTGATGCACATCAGTCGCCCACCCGCACCCAAAGGCCCAGCCTGTTAGGCATATGGGGCGATATGCTCAAACCTTACCCAGCCTCTGTTCCTATGAACCCGCTCACCATCAAAGTCGCCTGCTCCAACTGCAACCTGCGCGAGCTGTGCATGCCGGTGGGGCTGAGCGAGGAACAGCTGCAACGCATTGACGAGGTCGTTGCCGTTCGCCGCAAGATCAAACGCGGTGGAACCCTTTTCCGCAACGGCGAATCCTTCACCTCACTCTATGCCATTCGCACCGGCTTCTTCAAAACATGTGTAGCCACCGAAGACGGGCGTGACCAGGTCACGGGTTTTCAGATGGCAGGCGAGATCATCGGCCTTGATGGCATCGTGAATGACCACCACACCTGCGATGCAGTGGCCCTGGAAGACGCGGAAGTCTGCGTCATGCCCTTTGACCGCATCGAAGAACTGTCCCGCGAAGTCACCGCATTGCAGCACCATGTGCACAAGATCATGAGCCGCGAGATTGTCCGCGAGCATGGCGTGATGCTGCTCCTGGGCAGCATGCGCGCTGAGGAGCGCCTGGCCGCGTTCCTGCTCAACCTGGTTCAGCGCCTGCACGCCCGGGGGTTCTCGCAGTCCGAGCTCGTGCTGCGCATGACCCGCGAAGAGATCGGTAGCTACCTGGGCCTCAAGCTCGAAACCGTGAGCCGCACCTTCTCTAAGTTCGTGGAAGAAGGCATTGTCGAGGTCAAGCAGCGCCATGTGCGCATCCTGGAGACCGAGGCCCTCAAGCGCATCGTGAACAACCAGCAGGCCTGCCATTGAACTCGGTGTAGTCTGCCACCGCGGCAGTTCTCACCAACTTGACCTCTGCCCACAGTTGGCGTTACCGCTCAAGGACACGATGATGTTTTGCGACAGTCATCGGGACGTTCGCCTTCGGGAACCGGGCAACGGTTAAGTTCAAACGGTGACATGGCCAGCAGCGTGGTCAACGCGCTGGATGCCATCGTGATCATCCAGAACGCAAAAAAGGCCAGCGTGTACACGCCCTGCCGTGACAATGCCAACGGCTGCCCAAACCAGTGCAGGTCTTGCGGATCCACCATCGCAAAAACCAGCATTTCCATCACACCGGCCATCAAAAAGGCCGGCCAGGCAATCCACATCACGCGTTGCATCCACATTGGTTTGTCTCCTGGTAAGGCCGTGCAGGCATGCCGCCCGGCCAGGTGGGTTCAGCGCGGCTGGTCCTGGACCGGGGTGGCAGCGTGGTTGCGGCCCTTCATGGCTGGCAACAGGCTTTTTTCTGGGGTGGCCAGTGTCTTGTTGATCTCGATGCCCTGGCGGTAATAGTCTTCCGCGACCACAGGGTCGGGGCGCGATATCGCGAGCCACAGGGTCACAAACCCTGCAATGATCACGATCACGGGACCGGCGATGATCAGCCACACATGGCCAAACCTCCACCAGGGTGCAGCGGCAGAAGGGGCAGTGCCGAGGGCGGAACTGGATGGCATGGTGCTTACTCCTCAAAAATTATCTTGCTCAAAGCGAAACCCGCGAAGGTCTTGCAACGGGGCGCGCGCTGCGTCGCTGCGTTATCGCGGCACCAGAAACACGGATTTCTCGGTCACATGGGCGTCCGCACCCAAGGCCTGCACATCGAACTGCACGGCATGTGATCCCGAAGGCGCTGATCCATAGGGTATCTGCAGACGGACGGCCACCCACCGGGACTCCGCCGCACCGATATCCACCTCGGCATCAGAAGCGACTTCCAGCCCTTCAAGGCCACGCACGCTGATGCGATAGCGCTGGGGGCCTTCAGTGGCGTTCATGATCTGCAAGCGGTAAATATTCTCCAGCTTGCCACCCGTCACGATGCGCGACAGCGCCGCCCGATCGCGGACCACGTCCACCTTCAAGGGCGTGCGAGTCACAAGGCTGGCCATCATGCCTACGCACAGGGCCATCAGGACCGCGCTGTATATCAGCACACGTGGCCGCAGCACGCGACGCAGGATCTGCGACTGACTCCACCGTTTGGCCACGCCGTTCTGCGTAGAAAACCGGATGAGCCCGCGCGGATACTGCATCTTGTCCATCACGGTATTGCAGGCATCCACGCACAGGCCGCAGCCAATGCATTCGTACTGCAAGCCCTTGCGAATGTCGATGCCCACGGGACACACCTGCACACACAGCGAGCAGTCAATGCAATCGCCCAACCCCTGGGCCTTGTAGTCGATGTTCTTCTTGCGCGGCCCACGCTGCTCACCGCGTTCTGGGTCGTAGGTAACGATCAGCGTGTCCTTGTCGAACATGGCGCTCTGAAAGCGCGCATAGGGACACATGTATTTGCACACCTGTTCGCGCATATAGCCGGCATTGCCATAGGTGGCAAAGCCATAGAACAGTACCCAGAAAATCTGCCAGCCACCCTGCACCGCCAGCAGCTCTGCCCCGAGTTCGCGGATGGGCACGAAATAGCCCACGAACGTGAACCCCGTCCACAACGCCACGGCAATCCAGATGACCTGCTTGAAAAACTTCTTGCGGACCTTCTCGAAGGTCCAGGGCCCGTTGTCCAGCCGCAGCCGCGCACTGCGATCACCTTCGATCTTGTGCTCGATCCACATGAACATTTCGGTGTAGACCGTTTGCGGGCACGCAAATCCACACCAAAGCCGCCCCGCCACCGCCGTAAACAGGAACAGCGACAACGCCGAGATAATGAGCAGGCCCGTGAGATAGATGAAATCCTGGGGGTACAGAACCAGGCCGAAGATGTAGAACCGCCGAGCCCCCAGGTCAAACAGCACCATCTGGCGCTGCCCCCATTCAAACCAGGGCAGCCCGTAGAAAACGATCTGCGTGAGAAACACCATACCCCAGCGCCAACGCGCGAAGAGGCCACTGATGGAACGCGGGTAGATCTTCTTTTGCGCTTCGTACAGGGAAACAATCTCGCCCTGCGATGAGGCATCGGACGCAACCGGCGCTATCGGGATGACCTTGCGAGCAGGCTCGCTGGGTGGGTTCATGATGGTATCGGTCCGTTTGCTTCGTGGTTCTCAGTTTGCTCAGCCCCCAGGAGCAGTGCCTGGGCACTGCTCCAAGTGGCCAAGGCTCAGCGTGCAGCGGCCTGGGTGCCGTTCGACAAGCCCCAGACATAGGCCGACAGCACACCGATCTGCGCTTCTGTCAGCTTGTCCGCCTGGGCGGGCATCTGGTTAACCTTGCCGTTGTTGACCATGGCAGTGATGGCCGCCTCGCCCCAGCCATGCAGCCAGATGTCGTCGGTCAGGTTGGGGGCACCCAGTGCCTGATTACCCTTGCCGTCCATTCCGTGGCAGGCTGCACACGCCGTGAACTTGGACTTGCCCAACGAAGCACGCAGCGAGTCATGCGGGCTGCCCGAAAGACTCAGCACATAGTGCGAGAGATTGCGCACATCTTCGGGGGAGCCCACTGCGGCAGCCATGGGAGGCATGTTGCCGATACGGCCCTTCTCGATGGTTTCACGGATCTTCTCGGGTGCACCGCCATGCAACCAATCGCCATCAGCCAGATTGGGGAAACCCTTGCTACCCCGGGCATCCGAGCCATGGCACTGCGCGCAGTTGTTCATGAACAGGCGCTCGCCAATGGCCTGCGCCTGAGGATCCTTGGCAATGTCTTCCGGCTTCATCGATGCAAAGCGGGCATACAGCGGCTCCAGCTCGGCCTTGGCCTTGGCCATCTCAGCCTCGTATTCACCCTTCTGTGTCCAGTTGAGCTTGCCGGAAAAGCTGCCCAGGCCTGGATAGGCGGCCAGGTAGCCCAGGCCGAAGATGATGGTGATGACAAACAGCCACACCCACCAGCGTGGCAGGGGGTTGTTCATCTCGACCAGGTCTTCGTCCCAGACGTGGCCGGTGGTGTTGTCGGACGTGGCCATCACCTTCTTACGGCCTGCCATCCAAAGCAGAATGCCGCAGGCGATGATGCCGACCAGGGTCAGCGTGGTCACAAAGACCGACCAGAAATTGCTGGTGAAGTCACTCATGGGGTGTTCTCGTTCTGGTGAAGGTCAATCTTGCTCGAAAGGCAGCTGGGCTGCCTCGTCGAACCGGGCCTTGTTGCGGCCTCGGTAGGCCCAGACCCAGATGCCAATGAAACAGGCCATTGAAGCCAGCGTGGCCACAATGCGCATGGTGGTGATGTCCATGGGGATATCTCCTTTACTTGAGCGCGCGGCCCATGACTTGCAGGTACGCAATCAGCGCTTCCATCTCTGTCTTGCCCTTGACATCAGCGGCAGACGCAGCGATCTGCTCGTCGGTGTAAGGCACACCCACAGTGCGCAAAGCCTTCATGCGTGGTGCCACACTGGCAGGATCCACAGCACTCTTCTCCAACCATGGGTAGGCAGGCATGTTCGATTCGGGCACCACGTCACGCGGGTTGGTCAGATGGATGCGATGCCATTCATCGCTGTACTTGCCTCCCACGCGGTGCAGGTCGGGGCCCGTGCGCTTGCTGCCCCACTGGAAGGGGTGGTCGTACACAAACTCACCCGCCACCGAATAGTGCCCATAGCGCAGGGTTTCAGCGCGGAACGGGCGGATCATCTGCGAGTGGCAGTTGTAGCAACCTTCACGGATGTAGACGTCGCGGCCCACCAGTTGCATGGCGTTGTAAGGCTCCACGCCCTTGACCGCCTCGGTTGTGGACTTCTGGAAGAACAGTGGCACGATCTCTACCAGGCCGCCAATGGCGATGACCAGGAGGATCAGCACGATCATCAGGAAGTTGTTGGTTTCCACCTTTTCATGGGAGAAGCCGGTCGAATTCGATGGGTTGTTGTTAGACATGAGTTATCTCCTTCGGCTCAGGCGTGGGCCGCATTCACGGCAGGGATCGCCACCTTGACCGAACGGCCCGAGATCGCTGTCATCCACACGTTCCAGGCCATGACCAACATACCACCCAGATACAGCAGGCCACCGGCCACGCGGATCACATAGAACGGATAGGTCGCCTTCACGCTTTCCACAAAGGTGTAGGTCAGCGTGCCGTCGGGGTTGATGGCGCGCCACATCAGGCCTTGCATCACACCGGCAATCCACATCGCGGCGATGTACAGCACGATGCCAATGGTGGCCATCCAGAAGTGCAGCTCAATGGCCTTGATGGAGTGCATCTTTTCGCGGCCAAACAGTCGGGGCACCAAGTAGTACAGCGAGCCCATCGAGATCAGACCCACCCAGCCCAACGCGCCAGAGTGCACGTGGCCCACGGTCCAGTCGGTGTAGTGGCTCAGGGCGTTGACGGTCTTGATGGACATCATCGGACCTTCGAACGTGGACATGCCGTAGAACGACAGCGACACGATCAGGAAACGCAGGATGGGGTCGTCACGCAGCTTGTGCCATGCGCCCGACAGGGTCATGATGCCGTTGATCATCCCGCCCCAGCTGGGTGCCAGCAGGATCAGCGAGAACACCATGCCCACCGATTGCGTCCAGTCAGGCAGCGCGGTGTAGTGCAGGTGGTGAGGGCCGGCCCACATGTAGGTGAAGATCAGGGCCCAGAAGTGCACGATCGACAGGCGATACGAATACACGGGGCGGCCAGCCTGCTTGGGGATGAAGTAGTACATCATGCCCAGGAAGCCTGCGGTCAGGAAGAAGCCCACGGCGTTGTGGCCATACCACCACTGCACCATGGCATCCTGCACACCAGCGTAGGCCGAGTAGCTCTTCATGAGGTCAGCCGGGATTGCAGCGCTGTTCACCACGTGCAGCAATGCCACAGCCAAGATGAACGCGCCAAAGAACCAGTTGGCCACATAGATGTGCTTGACCTTGCGCACACCGATGGTGCCAAAGAACACGATGGCATAGGACACCCAGACCAGCGTGATCAGGATGTCAATCGGCCATTCGAGTTCAGCGTATTCCTTGCCCTGGGTGTAGCCCATTGGCAGGCTGATGACGGCCCCGGCAATGACCAGCAACCATCCCCAGAAGGTGAAGGCCGCCAGTGGCCCGGCAAACAGGCGAACCTGGCAGGTGCGTTGCACCACGTAGTAACTGGTGGCGAACAGCGCACTGCCACCAAACCCAAAGATCACCGCATTGGTGTGCAAGGGTCGCAAGCGGCCATAACTGAGCCACGGAATACCAAAGTTGAGTTCAGGCCAAGCAAGCTGGGCGGCGATGATGACGCCCACCAGCATGCCAACCACCCCCACAACCACGGCCAGGATAGAAAACTGCCGCACCACTGTATCGTTGTAGTGCGCAGCATTTGTTTTTGGAGAATCCATCGGGCACCTCTTTGTAATGCAGTAAGAGTTTGTTGCAGTCAGCTTTTTTGGGCATTGACACAAGTCAACCGTCTCGGAGAATCCGCTCTCCCTCTTGCTCGACACTCTCGAACTGGCCGTGGTAGACCGCCCACCACAGGCCCGCCAGAATCATCAGCACCAGCACCACGGACAGTGGAATCAGCAGATAAAGAATATCCATCAGGCAGCCTCCAGCCAGCTTGTTTTTGAGATATCAATGGGCACAGCGCCCTGTTGTGGCCGCAGGTCTTCGCCTTGCGCAGGCAAGGCCGGCAGGTCGCGCGCAAGGCGCGCGGCGTTGAGCACCACCAGCAGCGAGCTGAGCGCCATGCCCAGCCCGGCCAGCCAGGCTGGCATCCAGCCCACCACCGCCAGCGGAACACACAACGCGTTGTAGCCCGCAGCCCACCACAGGTTCTGGCGCACCACACGCAAGGTACGGCGCGCCAGCAGCACGGTCTGGGGCACCAGTGCCAGGCTGTCGCCCAGCACCACAAAATCGGCCTGCGACTGCGCCAGCGGCACCGCACGGCCAAATGCAAACGACACATGAGCCCCTGCCAGAACCGGGCCATCGTTCAGCCCGTCGCCCACCATGGCCACCTGGTGGCCACCCGCCTGCAAGGCCTGCAACGCAGCCAGCTTGCCCTGGGGCGTGCACTCGCCCGCCGCCTGGGCAATGCCCGCTTGCGCCGCCACACGTTGCACCGCGCCCACGAGGTCGCCCGACAGCAGTTGCACCGCCACGCCGCCCCGCTCCAGAGCAGTCACTACAGCCGGTGCCTCTGCGCGCAGGTCCTCCACCAGATCAAAGCGGGCCAGCTCGGACACTGCGCCGCTGACATGCTGCTCCGACAGCACCACCTGCAGCGCCGACCCCGCTTCTTCAGGCGCCACGCCTGCATGGTGCGCAGACCCCAGCCGGACCTGGCGCGCGGGCTGTCCGGCCCCCAATCTGTCGTGCACCCTGGCCACCAGGCCCTGCCCGGCTTCTTCCTGCAGATCGGTCACCGCCCAGCGACCATCGTCCAGCGGAGCAGCCGCAGCCACCACGGCGCGCGATGCAGGATGCATCGAGTGGCGCGCCAGAGACGCCGCCAGAGCCAACACCTCTTCCGTACTCCACCCATGGGCGGTGTGTACGGCCTGCAAGGCCATGCCGTCCCGCGTGAGCGTGCCGGTCTTGTCGAACACCACGGTGTCCACATGGGCCAGTGCCTCCAGCCCCTGCAGGTTGCGCACCAGCACACCATGGCGCGCCAGCGTGCCAGCGGCGGTGAGCATGGCCACCGGCGTGGCCAGCGACAGCGCGCAGGGGCAGGTGACGATGAGCACAGCCACCGCCACCATCAGGGCATGCCCCGGGTCGGACGGCCACCAGTACACCGCAGCCAGGCCCGCTGCCACGAGCACCGCCACCAGAAACGGCCGCGCAATGCGATCCGCCAATTGGGCAAGGCGTGGCTTTTGCAGCGACGCGCTTTCCATCAGCGCCACGATCTGGGCGAAGCGGGTCTGCCCGCCCGTGCCTTCCACATGCACCTCCACCGGCGCCTGCAGGTTGTAGCTGCCCGCGGTGACCGTGCTGCCCACGGGGCGCGCCACGGGGGTGGACTCGCCCGTCAGCAGGGATTCATCGGCGTGCGTGCTGCCCAGCGTGATGCGTCCATCGGCCGGAAACGCCTCGCCCGGCAGCACACGAATGGTGTCTCCCGCCACCACGCGGCGCGTGGCCACGCGTACAAAGCTGCCATCGGCCGTGCGCCGCTCTACACTGTCGGGCAGGCGGTTCATCACAGCTTCCAGTGCACCGGCGGTGCGGTCGCGCAGGCGCAGCTCCAGCCAGCGGCCCGTGAGCAGGAAGAAAACAAACATCGTCAGCGAGTCGTAGTACACCTCCTTGCCAAAGAGGCCTGCAGGGTCGAAGGTGCCCGCCGTGCTCACCACAAAGGTGATGGCCATGCCCAGCGCCACGGGCAGGTCCATGCTGACGCGGCGCAGGCGCACGTCGCGCAGCGCACTGCTGAAGAACGGCCCACACGAGAACACCACCATGGGCAGCGTGATGACCCACGAGGCCCAGCGCAGCAACTGCTCCATTTCGCCCGTCAGGTCGCCAGGTTGCGCCACGTACGCGGGCCACGCGTACATCATCACCTGCATCATGCAAAAGCCTGCCACCAGCCAGCGCCACAGCGCGCGGCGGTTCTCACGCTGGCGCTGCTCGCGCGCAAAGGCATCCATGGCGGGCATGGCGCGATAGCCTGCCTTGTGCACAGCGTCCATCCACTGCGAGGGCTGCACTTGCGAAGGCTGCCACACCACGCGCGCACGGCGCGTGGCAGCGCTCACATCCGCCTGCAGCACGCCGGGCACGCTGCGCAGGGCATCTTCGATGGTGAGGGCACAGGCCGCGCAGTGCATGCCCTCCAGCACCACCTGGGAGTCCCAGGCACAGCTGGCGGGGTCTTCGGCAGCCTGGCCCGTTGGCCCCACAGGCCGACCGAACGCCGACCACTCCTGCGGGTCGTCCAGCAGCACGGCGTGCGCGGCAGGCTCCGCATTGGAAACACCATCGGGCGGATGTGCCGGGGAGGAGGCCGGCGCACCGGGTCGAAACATTGACATGGTTCAAGCCTATCGTTCGGACATGACAGGTACATTGACCTGCATCAAGTCCCAGAACATGATTCATCCTAAGCTTGTTCCATCACTTTGAGGAGACCTTTATGTACAAACGCATCCTGATCGCAACGGACGGCTCACCCCTTTCCGACAAGGCCGTGGAACACGGACTGTCGCTGGCCGCGCTCACCGGCGCCTCTGCCGTGGCCCTCAAGGTGGTGCCCCGCTACCCCCGCAGTTACTTCGAGGGCGGCATGCCCGTCGATACCAACGACGTCAAGCGCATCGAAACCCAATGGGGCGATGCGGCACAGGCCATGGTCGATGGAGTGAAGGCCCAGGGCGACGCCCAAGGCGTGGCAGTCAAGGCCGTCATCGCCAAGTCCGACCTCGTGGCCGAAGCCATCATCTCGGCCGCCAAGAAGCACAAATGCGACCTGATCGTGATGGCATCGCACGGCCGCAAGGGCCTCAAGCGCCTGCTGCTGGGCAGCGAAACGCAGCATGTGCTGACGCACTCGCACATTCCGGTGCTGGTGCTGCGTTAAGCAGCGCTCTGGCTGCGCTCCTCCATCAACGCCAGGAGGGTTTCGCGCAGCCAGCGGTGCGCCGGGTCGGCCTGCTGACGCGGATGCCAGGCCAGCCGCAGCGGCACCGTGGGCAACGCCAGCGGCAGCGGAAAAACCCGCAAACCCAGCGCTGCTCCCATGGTGCGCGCGGTGCGCTCAGGGGCACAGGCGATCAGATCGGAACGGGCGCACGCCAGCAGTGCGGCAAAGGCACTGGGCACCACCAGTGCCACATGGCGGTGCAAGCCGACCAATGACAGCGCTGTATCCACCGCCGGTTCCACCCCCGGCAGCGTTGCGACCTCCACATGGCGCGCAGCGGCAAATTTTTCGACAGTGAACGGCCCCTGGGCCAGCGGATGGTTGGCAGCCACCGCACCCAGCAAGTTACGGTCAGAGAGCGCGTGGACGACGAGCTCTGGATCCAGCCGATGCCCGGCCCCCAGGTCCAGATCGATCCGGCCATCGCGCAGGCCAGACTGGTCACTGTGGTTTTCGGGCAGAAACTGCAGGCTCGACTGCGGCATGGACTGCCCCAGCTCCATCGCCAGCGCCACCCCGTAGCCCACCGACATACCTTCGGGCGCGCGTATCACGAACCGGCGCTGCACGGCCGACAGGTCGTTCGCATCGGCGTGCGCGCGCAATGCCTCGGCCTGCGCCAGCAACTGCCGCACGGGTTCGGCCAGCGCCAGCGCACGCGGCGTAGCCACCAGGCCGCGACCTCCCCGCACCAGCAGCGGGTCAGCAAACACCTCACGCAGACGCGCCAGCGTATGGCTCATGGCGGGCGTGCTCAGGTGCATGCGCTCGGCTGCCGCCGTCACGCTGCCGGTGGCGAGCAAGGCGTCCAGCGCGCGCAGCAAGTTGAGGTCGTACGATTTCATTTCATGAAAGTATGGCTTTCGAGCATTGCACTGTACATAAATCCGCAGAACATAAAAACTGCAGGACATGACAAATCCATCCCCCTCCTCTCCCAGGCCGCTGCTGGCGCTGGCCATGCTGGCGCTCATGCTGGTTCTGGCTGCGCTGGACCAGACCATCCTGTCCACCGCCTTGCTCGCGATAGCCCACGACCTGCCGGGCGATGTGCCGCTGGCCTGGGTGTTCTCCGCTTACCTGCTCACGGCAACGGTGGTCATCGCGCTCTATGGCCGATTGGCCGATGTATGGGGCAGCAAGCAGATGCTGCTTCTGGCAATCGCACTGTTCCTGCTGGGCTCGTTGGCCTGCGGCGCCAGCCAGTCCCGGGCGCAACTCGTGCTGGCCCGCGCATTGCAAGGTGCGGGCGGGGGCGGGTTGATGACGCTGACCATGCTGACCGTGACCAGCCTGTTCCCACCCGCACAACGGGGGCGGTTTCAAGCGCTGCTGGGCGCCAGCTATGGCGTTGCCACCATGTTCGGCCCGCTGGTGGGCGGCTGGATGGTGGAGTACATCTCGTGGCACTGGGCATTCTGGATCAACGCGCCCCTGGCCCTGCTGGCCTGGGTGGTTCTGGCAACCATATTGCCGCGCGCTACACGCCACAACACGCCCATCGACTGGTGGGGCGCCGCCGCCCTGACCGTGGCACTGGTGGCAGCACTGCTGGCCACGCAGCATGGCAGCCTTCAACTGCCAGCTGCACTGACACTGGGCGCACTGCTACTCATCGCCGCCACGGCAGCAGCAGCCTTTGTCGCGCGGCAGGTGCGCGCCGCGCACCCACTGGTGCCACCCAGCCTGTTCCGCCACCCGGCCTACGTGGCAGCGGCAGCCATCGGCCTGTGCAGCGGACTGGCGATGTATGCGGCGGTAGTGTTCGTGCCGCAGTATCTGCAGAGGATGCTGCACCTGTCGCCCACCGCATCGGCTTGGCATCTGCTGCCGCTGATGGCAGGGATCACTGGCGCGGCCATTGCTAGCGGCAAGCTGCTGCGCGCGCAGGTTCCTGCGCACAGGTTGTCGGGCGTGGGCAGCGGGTTGCTGGCACTCTCGTTCGCCGCGCTGTGCGGGTCGCTCGCTTGGGCGCCCACGTCGGCCACGCTGATCTCGGTCAGCCTGCTGCCTGCGGGCGTGGGGCTGGGGCTGCTGTTCCCGATCTTTACCTTGGTGTCGCAGCGTGCCGCGCCGCCGCAGCTCACGGGCATTGCGACCGCCACGCCGGTTATGCTGCGCAGCCTGGGCGGGAGCGCGGGCGTGGCCCTGATGGCCGCGCTGCTGACGCAACGCATGACCGACGAATTGGCTCCTTTGCGGGCCCTGTCCGCAGGGGCAGGCACGCAAGCATCCGCCGCCGCACCCGCCTGGCTGCAGGACGCCATGCGGACGGCCATGGCGCACGGGCTGCAATCTGTGTTCTGGTATGCAGCCGCCGCAGCCGTCGTGGCCTTGCTGGCAAGCCGATGGCTGGCACCGCAGCGGGTGAAAACACCAACGCAGCCGTGTTATCAGCATAAAAATAAGCTCTATCGCCCACCCATCAAGCGCTAATAGCTATCAAATAAATAGTATTTTGAACTACTGCGTAAACAGGTTTTTGTGCTGCTCGCGCAGCAGGTTCTTCTGCACCTTGCCCATCGTATTGCGCGGCAACTCCGCCACCACAAAGCACTTCTTCGGAATCTTGAAGTTGGCCAGCTGCGACTTGAGCTGGGCCACGATGGCGTCGGGGTTGAGCTGGGCGCCGGGCTTGGCAATGACCACGGCCACGCCCACCTCGCCAAAGTCGGGGTGCGGCACGCCGACCAGCGCGCTTTCGGCCACGCCGGGCATGTCGTTGATGTAGCCCTCGATCTCTGCAGGGTAGACGTTGTAGCCGCCGCTGATGATCAGGTCTTTGCTGCGGCCCACGATGTGGACGTAGCCGCGCTCATCGACCTTGCCCACGTCGCCGGTCTTGAAGTAGCCGTCTTTCGTGAACTCTTCGGCGGTCTTTTCAGGCATGCGCCAGTAGCCCTTGAACACGTTGGGGCCCTTGACCTGGATGCCGCCGATCTCGCCCGCGGGCAGGTCTTTGCCGTCGTCGCCCTGCACGCGCAGGCTCACGCCCGGCAGGGGGAAGCCCACGGTGCCGCCCCGGCGCTCGTCCTGGCCCTTGTAGCGCTTGTCGGCGCTGTAGGGGTTGCTGGTGAGCATGATGGTTTCGCTCATGCCGTAGCGCTCCAGAATGGTGTGGCCGGTGCGTTGCTGCCATTCCTTGAAGGTTTCGATGAGCAGGGGGGCAGAGCCTGCGATGAACAGGCGCATGTTCTTCACGGCCTCTTTGGTCAGGCCGGGCTCTGCCAGCATGCGCACGTAGAGCGTGGGCACGCCCATGAACACGGTGGCGCGGGGCATGGCGGCGATGACGGCCTTCGGGTCGAACTTGGCCATCCAGATCATCTTGCTGCCGTTGATGAGCGCACCGTGGATGGCAACGAACAGGCCGTGCACGTGGAAGATGGGCAGTGCGTGGATGAGCACGTCACCCTTCTTCCAGCCCCAGTAGTCCTTGAGCATGACGGCGTTGCTCAGCATGTTGCCGTGCGTGAGCATGGCGCCCTTGCTGCGGCCGGTGGTGCCGCTGGTGTAGAGGATGGCGGCCAGGTCGTCTGCGCTGCGGGCCACGGTCTGGTGTTCGTCGCCGTGGTGGGCTGCGCGATCGAGCAGGCTGCCGGTGCGGTCGTCGCCCAGGGTGAACACATGCTGCGTGCCCAGCGTGAAGGCAATCTTGCTGACCCAGCCGAAGTTGCCGGGCGAGCACACCACCACGGCGGGCTCGGCGTTGCCGATGAAGTATTCGATCTCGGCGCTTTGGTAGGCGGTGTTGAGTGGCAAAAACACGTAGCCCGCGCGCAGCGTGGCCAGGTACAGGGCCATGGCTTCGACGGACTTTTCCACCTGCACGGCCACGCGGCTGCCTTCGGGCAGCTTGAGCGATGCGAGCAGATTGGCGATGCGGGCGCTGGCGCGGTCCAGGTCGCGCCAGGTGTAGAACAGCGGGGTGCCATCTGCCGCCATGGTCTCGACGGCGGTGCTGTCCAGGTCAGACGGGAAGGCTGCGCGCAGGGCGCTGAAGAGGTTGTTTTGGCTCATGGCAGTTGGACGGTTTTAAAGGTTTGGATCAACAAGGCGGGCGGGGCCCGTCAAAACAACGGCGCGCGTTTTTCAAGGAACGCGGTGATGCCTTCGCGGTGCTCGGCGCTGTCCGCGTAGGCATAGGGGTCCGGCGCCTCGTTCACTATATTTTTCATAGCTGCTTGCGCTTTACCATCAAGCGCCAGAGGCATTTTTAATGCCCGAAATGTCTGCTTGTTCATGCGGGCGGCCTGCGGCGCCAGTGCGGCGATGCGCTGTGCGCTGCCCAGGGCCTCGGTGGCCACCATGTCGTCGGCCACCACACGGCTCAGAAAGCCGCGTGCCAGCATGTCAGGGGCGCTGAAGGTGGCGGCCTCCAGCAGCATCTGGCGTGCGGTCACGTCACCCACAGCACCCGCCACCAGCTGCGCCTCGCGCGGGGCCATCGGGAAACCGAGCTTGGCAATCGGCGCGCCAAAACGCGCACCACTGCCCGCCACGCGGATGTCGCAGCAGCTGGCAATCTCCACCCCGGCTCCCATGCAGGCGCCACGGATCTGCGCCACGATGGGCACGTCGCACTGGAGCATGGCGTTGAGCCCACCCCAGACGTCGTTCTCATGGAAGTCGCGCAAGGCAGCGGCATCAAACCGAAAGCCGGGGTATTCCGAAATGTCACCACCCGCACAGAAGGCATCGCCCTCCCCCGCAATGAGCACACAGCGCACATCGCTGCGCTGCTGGATGTCTTCAAACACCGTACGCAGCTGCCGCCACATGCCACGCGACATGGCGTTCAGCCGCCCGGAGTGGCGCAGGGTGACGTGCGCCACTCCACGCTCACCCGATTCCATCAACACTTCACCCGACATCTCGGCAACCTATCAAGTTATGCACATTACTCAGCCCTGAAAGCCCGCGCTACACCATCGCGAGTGCCACCGTGGAACCGGCTTTGCCGGGCCACGGGTGGTGCCCCCCTTCAGGGGGAAGGCGCAAAGCGCCACAGGGGGTTAATCAAGCTTTGCACCAGAGGCCTTCACCACCGCCGCCCAGCGCTTGACCTCGCTGCTGACCATGCCCGCAAACTGCTGCTGGGTCATGCCGCCGTATTCGGCGCCGTTGTTGGCCCAGATCGTTTTGAGTTCGTCGGCGCTGCCCAGCTTGCGCACCTCGTCCACGATGCGCGCCTGCACATCGGCGGGGGTGCCCTTGGGTGCCCACAGGCCGTACCAAGTGGTGACGGTGTAGTCGGGCAGGCCAACTTCGGCGGCGCAGGGTACGTCTGGGAACGCGGCATTGCGCTTGGGGCCCGACACCATGAGCGCCTTGATACGCCCACCTTTGATGTGGGACGCCGAGGAACCCAGCCCGTCAAACATCATGTCCACCTGCCCACCAATCAGGTCCTGCAGCGCGGGGCCGGCACCCCGGTAGGGGATGTGGGTGATGAAGGTGCCCGTCTGCTGCTTGAACAGCTCGCCCGCCAGGTGGTGCGACGTGCCAGCGCCCGCAGACCCGTAATTGAGCTTGGCGGGGTTGCGCTTCACATAGTCCATGAACTGCTGGAAGTTGTTGACCGGCACGTTCTTGGGGTTGACCACCACCACCTGGGGCACGTTGGCCAGCAAGAACAGCGGAATGAAGTCCTTCTCCAGGTCGTAGTCGAGCTTGGGGTACATCGACGGAGCAATCGCGTGGTGCACGGCCCCCATGAAGAGCGTGTAGCCGTCTGGTGCAGCCTTGGAGGCAAAGCTGGCCCCCACGGTGCCGCCCGCGCCCCCTCGGTTGTCGATCACGAGCGTCTTGCCGGTGGCCTTGGAGAACTGCGCTGCCAAGGGGCGCGCAAAGGCATCGGTGCCGCCGCCCGCAGGGAACGGCACCACCAGGTTCACCGGCTTGGTGGGCCAGGCCGATGCCTGGGCCCATGCAGGCACCGTGCCCGTGGCCAGCCCCAAACCTGTGGCAGCAGCCCCCAGCAGCACCTCGCGGCGCTGAATTCGCATGTCTTTCATTCCTTGTCTCCTGTCGTCGTTGTAAAAAAGGAAAGCAGGCCTACGGTGCCCCACCGTTCAAAACCGTGCCAGGCACTTGCCACCATCGGCTGGCTCCCCTCTGAGGGGGTCCATCGGCCATTGTCTGCGCCGATGATGACGATGATGGCATTGCGCGGCACCGGGGCCTGCGGTCAGTCACGGCACAGGCTGTCGATGTCCCCCGACACCGGCACCTTGCCTTGCGCGAGCAAGCTGCGGTGCTTGTCGATGCGCTTGAGGTCGTACAGGTAGTTCACCATCAGCCCGTACGATTGTTTCAGTCCTTTGCTGGACGGGTCTCCCGCCCAGTTCAGGCGTTCCACCCGCGCTCCGTTGCCCAGGTGGAAGCGGGCCACCGGGTCCACTGGCTTTCCGTCCTGCAGCTCACGGGCCAGGTAGCGTGCGGCGCACTCCATCAGCATCTGGCGCACGGGCGATCGGGCATCGAGGTCGGTGGCCTTGTCGAGCGCAGCCAGCAGATGGGTGGCCTGCGGGGGTTCAAAGCCCACGGCCCGGCCCAGCTCGGTGCGGCGCTTGTCATCCAGGCGCTCCAGCATCGCACCGGCATGCTTGCCCAGCCAAGCGCGGAAACCCGGAATCGGCGACAACGTGGCAAAGGTGCGCAACCGGGGAAATTCGGCCGTGAGGGTCTCCACCACATGCTTGATGAGCGAATCGCCAAAGCTCACACCACGCAGTCCGGTCTGGGTGTTGCTGATCGAATAAAAAATCGCCGTGGTGGCCCGCCCGATGTCAGCGGGTGCCGCCGCTTCGTCGAGCAAAGGCGTGATGCTGGACGAGATTTTGTCCACCAGCGCCACCTCCACAAAGATCAGCGGCTCGTTGGGCAAACGCGGGTGAAAGAAGCCGTAGCAGCGGCGGTCGCTGTCGAGCCGGTTTTTCAGATCGGCCCAGCTGCGGATGTCGTGCACGGCCTCGTACTTGATGAGCTTTTCAATCAGCGAGGCGGGCGAGTCCCACGACAGGCGGCGTAGCTCCAGAAAGGCCACGTCAAACCAGGTCGAGAACAGGTGCTCCAGCTCGGCATCCAGCGCCAACAGGCGCTTGTCGGACTTGAGCAGGGGCAGCAGCTCGGCACGCATGTCCAGCAAGAACCGCATGCCTTCAGGGAACGCAGAAAAACGCTGCAGCAGCCGCGTGCGCGGCGACACCAGTGCGCGGCGCAGGCTGATCTCGGCCTGGCCTTCTTCGGCCGTGCCAGCCGCCGCTTCGTAGCGCTGGCGGGCCGATTTGAAGCGCGTGGCGTCGGGGGCGAACTGCTCGCACATCAGCAGCCACATGTCGCGGCGCTCTTCGGGCTCGGCCTTGGCATACCACTCGGCCACGGCCTGGGCGCGGCGGCCACCTTCGATCTCGCTCACCTGCGGGGCCACCACCTCCTGCAGGTCGGCCAGCAGGCGGCGCAGCGCGCGGGGCGACAGAGCCTCCTGCCCGCGCCGCAGCGTGGCCTGCAGCCGCTCGTTGGTGGAACGTGGCACGGCGACCTTGGCCACCACATCGGTCACCGATTTGTCGAGCCCGGCGCGGGCCGGTTTGTCGGTCGCCTTCTCGCTTGCCTTCTCGCCGGTTTTGTCAGCGGGCTTGTCTGCGGCGGGCGCTGCCGTGCGCAGGCGCGACACACTGCGGGTGATCCATTCGGGGGTGCTGTTGATCATGGGGTGAGCCTCGATTGCTGGTTGCGGGCTACGTCGCGCAGCGCATCGCGCTGGCGCAACAGATGGTTGCGCATGGCCTCTTCGGCGGCGTCGCAGTCGCGCGCCTTGAGCGCGGCGAACACTGCCAGGTGCTCGGCCAGGCTTTGCTGCAGGCGGCCCGGCACATGCAGCGTTTGTGCTCGCGCCAGGCGCAGGATCTTTCGCAGATCGCCAATCACCTGGGCCAGCCAGCGGTTGTCCGCCAGTGTGATGAAGGCCTCGTGAATGGCGTAGTTGGCTTCGTAGTAGTCGGCAATCAAGCCTTCAGCGGCAAACTGCTGCAGCCGCTGGTGCAACACGTCGAGCGCGGCAATGTCTGCCGCCACCGCCTTGCGTGTGGCCTCATGGGCCGCCCGGCCCTCCAGCAGCGCGATCACGGGAAAAAGATCGTCTAGGTCGCGCTCGGTGATCTCAGCCACAAAACAGCCGCGGCGCGGTTCGTGGCGCAGCAAGCCCTCCGCCACCAGCACCTTCAGCGCCTCGCGCAGCGGCGTGCGCGAAATAGCGAGCCGCTCGCACAAGGCCGCTTCGTCCAGAAAACTCCCGGGGGGCAAGGCGCCCGCGAAGATTTGCTCGCGCAGGCGCGAGGCGGCTTCGTCGTGCAGTGAGTTGGGAACCGGGCGCATGGTGCGGGGAAAACTCCAGGGTGTCAGGGTGCGGAGGCAAAACGCCTGCATCTATTGCTGTCAACGCGACTTCAAATGCCGCCAAACGTCAACATCACTCTGAATAGTTCGTAATTTCTCATAATTACGCAAAATCACAAGAGGAAAACCCTGAAATGTGCCGATGGGGCGACAAACGGTGCACCCGTGGTGCAGAGATGCAACACGAGGGCCGTTTCATTTCGGTAAAAAACCGCATGGAAAGCGCGGCGGAGGCGGGTCAACACATCGCCCCGCCTTACCCACCGGCAGAGCACTTACCTTGCGACGGCAAGCACTAGCATTTTCATAGCTGCTCGCGCTTATCAGTTAAGCGCTAGAGGCCAATTTCACCTGATTTTTTGCGCCACCGCGGGCTGGCGCTGTGCCCACAGCCACAGGCCCACGCCCGCGGCGATCATCGGCACGCACAGCCACTGGCCCATGCTCATACCCAATGACAGGATGCCGAGGAACGCATCGGGCTCGCGGAAGTATTCGGCAATAAAGCGGAAGGTGCCATAACCCACCAGGAAAGCGGCGGCCACCTGGCCCTGGCGACGTTCTTCGCGCGCATACAGCCACAGCAGGATGAACAGCAGCAAGCCCTCCAAGAGGAACTGGTAAACCTGCGACGGATGGCGTGGCTGCAGGGAACCGCTGTGTGCAAACACCATGCCCCAAGGCAAGTCGGGGCTGGCAAAGCGGCCCCACAGTTCGCCGTTGATGAAATTTCCCACCCGCCCTGCGGCCAAACCCGTGGGCACGCAGGGCGCCACAAAGTCGGCCACCTGCAGCCAGGGGCGCTTGCGCGAATTTGCGAACCACAACATGGCCACGATCACGCCCAGCAGCCCCCCGTGGAAGGCCATGCCCCCTTGCCACACGGCAAGTATCTCCAGCGGATGGCTGAGGTAGTAGCCCGGCTTGTAAAACAGGCAGTACCCCAGGCGCCCCCCCACCACCACACCGGCCACCCCCAGGAACAGGATGTCTTCCACATCCTTGCGCGACCATGCGCCAGGGCCGGTGATGGAGGCAAACGGCTCGTGCCGCAGGCGCCGGATGCCCAGCAGCATGAACAGGCCAAAAGCCGCAAGATAGGTCAGGCCGTACCAGTGGATGGCCAGCGGGCCGATCTGCAGGGCGACAGGGTCGATGTGGGGATAAGTCAGCATGGGGGCGATTGTGCACGCGCAGCACTACCCTTTCAGGGCGCCGGCCTGCACCTCATGGGCCACAAAGTCGATCCACCGGGCCAGTGCGGGCGGCACAGTGGCGCCCCAGACCAGGCTGGTTTCGCACACAGGCGCCAGGGGAGACTTGCCGCCCAGCTGCCGGTAGACAACGCCCGGCCGCTGAAACTGCTGCACGCTGGCAGGCACCCAGGCCAGACCCAGGTCGGCCGACACCAGGTTGACGATGGTCTGCATCTGGATGGCCTCCTGGGCCACCTGCGGCACCTGCCCCGCTGCGTGGTACAGCGCCACGATGGCGTCGTACAGCGATGGCAGGATCGGGCGGGGGAAAATCACCAGGGGCTCCCGCAGCAGGTCAGAGAACCGGACGGTGGGCGTGCGCGCCAGCGGATGGTGTTCTGGCAGCGCGAGCACCAGCGGCTCTTGCGCCACACACAGGCTTTGCAGCGCGGGGGGAGCCTGGCCGGGCGTGTGCAAAAGCAGCCCGGCATCAATCTCCCCCCGCGCCAGCGCCTGCAGTTGCACATCTCCCGTCGCCTCGATCAGTTCAAGCCGTACCCCGGGCCACTGGGCCCGGAAGGCACGCACCCACTGCGGCAGCATCCCAAAACCCACGGTCGAGACAAACGCCAGACGCAGCCGCCCCACCTCGCCCGCTGCCGCCGCGCGCGCCTGTGCAGGGAGTGCCTGGGCGCGGTCGAGCAAATCCAGCACCTGCGGCAACAGGGCAGCCCCGGCTGGAGTGAGCTGCACGCTGCGTTTGGTGCGGTCGAACAGTTGAAGGCCCAGCGTGCGCTCCAGCCCGGCGATGGCCTGCGTGAGCGGCGGTTGTGTCATGTGCAAGCGCTGCGCCGCGCGGCCAAAGTGCAGTTCCTCAGCCACAGCGGCAAACTGCCGCCACAAACGCATATCAATGAATGGCTCTTTCATATGCTGTACATATTAATCGCCCTGTACAAATGGATTGGATGGCGCCCACCAATCGCCGCATACTCGCGGCTGCGAAAAGTTTCCCCACCCACAAGAATCGCTCCACGAAGGAAAACACACCATGGCAGACAACAAAGTCATCCCGATCCAGCCCATCAACCGCCGCAGCGCCAACATCACCCAAGGCAAGTCGCGTGCACCCAACCGCTCCATGTACTACGCCATGGGCTACGAGGAAGGCGACTTCGTGAAACCCATGGTGGGCGTGGCCAACGGCCACAGCACCATCACGCCCTGCAACAGCGGCCTGCAAAAGCTGGCCGATGCGGCCATTGCAGGCATTGAAGAAGCGGGCGGCAACGCACAGGTGTTCGGCACCCCCACCATCAGCGACGGCATGGCCATGGGCACCGAAGGCATGAAGTACAGCCTGGTGAGCCGCGAAGTCATCAGCGACTGCATCGAAACCTGCGTGGGCGGCCAGTGGATGGACGGCGTGCTGGTGGTGGGCGGCTGCGACAAGAACATGCCCGGCGGCCTGATGGGCATGCTGCGCGCCAACGTGCCTGCCATCTACGTGTACGGCGGCACCATCCTGCCTGGCCACTACCAGGGCAAGGACCTGAACATCGTGAGCGTGTTCGAGGCCGTGGGCGAGAACGCCGCCGGCAAGATGAGCGACTTTGACCTGAAGGAGATCGAAAAGCGCGCCATCCCCGGCACCGGCTCGTGCGGCGGCATGTACACCGCGAACACCATGTCCAGCGCTTTCGAGGCCCTGGGCATCAGCCTGCCCTACTCGTCCACCATGGCCAACCCGCACGACGAGAAGATGAACTCGGCCAAGGAATCGGCCAAGGTGCTGATCGAGGCCATCAAGATGGACCTGAAGCCGCGCGATATCGTGACCAAGAAGTCCATCGAGAACGCCGTGGCCGTCATCATGGCCACGGGTGGCTCCACCAACGCGGTGCTGCACTTCCTGGCCATTGCTCACGCAGCGGGCGTGGAATGGACCATTGACGACTTCGAACGCGTGCGCGTGAAGACCCCCGTGCTGTGCGACCTCAAGCCCAGCGGCAAATACCTGGCCGTGGACCTGCACCGTGCAGGCGGCATCCCGCAGGTCATGAAGATCTTGCTGAACGCAGGCCTGCTGCATGGCGACTGCATCACCATCGAAGGCAAGACGATTGCCGAAGTGCTCAAGGATGTGCCGGACGAGCCGCGCGCCGACCAGGACGTGATCCGCCCCATCAGCAACCCGATGTACGCCCAAGGCCACCTGGCCATCCTCAAAGGCAACCTGAGCCCCGAGGGCGCTGTGGCCAAGATCACGGGCCTGAAGAACCCCGTGATCACCGGACCGGCCCGCGTGTTTGACGACGAACAATCGGCGCTGGAAGCCATCCTGGCCGGCAAGATCAAGGCGGGGGACGTGATGGTGCTGCGCTATCTGGGCCCCAAGGGCGGCCCCGGCATGCCCGAAATGCTGGCCCCCACTGGCGCGCTCATCGGCGCCGGGCTGGGTGAGAGCGTGGGCCTGATCACCGACGGCCGCTTCTCGGGCGGCACCTGGGGCATGGTGGTCGGCCACGTGGCGCCCGAAGCGGCAGCCGGTGGCACCATCGCTTTCGTGAACGAAGGCGACAGCATCACCATCGACGCACGCCAACTGCTGCTGGAGCTGAACGTGAGCGAAGAAGAGATCGCCAAGCGCCGCACTGCCTGGACGGCCCCCGCACCGCGCTATACGCGCGGGGTGCAGGCCAAGTTCGCGTTCAATGCATCGAGCGCCAGCAAGGGTGCGGTGCTCGACGCGTATTGAAGTCCAGCGCTTTCAAAATGCAAAAGCCCGCCGCTCCCGGCGGGCTTTTTTTGCTGCCAAGACCATGGCATCCGCGTTGTGTGCCCCCGCGTGACTTGCGTCTTAAAACCCGCGCCGCCTCGACCGCCACCGGATCCAGCCGCCCGCCAAAGCTCTCAATGGTGCGGTCACACGCCAGGACCAGCTTGCGCGCATCAATCCCACTTCCTTTCGCACGGCCGCCGTCACGGCAGCCTCACGGGCCGCTACATCCCGCACCAGCCGAAGTACGGTCACCCGTGTACGGTCTGCAGGTGAGGCACTGGGCGAGCCTGGGTTCACCGCATCTTCTGGCGCCGAGGCATCCACACCAGCCGCGATGTCGCGGATGTCGAAAAAGGCCAGGGGCTGCTCTGCACAGGTGGTCACCATCAGGCCCCAGGGCTCATGCACATCGATGCCCTTGGGGCCGCCCTCGCGCGGGTTGTGGTGCCCCCGCTCAAACACAGCGTCATCCAGCACGCGGAACACGGCATTCGGCTCGGCCAGGCTGAACCACCCGGAAGGATCTCGGTGAAACACGGCCACATGGGGGGCGCCAGCATCCGCCACCAATAGAGTGCGCCCGCCCGCCAGGAAACACAGCCCATGGGGGTAGCTGACGCCACGCAGTTGTGCCGCAGGCGCGTTGCCAGGCGCAAGAAACTCATCGTTGCGGTAGAGCGCGACGATGTGGCGGTCGTGGTTGCTGACCGCCACCCATTCAGCACTGGGGTCCAGCGCCACACCATCCGGAACCTTCAGCCCGTGCTGCATGAGAAGCTGCGCATCCAGATGGGAAAAACCGGCAGCAGCGTCCAGCAGGTGATGGGTCACGTAATGGGAAAAGCCGTTGCACACCCACAGCTCGTGCAAGCCTGCGCCCAGATCCCGTGCGCACAGGCTTCCTGGGGTACTCAGGAGCTCCGTTTCCTGCTTGCCGATCACGGACAGGGGCTCCAACGTGTGCAACGCGGTCAGACCATCCGCCGGGGGAATGTCGAACAGCGATACATTACCCTCCCGGCTGGCGACCGCGATGATGCTGTTGCTGATCCAGCACAGACCATGGGGGCGCTGGAGGCTGGTGGACGCAACCTCCACGGCATCCGTCAGGTAGAGCACCTTCTGCCCGTTTTCAAACTGGCAGTCCATCCCCACGACCAGCACCCTGTCGAGGGTGATGGCAGCAAGCGCCACACGGCGTCCGTCGTGCGACCAGCTCACATCTTCGGTTCGCCCCATGGATGCAATAGCATCTAACACCTTTGCGGGGCCGATGCATGCCAGTCTCACGGCGAAACCCCTTGCTGGACGTTGTGAAACGCCAAGGCATCGTCCACACTGCCATCCATCACCACGCATCCATCTTTAAGGACCAACGCTCGATTGCAAAAGCTCTTGAGAATGACCTCGTTATGGGATGCCAGCACCAGAATGGAGACCTGCTCGATCAGCCCGTTGATGCGCTCCTTGGCCTGGCTGAAAAACTTCGCATCACCAGCACCAATCATCTCGTCCATGAGCAGAATATCGGGAACCACGCTCGTGGAAACGGCAAACGCCAGGCGCAGCAGCATGCCCTGGGAGTACGTCCTGACCGGCAACTGAAGATGCTCGCCCAGCTGCGTGAATGCCTCTACCGAGGGTATGAGGCCCATCGCCTGCTTGCGCGTCAGACCCATCACAATGCCCCGCATGATGATGTTGTCGTACCCAGTGGCATCGACATCCATGCCCAGCATGATGTCAGTGAGCGCTGCAATCCGGCCACTGAAGGACAGCTCGCCTTGCATGGGCTCATAGACGCCCGAGAGCACGCGCAGCAGCGTGGTTTTGCCAGCGCCGTTCGAACCAATCAGGCCGACCCGATCCCCCGGACGCAGCAACAGGCTCACATCACGCAACGCATGCACGCTGACCTGCCGCAAACCGCTGGCCTCCACACGGGCCTTGTCACGCATAGGAAGTCCCAGCACCGTATTGAGCAGGCCCCGTGACCGCGTAGTGAACACGGGAAAGTCGATGGATACGTTGGACAACTGGATATGGGCCATCTTGGGATACCGAAGGGTGGCGGCGCCTACAGCCAGTACACAATCCGCCGCCGAATCGCGACGTACTGCCAAAAGAAAATCAAACCCAGCAGCACCACCACCCCGACTGCGGCACCCCAGGTCTGCAGGCTGGGAACCTCTCCCATCAAGGGGCTGCGCGTCAGGTCCAGGAAAAGCGCCAATGGATTCAGGCGTACCACCCACTGTGCACGTTCAGTCAGCTGGTCAGGCACCCAGAGCACGGGGGTCACAAAAAAACTGACCTGCATCAGGCTGCCCAGAGCCACCGTCACGTCACGGAAGCGGGCCGCAAGGCCCCCCAGAATGGCAACCACAAAACTGGAAACCAGCAAAGTCAGAGCGGTGGCGCCAAGCAGCGCCCCCCACTGCACAGCCCCCAGCCGCCCCGCCCACCACAACACGGCCAACACAATGACCGCGCTGTGCAGCATCAGGATGGAGCATCGAAACACCGTGCGGAACACAAACGCCATCTTGGGGTAAGGCGTCTGCTTCAAAAACGCGTCCGAGCCGATATACGTCAAGCAGCCCTCGTTGATCAGCGCACTGAAATACCCGAACAGCACATGCCCGGCACAAAAATACGGCAGGTACCACTCGGCCGGGTACTTGAACAGTTGGGCGCCGATCAAGCCAAATGCGACGATGAAAATGGCCGTGTGCAGCGTAATCCACACGGGCCCCAGAAAGGTCCGCCGGTACTGCTTGGCGACATCGTTCCAGCCCATGAAACACCAAAACCGCCACGCCACCATGGCGCTCCAGATGTCATGCCCCAACAGTTGAACTTGCCTCTGGCGCGCAGAAACGGGAGGGTTGGTGGTTGAAGTGGCCATCATGAAAAAATCAAACCATCGACTCGTAGACGCGCAAAGTTTTTTCTGCGCACGCTTGCCAGGTGAACGCACGCACGCGATCACGCCCACGCGCAGCCAGTTGACCCGCCAGTTCGGAGTTCTCTGCAATGCGGCGCATAGCATCCGCGAGTTCGTCGATGCGAAGAGGATCAATCAACAAGGCCGCATCCCCCGCAACCTCCGGGATGGAGGTCGTGTTGGACGCCACCACCGGCACCCCCGCCGCAAAGGCTTCCAGAACCGGCAGTCCGAATCCCTCGTGGAGCGACGGGAACACCAGGGCCGTTGCACGCTTGAAAACCACCTGAAGATCGGCATCCGGCAAGTGCTGCAGCCAGCGGACATGCTTGAGCGCGCCCCCGGTGAATTGGGCGACAACGTCTTCGCATCCCCAGCCCGGTTTGCCGACCACCACCAACGGAAACTCCCGCTGCAGAGGCTCGGGCAGGCTGGCGTGGGCCAAAAGCAGGCGGCTGATGTTCTTGCGCGGCTGCAGGGTACCGACGCTCACAAAATAGCGGTCTGGCAATGCATGCCGATCCCGCACGGCTTTTTCCACGGACCCATCGACCGGAGCAAACCACTGCGAACCTACACCCAGAGGAATGGCAGTGATCCGCTCTTCGGGCAGGCGGAAGTGCGTAGCGATCTCCTGGCGGGAGTAATTGGAAATCGTGATGACCTGCTGCGCCCAGAACGCAGTACGCCGCCACAATTCGTTTTTCAGGCCCTTGAACCGGTATCGGACCCACTCGGGATGAGAGAGCGGGATCGCATCAAAAATCGTCGCCACCACCGGCGTTCCACGCAAGCGCGGGACCAGATGGTCGGTGGCATGGATGACATCAATCCCCGCGCAGAGCGCGCGACGCGCGCTGCCAAAGTCCACCCCTGGCAGCGTGGCGGCCAGGGCCTGCCGCGCAAAAGGTCCAAAGGACATCGCCGGTGTCGCGCCCTGCCAGAGGCCCGCCGGGGCATCGAACAGATACGGCTGCAATTGCGCTGACGGCGGCATGGCAGCCATCAGTTCCCGGGTGTAGGTACCAATGCCATCCACTCCACCCTGCTGGACAGTACGTGTCAGCACGCTGACGCCAAAAGCTACCCTCATCGGGCCACCTCACACAGCAGCCAGCAGGGCGCACAGCAGTGGTTCACCATCATCGGGCCCCGGGATAAGTACGCCGCAAGTCTGCTTCCACCATCATTCGACAGATCTGCTCTACGGAGGTGCGCGCCTCCCAACCCAGTTCTGCCCGGGCCCGGGAGGCGTCGCCCACCAGGATATCTACCTCTGCAGGGCGAAAGAAACTGGGATCCACGCTCGCTACAACGCGCCCCGTCCCCACATCCACGGCCACTTCCGAAGCAGCGGCACCCGCAAACTCCAGGGATATGCCAGTAATCGAGAACGCCATACGCACAAAGTCGCGCACGGTCTGCTGGCGGCCGGTTGCCAGCACGTAGGTACCAGGCCTGTCTGCCTGCATCATCTGCCACATGCCTTCGACGTACTCGGCCGCAAAACCCCAGTCGCGACGCGCATCCAGGTTGCCCAATTCGAGCACCCCCCTTTCACCATGGGCCATGCGGGCCACCGCATTCGATATCTTGCGTGTCACAAATTCACTGCCCCGAAGGGGGCTTTCATGGTTGAACAGAATGCCGCTGACGGCATACATGCCGTAAGCTTCCCGGTAGTTGATGGTCATCCAGTGGGCAAACAGCTTGGACACCGCATAAGGGCTGCGCGGACAAAAGGGGGTGGACTCGCACTGCGGCGTTTGCCCCACCCCACCGAACATCTCTGAGGAACTGGCCTGGTAGTAGCGTATGTGGGGGTCCACCAGCCGGACAGCTTCCAGCAGATTCAATGCCCCTTGGCCATTGACCAGCGCCGTGGTGGTCGGAGCGTCAAAACTCGCTCCCACAAAGCTCTGTGCCGCCAGGTTGTACAACTCGTCCGGACGGAATTTCTGCAGAAGTGCAATGGCAGAGCCGGGGTCGGTCAGATCAAAATCAACCAGCAGCAAATTGGGATGGCCCATCACGCCCAACTCCTTGAGGCGCCAGGTATTCACACTGCTGGTGCGTCGATGGGTGCCTATGACCTGGTAACCCTTGTTCAGCAGCAACGCTGCCAAATAGGCGCCATCCTGCCCGGTGACACCCGTAATGATGGCCGTCTTTCCATGTGCAAAGATGATGGGCTCTTTTCTGTAACACAACCTTGCCATACTCGCCCCAGGATAGGAGCGAAGACCAGCGGCTGCAGAGTCTTGGAGTCAACGAGGCTTGCGCGGGCGCATGCCCAGGGCTTCCTTGTTCTTGTTGATCCGGTCCTGCTTGCGTTGCTCCATCTTTTCCATGGCTTTACGTTTCGTATATCCCGTGGAATCAGCCCAGGCCCACCATAAGGCCGTGGCACCAAAGGGGGCGAGCACCCACCACCAGGACCAGGCGGCCACGGGTCCAACCTCGAAATACTTCAATGCCAGAAGCAACAGTGAAAGACCCAGCAGGTACATCGCGATCTCCAGAAAAGGCCGAAACCGCCCGGTTGACCCCGGACAAATCCCTGTCAACCCAAGCCACTACAATTCCATTAAAGAACTGTAACTCAACCACAGGAATTCCCACCATGAAGCGTACCCTGATCACCCTTGCCATGACGCTGTCGGTTGCGGCCCCCGCCATGGCCGACCTGGCCTTGGCAACCTCGAAGAACTGTATGGCTTGCCACGCCGTGGACAAAAAACTGGTGGGCCCTTCGTACAAGGATGTGGCTGCCAAATACGCTGGCCAGAAGGATGCGGTGGACAAGCTGGCCGCCAAGATCGTCAAGGGCGGCGCGGGAGTGTGGGGTCCAGTTCCGATGCCTGCCAACACACAGGTCAACGATGCAGAAGCCAAGAAGCTGGCTGCGTGGGTGCTCACGCAGAAGTAAATCGCCCCAGACCCACCCCAGGGGCCGCATAGCCCCTTGGCGAAAGGCCGCGCCACACACTGTGACGCGGCCTTTTTAGTTTCTATAACCTGTTTTGCTTTTCAGGGCGCGGGCAAATTGCAGGACACAGCAACGACAAGCTGCCGGCCCCTCTCTGATCACACCCGAGAAACGACCGGCGCCGCCTCCAGCCCGCGCGCTCGCAGCTGGTGCTCCAGCTGCCCCACATACGCGGCGGTGGAGTTATCGGACTCGGTGGCACGCGCTGCCAAGTGCGCTTCCAATTCATCCAGCCGCGCCAACACAGTGGCGTGCGCCTGCTGGTGCTGAGCATCCAGAAAAGCCCGCAACTCCGTAAAACGCGAGGCTTCTGCCTTGTCCGCCAGTTCGCGCTGGACCTGCATTTCCTTGGTATGACGGCGCGTCTCCATCAATACCGAACCCTGGAGCGACAGGACATAGACGATAAAAAAGATGCCCAGCAGGCCCGTAAGACCCAACATGATGAGCCCCAGCGGAGCCTCAAAGACCACAATGCCGAGCGACACCAGGGACGGTGCGGCCAAAGCGGGCCAATTGAGGGCTGCGAGTGCGGCAATGGCTAAAACCGTCACCCAAAGAACGATGGAGCGCAGATGCATGAAAACCTCCTGTAGGCAGCGCCCAGGCGAAGATCCGCAAGCGCCATGCGCCGTTGTAACGCATGCACGGGCCTTCACCGACTGCATGCGGGAGATTTCAGGCGGTGTCCTACAAAGAGGACCAGGGAGGAGTGGAGTCCTGGGGCGCCCAGCACGCCCGGAGGACTAGCGACGGGATTGTGTGGCCACGTCACATCGCTACGCGATATGAGTGCCCCCAGAATCCGGCAAGCGCTGCGCTGGCGCCTTTCGGCGCCTTCTGGATCAGTTGGTCTGAGCTTTGATCACCCGCAGTGGAGCACCATCCGATTTTGTGGGCACGTCACATCGCTACGCGATATGAGTGCCCCCAAACCCCGCAAGCGCTGCGCGCTGGCGCCGTTACACGGCGCCTCCTGGATCAGTTGGTCTGAGCCAACTGATCCAGGATTGCTGGGTTTTCCAACGTGCTGGTGTCCTGCGTGATGGCCTCGCCCTTCGCGATGCTGCGCAGCAACCGACGCATGATCTTGCCGCTACGGGTCTTGGGCAGGTTATCGCCAAAGCGGATGTCCTTGGGCTTGGCGATGGGGCCGATTTCCTTGGCGACCCAGTTGCGCAGTTCGTTGGCGATCTGCTTGGCTTCTTCGCCCGTGGGGCGGGAACGCTTGAGCACCACGAAGGCGCAGATGGCTTCGCCGGTCACATCGTCGGGGCGGCCCACCACGGCGGCCTCGGCGACGAGGTCGGTCTTGGAGACCAGGGCCGATTCGATCTCCATCGTGCCCATGCGGTGGCCCGAGACGTTCAGCACGTCATCGATACGGCCAGTAATGCGGAAGTAGCCCCGATCGGCGCTGCGCACCGCCCCATCCCCCGCCAGGTAGTAGCCCTTGAGTTCTTCGGGGAAGTAGCTCTTCTTGAAACGCTCGGGGTCGTTCCAGATGGTGCGGATCATGCTGGGCCAGGGGCGCTTGATGACGAGGATACCGCCCGAGCCGTTGGGCACATCGTTGCCCATTTCGTCCACGATGGCAGCGGTAATACCGGGCAGGGGCAGCGTGCAGCTGCCGGGCACCAGCGGCGTGGCGCCAGGCAGCGGCGTGATGACATGGCCGCCCGTTTCGGTCTGCCAGAAAGTGTCCACGATGGGGCAACGCTCGCCGCCCACGTTCTTGTGGTACCACATCCAGGCTTCGGGGTTGATGGGCTCGCCCACGCTGCCGAGGATACGCAGGCTCGACAGGTCCGAGCGTGCAGGGTGTACCGCCTCGTCAGCTTCCGCAGCCTTGATGAGCGAACGAATGGCCGTAGGTGCTGTGTAGAAGATGGTGCACTTGTGGCGCTCGATCATCTGCCAGAAGCGGCCGGCATTCGGGAAGGTGGGGATGCCTTCAAAGATGATCTGCGTGGCGCCTGCAGCCAGCGGGCCATAGGCGACGTAGGTGTGGCCCGTGATCCAGCCGATGTCGGCCGTGCACCAGAACACATCGTCAGTGCGCAGGTCGAACGTCCAGTCCATGGTCATCTTGGCCCACAGCAGGTAGCCGCCGGTGCTGTGCTGCACGCCTTTGGGCTTGCCGGTAGAGCCGCTGGTGTAGAGGATGAACAGCGGATGCTCGGCACCCACCGCCACCGGCGCGCATTCGGTGCTTTGCCCTGCCAGTGCTTCGGCAAAGGTCTTGTCGCGCCCGGCCACCATGTTGCAGGCCGTGGCCGTGCGCTGGTAGACAAACACATTGCGGAGGGTGTCGCAGCCGCCCATGGCCAGGGCTTCGTCGATGATGGCCTTGAGCGGCAGCTCTTTGCCGCCCCGCATCTGGTAGTTGGCGGTGATCACGGCCACGGCACCCGCGTCAATGATGCGCTCGTGCACCGCCTTGGCGCTGAAGCCGCCAAACACCACGCTGTGCGTAGCGCCAATGCGGGCGCAGGCCTGCATGGCGATCACGCCCTCAATGGTCATGGGCATGTAGATCAGCACGCGGTCGCCCTTGGCCACGCCATGGGCCTTGAGCGCGTTGGCAAACTGGCTCACACGGGCCAGCAACTCTTTGTAGGTGATCTTGGTGACCGCGCCATCGTCGGCCTCAAAGAGGATGGCGGTCTTGTTCTCGGTGGGCGTGCCGATGTGGCGATCCAGGCAGTTGGCCGAGGCGTTGAGTTCGCCGTCGGCAAACCACTGATAAAACGGTGCGTTGGATCCATCCAGCGTGCGCGTGAACGGCTTGGACCACTGCACGTTCTCGCGCGCCAGGCGCGCCCAGAAGCCTTCGAAGTCCTTGTCGGCTTCGGCACACAGCGCATCGTAGCCCGCCATGCCTGACACGCGGGCGGCTTTGACGATCGCATCGGAGGGCGGGAACACGCGGTTCTCAACCAATACGGACTCGATGGCGGATGTGGGCGCACTCATGGTGTTGTCTCCTGGGTCTGATGGAATTGGAATTGGGCGGTACTGTCGGCCGTGGCACTTACAAGCCACTGACTGGCACGAAGCTTACAGAATAGGCCACCTGCAACCAGGCGGAAGAGCACTTGCGGATGAGGGGTGTCATGCGGCACCCCTAAAATCGCGCGACCCAAGATCCACCCTACATTCCATGTCCCTCCCCAAAAACCCCGCCACTCCCTCGCCCATGCGCCCCCTGCCCTCGCTGATTTTTGCCAGCCGGTGGCTGCAGCTGCCCCTGTACCTGGGCCTGATCCTGGCGCAGGCGGTGTACGTGTTTCACTTCTGGGTGGAGCTGGTGCACCTGATCGAGGCCGCGTTCGGCAACACGGCGGCGCTCAAGCAGCTGGTCTCCAGCATTGGCTACAAGAGCGATTTCGAGGTGACCGCGCTCAACGAAACCATCATCATGCTGGTGGTGCTGGCGCTGATCGACGTGGTGATGATCTCGAACCTGCTGATCATGGTGATCGTGGGGGGCTATGAAACCTTCGTCTCGCGCCTGCACCTGGAAGACCACCCCGACCAGCCCGAGTGGCTGAGCCATGTGAACGCCTCGGTGCTCAAGGTCAAGCTGGCCACCGCCATCATCGGCATCAGCTCGATCCACCTGCTCAAGACCTTCATCAACGCCGCCAACTACGACATCAAGGTGCTGATGTGGCAGACCATCATCCATGTGGTGTTCCTGCTCAGCGCGCTGGCCATTGCCCTGACAGACCGCCTGATGGCGCATTCCACACCGCCCGCGCGCCACTGACGGCCGCCCTCCCCCCTCCGCACCCGAAAGAGGCCGCCCATTGCGGCCTCTTTGCTTATTTTCGAGTTGAAAATAGTGCCAACGCTTAACTGGTATTGATTTACAGCTACAAAAAAAGTAGCAATTTAGGTCGATATCTGCTCCCAAATTTCTCCCCAATCGGGCGGCACAGTGCAGGCATACCCACTTGCAGGAGAAATCCATGGAACGCAGCACCGCCGCCCAAGCCATCGTCGCCCCCCTCGCCACCGCCACGCAGGCACCCACCAACCGCCGTTTTGCCCTGAACGCCCTGGGTTCCCTGGGCGTGGCCACCCTGTTCGGCTGCGGGGGCGGAGACACCGAAACCACGGACACGACCGACACCACGGGTACAGGCACCGGAACGGGTACGGGCACGGGGACAGGCACCACAACCACCTGCTCGGTTGTCCCCGAAGAAACCGCAGGCCCCTACCCCGCCGATGGCTCCACGGCCAGCAACAACACCTACAACGTGCTGGCGCTCAGCGGCATCGTGCGCTCGGACATCCGCAGCTCCATCGGCTCGTCCACGCAGGTCAGTGGGGTGCCGCTGACGATCACCATCACGCTGACGAACACCAGCGCCAGCTGCGCAGCGCTATCAGGCTACGCCATCTACCTGTGGCACTGCACGCAGGACGGCAACTACTCGGTCTACAGCTCGAACAACATTGCCGACAACTACCTGCGCGGCGTGCAGGCCACGGATGCCAGCGGCACCGTGACCTTCACCACCGTCGTGCCCGGCTGTTATGCGGGCCGCATGCCGCACATGCACCTGGAGATCTACCCCACACTCGCGTCGGCCAACAATGCGCGCAACAAGGTCAAGACCACGCAGCTGGCCTTCCCCACCGAGCTGCTCAGCAGCATCTACAGCGCCAATTCCGGCTACAGCGCCAGCGTGCGCAACCTGGCTTCCATCACCTTTGCCACCGACAACGTCTTCAGCGATGGCACCACGCTGGAGATGACCACGATGCAGGCCAACAGCGGCGGCGGGTACTCGGCCAGCATCACGATCTCGATTGCGGCTTGACTGAAAGCCCCTTCAGTCGCCTTCGGCGCCATCCCCCGGAGGGGGACGCACCCGGTGGCCCGCCAAAGCCGGTTCTATGGGTGCACAGGCCTTGGCCGCGCCGGTTTCTGGCGGCGAATCCACTCGTTGAACGCTTTTCTCCACAACACTGACGGAAAAATCACCATGACTTTGCACTCTCTTCGCCTCCACCTGCTGGCCCGCATGACCCTCGCGACCGTACTGGCAGCAACATCGGCCGCCCCTGTGCTGGCGCAATCGCAGGGCCGGCAAGAGCCGCCCGCTCCGCCGCCCGAAGCCTATGCCGCCTGCAAGGGCAAGACCGAAGGCGCCAGCGTGACGCTGACCATGCCCGACGGCAAATCGCTCGCAGGCACATGCCGCACAATGGGTGGCACCCTGGTGGCCATGCCCGCAGGCGGGCCTGGCGGCCCCGGCGGTGCAGGCGGCCCGCCCCCCGCCCGCTAGACCGTCCTGCAGCCCCATCGATGCCCCACCGGACCCTGCACCGCAAAGCCTTCATCGCCCTGGCAGCCCTGCTGGTGGCCTTGTTGTTGATCTTTGCAGGCTTTTCGCGGCTGGGCTTGCAGCGAGGCCTGGGGCCGTACGTGGCAGAGATTGAACTGGCCCGCATGGACTGGCTGGCCGAGCGCCTGCAGGCCCACCACACGCAGACGGGCGGCTGGGACACCCTGCGCAACCAGCCCCGCCTCTGGGGCCAGCTCAGCCACCCTGGCAGCGGCCTGCGCCGATCAAACACCCAAGGCGCAGAAGGCACCCCGCCCACCGACCGGAGCGGTTCGCCCGGAACGCCCCCCGAACTGGCGAACGGCAACCCGGCAGCGGACCGCAGCATGCAGCAGCCCCCACCACCGCCCCCCGATGGCGGGCCGCCCCCGGGCGAGCGCGGCGCGGGTGGCCCACAACGTCACCCCGACGACCTGTTCCCCCGCCTGGGTCTGGTGGACGCACAGCAACACCTGGTGGCTGGCACGGCGCCCCAGCCGGGTAGCGCGCGGCTGGCCCTTGCGGGAGCCGACGGCAAGACCATCGGCCAGCTGGTGCTGGCACCTCCGCAAGGTGTGCGCAGCGAAGCCGACCAGGCCTTTCTGGCGCAACACCTGGGCTTTGTGGCATGGACCGGCCTGGCCGGGCTGGCACTGGCACTGCTGCTGTCGGGCTGGCTGGCTCGGCGCTGGCTGGCCCCCGTCGAGGCCCTGGCCAACGGCGCACGCGGCATTGCGCAGGGCCACCTGCACACCCGCGTGCCCGTGCACGGCAACGACGAACTGGCCCAGCTGGCCCGCACCTTCAACACCATGGCCGAACAACTGAGCAGCATCGAGGCCAGCCGCCGCCAGTGGCTGGGCGACGTAGCCCACGAGCTGCGCACCCCTCTGGCCGCCATGCGCGCCGAAATCGAGGCCGTGCAGGACGGCATCCGCCCGTTTGACGACAAGACCGCGCTGCGCCTGCACCGGCAGGTGATGCGCCTGATCCAGCTGGTGGGCGACCTGCGCGCCAGCCTGGACGCGGCGGGCACCAGTGCGCCCTCGGCCCAGGTGCCCGTGCACCCGCTGTCGCTGCTGAACGAGGCGCTCGCATCCATGCGCCCGCGCTTGGCGCAGGCGGGCATCGACGTGGACACCACCGGCCTGGACGCCCTGACCACGCAGGTTCCGGCGCAGCCTGCACCCCTGGTGCGGGGCGATGCGCAGCAACTGCACCAGGTGTTCTTGAACCTGCTGGAAAACAGCCTGCGTTACACCGACGCGGGCGGCCTGCTGCGCCTCTCGGCACGCCTGTTGCCACCGGCCGATGGAGCCGCCCAACTGCAGGTGCAGCTGGACGACAGCGCGCCCGGCGTGCCCGCGCACGAGCTGCCACGCATCTTTGACCGCCTGTACCGCGCCGAAACCTCGCGCAACCGCGACCATGGCGGCTCTGGCCTCGGCCTGGCGATCTGCCGCGCCATCGTGCTCGCGCACGGCGGCACGCTGACGGCCGACACCTCACCCCTGGGCGGCCTGCGCATCACGCTGCAACTGCCACTGCTGGACAACCCCTCATGAGCCACCGCATCCTCGTCATCGAAGACGAACCCGACATCGCCGCCATCGTGGTGGACTACCTGCGCCACGCGGGCTACACCGTGGAACACCAGGCCGAGGGCCGCGCGGCGCTCGCCAGCATGCTGGCCGCGCCGCCGGACCTCACGCTGCTGGACATCATGCTGCCCGGCATGGATGGGCTTGAAATCCTGCGCCAGGCGCGCCGCCACACCCAGCACCCCATCATCATGCTGACCGCCCGCGTCGAAGAGGTAGACCGCCTCATCGGCCTGGAGCTGGGCGCAGACGACTACATCTGCAAGCCGTTTTCGCCGCGAGAGGTGGTGGCCCGTGTCAAGGCCGTGCTGCGCCGCACCGCCGCCGCGCAGGAGCCACCGGCAGCCACCACTACGGTGGCAGCGCTGATGCTGGACGAATCGCACTGGCAGGCCACGTTGCACGGCACGCCGCTGGGCCTGACGCGGCGCGAGTTCCGCCTGCTGCAAGTGTTGGCACGCCAGCAGGGGCGCATCTTCTCGCGCGCGCAGCTGCTGGACCAGGCCTATGAAGACACCCTCGATGTGAACGAGCGCGCGATCGACAGCCATATCAAGAATCTGCGCAAAAAACTCAAGACCGCCAGCGCGGATGGCTGCGACTGGATTCGTTCGGTGTACGGCGTGGGTTTTGCGCTGGACCCGACGGCGGCCGAGTGAGTCTGGCCCGATGGGCAGATTGCTACATTTTTAATAGCTATTGACGCTTATCCAATATGCGCAGGGGCCATTTTTAACCACGAAATAGTGGCGTGGCGGGCCGCCTATTCAGCCCCTGTCTCACCCCAACGCACGCAGCGCACCTACACCACCTCCGCCCGGGCACGGGTGTGATCGGGGCCACACCCTGGCCACTTTTACCTGTTCGCCCCGATGCCCGCCCTGCCCCCATCGCCCCGCGCACCAGCACCACCCCGGCCCACCAGCCGCCCCCAGAAGCTCCCTGGAGGCCTGGTGTACGTCACACCCGCCATGCCCGGCCTCACCCGCGTGCGCAGCGGTGCCAAGGCATTCCGCTACCGTTTGCCCGATGGCCAGTGGCTGCAAGACCCGGACGAGGTCGCCCGCATCAAACGCCTGGCTATCCCACCGGCTTATACCGACGTGTGGATTTGCCCCCTGCCCCACGGGCACCTGCAGGCCACGGGGCTGGACGCGCGCGGACGGCGCCAATACCGTTACCACCCGCAGTGGCGCGCGCAGCGCGACGAGGGCAAGTTCGAACACATGCAGGCGTTTGGCCGCGTGCTCCCGCGCCTGCGCAGCCGCGTGGCGCGCGACCTTGCAGCGCACCGCAACGGCCAGCCTCTGACTCGCACGCTGGTGCTGGCCACGCTGGTGCGCCTGCTGGACACCACCTACCTGCGCGTGGGCAATGAGGAATACGCCGCCACCAACCGCTCGTATGGCCTGACCACGCTGCGCACGCGGCATGTGCAACTCAAAGGCAGTCAGCTCAAGCTGCGATTTCGCGGCAAGAGCGGCGTGTTGCAAGAGGTCGAGCTGGACGACCCGCGCGTGGCCCGCGTGGTGCGACGCTGCCAACAACTGCCGGGGCAGGAACTCTTTCAATACGAGGACGAAGACGGTAGTTTGCGCACCGTAGGCTCGGGCGACGTGAACGACTATCTGCGCGAGATCACGCACGGCGCGGCAGACTCAGAAGGTGATCATTTCACTGCCAAGGACTTTCGCACCTGGCACGGCACCACGCAGGCGCTGGAGCTGACGCGCCTGGCCTGTACGCAACCAGTTGCCCCCACCGCCGCCGATAAAAACGTGCGCTACAACGCCAAGGCCATTCTGGCCGAGGTGGCGCGCCAGCTGGGCAACACGCCCGCCGTGTGCAAGAAGTCGTACGTGCACCCGGCTGTGCTGGAGCTGGGCACACGATTGGCATCTGACGCGGGGCCCGGCCTGCAGGCGGTGTGGAATCACATTGGCGGCACCACATCGCCACGGGGCTTGAGCGCGGCGGAGCGCCGACTGCTGGCGTTTCTGCGCAAGCCGCCAAAGCAGCCCAAGGCGCGCCCCACCACCAAAGCGTAAGCATGGTGCCGCTGGGGTGTCGCACAAGTGCCGTGCAGGGCCATCGCAGTGAGCGCTGTCTCGCTAAACTGGCACGCTGCGCCTTCTCACCGTCTTTCAGCCCGGCCCCGCGCACAGGCCGCCCCCCCAACTCCAGCCTGCCGCCATGCCCACCGCCACCATTGCCTTGCCAGAGTCCGCCCATTCCGTGGCCGACCACCACCTGCAGCGCCCGTTCCTCAGCCAGACGGAGCGTGAAGCCATCAACCGGGGCCGTTGGTTCGCGGCACTTACGCCGTCGCTGCGGCATGACATCTTCCGGCTGGGCCGCATCACGCGCTACACACACGGCCAGATGATCGTGGAGCAGGGTGATCTGGCGCAGGACTGGTTTGCCTGTGCCAGTGGTGCCATCCGGTTTCGGCGCACCACGCCGTCAGGCAAGCAGGTGACGCTGGCCTATGTGGAGCCCGGCATCTGGGTGGGCGAGGCCGAGGTGCTGCACCGGGGGCCCAACACCTACGACGCGCACGCCCACGGCCCCACCACGGTGCTGAGCGTGGCCGAGGGCGTGTTCCGCCAGTTGCTGCGCGAACACCCCGAGTTCGGCGAGGCCCTGCTCACGCTGCAGGCACGCCGCATGCGCTACCTGTACTGGATGATGGAAGACATGGCCACCCTGCCCCTGCGCGCGCGGCTGGCCAAGCAGCTGCTACACGTGCTGCGCCGTTTTGGCGAGCGCGCGGCCGTGCCCGGCCAGCGCGGGGCCATCGGGCTGGCACTGGTGCAGGACGAGCTGGCACAACTGCTGGGCGGCTCACGCCAGCGCATCAATGTGGAGCTCAAGTGGATGGAGCGTGAGGGCATCATCGGCATCCACCAGCGCAGCATCGTCGTCTACCAGCAAGACCAACTCGAAGCGCTGGCGCAGCAGGAATAGCGCGCCGCCTTGCGACCGGCCAATCAAAAACAATAGCAACTTACGCTTATTGGACAAGCGCTGGCGGTCATTTTTTGGCTCTTCTAGCGAATGCTAGTGATGCACTCGATAAATGTCGTACGTCGAAATCGCCGTCTACAGACGTGCGGCGAGTTCCATCACTACTATTCGCTAGAAGAGCCCATTTTTTCTTGAACTTTTGCCCACGCCACACCGCGCTGACCCTCAACGCCCCACCATATTGCCCGGCACCACCCACTGGTCGAACTGCTCGCCCGTCACATGGCCCGAGGCCACGGCCCCTTCGCGCAGGCTGGCGCCTTCCTTGTGCGCCTTCTTGGCGATGAAAGCGGCCTTGTCGTAGCCGATGTGGGTGTTGAGCGCGGTCACCAGCATCAGCGAGCGATCCACCAGTTCGGTGATGCGCTCGCGGTTGGGCTCGATACCCACGGCGCAGTGATCATTGAAGCTCACCATCCCGTCGGCCAGCAGGCGCACGCTCTGCAGAAAGTTGTGGGCCACCATGGGGCGGAACACGTTGAGCTCGAAGTTGCCCGAGGCGCCGCCGAAGTTGATGGCCACGTCGTTGCCGAACACCTGGGCGGCCAGCATGGTCACCGCCTCGCTCTGGGTGGGGTTGACCTTGCCGGGCATGATCGACGAGCCGGGTTCGTTCTCGGGGATGCTGAGTTCACCAATGCCGCTGCGCGGGCCACTGGCGAGCCAGCGCACGTCGTTGGCGATCTTCATCATGCTGGCGGCGAGGGTTTTGAGCGCGCCGTGGGCATGCACCAGCGCATCCACAGACGCCAAGGCTTCGAACTTGTTCGGCGCGGTGACGAAGGGCAGACCCGTCAGGCGCGCCAGCTCGGCGGCGGCCTGCTCGGCATAGCCCTTGGGCGCGTTCAGCCCCGTACCTACAGCGGTGCCGCCCAGCGCCAGCTCGTACAGGTGGGGCAGCGCCGCGCGCACATGACGCTCGCCATGGTCGAGCTGGGCCACGTAGCCCGAGAACTCCTGGCCCAGCGTGAGCGGGGTGGCGTCCTGCAAATGGGTGCGGCCGATCTTGACGATGCCGTCGAAGTCCTGCGCCTTCTTCGCCAGCGTGGCGCGCAGCTTGGCAATGGCGGGCAGCAGGCGGTGCGTCAGGGCTTCCACGGCGGCCACGTGCATGGCGGTGGGGAACACGTCGTTACTCGACTGGCTGCGGTTCACGTCGTCGTTGGGGTGCACCAGGCGGCCTTCACCGCGCTCGCCGCCCAGGAGTTCGCTCGCGCGGTTGGCCAGTACCTCGTTGACGTTCATGTTGGTCTGCGTGCCCGAGCCGGTCTGCCACACCACCAGCGGAAACTCGCCGGGATGTTTGCCAGCAATCACCTCGTCAGCGGCGGCCACGATGGCCTCGGTCTTCTTCGCGTCCTGCAGGCCCAGCGCCTGGTTGACAACGGCCGAGGCGCGCTTGACCTGGGCCAGCGCCTTGATGATCTCGCGCGGCTGCTGCTCGCCAGAGATGTCGAAGTTCTGCAGCGAGCGCTGCGTCTGCGCGCCCCAGAGTTTGTCGGCCGGGACTTCGATGGGGCCAAAGGTGTCGCGTTCGGTGCGGGTGGTCATGGACAGCGGTTCTCCAAGTGAAACAACAGGTGCGACCTGGCAACGGGGCCGCGCCCGGCAGAATAATGCAAAAAATAACCATTCTCATTTAATACACTGCACTGCTGGTGCGCAAGCATGCGCTCGTCAGTGTGTGGCAAGCCCCGCTGCAGAGCGCAGAAAAGCGGTGCCGTCATCACTGCCGGTGGGGGCTTCGCTCCGGCCCGCTGTGAGGTCTTGACAAGGCCCCACACCTTCTCGCGCTCAATCGTCGGCTTGTTCTTACACCGCACGGGCGCCAGCGGGCACACCATGGCGGTGCAGCAACTTTCCTCGCCGCGAATCCACGGAGACCACCATGGCCAAAAGCAGCCTGCTTGGCATCGATGCCGACAACCTTTCTCCCCTTCACAGCGCCAAGGGCAACGACAGCCTGGGCCCCAGCGACGCGTCCGACTCGGGCAGCGACAGCACCGGGCTGTATGGCACCGACCCCGACAACGACACCGACCGTTACGGAACCGGCGAACGCGCGAGCGTGGAGCCCGAACTGCAGCTGGAGTCGCGCGACATCCTGCCCGACCATCTGGAGTCGATGGACACCGACGACGACACCACTGAAAACGGCGATGTGCGGGCGGGGGCCGACCAGTATCCGGACGATGACCCGGCGGACGACCCGGAGCTGGATCCGGACTCCGGCGACGGTGCCGAAGCGTAAAAAGCACGGCGTGGCCTCCAGCCAGTCTGCTGTTGGGGCTGCTGAGCTTTGACAGGCGGGCCAGACTGAGATAGTCGCGTTGTCCACAGGTAGTCTGCGCCAAGGCCGCGCCAGCGCCGTGTCAGCAGGGGGGTGGGATAATTGCGGGCTGCGTGCCCCGGCATGCGTTCGTTCCCGCCTCACGACAGAACCACGATGACCACCACAATCCAATACGACGACCTCGTCGAGTCCATTGCTGCCGCGCTGCAGTACATCAGCTACTACCACCCCACCGACTACATCGCCCACCTGGCCCGTGCCTACGAGCGCGAGCAGAGCCCGGCAGCCAAGGACGCGATAGCCCAGATCCTCACCAACAGCAAGATGAGCGCCACAGGCCAGCGCCCCATCTGCCAGGACACCGGCATCGTCAACGTGTTCCTGAAAGTGGGCATGGACGTGCGCTGGGAAGGCTTCACGGGCAGCCTGGACGACGCCATCAACGAAGGCGTGCGCCGGGGCTACAACCACCCCGACAACACGCTGCGCGCCTCGGTCGTGGCCGACCCGCAGTTCGCCCGCAAGAACACCAAGGACAACACGCCCGCGGTGATCTTCACCGAGATCGTGCCCGGCAACACCGTGGACATCACCGTGGCAGCCAAGGGCGGCGGCTCGGAGAACAAGTCCAAGATGTACATGCTCAACCCCGGCGACAACGTGGTGGACTGGGTGCTCAAGACCGTGCCCACCATGGGCGCTGGCTGGTGCCCGCCCGGCATGCTGGGCATCGGCATTGGCGGTACGGCCGAAAAGGCCGTGCTCATGGCCAAGGAAAGCCTGATGGACGACCTGGACATGTATGAACTGCAGGCCAAGGCCGAAGCCGCCAAGACCGGCGGCCCCGCGCTCGACAAGGTCGAGGAGCTGCGCCTGGAGCTGTTTGAAAAGGTCAACGCGCTGGGCATTGGCGCACAAGGCCTGGGCGGCCTGACCACGGTGCTGGACGTCAAGATCAAGATGTACCCCACGCACGCGGCCAGTAAGCCGATTGCGATGATCCCCAACTGCGCAGCCACGCGCCACGCGCACTTCGTGATGGACGGCTCGGGCCCGGTGTACCTCACGCCCCCGAGCCTGGACCTGTGGCCCAACGTGAACTGGGCGCCCGACTACAACAAGAGCAAGAAGGTCAACCTCGACACGCTGACCAAGGAAGAAGTGGCCAGCTGGAAGCCCGGCGACACGCTGCTGCTCAACGGCAAGATGCTCACGGGCCGCGATGCCGCGCACAAGCGCATCCAGGACATGCTGGCCAAGGGCGAGAAGCTGCCCGTGGACTTCACCAACCGCGTCATCTACTACGTGGGCCCTGTGGACCCCGTGAAGGGCGAGGCCGTGGGCCCTGCCGGCCCCACCACCGCCACGCGCATGGACGGCTTCACTGAGATGATGCTGGCCCAGACCGGCCTGATCGCCATGGTGGGCAAGGCCGAGCGCGGCCCGGTCGCCATCGAGGCCATCAAGAAGCACCAGAGCGCCTACCTCATGGCGGTGGGCGGCGCCGCCTACCTGGTCTCCAAGGCCATCAAGACCGCCAAGGTCGTGGGCTTTGAAGACCTGGGCATGGAAGCCATCTACGAATTCGACGTGGTGGACATGCCCGTGACCGTGGCCGTGGATGCCGGCGGCACCAGCGCCCACATCACCGGCCCGGCCGAATGGCAAAAGCGCATTGCCTCGGGCGAATTCAAGGGCATCGGGGTCGCCGCGGCCTGAGGCCCCACTCGGCGTCGCCCTGGCGGCAGACTCGACGCTGGTACCAGGGCAATCGCTCTCCCAACCGCCTTCGGGCGGTTTTTTCTTGGGGCTCGCCCACTCCGGCACGAAGGCTGCGTCTTTCCTACAATCCACGCTTTCCTCCAACTGCCAGAGCTTGGTTCCTCGATGCCGCAGGCCTCTTCTCCCATCGGTGTATTTGACAGTGGCGTCGGTGGGCTGAGCGTGCTGCGCGCCCTGCTGGCCGCCATGCCCCACGAACGTTTCGTGTACCTGGCAGACAGCGCCAACGCCCCCTATGGCGAGCGCGGCGATGCCTTTGTGGCCGCCCGCACCCACGCCATCACCGAGTACCTGCGCGAGCAGCACCACATCAAGGCGCTGGTGGTAGCCTGCAATACCGCCACGGCAGCGGCCATCCACGAAGTGCGCAGCAGCCACCCGGAATTACCCCTCGTGGGCCTGGAGCCCGCCATCAAGCCCGCCCTCGCGGTGACAAAGACAGGCCACGTGGGCGTGATCGGCACCCGGGGCACGCTGACCAGTGCGAAGTTCGGCAAGCTCATGGCCTCGCTGGCTGACCAGGCGCATTTTGTGGTGCAACCCTGTGACGGCCTGGCCCATGCCATCGAGCGCAGCGTGGCGCTGCCAGTGGCCGACCAAGGCAGCCCCGTCCATGCCACTGAGACCGGGGCGCTGTGCGCGCGTTATGTCCAAGCCATGGGCAGTTTTGGCACCGCCCCGGGGCAGATGGACACGCTGGTACTGGGCTGCACGCACTACATCTTTGTGGCGCACGAGCTGCGCGCACTGGTCGGGCCGGGCGTGCAGTTCATCGAGACCGGTGAGCCCGTCGCCCGCCAGACGCGGCGCTTGCTGGAGACGGCGGGGCTGCAGGCAGCGCCCGATGGTGCCGTGGTCACGGATGCACCACGCACCCGTCTGTTGACCACTGGGCCGGTGGCCATGCTTCAGGCGGCTGCAGAGCGCTGGCTGGGTTTGCCCGCAGACTGCTGTGAAACGGTGTCTGTGCCTTGACCAACCGCTGTGTTAGGGCCTGGCGCTTTGCCAGTAAGCGCAAATTGCAAAATGCCATCAACAAAGCGGCGTTCAATTTTTCTTCTACCCAGAACTAGTTTCAGCAGCAGCGCTCCACAGCCGTTCACCCGCATGCTCCACATGGGTGAGGTACAGGCGCAGGTCGAACTCGTATTGGTGGTACTGCGGCTCCATGTGGGTACACAGTTGGTAAAAAGCCTTGCCGTGGTCCTTCTCACGCAGGTGGGCCAGCTCGTGGACCACAATCATGCGCAGAAACTCGTCGGGTGCCTGTTTGAACATCGACGCAATGCGGATCTCATGCTTGGCCGCCAGCCGATTGCCCTGCACACGCGAGACCGCCGTGTGCAACCCCAAGGCATGGCGCACCACGTGGATCTTGTTGTCGAAAAGGACCTTGTTGACCGTGCCCGCATTGCGCAGGTACCGCGCCTTGAGTTCCTGCGCGTAGTCATACAGCGCCTTGTCGCTGCGCACCGCATGGGCCTGGGGATACTTGCGCTGCAACATGACCCCCAGCCGCCCCTGAGCAAGCAGATCACGCGCCTGGTCCTGCAAAGACACCGGATAGGAATGCAGATACGGTAGATCGGAGGTCATGGAAAGCACGACAGCTCGAAGAGATCACAGAACTGCGCAGGACCGCCTTGAATCCAGCGCACACGGGCACAAGTCATTGCCACAGCCTGTCGATCAACTTTCGCCACCAGCACATGCAAGGCAACCCCACACGGGGACACCAGTGTGGGGTTGCATGAAAGAATCAGTGCAGGTGGCGCGGACGACGACCACCACCGCCACCATGACCACTGCCGGAGCCGCCCCCACCAGGGCCACGCGGCGGTTTTCCAATCTCCAGCGAGTTCACCAGTGCATCAAAGCGCTGGCTGAACAGCTTGTCGATCTCGGCCACCACGCCACCCAGTTCGGCACCATCAAAGTGGCGCTCCATCATGTTGACAACGTCCTGCACCAGCAAATCACGCTGCACCTGCATGATGGCGGCGGGCGTGGGGCCGACGAATAGCATGACGAAATCGTCGCGCGACTCCGCACCCTGCTCTTCCTCGTCCTCGTCGAAATCTGCGTCGTAGAACGTGACTTCGATGGCAGCACCTTGCTCGGCAAGCTCATTGAGGCTCATGCACATTTCGTCCAGAACTTGGCGAAAGTCTTCATCCCCCCGCACCGTCCAGCACATCTGCAGCAAGTGTTCCTGCGCGTCGTATTTGATGCCGGGCTCTTCTTCGTAGGCGCTGGCAGCGCCATCAGCCAGCGAGCGGGCTCCGGCGTACTTCCACAAGGGTTTGAGCGCCTCCTGGAGTTGGTCAAAGCTCACATCAGCGCGCAGCTGGACTTGTCCGTGGACGTGGATTTCGAAGGGAGCGTTGTAACTTGACATGATTGAATCCTAGAGCCTGTTCAATGTCCTTTTGGAGTCGCACAAGTACCTTACCGGGATGGGCTGCTAGGCGCGGTGCGCAGTTGATAGCCCGGCTATCAACAAGCGCCGCAACGCCGCAGACCGCCCGGCAAGGCACTTGCCCAAAGGGTTGGAGTGAAATCGGGCGACTGGACGCCCCGGCTGCTTGCATGGGCATGAGCCCATACTGCGCAGCCGGCGCATCCACTCATCCCGATTGCACTCCAATGCGATCTCCAAAAGGACATTGAACAGGCTCTTCGTGGTGCCCCGAGCCGGGGTCGAACCGGCACGCCCCTTTTCAGGAAAGCGGCGGATTTTAAGTCCGCAGTGTCTACCAATTTCACCATCGGGGCGCCGGCTGCCCAACGCACTCCTGCGTCGCAGCGTAACCCGGGCAGCGCATGCGCGCAATGCCCTGTCGTATCTCTGGTCACAGGGCCGACGCCCTGCCGAGCCGCCCGCCTTGCACCACCAAGAAAAAAGGGAAGCCGAAGCTTCCCTTACAAATATGGAGCGGGAAAAGAGTCTCGAACTCTCGACCTCAACCTTGGCAAGGTTGCGCTCTACCAACTGAGCTATTCCCGCATTCGCCAACTGCACCCGACGTTTTCATCAGAGCTAATCAGCAAGCCTCAAATTATATCGCTATTTTTTGGCTCTATTCGATTGCAAACCAAAAAATCAACCAATCACCATCCATCCTTCAACAGTCATCTTGATTACGACGATCACAGAAGATCTTCAGACATCAAGACACAGACCGTATCTGGAGGCGCGGTCCGGAGTCGAACCGGACTAACCGGATTTGCAATCCGGGGCATAACCGCTTTGCTACCGCGCCAGAAATTCACATTTCTCTGACAAAAAAGGGAAGCACTTGCTTCCCTTTTTGTGGAAATTGGAGCGGGAAAAGAGTCTCGAACTCTCGACCTCAACCTTGGCAAGGTTGCGCTCTACCAACTGAGCTATTCCCGCATTTTACCGAAGCCTCACATTGTACAACGTTTGCTGCGATGGGGTGTATTGTAGCGCATTTTTTGGGGTTCTCAAAAAAATTTGCGTCAATGTTTCAGGCCATCTGTCGCGGACGACGCTGCAACGGCCTTGTCCGTCGAGGGCGCAGCCACGACCGCCACTTCCTCATCCGTCAAGGGCACAGGCTTGGTTTCCAAGGCCACTTCCAGCACCTTGTCGATCCAGCGCACAGGCACGATCTCAAGTCCACTCTTCACGTTGTCCGGAATCTCGGCCAGGTCTTTGACGTTCTCTTCGGGGATCAGCACCGTCTTGATGCCGCCGCGCAGAGCCGCCAGCAGCTTTTCCTTGAGGCCACCAATAACGGTAACTTCACCGCGCAACGTGATCTCACCGGTCATGGCAACATCACCGCGCACGGGAATACCCGTGAGGGCCGAAACAAACGCCGTCGTCATCGCAGCGCCCGCACTCGGACCATCCTTAGGGGTTGCCCCGTCTGGCACATGGATGTGGATGTCGCGCTTCTCAAACGCTTCGTCCTTGATGCCCAGAATGCGCGAGCGGCTGCGCACCACCGTGCGGGCAGCCTCCACCGACTCCTTCATCACATCACCCAAAGAACCGGTGCGCGTGATCACACCCTTTCCGGGCATGGCGGCAGCTTCGATGGTCAGCAGATCGCCACCCACCTCGGTCCAGGCCAAACCGACCACCTGGCCCACCTGGTTCTGCGCCTCGGCACGGCCGTAGGTGTACTTGCGCACGCCCAGGAAGTCAGGCAGGTTGTCGGCGGTGACAACGACCTGGGGTTCGAGCTTCTTGAGCTGCAGACCCTTGACCACCTTGCGGCAGATCTTGGACAACTCGCGCTCCAGCGAACGCACGCCGGCTTCCCGCGTGTAGTAACGCACCATGTCGCGCACGGCGGGCTCGGTGATGAGCAGCTCCTCGTCCTTCACGCCATTGTTCTTGAGCTGCTTGGGCAGCAAGTACTTCATAGCGATGCTGGTCTTCTCGTCCTCGGTGTAACCCGACAGGCGGATCACTTCCATGCGGTCGAGCAGGGCCGGCGGAATGTTCATCGAGTTCGACGTGGCGACGAACATCACGTCGCTCAGGTCGAAGTCCACTTCGACGTAGTGATCGCCAAAGGTGTGATTCTGCTCCGGGTCCAGCACCTCCAGCAGCGCACTCGACGGGTCGCCTCGGAAGTCCGTGCCCAGCTTGTCGATTTCGTCCAGCAGAAACAGCGGATTGCGCGTGCCCACCTTCGACAGGCTCTGCAGCACCTTGCCAGGCAGCGCGCCGATGTAGGTGCGGCGGTGCCCGCGGATCTCAGCCTCGTCGCGCATGCCGCCGAGGGCCATGCGCACGTACTTGCGGCCCGTGGCCTTGGCAATGGATTGCCCCAACGAGGTCTTGCCCACGCCCGGTGGCCCCACCAGGCACAGAATGGGAGCCTTCACCTTATCCACGCGCTGTTGCACTGCAAGGTATTCAAGGATTCGGTCCTTGACCTTGTCGAGGCCGAAATGGTCTTCGTTAAGCACGCCCTCGGCGTTCACCAGATCGTGCTTGATCTTGGTCTTCTTGCTCCAGGGGAGTGCGGTGAGCACGTCAATGTAGTTGCGCACCACGGTGGCCTCGGCCGACATGGGCGACATCAGCTTGAGCTTCTTGAGTTCTGCATCAGCCTTCTTGCGCGCCTCGGCAGGCATCTTGGCGAGCTTGATCTTTTTCTCGATCTCCTCGATGTCCGCGCCTTCGTCGCCTTCGCCCAACTCCTTCTGGATGGCCTTAACCTGCTCGTTCAAGTAGAAGTCGCGCTGGTTCTTCTCCATCTGGCGCTTCACACGCCCACGGATCTTCTTGTCCACGTTGAGGATGTCCACCTCGCGGTCAAGCTGCTCGAACAGGTTTTCAAGGCGCGCCTTCACATCCGACAGGTCCAGCACCACCTGCTTGTTCTCGAGCTTGAGCGGCAGGTGCGCGGCGATGGTGTCGGCCAGACGGCCTGGATCGTCGATGCTGGAGATCGATGTGAGGATCTCCGGGGGAATCTTTTTGTTGAGTTTGACGTACTGGTCAAACTGCTGCATCACAGCACGGCGCAGCGCTTCAATCTCGCTGGGCTTGTTGGCCTCGGGTGTGGCTTCTACCGGCGTGACGGTGGCCGTGAAATGGGTCTCAGCGTCCTCGATAGAAGTCACCAGGGCGCGCTGCTGGCCTTCGACCAGCACCTTCACGGTGCCGTCAGGCAACTTGAGCATCTGCAGGATGGTGGAGACGCAGCCGACATCGAACATGTCCGATACCGAGGGCTCGTCCTTGGCTGCAGCTTTCTGTGCCACCAGCATGATGCGACGGTCGGCCTCCATGGCCAACTCAAGCGCCTTGATGCTCTTGGGACGCCCCACAAAAAGCGGGATGACCATGTGGGGAAACACCACCACGTCACGCAAAGGCAACAGCGGTAGATCGATAGGGGTGGCTGGCAGGGGGGTATGTCCGGACATGGAAATCCTCAAAGTACTCTGTGGAAATGGGTCCACATGTGGGGATTTTCAACCCTTATGCGCAAGCCGCGCTGGCACAAGGGTTGATGGTTCAATGGGCGACACCAATGCGCCCGCTCCGGTCATCTCAGACGGTGTGAAGGACTCCGGCGTGTCCATGCGGGCATCGCAGACTCCTTCACGCCTTCTCAGGCCTTCTTGGCCGCTTCGCGATAAACGAGCAGCGGCGGCTTGTTTTCTTCGATGGTGGACTCGTCCACCACCACTTTTTCAACGTTGCTCGTATTGGGCAGGTCGAACATCGTGCCAATCAGCGATTGCTCCAGGATTGAGCGCAGGCCGCGGGCTCCGGTCTTGCGGGCCAATGCCTTGCGAGCGATGGCCTTAAGCGCGGCCGGACGGATTTCGAGGTCCACACCTTCCATGGCCAGGAGCTTGCTGTATTGCTTGACCAGCGCGTTCTTGGGCTCCGTCAGGATCTGCACCAGCGCGTCCTCGCTCAGTTCTGCCAGAGCCGTCACCACGGGCATGCGCCCCACCAGCTCAGGAATCAGGCCGAACTTGATCAGATCTTCGGGTTCGATCTCGGTGAACACCTCTGTCAGCGAACGCTGCTTCTTGCTCTTGACCGATGCGCCAAACCCGATGCCCGACGCTTCGGTGCGGTTCTCGATGACCTTTTCCAGTCCCGCAAACGCACCACCACAGATAAACAGAATATTGGTCGTGTCGATCTGCAGGAAGTCTTGATTCGGGTGCTTGCGTCCGCCCTGCGGCGGCACGCTGGCCATCGTGCCTTCGATGAGCTTGAGCAGCGCCTGCTGCACACCCTCGCCCGAAACATCACGTGTGATGCTGGGGTTGTCCGACTTGCGCGAGATCTTGTCGATCTCATCGATGTAGACGATGCCGCGCTGCGCGCGCTCCACCTCATAGTTGCAGCTTTGCAGCAGCTTCTGGACGATGTTCTCCACATCTTCGCCCACATAACCTGCTTCCGTCAGCGTGGTGGCGTCGGCCATCACAAACGGAACGTCCAGCATGCGGGCCAGGGTCTGCGCCAGCAGCGTCTTGCCCGAACCCGTGGGCCCAATCAGCAGGATGTTGCTCTTGGACAGCTCCACATCGTCTTTGTGGGCCTTGTCCTTGTGGCGCAGGCGCTTGTAGTGGTTGTACACAGCCACCGCCAGCGTGCGCTTGGCCACGTCCTGACCAATCACATAGTTGTCGAGGTTGGTCTTGATCTCTACGGGGGTGGGCAGGTCACTGCGGCCTTCGCGCGCCAGGTCGCCAGCCGGGAGCTCATCGCGAATGATCTCGTTGCACAGGTCAATGCACTCGTCGCAGATAAAGACCGACGGACCGGCGATCAGCTTCTTCACTTCATGCTGGCTTTTGCCGCAGAAAGAGCAGTAAAGGGTTTTTTCGCTGGAAGAGCCTTTTTTCTCGGCCATGGGGGCAATGCCTTGCTTGTTACGGAAAGTTGTCGGGATGATAACCAAATAAAAAACGGCGTCTTCCCCAAAGGAAAACGCCGCTGTTTGACCCTCTGGCTATCAGGAGCGCTTGCTGATCACCTGATCGACCAAACCGTATTCCTTGGACTCATCAGCCGACAGGAAATAGTCACGCTCGGTGTCGCGCTGGATCTTTTCCAGCGGCTGGCCCGTGCGCTCGGCGAGGATCTTGTTGAGCTGCTCGCGGGTCTTGAGGATTTCACGGGCGTGGATCTCAATCTCAGTTGCCTGGCCTTGCATGCCGCCCAGAGGCTGGTGGATCATGACCTTGGAATTGGGCAGCGCAAAACGCTTGCCCTTGGCTCCTGCGGCCAGCAGGAAGGCGCCCATGCTGGCGGCCATGCCGGTGCACAGTGTCGAGACATCAGGCTTGATGAAGTTCATGGTGTCAAAGATCGCCATTCCGGCGCTTACCGAGCCACCTGGGGAGTTGATGTAGAACGAAATGTCCTTGTCGGGGTTTTCACTCTCCAGGAACAGCAGCTGAGCTACCACCAGGTTGGCGGTCTGGTCGTTGACCGGACCCACCAGAAAAATCACGCGCTCCTTGAGCAGGCGCGAGTAGATGTCGTAGGACCGTTCGCCACGGCCCGACTGCTCGATGACCATGGGAACCATGCCCAGGCCTTGTGTTTCCAATGCGCTCATGTTTTTCTCCAGACAAGCAGGTACTGTACCCAGAAATGAATTGGGGCTTGTGCACGAAAGCACAAGCCCCTGTATGTAACGGCAACAACCGGGCAATTCGATAACAAGCCGCCCAGTCGACAGCCTATCAGCCTTGCTGGGCCATCAGTTCGTCAAACGACACGGCCTTCTCGACCACCTTGGCCTTGGACAGCACAAACTCGGTCACGTTGTTTTCGATCACAACGGCTTCGACTTCCGCCAGGCGCTGGCGGTCACCGAAGTACCAGCGCACCACATCTTCAGGCTTCTCGTAGCTGGCAGCCAGCTCATCGATGTGGGCCTTGAGCTGTTCGGGCTTGGCCTGCAGCTCATTGGCACGCACCAGCTCGGCCAGCACCAGGCCCAGGCGCACCCGGCGCTCAGCCTGGGGGCGGAACACGTCTTCAGGGATCTCGGCCTTGTCGGCGTCCTTGATGCCGCGTTGCTTGAGTTCAGCGCGGGCACCTTCCAGCAGGCGGGCGATTTCAGCCTGCACGCTGGAGTTGGGCAGGTCCAGCTCAGCCTTTGCCACCAGGGCGTCCATCACGGCTTGCTTGTTGCGGGCCAGCAGACGGAACTTGACTTCACGCTCCAGGTTCTTCTTGATGTCGGCGCGCAGGCCTTCTACGGAGCCATCGGCAATACCGAGCGACTTGGCCAGGGCATCGTTCACTTCGGGCAGGTGGGCAGCTTCGATCTTCTTGATGGTCACCAGGAAGTCAGCGGTCTTGCCAGCGACATCCTTGCCGTGGTACTCCGCAGGGAATGCCAGGGGGAAGGTCTTGCTTTCGCCAGACTTCATGCCACGCACGGCGTCTTCGAACTCCTTGAGCATCTGGCCTTCGCCCACCAGGAACTGGAAGTCTTCGGCCTTGCCGCCTTCAAACGGCTCGCCATCGATCTTGCCTTCGAAATCGACCGTCACGCGGTCACCGTCTTGCGCAGCAGCATCCATGGCGCGCTGGGCGAAGCTGCGGCGCTGCTTGCGCAGGATGTCGATGGTCTTGTCGATGGCGGCGTCCGTCACTTCAGCCGACAGCTTTTCGACTTCGGCATCAGACAGATCGGCAATCTTGACTTCTGGGAACACTTCGAAAATGGCATCGAAAGTGACCTGGCCTTCAGGAGCGCCTTCCTTTTCAGTGATGCGGGGCTGGCCAGCAACACGCAGGTTGGCTTCGTTGGCTGCCACGGCAAAGGCTTCACCCACCTTGTCGTTCAGCACTTCGTACTGCACCGAGTAGCCGTAACGCTGGGCCACCACGTTCATGGGTACCTTGCCGGGACGGAAACCGTCCATCTTGACCGTGCGGGCCAGGCGCTTGAGGCGCGTGTCGACTTCGGACTGGATCAGGGTGACGGGCACGCTCAGCGTGATCTTGCGCTCGAGCTTCTCAAGGGTTTCAACAGTAACGGCCATGGCTATTCCTCTTATGAATGTGGATCGTGCTGGCTGCAGCGCAGCAGCGCCGTGTTCCGCAAAGTCTCACATGGGTGGTGCGCGGGGGGGGACTCGAACCCCCACACCATTGCTGGCGTCAGGACCTAAACCTGGTGCGTCTACCAATTTCGCCACCCGCGCGGTTCTACAACAAACAAACAGGCGGCAACCTCAGCTGCCGCCTGTGTGAAATCGGTCAACCTTCTATTTTACCCTGATGCGGGCAGGGTGGGAATCAAACCCCTCCAAGGACCTCCGGCGCAGGCCTTTTCACACGGAACCACGCGGCATACATCGCGGGCAGCGCCAGCAACGTCAGCACGGTGGCCACCACCAGTCCGCCCATGATGGCCACGGCCATCGGGCCCCAGAACACGCTGCGTGACAGCGGGATCATGGCCAGCACTGCAGCCGCAGCCGTCAGCACGATAGGACGCAGGCGGCGCACTGCCGATTCAACAATCGCATCCCACGCAGGCACGCCCCTCGCGCGGTCCTGTTCGATCTGGTCGATCAGGATCACCGAGTTGCGCTGGATCATGCCCATGAGTGCAATAACCCCCAGCAACGCCACGAAGCCGAACGGACGGTTGAGCAGAATCAGCGCCGCAGCCACCCCTGCCAGGCCCAACGGCCCGGTCAGGAACACCAGCATCGCGCGGCTGAAGCTGTGCAATTGCAGCATGAGCAGCGTGAAGGTGATGAACAACATGACCGGAATGCCGGCTGCAATCGACGCCGAGCCCTTGGAGCTTTCCTCCACAGCACCCGCCACTTCGATGCGGTAGCCGGTCTGCCCGGCAGCACGCCACTTCGCCTCAATGTCCTTGAGAGCAGGCAACAGCGCCGCCGTCACCGTGGCCCCCTGCAGCCCCTCAGTCACGTCGCCCTGCACGGTGATGGCGTAGTCGCGGTTCTCGCGCCACATCACACCGGGCTCCCAGGTGAAGACCGGCTTGGCGATCTGCGTGAGCGGGATCGACTTGCCCGAGGCCGTGGGCAGGTAGGCGTTGGCAATGTCGGTGATGGCGTTGCGCTCGTCCAGCGGCTGGCGCAGCAGAATGTCGATGAGCTTGTCACCCTCGCGGTACTGGCCCACCTGCGTACCCGACAGAATGGTCTTGGACGCCTGGGCAATCGACTGACTGGTGACACCCAGAGCGCGCGCCTTGGCCTGGTCCACTTCCAGACGCAGCACCTTCACAGACTCGTTCCAGTTGTCATTCACACCGCGCATGTCCGGGTTCTTGCGCAGTTGGGCTTTCACTTCATCGGCGCGCTCACGCAGCATCAGCGGATCAGGCCCCACCACGCGGAACTGCACGGGGTAAGGCACCGGTGGTCCATTGGGCAGCAGCTTGACGCGACCACGCACCTCCGGGAACTCTTCGGCCAGCAGCGCAGGCAACTTCACGCGCAGGGACTCACGCACCTTCAGATCCTGGGGCAGAACGATGAACTGCGACACGTTGCTCTGGGGAAACACCTGATCCAGCGGCAAATAGAAACGCGGCACGCCGGAACCGACCCAGGTGCTGACAGAACTGACGCCAGGCTCAGAGAGCAAGCGCTGCTCCACACGTTTGGTCACTTCTTCATTGCCTGCAAATGAGGTGCCCTCGGGGAACCAGATGTCCACCAGAATTTCAGGCCGGCTCGAATCGGGGAAGAACTGCTGCTGCACCTTGCCCATGCCCACAATGCCCAGCGCAAAGGTCAGTACCGTGGCGCCAATGGTGATCCAGCGGTGCAACACACACCAGTCCACCAGGCGGCGGAAGGTGCGGTAGAACGGGCTGTCAAACACTTCGTGTGGATCGTCGGTGATGCCCTTGTTGGCCTGGGCAGCCAGCACATGCGGCGGCACCTTGAGCAGCAGCGTGCCCAGGTACGGCACAAAGTACACCGACACGAACCAGCTGAGCACCAGCGCGATCACGGTGACCGCAAAAATGGCGAAGGTGTATTCGCCCGTAGTGGACTTGGCCAGGCCGATGGGCAAAAAGCCCGCCGCCGTGATCAGCGTGCCCGTCAGCATCGGCATGGCCGTGATCTCATAGGCAAAGGTAGCGGCACGCACCTTGTCGTAGCCCTCTTCAAGCTTGAGCACCATCATTTCGACCGCAATGATCGCGTCATCCACCAGCAGGCCCAGTGCGATGATGAGCGAGCCCAGCGATATCTTGTGCAGGCCGATGCCCCAGTACCACATGGCCAGGAAGGTCACGGCAAGCACCAGCGGAATGGTGATGCCCACCACCAGCCCCGGGCGCGGATCGATGTACCAGCGCTTCCACAGCGGGTTCTTGCCGGGGCGCTTGTGCAGGCCCAGCGCGATGAAGCTTACCGCCAGCACGATGACCACGGCCTCGATCAGCACCTTGACGAATTCGTTCACCGAGGTGGCCACCGCCTTGGGCTGGTCTTGCACGTTGACGAGCTTCACTCCCGCTGGCAGCGTGCCGCCAATGCGGTCAGTGGCGGCATGCAGCGCCTTGCCCAGCGCAATGATGTCGCCGCCCTTGGCCATGGAGACGCCCAGCGCAATCACTTCCTGCCCCTGGTGGCGCACCTTCACGGTGGCCGGGTCCACATAGCCGCGCTTGACCTCGGCGATATCGCCCAGGCGCAGTTGTGCGCCCGACGGGCCACGGATCGGCATGGCGCGCAGGTCTTCAATGGCGTTGAACTGACCCTGCACCCGCACCTGCACCTGGTCTTGCGGGGTCTGAATAGCTCCGGCGCTCTCCACGGCGTTTTGCTGGCCCAGCTGGGCCAGCACCTGGTTCATGTCCAGGCCCAGTTGCGACAGGCGTTTTTGCGAGATTTCGATGAACAGTTTTTCGTCTTGCACGCCAAACAGCTCAACCTTGGCGACATCGGGCACACGCAGCAGCTGCTGGCGTGCGTCATCGGCAAACTGCTTGAGTTCGGCGTAGCTGAAGCCCTCGGACTCCAGCGCGTAGATCACGCCATACACATCGCCAAAGTCGTCGTTGAAGAACGGGCCCTGGATGCCCTGCGGCAAGGTGTAGCGCATGTCGCCCACCTTCTTGCGCACGCTGTACCAGACGTTGGCCACCTCGCTGGCCTTGGACGAATCCTTGATCTGAAAGATGATCTGCGACTCGCCGGGCTTCGAATAACTGCGGATCTTGTCGGCGTAGGGCACCTCTTGCAGCGTGCGCTCGATCTTGTCAGTGACCTGCTCGGCCACCTGCTGCGCCGTGGCGCCCGGCCAGTAGGTACGCACCACCATGGCACGGAAGGTGAACGGCGGATCTTCGTCCTGCCCCAGCTGGAAATAGGCGGCAAACCCCAGCAGCATCAGCACCACCATCAGGTAGCGCGTGAGGGCGGGATGGTCGAGCGCCCACTTGGAGAGGTTGAACCCCTCTTTGGGTTGTACTTGCGTCATGGCCGGCCTCAGTTGGCTGTGGAAGCTGCGGGTGCCGATGCTGTGGCAGCAGGCGCGGCAGGCATTGCTACTGGATTGGTAGCTGTCTGCGCTTTACTGGCGGGCGCTGAGGCCGTTTTTGGCTGATAAATCAGCACTTTCTGCCCAGGCGAGAGCACATGCACACCCGTGGCCACCACCTGCATGCCGGGGGCTAGACCCGCAGCCACCACGGCCTCGTTGCCATCGGCCGTGGCAATCTGCACCACCTGCGACTTCACCGTGCTGCTGGCCACGTCATACACCCACACCGCCGTGGACTGCCCCTCCTGGCGCAGCGCACTGGTGGGCAGTTTGATGGCCGGAATGCCCGCATGGCTGAGCGCCTTGGGCGTGACGTACACGGTGGAGCCCAGCGCAGGCGCATCGGCACCATCGATGGCCACCTTGACTTGGTAAGTGCGCGTGGCGGCGTCGGCACTGGCGGCCACTTCGCGCACGCGGCCCGTCAGGTTGGCGCCACCGGACCAGCCGCGCACCGCCACTTCTGAGCCTGGGGTGATCAGCCCCACCTTGTCCTCCGGCACCGCAAACACCACATCGCGGGGGCCATCCTGCGCAATGCGCACCACAGGCGTCCCGGCCGACACCACCTGGCCAGGCTCGGCGTCAATGCCAGTGACAACGCCCGCCACGTCGGCCACCAGCGTGGTGTAGGCCGCCTGGTTGCCTTGCGATGACAGCTGCGCTCGGGCCTGGTCCAGCGTGGCCTGGGCGGCTTTCAGCGTGGCGTCGCGGCGCTCCAGCTCGGCGCCGCTGATGAAATTCTGGTCCTTCAGGGCTCGGTAGCGCTTGTAGTCGGCAGCGGCCAGATCACGCTGCGTGGTGGCCGATGCCAACTGTGCGCGCGCGGCGTCGGTGGCCAGTTGGTAATCCTTGGGGTCCAGCTGGGCCAGCACCTGTCCGGCCCGCACACGCTGGCCCAGTTCGGCCTGGCGCTGCACGATCTTGCCCGCCACGCGGAACCCCAAGCGCGACTCCACGCGCGCCCGCACCTCACCCGAATACTCCAGGCTGGATTGCAGCGCACCCACCCCCACCGTCAGCAACTTGACGGAGCGCACCGGCTCTTCGGGCGGCGCGGGGCGGGAACAGGCGGCCAGCAAAGCAGCGGCGGCCACCATCAGCAAGGTCCGGCAGTGCCGTTGAAAAGGCCGCGAAGCGGAGGATGTGCGCATGGGAAATCCGGTGAATAGAGAAGGGCTACAAGGAGTTGCAGGGGCTGCACGCAAAACGCAGGCACGAATGCCTGCGCTGAAAACGGAACTGCAGTAACAGTTACCGGCCAGCCTCCTTGTCCCTGATTGAATTGGTTTTTTGATTACTGACTGACCGGTTAGTAATCTATGAGAAGCACTTGGCATTGTCAAGCGACAATCCAGGGTGTGAACGACCGATCCCCCCCTCCCCAGCCTGAAGTGGCGTCCGCTGCAACTTCCGCGCCACAGCCGCTCCAGACTGCTCCACACCATGCGTCTGCCACCCTGGCCGCTCCTGTCACGCACTACGAGAACTTCCCGGTCGCATCCCTGCTGTGCCCACCGCACCTGCGCCAGCCCATTGCCGCCATCTACGGCTTTGCCCGCACCGCTGACGACATTGCCGACGAGGGGGACGCCCCCGCCGCAGACCGCCTGGCCGACCTGGTCGCCTACCATGCCGACCTGATGGCCGTCGCCCAAGGCCAGCCGCCCTCGCCCCGCTGGGCCAGCGTGTTCTTGCCGCTGCAAGCGGTGTTGCATAGCCACCAGCTGCCCGTACCACTGCTGGAAGACCTGCTCAGCGCTTTTGCCCAGGATGTTGAAAAAACCCGTGACGCCGAGGGCTATGCCGACCGCGCCGAGCTGCTGGACTACTGCCGCCGCTCAGCCAACCCCGTGGGCCGGCTGCTGCTGCACCTGTACGGCGTAACAGACGCCCAAGCGCTGCAAGAAAGCGATGCCATCTGCACCGCGCTGCAGCTCATCAACTTCTGGCAGGACCTCTCCGTGGACATCCCCCGAGGGCGCCACTACCTGCCCCGCGCCGACTGCGCCGTTCATGGCGCCTGTCAGGCCGAACTGCTGGCACTCAGAAGTACCCCCGAGAACGTGCGCCTCATCACCGACTGCGCCCGCTGGGCCCGCGCCAGCATGCAAATAGGCGCCCCCTTGGTGCACCGCCTGCCCGGCCGCGCCGGGTGGGAGCTGCGCCTAGTGGTGCAAGGCGGCCTGCGCATTCTGGACAAGGTGGACGCCCTCAAAGGCGGCAGCCTGCACACCCGTCCACGCCTGCATGCGTGGGATTGGTGCGTGATGCTGGGCCGCGCGCTGGTGATGTAAGAAAGATTCATGGGTGACAACGCGCGCTGCCCCCCCACGGGCGCAGGTCTTGAATTTCAAGCCAAATTGACCTCCAGCGCTTATCCAGAAAGCGCTGGCAGCTATCAATTCAGGAATACTGTCCCTGCTGGATGCGGCACGCGGACGGGGGCATGCCCGCAAGGCAGGGATAGCGAGCATTCCGCTGCAGCGGCGCGCGGTTAGCCTCGCGGCCACCCCACCGCCCCGTGCGGCCCCATCACACCCAGCCAAAGCCCGCGCCACAAGCGCGCGGCCCACCGCCCTTCCGGTCACACCTCACCATGTCCGTCAGCGTTTTCGACCTCTTCAAAATCGGCATCGGCCCCTCCAGCTCCCACACCGTGGGCCCCATGATCGCGGCGCGGCAGTTTGCCTGTTATCTGCGCGACAAGCTGGGCCTGGCCGCCGTGCACCAAGTCACCATAGAACTGTTCGGTTCGCTGTCGGCCACCGGCGTGGGCCACGGCACCGACAAGGCCGTGCTGCTGGGCCTGGCCGGGCACGAGCCCGACCACATCGACCCGGACCAGATCCAGCCTGCCATTGCCGACATCCGCATCCGGCAAACGCTGGAGCTGCTGGGCGAGCATGGGGTGCCGTTTGTCGAAAAAGAGCACCTGCTGTTTCGCCGCAAAAGCCTGCCGCTGCACCCCAACGGCATGGCGTTTCACGCGTTCGACGCGCAGGGCAACGAGATTGCGGCGCGTGAGTACTACTCGGTGGGTGGCGGTTTTGTGATCGACGCGGCGGGCGAGCGTGTACTCAACAGCGCCGCCACCGCTGGGCCCGATGCGGCCGGCCATGCCCAAGGCCTGCCCCACCCCTTCCGCACCGGGGCCGAACTGCTGGCCCAGTGCCAGGCCACCGGCCTCACCCCCGCCCGGCTCATGGCGGCCAATGAGCAACACTGGCGCAGCGCCGCCGAGGTGCGCCGCCAGCTCATGGCCATCTGGAAAACCATGGCCAGCGCCGTGCAGCGCGGCTGCGCCAGCACCGGTACGTTGCCTGGCCCCATGCACGTGCGCCGCCGCGCGGCCGAGCTGCACCACAAGCTCAGCACGCAGCCGGAGGCCGCGCTGCGCGACCCCCTCTCGATGCTCGACTGGGTGAACCTCTACGCCATGGCCGTCAACGAAGAAAACGCCGCCGGCGGCCGCGTGGTGACGGCGCCCACCAACGGCGCTGCAGGCGTGATCCCCGCCGTACTGCATTACTACGTCAACTTCCTGCAAGGCCCCATCCCGGCCAACGACGACGGCATTGCCACCTTTTTGCTCACGGCAGGCGCCATCGGCATCATCTACAAAGAAAACGCCTCGCTCTCAGGCGCCGAGGTGGGCTGCCAGGGCGAAGTGGGCGTGGCCTGCTCCATGGCCGCAGGCGCGCTGGCTGCGGTGATGGGCGGCACCCCCGAGCAGATCGAGAACGCCGCCGAGATCGGCATGGAACACAACCTGGGCATGACCTGCGACCCCGTGGGCGGCCTGGTGCAGATCCCCTGCATCGAACGCAACGCCATGGGCGCCATCAAGGCCATCAACGCCGCCCGCATGGCGCTGCGCGGCGACGGGCAGCATGTGGTCTCGCTCGACAAGGTCATCAAGACCATGATGCAGACCGGCGCGGACATGAAGGTCAAATACAAGGAGACATCGCGCGGCGGGCTGGCGGTGAATGTTGTGGAATGCTGACAAACCTGTCGCCAATGTGACACAACAGCAGATGCCGCAGCACAATGCGCGGCGTGCAGCCTCGCGCGCTTCCTGCGACGCCTGGCATGCATGGTCCCGTCACCTTTTCCGTTTCCTATGCACCTCTTCTCTGCGCTGCGAGCCCTGCTACTGATCCTTCCCCTGTCCTGGATGTCCCCTGGCGCCTGGGCGCAAGACACCCTGACCCACATTGCCAAGACCGGCGAATTGCGACTGGGGCACCGCGAGGCATCCCACCCCTTCTCCTACAAAGACCCAGCCACTGGACAGGTGCGTGGCTACAGCGTTGATATCTGCACCAAGATTTATGAGGAGCTCAAGAAGGAACTCAAGCGCCCCGACCTGCGCCTGACCTATGTACTGGTAGACGGCAAGAACCGCCTTGCGGACCTGAAAAACAACGTAGTGGACCTGGAATGCGGCACAACCACCAACACCCTGGAGCGCCAGAAGGAAGTCGCCTTCAGCCACCACATCTTCATCGCCACCACTGCGTTCCTCGTGCGCAAGGACTCGGGCATCAAGACGGTGGACGATCTGAACGGCAAACGCATTGCCGTCGAACGAAAAACCACCAATGACGGCCTGCTGGCCACCAACGAACGCACCTACCACCGCAAATTCATCTACGTGCCGGTGGACAGCACCACCCAGGGACTGGATGCACTCACGCGCAGGGAGGCAGATGCGGTTTTTGCAGACGATGCAGGCCTGTGGAGCCCCATGACCCGGCTGGGCAAGGCCATGGGGGACTACCAGTTTCTGGAAAAGCGCCTTTCGGTAGAGCCCTACAGCATTGGCCTGCGCAGGCAAGACCCTCGTTTCAAGGAGCTGGTAGACCAAGTCACCCGCCGCCTGATCCAGACCGGGGAGATGGCGGCTCTCTACAAAAAGTGGTTCCACTCGGACCAAGGCACGCTCCCCATGAGCGTCTTCATGCGCGAAGCGCTCAAGCGGCCCAGCGACGTGGGCGTGGAACAGATCGCCTTTTGATGCCCTTCGGCCTGCCGCAGAACTGCCGCAGAACAGGCAGGCCAAACTGGGGAACTGCGGCCTCCACCAGCTGCCAGGTTGCATTCGCGGGCCATGTCCGCCATGGGACAATCGCGCCCCATGACCCCACAGCAATACGTACAGCAAAAAGCCGTGGCCTCGGGCAGCAGCTTCTACTACGCCTTCCTGTTCCTGCCGGCCCCGCGCCGCGCCGCGATCACGGCGTTTTATGCCTTCTGCCGCGAAGTGGACGATGTGGTGGACGAAGTCTCCGACCCTGGCGTGGCGCGCACCAAACTGGCCTGGTGGCAGGCCGAGGTGGCCAAGGCCTATGCGGGCCAGCCCACCCACCCCGTGATGCTGGCACTGATGCCGCTGGCCGCCGACTATGGCATTGAACAACGCCACCTGCAGGCCGTGATCGACGGCTGCCAGATGGACCTGGAGCAGACCCGCTACCTCGACTTTGCGGGCCTCAAGGGCTACTGCCACCTGGTGGCGGGCATCGTGGGCGAAGTGGCGGCGCGCATCTTCGGCCAGACCGACCCACGGACCACCGAATACGCCCACACGCTGGGCCTGGCCTTTCAGCTCACCAACATCATCCGTGACGTGGGCGAAGATGCCATGCTGGGCCGCATCTACCTGCCGGTGAGCGAGCTGCAGCAATTTGACGTGAAGGCGCACGAGATCCTGAAGCGCCAGTATTCCGACTGCTTCACCGCGCTGATGCGTTTTCAGGCCGAGCGCGCGCACCGCCTGTACGACGAGGCCTTCGCCCTGCTGCCCGATGCCGACCGCCGCGCCCAGAAGCCCGGCCTGATGATGGCCAACATCTACCGCACCCTGCTGCGCGAGATCGAGCACGAAAACTTCCAGGTGCTGCACCAGCGCATCCGCCTCACGCCCTTGCGCAAGTTCTGGCTGGCGTGGAAGGTGCAGGCGCTCGGCCGGATGTCGTAGTCGTGGGCCCGCGTCCATGAAGGTCGCCGTCATCGGCGCAGGCTGGGCCGGCATGGCCGCCGCCATCGCCTACACACAAGCAGGCCGCCAGGTCACCGTGTTCGAGGCCGCGCGCACCGTGGGCGGCCGGGCGCGCGCCGTGCCGGGCGCGCTGCCCGATGGCACACCCGCCTCGCTCGACAATGGCCAGCACATCCTGATCGGCGCCTACGCCGAAAGCCTGCGCCTGATGCGGCTGGTGGGCGTGGACATCGATACCGCCCTGCTACGCCTGCCACTCACGCTTCAATTCCCTGATGGCCAGGGCCTGCAACTGCCCGACCTGCCCCCACCCCTCGATGCGCTGCTGGGCATTGCCCGCGCCAAGGGCTGGGGCTGGCGCGACAAGCTGGCACTGCTGCGCACAGCCACGGCCTGGCAGCTGCGCGGCTTTCGCTGCGCGCCCGCCACATCGGTGGCCGCGCTGTGCGCGCCGCTCACGCCCCGGCTCATGACCGAGTTCATCGACCCGCTGTGTGTGTCGGCCCTCAACACCCCTGCCAACCAGGCCAGCGGCCAGGTGTTTCTGCGCGTGCTGCAGGACAGCCTGTTCAGCGGGCGCGGCGGCTCCAACCTATTGCTGCCACGTGCGGACTTAGGCGCCCTCTTTCCCGAAGCCGCTGCCCGCTGGCTGCAGCAGCAAGGCGGCCAGGTCCTCACCGGCCAGCGCATTCAGCGCCTGCAGCCGTTGCCCGGGGGGCGTTGGCAGCCGGTAGTGGCCGCCAGCGGCACCGAAGAACCCGGAGCGTTCGACCACGTAACCCTGGCCTGCCCGTCCTGGGAGGCCAGCCGCCTAGTCGAAGGCCTGGCAGGCACGGCGGGCCTGGCCGGTGCAGCCCGCTGGAGCGCCACCACGAGCGCCCTGCGGTTTGAGGCCATCACCACCGTCTATGCCCACGCCCAAGGCGCCCACCTGCCCCAGCCCATGCTGGCGCTGCGCAACACCGCTGCCCATCCGGCGCAGTTTGTGTTCGACCGGGGCCAGCTCGACGGCCAGCGCGGGCTGCTGGCCTTTGTGGTGAGCGCCAGTGATGGGGACCGCGCCTTGATCGAGCAGCAGGTGCTGCAGCAGGCCGCCGCCCAGCTGGGCATTTCGGCGCTGCAGCCCGTGCAGACTGTGGTGGAAAAACGCGCCACCTTCGCCTGCACCCCCGGCCTGCAGCGGCCGGGCATGCAGGTGCTGCCGGGGCTGACGGCCTGCGGCGACTATGTGGACGGCCCCTACCCGGCCACGCTGGAAGGCGCCGTGCTCAGCGGCACGGCAGTAGCGGCACTGGCGTAATCCTCGCTCCGTCGGCGCGGTGTGTATCGGGTAAACCCCAGGCCGACTGACAGCATTCCGAAAGCACGCTGCGCACACCATACGCCCGGCAACGCCGCAATGGCTTTCACGGAGACACCCATGCTGTTCGACAACGACATTTCCCCCGCCTTCCACCCCACCCGCCGCCACCTGCTGGGCGCAGGCAGCGCCCTGGCCCTGGGCGGCCTGCTGCCCACCACCGTTTCAGCCCAGGCCGCGTGGCCTTCCAAGTCCGTGCGGTTTGTAGTGCCCTTTGCACCGGGCGGCAGCTCCGAGATCGTGGCGCGTTCCACAGCGGCCGAGCTGAGCAAGACCCTGGGCCAGAGCGTGTTTGTGGACAACAAACCCGGCGCCGCAGGCAACATCGCCATGCAGGAAGTCGCCCGCGCCGAAGACCAGCACACCCTCATCCTGGGCCACATCGGCACGCTGGCCGTCAACCCCTACATCTTTGACAAACTGCCCTACGACGCGAACAAGGACTTCAAGCCCGTGAGCCTGCTGGCCAAGGTGCCCAGCCTGTACGTGGTGCACCCCGACGTGCCCGCCAAGAACCTCAAGGAGTTCATCGCCTACGCCAAGAAGAACCCGGGCAAGCTCAGCTACGGCTCGGCCGGCAACGGAAGCGCGGGCCACCTGGCGTTTGAATACCTCAAGATGACCGCCGAGATCTTCATGCTGCACGTGCCCTACCGGGGCACCGGCCCCATGATGACCGACCTGCTCTCGGGCCGCCTTGACGCCGCGTCGGTGGGCGCCGCCGCCATGCTGCCCTTCATCAAGTCGGGCAAAGTGCGCTGCATCGCCACCGGCTCCACGCAGCGCCTGCCGCAGCTGCCCGACGTGGCCACCGTGGCCGAACAGGGCTTCCCGGGCTTCGAGATGACGCAGTGGTACGGCATGCTCGCCCCGGCCACGCTGCCGCAAGACCATCTGGACAAGCTGGCCACCGAAACCGCCAAGGCCGTGAAGGCCCCCGAGTCGCTCAAGCGCCTCAATGCCGATGCGGCCGAAGCCATTGGTGGCACACCCGCGCAGTTTGCGCAGTTCATTGCCTCCGAGCAGGCACGCTGGCAAAAGGTGCTCAAGCGCGCACAAGTCAAGCCGGACTAGGAAGCTCCCTGAGCCGCAACCCGCTCGGTGCCGCAGCCGGAGGCTGTAGCTCTTCGATGCCGTCCAAGCCTGCGCAGGCAGGCTTGGAGCTGCGGCATCTCAGCCCCCAGAGGGGGGACGCCACCCGTGGCCTGGCAAAGCCAGTTCCACGGTGGCGCTGGCTGGGGCCTCGCCAGTTGCAACCGCCTGGGGCGCATGGAACTATCGCCGAACGACAGTAGCATCCCCCCATGCGCATCCTCCTGGCCGAAGACGACCACAACCTGGGCACCTGGCTCAGCCGCGCGCTGGAGCATGCGGGCATCCAGGTGGAATGGGTGAACGACGGGCGCCTGGCCGACCGTGCCCTGCAGCAGCACGACAACTACGACGCGCTGGTGCTGGACCTGGGCCTGCCCGGGCTGGACGGCCAGGCCGTGCTGCAGCGCCTGCGCGACCGCGACCAGCGCCTGCCCGCGCTGATCCTCACGGCCCGCGATTCGCTGGACGAGCGCGTGCGCTCGCTCAACGCAGGGGCTGACGACTTTCTGGCCAAGCCTTTCGAGCTGGCCGAGCTTGAGGCCCGCCTGCATGCCCTGGTGCGCCGCGCACGCGGCAACGAGCACCCGCGTCTGGCCTGTGGCGCGCTGGTGTACGACAACCCGCGCAAGCAGTTCACGCTGCATGGAGAGCCCCTGGCCCTGTCGCCGCGCGAGCATGCCGTGCTGCGCGTGCTGGTGCAGCGCAGCGGCGAGCCGTTTTCCAAGCAGCAGATCCTGGACCGCGTGTTCTCTGACGACGAAGACGTGCACCCCGAAGCCGTGGAAGTGTTCGTGCACCGCCTGCGCAAGCGGCTGGACGGCAGCGGTGTGCGCATCACTACGTTGCGCGGGCTGGGCTATGCGCTGGAAACAGGCTGAACCATGACACTGATCGCGCGCCTGCGCCGCGCCAGCCTGTGGCGGCTGCTGGCCCTGCTGCTGCTGCCGCTGCTGGCCGTGGTGACGGGGGTGGAGCTGTGGATGACGCGGCACGACGCGCTGGAGGCGGCCAACGCGGCCTACGACCGCTCGCTGCTCGGGGCGCTCAAATCCATTGACGCCAACATCTCCACCGCCTCGGGTGGCCTGTCGGCCGAGCTGCCGTACAGCATGCTCGAATTTTTTGAACTCACGGCCAGCGGCAATGTGTACTTCCGCGTGGCGTCGTCCGACGGGCTGGTGGAGCTGGGCAACGCCGACCTGCCCCTTCCGCCCGGCCCGCTCACGCCCGGCGTGCCCCGCTTCTACGACGCCACTTACTTCGGCGAATCCGTGCGGCTGGCCGCCTACCGCCGCGCGGTGGAAGGCGCCGCGCCCGGAACCGATGCCAGCAGCGTGCTGGTGCAGGTGGCTGAAAGCACCCGCTCGCGGCAGGAGTTCACCCGCCGCTTTGTGCGCCGGGCAGCGCTGCGCGACACGCTGGTGCTGGCGCTCATGGTGCTGGGCACGGCCGCCACGCTGGCCGTGGCGCTGCGGCCGCTGGCGCGCCTGGCGCGCGAGGTGCAGGCGCGCAGCCCCGACGACATGACCCCCATGGCCGACACCGACCTGCCCGCCGACATCCGCCCCCTGGTGGCTGCCGCCAATCAGCAGATGGCCCGCACGCAAGACCTGGTGGCCCAGCAGCGGCAGTTTCTGGACGATGCCTCGCACCAGCTGCGCACCCACCTCACTACGCTGCAGATGCAGATCGACTACGCCCGGCGCGAGGCCGACGCCACCCAGGTTCAGCACACCCTGGAAGCCATCGGCGGCGAAGTCGCGCGCGCCACGCGCAGCACCCAGCAGCTGCTGGCCCTGGGCCGCAGCGACACTGCGGCGGTAGAGCTGGCCCCGTTCGACCTGGCCGCGCTGCTGCGCGCCGTGGCGCTGGAGCTGCTGCCCCGCGCCCGCGCTCGGCAGATCGACTTTGGCATCCACACGCCCACGCCCGAGTTCATGGCCGTGGGCGACAGTGGCTTGCTGCGTGAGGCGCTCACCAACCTGGCCGCCAACGCCATTGCCTACACGCTCGAGCACGGCACGGTCACCGTGTCGGCTGCGGGCGACGGCCTGGGCTGGAGCCTCAGCGTGGAAGACAACGGCCCCGGCCTGCCCGCCAACGAACGCGATGCACTGGGCCAGCGCTACCGGCGTGGCTCGCAGGCGGCGGCGGGCGGCTCAGGCCTGGGGCTGGCGATTGCGCGCTCCATCGCCGAGCGACATCGGGGCGGTCTGCGGCTCGAGGAACGCGCGGGTGGGCCCGGCCTGCTGGCCATCCTGTGGTGGCCCCGGGGCTGAAAACCCCCATCGCGCAGCACCCCAGATTCCGCCAGAATTCGCCCCGCATGCCGTCCGCACCACGTCCCCTCCCCACCCTGCCCCGCCGCCACGTCCTGCAGTGGCTGGCAGCACTTGCGGGCACTTCTGGCGCTGCGCACGGACCGGCTGCGTGGGCGGCCGACGCATCGCTGGAGCCCGCCGAGTGCATCGCCCCCTCCCGCCCCGGCGGCGGGTTTGACCTGACCTGTGGCCTGGCCACCCAGGCGGTGCAAGCCGTGCGCCCCGCAAGCCCACCGCTGCACACACGCTACCTGCCCGGCGGCATCGGCGCCGTTGCGTTTGACCAGGTCGCCACCGGACGGCTGGGCGGGCCGGGCACGCTGGTGGCGTTCTCCAGCGGCTCGCTGCTCAACATCGCGCAGGGCCGCTTCGGCCGCCATCCAGTGAGCGCCGTGCGTTGGATCGCCACGCTGGGCACCGACTACGGCGTGGTGGCCGTGCACCGCGATTCGCCCCACCAGCGCCTGCAAGACGTGGTGGGCGCGCTGCGCAAGGACCCGTCCCGCGTGGTGTTTGGCGCGGGCGGCACCCTGGGCAGCCAGGACTGGATGAAAGCCGCCCTGCTGACCCGCGCCGCCGGGCAGGACCCAAAGCGCATGCGGTTTGTCTCGTTTGAAGGCGGCGGCGAGGCGCTCAAGGCCCTGCGCGGCGGCCACATCGGCGTCTTTACCGGCGATGCGGCCGAGGCCAGGCAAGCGCTGGAAAAAGGGGCGCCCCTGCGCTTTCTGGCCGTGCTGGCCCAGGCCCGCCTACCCGGTGCACTGGCCGATCTGCCTACAGCGCGCGAGCAAGGCGTGGACCTGGTCTGGCCCACGGTGCGCGGCCTGTACATGGCCGCCACCGCCCCCGATGCCGCCGTGCGCGCCTGGGTGGCAGCGTTTGCCGATGCACTGGCCGCCCCCGGTTATGCCGCGCTGTGCAGCCAGTACGGCCTGTACCCGTTTGCGCGCACTGGCGCGGCGCTGGAGGAGTTCGTACAACGCAGTCTGGCCGACTACCGCCAGCTGGCGCAGGAGCTGGGCCTGCGGTCCTGGCCGCGCTGAGGCGGCTGCTGCAGAGCCCGTGCGGTGGCCTCAGAGGATCTCTGGCCCGCTCACTTCTCCAGCCACCACTGGATCACCACCTTGGCCAGGAACCCCAGAAACCCCACGCCCAGGCCCAAAAACAGCACAAAAGTGCCAAAGCGCCCGGCCTTGGACTCCCATGCCAGCTGGCCGATGATGAACAGCATGTAGACGATGAACGCCCCCACCCCGTAGGTGAGGAAGAAGCCCGAGATCTGCGCCTCGGTGAAGCCAAAAATCACGATGCCCCTCCAGGCGTTCGGGCGGGTGCAGCGGGTGCAGCCAGGTCGCGCTCGGGCAGGCTGGTGGCGTCCACCAGGTCGCGGTAGGCGTGCCAGCTGGCGTGGCCCAGCATGGGCATCACGGCAATCAGGCCCAGCAGCAGAGAGCCGAGGCCCAGCAAGGTAAAGCCCAGGATGATCGCCGCCCAGAACGCCATGGGCAGCGGGTTGACCACCACGGCCTGCCAGCTGGTCAGCACCGCCTGCAGCAGCGTGGCGCGGCGGTCCAGAAGCAGCGGCATGGCCACCACGCTCGACGCAAAAATCGGCGCGGCCATCAGGCTGCCCAGGGCCAGCCAGATTTCAAACAACCAGCCGTCGCGGGCCATGACCACGTGGCGCAGAAAGTCGAGCGGGGTCTCGATCGGCACCGGGGCCAGCAGCGTGATGAGCGCCGCCGATGTCATGACCCAGCCCGAGGCCGCCAGCGCCAGCAGGGCGCCAAACTGCACCATGCACCAGTAGTCGTTGCCCCATTTGTTCACGTGGCTGTTCTGCCAGTTGAACCAGGTCTTGAGCACCACGCCCAGGTTGGCGCTTTCGCGGCGCTCCAGCGCGCGGCTCAGCGCATACAGGCTGGTGGCCAGCACCGGCGCCACCACCAGAAAGCCCGACAGCGCCCCCGCCAGCAGCCAGAAACGGTGGTGCCCCACCGCAAAGATCGCGGCACCGAACAACGTAAGCGCCAGCCCATGCGCAAAGCTGATCCAGCCCGCCCGCGCCATGTCGCGCCAGGCCAGCACCAGCCAGGTCATGGGCTGCATCAGGCCAATGGAGCGGATGGCGGGCAACGGGGGGGGAGTACGGGGCATGGTGAGAGGGGTCGCCGAGCGACGGTGGAGTGTGACTTCATCGGGCAGCGGCTTCAACCACCACACGCCCAAACCTTGACCTGAGGCAAGAAACAATGCGGGAGCCCGTCCACGCGCAAACCCGTGGTGGATTGCCGCACGAACCTATAACACTGGCGCGCCCCAAGCCAGGGACGCCGAGCAAGGGCCGCCCCGCAGCGAAGGTGTCGTCCCCCCGGGGGAAGGCGCCGAAGGCGACACAGGGGGGCATCCATGTCAGGCGAGCAGCCTGCACAGCGCAGTGAGGCTGTCCACCGTGGCATGGGGCGGTGTGTCGTCGTGCGGCCAGGGGTGGTTGGCGCTGTTGATCCACACGGCCTGCATGCCTGCGTTCAGCGCACCCTGCGCATCCAGCGTGGCATCGTCGCCCACGTGCAGCACCTCATGGGGCAACACATCAACGGCCGTGGCGGCAGCGTGAAAAATGCGCACATCGGGCTTGGCCACGCCAAACTCCGAAGCGCTGATGCTGTGGCGAAAGTAGTGGCCGATGCCGATGCGGTGCACGTCGGCATTGCCGTTGGATACCGCCACCACCGGGTAGCGTGCCGACAAGAAGGCCAGCGTGTCGTGTGCGTCGTCAAACAGCTCCACGCGCATGCGCTCGGCAAAAAACAGGTCAAACGCCGGTTCGGCCAGCGCGGGCTCGTCGCCCGCCTGGGTCAGCGCCAGGCGGATGGACTCGCGCCGCAGCGCGCTCAGGTCGTGCAGCAGGTCGGGGCGCAGCGCCACCATCTGGTTGCGGATGGCGCGCAGCGATTCGGTGCTGGAGAACAAGGTTGCCGTGGCGGGCGCATGGCGCGTGAGCCAGTCCAGCAGCACGCGTTCAGCCCGCGTGATGGTGGGCCAGATGGGCCAGAGCGTGTCATCCAGGTCGATGGAGATGGCGCGGATGCGGGAGGTGTCCAGCTGCAGCGCGGTGGGCTGGGCAGCGGGCAGTTCAGCGGGGGAATCGGGCATGGTCTGCAGAGAATACTCCACGGTCACCGAAGGGCCGGTCCGTTTGCCACAATCGGGGCATGCGCTCACCCTTCCACACCGAACCCCCTTACACCCACGGCCAGGCCGAACGCACTGGAGTGCTGCTGTGCAACCTCGGCACGCCCGACGAACCCACGGCCCCGGCCGTGCGCCGCTATCTGGCGCAGTTCCTGGGTGACCACCGCGTGGTGGAGATCCCCAAACTCGTGTGGCTACCCATCCTGCACGGCATCATCCTGCGCACGCGCCCCGCCAAATCGGCCGCCAAATACGCCAGCATCTGGACGCCCGAGGGCTCGCCCCTGGCGCACTGGACGGCCAAGCAGGCCACGCTGCTGCGCGGCTGGCTGGGCGAGGCAGGCCACGCGGTGCTGGTGCGCCATGCCATGCGCTATGGCAACCCGTCCATCGCCAGCCAGCTCGATGCGCTCAAGGCCGAGGGCGCCACGCGCATCCTCATCCTGCCGCTGTATCCGCAGTACTCGGCCACCACCACGGCCAGCGTGTTCGACGCCGTGTACACCTGGGCTGCCGCCACGCGCAACGTGCCCGAGCTGCGGTTTGTGAACCGGTACCACGACGCCCCCGGCTACATCGACGCGCTGGCACGCACCATCGAATCGCACTGGAAGACCCACGGCCAGCCCGACCAGCTGGTGATGAGCTTTCATGGTGTGCCCGAACGCACGCTGCACCTGGGCGACCCCTACCACTGCGAGTCGCGAAAGACCGGCCGCCTGCTGGCCGAGCGCCTGGGCCTGCGCGAGGACCGCTACCGCATCACCTTCCAGTCGCGCTTTGGCAAGGCCAAATGGCTAGAACCCTACACCCAGCCCACCATCGAGGCGCTGGGCAAGGCCGGCACGCGGCGGGTGGACGTGGTGTGCCCCGGCTTTACCAGCGACTGCCTGGAGACGCTGGAAGAAATCAACATGGAAGTGCGCGAGGCCTTTTTGCACGCGGGTGGGCAAGAGTTTCACTACATCCCCTGCCTGAACGACAACAGCCACTGGATCACCGCCCTGAGCCGCGTGGCGCAACAGCACCTGGCAGGCTGGCCCACCGAGGCCCCCACCGCCGCAGCGCTGGCCGATGCACGCAGCCATGCGTTGGCGGGCGGCGCGCCTGCCGGGGTTTGCCCCGTGGCCCATTGAGCGATTACTACTATTTTTATAGCTGTTTGCGCTTATCCATCAAGCGCTAGCAGCCAATTTGACTCATATTTTGAGATGGCAGACACACTGTGGTGACCTGCCCTCCCCCAACACCTGTACTGATGCCCGCTTCTGCCCTCGCCCCCCACCAGCTGCGGCTGACCATTGACCCCGCCACGCTGGGCTTTGCCAGCACGGCCGAGCTGCAAGACCTGCCCCTGCCCTGGATCGGCCAGGAGCGCGCCCAGGCCGCCGCGCAGTTTGGCCTGGGGCTGCACCAGCCCGACTACCACCTGTTCGTGCTGGGCGAAGTGGGCAGCGGGCGCGCATCGCTGCTGCGCCAGGCCATGCAGACTGCTGCGGCAGAACGCACCGTGCCGCCCGACCTGTGCTACCTGCACAACTTCGACACGCCCGACCGGCCCCGCGCCCTGCGCCTGCCGGCGGGCCAGGGCCGCCAGCTGCGCCAAGGCATGGCCGACATGGCCAAGAACCTGCAGGCCGACATCCCCAAGCGCCTGACCGCCGCCGACTTCAAGGCAGAGGCGGAGCGCATCGAAAAAACCTGGCAGGCGCAAGAAGGCGAGGCCTTTGCCGTGCTCGACGCGTTTGCCGAGGCGCGCCAGTTCCGCCTGACCCGCGAGGGCGGGCAAATGGTGTTCACCCTCACCGGCCCCAAAGGCCAGGCGCTGACCGAAGCCGAAGCCCGCGCCCTGCCGCGCGAGCGCCGCGCAGAGATCGACGCCGCCGAACACGAACTGCGCACCGAGATCGCCCGCTTTCTGGAAGCCGTCCGCCCGCTGGAGCGCACCCGCGACGACGCACTGGCCGCCCTGCGCCGCCAGACCATCAAGCCCCTGGTGGAACACGCCCTGCACGACATACGCCAAGGCCTGCGCAAGCAGATCAAGGACACCGTCAAGCTCACGCACTGGCTCGACCAGGTGGAACAGGCCGTGCTGGGCGACATCGACCTGTTCGAGCCCCTGGACGCTGAACGAGGTAGCGACCAGGGCGCCGATGCCGAAGACGACCGCAAGGACGCGCTCGACGACCTGCTGGCCCGCTGCCAGGTGAACCTGGTGGTGGACAACCACGGCCGCACCGCCGCGCCCGTGGTGGTGGAAGACAACCCCACCCAGCGCACGTTGTTTGGCAGCATCGAACATGGCTCGGAGGCCGATACCGTGCAGGCCGACCACACCAACATCCACGCGGGCAGCCTGCTCAAGGCGCACGGCGGCTTCATCCTGCTGCACCTGCACGACCTGGCCGCCGAAGAGGGCCTGTGGCAGCGGCTGCGCCGCTTTTTGCGCTGCGGCCGCCTGCAGATCGAGGAAGGCGGCGGCGGCCCAGGCCATGGCCCCGGCGGCGCCGTGGCGCTGCAGCCCGAGCCGGTGGATGTGGACGTGAAGATCGTGCTCATCGGATCGGTGGACGAGTACTACGCCCTGCAAGACGCCGACCCCGACGCCGCGCGCCGCTTCCGCGTGAAGGTGGATTTTTCAGACCACTTTGCCGCCACCCCCGCCACCCACCACGCCACCGCCATCCTGGTGGCGCAGGTCTGCAAAAAGCGTGGCCTGCCCCACTTCGGCCCCGACGCCGTGGCCCTGGTGCTGGAGCAGACCCACCGCGAGGCCGACGACCAGCGCCGCCAGAGCGCCCGCTTTGCGCACACCGAAGCGCTGGCCATTGAAAGCGCCGCGCTGTGCAAAGCGCGCGGCAGCACGCTGGTGCAAGCCGCCGACGTGTTGGCCGCCCTGGCCGCCCGCACCCAGCGCCACAACCAGCCCGAAGAAGAACTGCACGACTCCATCACCGAGGGTGAGCGCCTGATCTCGCTGGCAGGCTCCATCACCGGCCAGATCAACGCCATGACGCAGATCGACCTGGGCGACTACCGCTTTGGCTTCCCGGTGCGCATCACCGCGCGTACCTTTGCCGGGCAAGAGGGCCTGCTCAACATCGAGCGCGAAGTCGATATGTCCGGCCCCATCCACGACAAAGGCGTGCTCATCCTGCACAGCTACCTCACCGCCCTGTTCAGCCACGTCGCGCCGCTGGCGCTGAATGCGTCCATCGTGTTCGAGCAGGAATACAGCGGCGTGGAAGGCGACTCGGCCTCGTGCGCCGAGCTGTATGCGCTGCTGTCCAGCCTGTCAGGCCTGCCCCTGCGCCAGGGCATCGCCGTGACCGGCGCATTGAACCAGCACGGCGAGGTGCTGCCCGTGGGCGGCATCAATGAAAAGATCGAAGGCTGGTTCCGCGCCTGCGCAACGGCGGGGCTGGACGGCACGCACGGCGTGCTGATCCCCGCACGCAACCAGCGCCACCTGATGCTGGACCGCAGCGTGATGGACGCGGTGGAGCGCGGCCTGTTCCATGTCTACACCATGGGGCATGTGAGCGAGGGGATTGCGCTGCTGACGGGGGAGGCGTCGGGCATGAGCCCGGCGGAGTTGCTGCAGGCGCAGGCCGACGAACTGGCCGGAGGCGCGGCCACGGTGGAGGACACGGTGATGCAGCGGGCGGAGCTGACCTTGCGCGCGTACCGACGCGCTTGTCAGATCGCGGGGTCTACGCGGAGGGGGCGAGGGATGCGGGGTCGGTAGATGAGTCAGTGGTCCGCGAGATTGAATGCTTTGAGTTCTGGCTAACAGTTAGCCTGGCTATCGCCAAGAAAAAAACCAGTTTGCACAGTAAAACCGACAGCCGAGTGGTGAGGCCTCACTGCCGACCATCTCACCAAAAATCAGTCTGCCCTGAGATCCAAGGCGTACAACCTTGATGCGGAGAGAGCGAACCACACTCTCCAATTTAGTATGCTCAAGAAGGGTTGGATGACAGGGATGGCAGTGAAAAATTATTCGACGCCAGTTTCCCTACAATCAAGTTAAATAATCCAACCTGGTTTTATCACCGCCCTTGAAATCCAGTCGCATCGGCTCAGGTCGCTGGTCTCGTGTGTGTTTCATTGTTGCCGAGACTAGACTCCTGACGCAGTCTATCCTCGTTGATTGAAATTTCTTTTTGTGCGACCACTTCCCAGTTCATGAAATGCCCCTCAGCGAAACGAAAAAACCTTTCCCTCAGACTTCTCATGAAAGACTGATTATCGACACACAGTCGATTCATATGCTGCATCGCTATTGCCAGTCGTAACTCAGCGCTGCTATTATTAGACAAGGTGAGATAAAGGCCTAGGCCATGATTGAACACATACGAATCATATGTCACCCAAGGGCTGTAGCTTGCTTCGACCGCAAGGGCCTCGTTACCAAACAAGCTGTGAAGATGCAGATAAATAATATTCAGCAGGATTTCTGCGCGTCCTTCAGCTGCGAAAATTGCACGCCCATGGTTCTGAATTATCTTAAAAAGGACAAACCCGGCCAGCGTGTTTACGATGTTAGCCAAACGATAGAGATCTTGAAATGTGACCGGCAGTGGAAGCGCGCCCAAAGCGTACAACACCAATGCGTGGCGCCGTTTTTCAAAAATAAACGGCGCCCTCAGAATTTCTCGATGCAAAACTGCCTGGGCATTCACCAAAGGATGTCCTCTTCCATGATGAAGGCTACCAAAAGTTGGATCCATACAGAACCATGGAATCCTGTTGGATATCGAGAGCTGCATTGCATCATAAACTGTAGCATCGACAGCATCTTTTACCGTGAATACATCAAGTTCCGCATCATGTAGACCTGGTCGGACAACACTGGCATTGTCAAAAATCAGACGTAAATTTTCAAAGACGTGGGCACCCCACTCACGCAAGTCCGATGCAGTCGTTCGGAAAAGCCGCCCCTCATCTGTAACACCCAAGAGCATAAAATTATCATCAGAGATTTCAGTCAGAAACGCCTTGAGCTCTTCCTTCGTAGCCGCCGGAATAACAAGCAAAATCCCAGCATCCAATAAATATCCAGCAATATTCGCAACTGCGAGATAGCAAATACTGTAGGCATCAAGCACAACTGCTGTCGGTTCAGAATCTCCAATATCACATAACGGCGACTTACGGATTCGGTGGTCAGTCCAACAGTTCATTGCCGCCCTGAAAGCACTCGACGGATACTGCGCAAAACCTCGCATGAACAAAGGAATAGCCTCATTAGCCTGCAGGTCTCGGTGCTTACTCGGGTCCCTCGCCATTTTTTCTTCGAAGAAGGGGATAAGCTTAGCCGGGTCCGACGGTATGTGCATCACTACAAAGCAATCACTACCATCGTTCTGGACGTGACGCAACGTCGCCGCGATGCGTACACAAGCCACATAAGGGGGAAGACGCTCTTCCATCTTATAGGTGGCCATGTTCAGGTTTTGGCTATCACCTTGTGGCAGTTTCTGAAGCAACTGCCCCACCTGACTCGACGCCTTCAAGGTGTACTCACTACCCTCCAGCTGATCGTCGATGATAAGCCGAACCAACGTTTCGCCCTCGTGGGTGTATTGCACACCCATCAGACATTGCTCTATTGACGGCAAAACCTCCATGGTTACACCTTGCCGAATAGTAAGGCCGAGATGAAAATTTACCAGATCTACCGCATTATTTCTGGGATCCTCAATCATCCATTTAACCCACAGTGGTTCTGCTCGCCCGAAACCACCAGCAAGTGTCAAAAAAAAGAGAATACCCTTCACTTCGCGGGAAGGATTCAATAGCACCGAATCTGGAAGTCGTTCATGAAATAACCGTTGCTCCTCTAAAGTACGATAGCGACAAAGCAGATAACAGGACCGATACCAGCCATAAGGTCGCGCAGGCGCGAGTGCGATCATCGACTCACTGAACGTGATTGCCAACTCAATCTCGCCATTACGTTCTGCTTGCACTGACTGGAGGTTTAGCAGCCCTACCGATTGATCAGAGCCTTTGACCCGAGCGATTACTTCGGCAAAGGTCTGGTTCTGACCGGCCTCGTGCAAACAGTGCAGGTGAATAAAAACATAGGGCGAAGGCCACAGCTCATGTTTAGGCACCACGGGTGTCGTGAGTTTGAGCGACATGTGGGGCAGTTTGAGAGCAAGTAATTTCTCAGCAATTTCGAAGAGGCCTGCGGGCGCGATTGTGTGAAGTGCACTCTTCCAGTCGGTGGTGAAGCGCTCTACATGCTTACTTACCTCAAGCTGATGAACTGGGCTATCGACTTGGCCCGAACGTCGGAAAATATCCGCAACCAACCTGATGTAAGCCTCTTCCATTTCGGAGGCACCAGTCAATATTTTTTTGTGACTCAGCCATTCATCAATCTCGGACGGGTTGGCCAAGTTGATAAATGGGCCTACCTCTTCTATAGAGTGCGTACTCGCCTCAAGAAATTTTCGGCACCATGCCTGCCTCTTTTGCGGGTCCCCATGAGCTGCTTGTAAATCTTTCTCAGACAGGGGAAGAAACGCATCGTCGCCAGCCAAAGCCTTGCACCTAGCCACTTCTTCGGACCTATCCGGGTCTAAGTGCTGCCCATGCTTTTTCAACGCTTCGAGCAGTTCGGGCGAACGGTACTGGTATATCTTAAGAATTGAGCAACTGAGGTCATGTACTCGTCCGTCGGCACCCGACTCATCAAGAAGGCGAATTGCCATATCTCTGAGCTTATCCACCCGCTCTTTCACCTCCGGTCGGTTCAACCAAAAATGATGTCCAGCAAGATCTGGATTTAGTGCAACGCCTGTTGCTATGGCCAAGAGCACTCTGGCGTTAAATGATCCATAAAGCGAGCTCAGGCGTGTTGCCAGATGAAGCGCGAGATTTGCCGCTTGCAGCCGAAGAGCCCCCTCAACAGCGCCGGTAAGTACGCCCTCCGTGGGGAAACCACTCGTGCTGAACCGCAATTGCTCTTCGTCCGCATAACAACGTAGATACGCTTCCTGAGAGTAAGCGCCTGGTGAGATCTCAGCCAAATAGAGATCTTTCGCATCTCCTTCACGGGTAGTGCGATAGGCAAGTTGGAGTAGTGCCGCCCGACAAACGTCCATGATGACGGCGTTTGAGGTGCATGAAATAATCTTCGCGACGGTCGTCCATGCAGCATCGCGATCTTGATCGTCTACGAGCCCTCCATAGATGGAAACAACCTCAACCAGAGCGGCTGATTCCTCGTCGCGTCGCGCGATCGCCTTGAGCATGCCCATCTGCACTTTGGCCGCTAATTTATTCTTTTGTCTAAGGCTTTCAAACACCATTTCTAGCGGTGCTGAGAGGTCGGCCGGCGCAAGCGACCTGATGACATTGATGATCTTGTCACCCGCAACGTTGTCCCCATCACCGCTATGGTGTTGCTCAAGATTATTCACATGCACCGTTTCGAAAGCTCAGTTGACGATTTTGTTGCCAGCCACATTGTCGCCGCTGCCGCCATGCGTCTGGTTTACAGTCGCAATAGTGGATGGTGTAACCAGAGTAACCTGCCCGTTAATTTGACGGATTAGTTTAGAAAGGGCCTGAGATTCATTGAGTTGTTGAGATATCGCCTTTTCACTGAGACTGTCATCAAGACGTAGCTTGGAAAGCTCGTCAGCAACAGCTTGGGCGACAAGGTCGTCTTTGACCCATTGGGACAGGCGATCCTTCAATACGCCAGCGCTGAGTTTCAGACCATTCTTCAGTAGGTCATAGACAGTACTCGCGATGACGCCGGTAGTAATGAAGTCCATTTCGGACACTCCTTTATATAAGGGGTTGATAGCGGTCGGCTGGGTTGGAAGACACTGATAGAGATCAGGCGTGGACGCCAAAGTTATACCGCGAGCCTAGCTGGTTTCGCTGCGCCTGTTTGTTCGGCCCTGACCTCATACACGCAACTAAACCAAGACCACGCCCTGTTACATGTCCGGTCTATGGGGACAGCAGTCATGCAACTCGCGGCCCGCTCAAAGAGCCGTGATGATCGCAGCGGTCCGTTGGATTGCTGACCGCGAGTGACGCAGTTCATCCTAGTGCAGGCATTGACCACATCGCTGACAGCGTCGAGCGTCGACTGCCCTCCTCAAATCCGCTCCCGCAGCCACGCCACGATATCCCCCGTCACCTCATCCCGATTCGTCTCATTCAAGATCTCATGCCGCGCCGCCGGGTACAGCTTGACCGTCACATCGGCCACACCCGCGTCCCGATACCGCTGCCCCAGTTGCTCAATCAACGCCCCGCCTGCAGCCAGCGGGTCCGCGTCGCCTGACGCGATCAAGATAGGCAGGTCGCTGCGGATGCGCGCGAGCAGCGCGGGGTCGGCCAGCCGGGGCGCTGGCGCAAACAGAGAAGGAATCACGTCGTCCGGCATGTCCCAGCCGCACCAAGGGTCGGCCACGTAGGCGTCCACCTCGGCGGCGTCGCGCGACAGCCATTCGTAGCCGGTGCGGTGTTCAAAGCCTGCATTGAACGCCGCGAGCCCTGCGGGCGCATCGGCCGGTGCATTGGCCATGGCAGCGACGAGCAGGTCGAGGGCGGTGGAGCCTGACAGCACCACGCCGGACCAGGTCGATGAATGATCCAGCATCGCCGCCTGTGCGGCGAACGAGCCCATCGAGTGCCCGAACAGGAACAGCGGAAGGCTGGCGTGCTGCGCGCGCAGCAGTGCGCCGTACTGGGCCACGTCGGCAATGAGGCCGCTGAAACCAGCGCTGCCAAAGTCGCCCAGCCGGGCACCAGCGGTGCGCCCGTGGCCACGATGGTCGACGGCATGGACGATGAAGCCTGCGGCATTCAGCGCCCTCGCAAAGCGGTCGTAGCGCTCGCCGTGCTCGGCAAGTCCGTGAGATAGCTGCACGACGCCCACGGGTTTGCCTGGGGTCTCGGCCCAGGTGTAGGTGGTGACCTGGGTGCCGTCTGCGTTGGACTGGAAGGAGGAGGTGGTGGTGCTCATCGTTTCATTCTGGCACGGGTCTGATCGGCGTGTCGCGATGACATCGCCTTGGGCGTGCCCTCCGCAGCTTTCAGCGATCCAGCTCAGCAAGACGCGCTGGGGCCACTGACAGCGCATTGCCCACCCCTACCGTGCGCGCCCTACCTGCCGACCGGGGCACCATATGCGGGGTTTTGAGTCAAATCAGTGCCTTGCGCCTGTCTGTAAACGTTGTTAGCTATTCAATTTATAGCTAAAAAACTACCCACCAGATTGCGCGGCGCGCGTACACGCAGCGGTTCACCATCCGCCCCAACGTGCACCTCACGGCGCGGTCGCACTGCCCCCTGCACGCCCCGGGGCGGGAGCGAGTTGACCTTGCCCGTCGTCTCGCAGTGCAGCGCGCGGCGCGCGGGCCGCCTGCACTGCAGCGCGAATCGCGCTGACCACGGCTTCAGGCTTCTCCAGCGGAATGCCGTGCCCGCTGTCCACCCACACCTGGGTGGAGCCTGGGTACAGATGGGCGAAATCGGCGCGTTTTTGGCGGACATCTTCGGCCAGCGCAGATGAAGCCCCCGGGGTTTGCAGTGCGCTGAGCACAAACACGGGCGCAGCGGGGTCCACCGGCAGGCTGACAACGCGTTGCCCGGTGGCATCCAGCGCTGCCAGCTCTTGTTTGACCACGTCAGAGGTGCTCAGGCGGAAGGCCACTTTCAGCCACGTCGGCCAAAGGTCCGGGTTGCCAGCCCCTCGCATCTGCTCGGGGTGGGTGGAGTCCACCAGCACCAGCGCCGCCACCTCGCCAGGGTATTGGCGCGCGTACAGCTGCATGTACAGGCCGCCCAACGAGTGGCCGACCAGCACATAGGGCGGCGGTAGCTGGCGGGCTCTGAGCAAGGCCCGCAGTTCGTCCACCACCTGCGCCCCATCGCGCGGCTGGGGAGACGCATCGCTGCGGCCGTAGCCCGCGCGGTTGTAGGCCAGCGCGCGGGCTACGGCCACGGTATCGGGCCAGACCTTGGACCACCAGTCCAGCCTGGCGCCCAGCCCGTTCTCGAACACCACCACGGGTGTGCCCTGCCCCGCCTGCACGTATTCGACCGTGCGCCCGTCCACCGTGTCGGTGGTGGCGCCGGGCAAGGCTGCGCAACCGCTCAAGCAGACTGCCAGCAGCAGGCTGGTCCACAGGCTGATCCAGTGCCATCGTTTCATGGTCTCAAACCCTTCACAGACAGGTGTGCGGCCCGCAAGCAAAAGCAGCGCGGCGCCATTCAGCAGCGCCCCGCCGTGCGCAGCAGCGCATTGCACTCCTTGCCCGCACTGCGGCCCCGCGGCTCTGCGGCCGCCGCTGGCGCCGGGTTGCCGCTGTTGCCCGGGCTCCCCACCATGGCCGTGCAGATGGCATCAGAATGGGGTATTTGCCCAAAGCTCATGGCCTTCTGAAAGCCTGTGGCGCCGTACACGTAGCACCGGTAGGTGGCGCCGTCGCGGGTGTTGACGGTGTAGTTGACCCGGCCACCGGTTTCCTCCTGGCGATCGGTGATGGTGAACTGGTCGGCAGTCCGCCCGATGGCTTGCGCCGTGCGCTGCTCCAGGCCCGACTGGTCGAGGGTGGAAGCGCAACCGGCGAAGAGCGCCAGGGTCAGCGCCCCCGCAGACCAGCGAACAAAGCGGGTGCGGTGCGATGAGTGGGAAGAAACAGACATGACAGGCTCCTTGGGATCAATGGGGAATGAACAAAACGGCTCGGCAAAAACCAGCAGGCAAAACAACTCCCTGCGTCCCCCAAAAGGGCCGCATGCGTTGACGTGAAAGGGGGAAAAATCAGCCCGGTTTGCGGGCCACGACAAAGGCGCGGATGTCCTTGCCGCGCGTGCCATGCCGCTCGATACAGACGATTTGCAAGCCCTGCTGCACCATGGCCGACTGCAGCCGCTGTTCGCCAAAACACAGCACGGGCGGGGCCTTGCCAATGGCGCGCATCAGCGGCACGGCCAGGTAGGGAATCAGCGGGTTCATCTCGGCAAGGCAAGCCGTCTTGGAGATCAGCAACCCACCCGGCCGCAGCACCTGCACCACCTGCTTCAGCGCATCGTCGAGGTCGCTCGCCAGGTGCAGCACGTTGAAGGCCAGCACCGCGTCGTACGCCGCCTGCCCAAAGGCCGCGGCCTCGGCGTCGGCCACGGCAAAACTCAGCTGTGGCGAGGGCTGCGCGGCCAGCCGCTGGTGGGCAATGGCAATCATCGCGGGCGAGACATCGGTGGCCAGCAAGCTGCGGGTGAAAGGCGCCAGGCGCAGCGCCGTGCTGCCCGTGCCGCAGCCAATCTCCAGCACGTCATGCTGGGTGGACAGCAGGCCCTGCACGCGCTGCAGTGTGGCCTCATACCCCGCCAGGTCGGCAATGGGGTCGGCTGCGTACTTTGGCGCGATGCGGTCCCAAAACCGCGCTTGGGACGCCGCAGCCGAACGGACCGCAGAGGGAGAAGCGCTGGAGGCGGGAGCAATGGCGGGCAAAGACATGGATACGGTTCGGGGGAAGTGCTGACGCGGTGGAATGCAGGAAGGAGCAACACCCGGATGCTATCCATGCATTGAAGCGTAGGAAACTGCGGTAAATTGCAGTGAACATATACGTTTACGCATGGATAACCTCGACTGGAATCAGCTAAAAGCCTTTCTGCAAACGGCCCAGACCGGCTCACTGTCTGCCGCCGCGCGCAAGCTGGGCCTGACCCAACCCACCCTGAGCCGGCAGGTGGCCGCCATTGAGCAGCAGATGGGGGTGACCCTGTTCGAGCGCGTGGGCAAGGCCATGGTGCTCACGCCCACGGGGCTGGACCTGTTGGAACACGCCCGCGCCATGGGCGCTGCCGCCGAGGCCCTAGGCTTGGCTGCCAGCGGGCGATCGCAAGCGGTAGGGGGCGTGGTGTCGGTGTCGGCCACCGACGCCGTGGCCGCCTACCTGCTGCCGCCCATCGTGCAGCGCCTGCGCGCGCGGGAGCCAGGCATTGCCGTCGAAGTGATCTCGTCCAACGCGCTGAGCGACCTGCTGCGCCGGGAGGCCGACATTGCCATCCGCCACGTCAAGCCCGAGCAGCCCGACCTGATAGCTCGCCTGATCCGTGAGGCACAGGCCTACTTCTACGCCTCAGAGGACTGGGTCCAGGCCCACGGCCATCCACGCAACGCACAGGAGGCCGCACGCTTGCCCTTTGTGGGCTCAGACCGCAATGGCCAATACCTGGCGTACCTGCGCCTGCACGGTCTGCACCTGAGCGAAGACAACTTCAGCTGCTACTCCGACCACACCGTGGCCCACTGGGCGCTGGTGTGCCAGGGCATGGGCATCGGGGCCATGATGACCGAGATCGCGCGCAAGACGCCGGGCATGGTCCGGGTGCTGAACGACCTGCCGCCCGTGCGCTTTCCCATCTGGCTGGTGTCCCACCGCGAGCTGCGCACCTCGCGGCGGATTCGGGTGGTGTTTGAGGCGCTGGCGGAGGGGTTGCTGGATGAGGACTGAGCGCGACACCGGCCAGGGCTGGTAGCGCCTATGGGTGCCCCTCGCTCGCGCCCGCCCCCGCCGTGGCCTGTCCTGCATCGCCCCTGTGCGGCGCCCGCGAGCGCACCCGGTACCCCGCCGACAGCAAGTGCACATCCCAGCGCTGCTGCACCGCCCCCCAGATGCCCTTGGGCAGGAACAGCGCAAACAGCATGGCAATGGCGCCCAGGCCGATGAGGTACAGCACACCTTGCCCGCCCCACGCAGTCTCCACCGCAAAGAAAAGCAGCGCGCCGAGGATGGGGCCTTCCATGGTGCCTATCCCCCCCACCAGCACCATGAAGATCATGTAGGCCGTCCACTGCACGCTGAAATAGGTCTTGGGCTGAAAGCTGATGGACGTGGCGAGCCACAGGCCGCCCGCCAGGGCGCAGCCAAACGCCGACAGCACAAACACCAGCCGCTTGATGGCGACCACGCGCACGCCGAGCGAGATGGCTGCCCCCTCGTTGTCACGAATCGCCTGCGCGGCGGTGCCCACCTTGCTGCGCAAAAGCAGGAAGACCACCCAGCACAGCCCCACCATCGCAGCGAGAGCCGCCCAGTAGGTGTAGGCACGCCGGTCGTCGGCCGCGTACTGCTGCAGCGCGATCATCGAGGTGCCCGTCTCGCCCTGCACCAGGCTGTCCAGGTTCACGCACAGGTGGGCCAGCGCGGCCACCACCCACATGCCGATGGCGAACTCGCCACCCTGCAGCCGCAGCATGAAAGCCGCCAGCGGCACCGCCGCCAGCGCCACCAGAACGGCGCCCACCAGCAGCGCGGGGTAGGGCCCCAGGCCCGCATCGGCTAGCCGCACCATGGCGTAGGCCCCGAGGCCAAAGAACGCCTGGTGGCCAATCGACACCAGTCCAGCGTAGCCCGCCAAAGCGTTCCACATCACGGCCAGGATCACGTAGATGAACAAGGTAGTGAGCCGGTCCACCGTGCCTGCCTGCAGCCACAGTGGGCCCAGGCAAAGCACGGCCAACAGCAGCACGGTGGCGCTGGCGAAGGCGATGGACGCGCGCGTCCATCGCTGGATGACCCATGGTGATGGGCCCGTGATTGCGGAGGGAACAGAGATCGTTGGAACAGTCATGGCGCAGCCCTGCGGCGGGAGGAGAAGAACCTGCGCAGCGCACCGCTCGCGTAGAGCCGGGCCAGCAGGATGACCAAAAAGGTGGCGTGCCCGGCGATCAGAAACCCCTGGGGATGCACCTGCGCCCCCAGGTTCTGCGCCACGCCCAGCACCACGCCGCCCAGCAAGGTGCCCCACAGCGATCCCGCGCCGCCGATGATCACGGCCTCAAACGCAAAGATCAGCTGCTGCGGGCCTGAGAACGGATCGAACGTGGCGCGCAGGGCCAGCGACGCCCCTGCCAGCGTGACAGTGACCATGGTGATGGCCGAAGCCGCCGCGAACACCGTGCCGGTGCGCACGCCCACCAGGCGCGCGGTGTCGGCGTCTTCCGACGCTGCGCGGATCTGCCGCCCCAGCGCCGTGTGCGCCAGCATGGCGTGCAGACCGCCCAGCAGCAGCACCGCCAGCACCAGCACCAGGGTGGGCAACTGCCCCACATACAGGCCGCCAGGCAGCTCCCAGCTGTCGTACGCCAGCGTCCCGATCGAGGTGGCCAGCGAACGCGTGTCGGCGCCAAAGTGCTGGAACAGCACGTTGTCGATCACGCTGGCCAGGCCAAACGTGGCCAGCAGGGGCACCAGCGCGCCCAGGCGCGCGCTGCGCTCCAGCACCAGCTTGTGCAGCAGCCAGCCCAGCAGTGCCATGGCAGGCACCACCGCCAGCAGGGCCAGCAGCGGATGCCAGCCCATCGGTTCGGCCAGCACCCACAGCAGGTAGGCCGCCACCACGGTCAGGCTGCCGTGGGCCAGGTTGATGATGCGCATCACCCCGAACATGAACGACAGGCCGCAGGCGAGCAAGGCGTAGTAGCCGCCCAGCAAGAGGCCCTGGACGATCTGATTGAGAAGGTTCATGCGGCCTCCTTGTGGGCGGGGTGGACGTGGCTCGCGTTGTTGGCAGCTTCGCCATCGGCATTGCCAGTGGCGTGGCTGCCGGGCGCAGCTTCAGGCCGCTGCGCGCCAAAGTAAAACGCGGTGATCTGCGCGCGGGTGAGCTGGTTGGCGGGCGCGTCGGCCACCACGCTGCCTTCGAGCATGCAGACAATGCGGCTGGCCACGGCCTGCACGCGCTGCAGGTCCTGCTCTACCAATACCAGCGTGGTGCCCTGCCCCACCACGCCCTGCAGCGCTTCGTACACCCCCTGAACGGCCAGGGGCGACAGGCCCAGCGAGACTTCGTCGAGCAGCAGCACGCGCGGGTTGGTCATGAGCGCGCGGCCAATGGCCACGGCCTGCTGCTGCCCGCCCGACAGCTCGCCCGCGCGGGCGTTCAGCTTGGGCGCCAGCTGCGGGAAAGCGTCCAGCACGGTGTCAAAACTCCATTGCCCGCGCCGCCCTGCCGCGCGGGCCACCAGCAGGTTCTCGCGCACCGTCATGCCCGCAAACAGGCGCCGCCCCTCGGGCACCAGGGCCAGGCCCTCCGCCACACGCTGGTGGGCGGGCAGGCGGGTGATATCCACGCCCTCCCACCGCACCGTGCCGCTGCTGGCGCGGTGGGCGCCGGCCAGCGTGCGCAGCAGCGTGGTCTTGCCCGCGCCGTTGGCCCCCACCAGGGCCAGGACGTCGCCCTGGTGCACCTGCAGCGACACATTGCGCACAGCGGGCAGCTGGCCATGGTGGGCGTTCAGGTTGTCAATACTCAACAACACGCTCATGCCGCCACCCCGCCCAGATAGGCCTCGACCACGGTGGCATCGTTCAGCACGGCCTGCGGGTCGCCGCTGGCAATGATCCGCCCGCCATCCATGCACACTAGGCGTGTGGCCACCTGCAGCAGCACATGCACCATGTGTTCGATCCAGACGATGGCGATGCGCTGGCTGCGAAGGGTGCGCACCAGGTCCACCAGTTCACTGGCCTCGGCATCGGTCAGCCCGCCGCCGATTTCGTCGAGCAGCAGCACCTGGGGGCCGGTGGCCAGCGCCCGCACCAGCTCCAGCCGCTTGCGGCCCAGCAGGCCCAGCGTCTCTGCACGGCGGTTGGCCAGCGCCTCCATGCCACACAGGCGCAGGCACTCCATGGCGCGGTCGCCCGCATCGCGGGCGTGCAGGCCTGCGCCGTGCGTGGCGCCGGTGAGCACGTTTTCAAACACCGTCATGCCCAGAAACGGCCGGGGCACCTGGTGGGTGCGCGCAATACCTGCACGGCAGCGGTCTGCCGCACTGCGGGCGCTCACATCCACCCCCTGGAACCAGACGGCGCCCTGGCTGGGCGCATAGGCCCCGGCCAGCACGTTCAGCAGCGTGGTCTTTCCCGCACCATTGGGCCCGACGATGCCCACGGCCTCGTCACTGCCCACTGAAAAATCGAGCTGGTCCAGCACTTTGAGCGCACCAAATCGCATGTCGATGCCCTGCGCCTGCAGTAGTAACGGCTGCTGCTGTGGCCCGCCCGCTGGCGGGCTCCAAAGGGGTTGTGGATGTCGCATGGAGATCAGCTGTAGGACTTGAGCGCCGCCGCCACGGGGATGTTGCGGTCGGTGGCGTTCTCGGTGATGAGGAGGTCGAGCTTGAACCTGCTGCCCGCTGCGGGCTTGACCCACTGCGCGCCCACCACCGGTGTCACCGACACGTTGGGCACAGGCCCCTTGGCAAAGTCCACCGGGCCTTGCATGGTGGTGGCCTTGAGCGTGCTGATGGCCTTGGCCAGCGCCGCCTTGTCGCGCGGGTTCGTGCTGGCTTTGAGCGCCTCGGTGCCTGCATCGAACAGCGACATGGTGGAGCCCAGCATCTGTGTCCACTGCTTGCCGGTGCTGGCCTCATACGCGTCGGCCAGCTGCACGCCCGTCAGGCCGGTCAGCGCTGACGCGTAGGGAAAGCTCTTGTGCCAGAAGCACCCTGCACCCAGGTTGATCGCCAGCGGGCCCAGGGCTTCGACCTGCGAGGGCACCAGGCCCGTCTTGGCGATCTGCGCGATCTTCACCATGCGCGTGTAGCCCTGCTGCGCCGCCTGCCGCCAGAAGGTGGCGAAGTCTGGCGGAATGGGGAAGGTGTTGAAGATCTCGCAGCGCTCGGCCTTGAACTTGGCGATCTGTGCGGAGTAGTCGGTGGTGCCGTTTTCGTACGGCCCGGCGTCTACCACCGTGAAGCCCGCCTTGGCCAGCTCAGGCGCCAGCGTGGCGCGGATGGCATTGCCATCGGCATCGTTGGGGTACAGCACGCCAATCTTCTTGTTGGTGGGCAGCGCAGAAAACTGCGAGGTGTACGACGTGGTGAAGCTGCCGCCGCCAAACGAGAAGTGGTACGTCCATTTGAAGGGCGAAGGCGCGCCGGGCTTGGCGCCCCGGCCAAAGTACCAGGCCTCCCACGGCATCACCGTGGACAGGCAGGGCACGCCCGCCGCCTCGCACGCATCCGACACCGGGTTCACCGTTTCGGGTGTGGTGGTGGTGAGCATGAGGTCGATCTTGTCGCTGTTGATCAAGCTCTTGGCCAACTGGCTGGCGCGGGCCGGGTCCGACTGCGTGTCGCGGTCCAGGATCTCCACCGCGTACTTCACGCCGCCAATGGTCAGGCCTGCAGCCAGCGTCTTGCGCACCTGGGCCAGGATGAAGGTGTCGGTTTCGCCCAGCGCGCCCAGCGGGCCGGTGCGTGGGCTGATGAAGCCGACCTTGAGCACGGGCGCGGCGCCTGCGGCCTGGGCCCACAGCGGGCCGGCACCCAGCGCCAGGCCACCAGCGCCTGCAGCAGCGATTAGCCCACGGCGCGAGATGGTGCAGGATACGACCTGCGCAATGTCTGAGGCGGCCACAGTGGATACAGGAGTGTTGGTTGTCATGGAATATGTCTCCAGCGATTCGTTGAAATTTCAGAAAGGAATGGTGGTCTTGAGCCAGAACTGCGAGCCCTGCGCACGGTTGCGCACACCGAACTCCTTTTCCACCTTGGCGGTGATGAGCCAGCCCTTGCCATTGGCGTAGCGCACCGAGGGGCCGATGGACTGGCTGCGGCCACGCGAGCCCGCCAGCGCCACACCGCCCACCTTGTCGTCGCTCCACTGCCGGTACACATAGCCGCCCACCCCCACCACCCAGCCATTGCCCAGGCCCCAGCCTGCGGCGTAGTCCACGATGAGTTCACGGCCCGAGCGGTAGTTGGTGTCGCTGTTGGTGCGGTTGAAGTTGAGGGTGGCTTTCACGTCGCCGTTGAAGCCGCTGGGGTCCATCCAGGTCAGCACGCCCAGAGGCTGCAGCGACAGGTAGTTGCGGCCAATGTTGGCCTGGCGCATGCGGTCGTACGCCCCCGTGGGCAGCACGGCATCGAGCCCCAGCACGCTGTGAAGCTGCGGGGAGTGGTGCCAGGCCACCGAGCCCCCCACCGTCACATCGCCCAGTCCGGTGCGCGAATCGCTCGCGCCCCCGGCTCGCACCGACAGATCCACCAGCGGGAAGATGGCGTGGGCCGCCACATGGCCGCCCAGCGCCTGCTGGGGGGTGATCCAGATCAGGCGCGTGGCAGCGGCGGCGGCCCGCACCTTGAAACCGGGGATGGGCACGGCGTTGCCCTGGCCATCGTTCACGCGGCTGGTGGTGTAGTAGTTGACGTACTCCAGCACATACAGCCCGGGCGGCGGCGCAGCGCCTGCCACGAAGTTCTCAGTGCCCAGCGGGTAGGTGGAGCCCCCGCCCTCGGTGGCGAAGGCCGCTGTGCACAGCGTGCTGGCCAGGGCCAGCAGCGCCAGGCGGCTTGTTTTGGGGGGCGATGCTTTCAGTCTCTGCAGTGTTTTCATGTCGTTTGTCTCCTCGTTGTTATGTCGATCGGTTTTCTGTGCCTGCGCGCAGGGCATGGCTGGGTGGCGTGCAGGCTCACACCCCGGCCTGTGCCGGTGGGGCGCGGCCAACGCGTCGGCCTTTGGGGTGGTGGGGGTTGGGCGCCGCTGCGCTATGCAGCCGCAGCCACTGCCGTGCGCTGGTGCGCGGCAATGAACCGGCCCGCCTGCTCCAGCGAGGCCAGCGCTTCATCCAGCACCGGCGCAAACAGCTGCCAGCAATGCACCATGCCGTCCCACACGGTGCAGTCCGCCTCCACACCCGCTGCCTTCAAGCGGGCGGCCATGGTCACGGCGTCGTCGCGCAGGCGCTCGCGGCCACCCACTTGCAGTTGCACAGGTGGCAGCCCTTGCAGATCGGCGCTGTAGAACGGGGTGACCGTGGGTGAACGCACATCGCCACTGTGCACATACATGGCGTTGAAAAAGCCCATCAGCTCACGCGTGATGAATGGGTCATCCACCGTGTGGTGGGACTCGCCTTCGGACGCCAGGTCCAGCGCGGGTGACAAGGCCACGATGGCCGCAGGCAGGGGCAGGCCCTGGTTGCGAGCGCGCACGGCAGTGGACAAGGCCAGGTTACCGCCCGCCGAGTCACCCATCAGCGCGATGGCTGACGCGGCATAGCCGTTGGCCAGCGCCCACTGGTAGGCGGCCAGCGCATCGTCGTGTGCTGCGGGGGCCGGGTGCTCTGGTGCCAGGCGGTAGTCCACGTTCAGCACCTGTGCGCCGCTGAACTGCGCGAGGTAAGAGCACAGCGCACGGTGTGACGTGAGCGAGCCGAACACAAAGCCACCCGCGTGGTAGTAGATGACCAGCCTGAGGGGGTCCGCCTGCGGCGTGCTCAGCAACTCCGCAGCCATGGTGCCGCCCGCCCCGTTGGGGATGCGCAGCGTCTGGATGGGAAGCCCCTGGGCCAGGGGCATTCGCGAGTTGCTGGCGTCAAACCACGCACGCAGCTGCGCGGGGGTGGCTTGTGGTGGCGGCGGGTTTTGCGCGGCCATCTGCAAGATGGCCTCAAGCTGTTGTGCGGACATGTGTGGCCCCTTCGCTCAGAGGTAGGTGGAGGCGAGCCCGCCATCCACCGGCAGGTTGATGCCGCTCACCCAGCGTGCCGCGTCGCTGCACAGGAAGGCGATCACCGGCGCCACTTCGTCGCTGAAGGCTGGGCGCTTCATGCGGTGGGCATCCTTCTCCACGCGCTCCTGGCCCAGCATCTGCACAAAGTCGCCCAGGATGGGCGTGAACACCGGGCCGGGGGCCACGCAGTTCATGCGCACACCGCGCTCCATGAAGATCTTTTGCGACTGGGTGTACGTCCATACGATCAGCGCTTCTTTGAAATACTGGTAGCAGGTGTCTTGCGCCACGGGGTGGGCAGCCAGCCACTTCGCGCCTTCTTCAAAGCTGGTGGTGGCACCCAGGGCGCGGTGTGGCTCCAGGCGCTGGGGCCACTCTGCCCCCAGGATGGAGGCAATGTTGACGATAGACGCGCCCTCGCCCATGCGCTCCAGCACGCGGTGTGTGAAGTGGCGCAGGCCCAGGTAGTTGACGCGGCCGACCAGCTCGGCGGGCGATGTGCCGGGCACGCCGGCAATGTTGGCCAGCGCATCCACCTTGGCAGACAGTTGCGCCACAGCATCGTTGATGGCGGCAGGGTCGCCCAAATCCACCTGCACAAAGCCGTCGAGCGTGAGCGTGGGCGCATTGCGGTCCACACCAATCACGCGGGCGCCCTGCTGGCGGGCAAGCTTGGCAAAGTCTGCGCCGATGCCGGAGCAGCAGCCGGTGACGACGATGGTTTTGTTGTGTAGGGTCATGAAAGTTGTCTCCTGATTTTTGTGATTGGTGGCACAAGCCCTCGGCGCGGCCCAACCGCACCGAGGGCTTGCGACTTCAGAACGGGAACGCGGGCAGCGCGTCCTTCACGGTGATCCACTGCCATTGCGTGTACTCGTCAATGTCCGCAGGCCCACCCACACTGCCGCCGTTTCCGCCCACGCCGGGGCCACCAAAGGGGTTGGTGCACTCGTCGTTCACCGTCTGGTCGTTGATGTGCACCATGCCCGCGCGCAGCCGCTGGCCGATGGCCATGGCGCGGCCCACGCTGGGGCTGATGACGGCGGCAGCCAGGCCGCCCTGGCTGGTGTTGGCCAGCTGCACGGCTTCATCGTCGGTGCGGAAGGTGACGAGGTTGGCCACGGGGCCAAAGGGCTCTTCATCAAACGAACGGATGCCGGGCTTGACGCCCGACAGCACCGTGGGCTTGTAGCCAAGGCCTTCGTAGGTGCCGCCTGCTTCGAGCTTGGCGCCCTGGGCCACGCTGTCTTGGATGAGCTTGTCGAAGCGCTGCAGCTGCTTTGCATCGATCATGGGCCCCAGCGCCACCTGGCCGCTGGCGCCGTCACCCACGGGCAGGTGGGTGGCCTTGCCCACCATGCGTTGCAGGATGCCTTCGGCAATCGACTCGTGCACCAGGATGCGGTTCGATGCCATGCAGATCTGCCCCTGGTGGAACCACGCGCCAAACGCGGCGGCGCTGGCGGCGGCGTCCAGATCAGCGTCTTCCAGAATGATGAGGTTGTTGGCCCCGCCCAGCTCCAGCGACACCTTCTTGAGATGCTGCCCGGCCAACGCGCCAATGCGGCGGCCCACCGTGGGCGAGCCGGTGAAGGCGATCATGGGCACGCGCTCGTCCACCACCAGCGCCTCGCCCGCCTCGGCATCGCCGGGCACCACCTGCAGCAGGCCCTTGGGCAGGCCGGCCTCTTCAAACACGCGGGCCATGATGAAGCCGCCGCTGACGGGCGTGCGCGTGTCGGGCTTGAGCACCACCGCGTTGCCCAGCGCCAGCGCCGGGGCCACCGAGCGCAGGCCCAGGATGAGCGGGAAGTTGAACGGCGAGATCACGCCCACCACGCCGTGCGGCACACGCCGCGCGATGGACAGGCGGCCGGGCGTGCTGGGCAGCACCTGGCCCTGGGCCTGCATGGGCAGCGCTGCGGCCAGGTGGCACAGCGTGATGGCCTCGCGCACCTCGTGCTGGCCCTTGGGCACGATGCCGCCAGTTTCGCGGGCCACGGTCACGGCCAGTTCGTCAAAGTGCTGCTCAAAAATGCTGGCCGCGCGGTGGAAAACCGCCGCACGCTCGCGCGGCCCCGTGGCCGCCCACGCGGCCTGCGCCTGCTGCGCACGGCCAATGGCGGCCTGCATGTCTGCCGCACTGGCAATGCCCACGCGGCTCAACACCTGCCCCGTGGCGGGCTCGACCGCGTCACGCGCCGTGCTCAGCGCGGTAGACCACGCACCATCAAAGGCCTTGCCCGCCCACAGGCGGTTGTCCAGCAGACCTGGTTTTTCTGAAACACCCATTGCATTGCTCCTTGGTTGAAATCAAAACCCACCGCATGGCTGCAGCGGCGTGGTCTGAAATTGCAACGGGCGTACCAGCCCCGCCTGCCATCAGGCCCCAAAACGTCTGAAACACGGGCTTTTTGAGAGGGAGCGCTACGGACTTTCCCTAGGCCCAAACACGCCTGGCGTGGGCGACTTTTTGCCACCAAATAGTTACCATTCATAAACAAATGGCACTGCAAAGATTGATCAAATGATCACTTTTGATCAATTTCTGATCCACCACCGGAGGCCCCCATGCCGAAGCGCCGCGTCTCTCTGGCCGACCTGCACCGCACCGCCGTGGGCCAAGGCCAGGCCTTACTGGGCACCGTGCCTGCCGAAGCCCCCCGCGCCCTGGGCGGGTTTGACACCCATGGCATCAGCCAGCACACCCACCCCACGGTGGCCGACATCAGCGAATGCCTGTTCTTCTCGCCCGGCGACGGGCGCATCTGGCTGCAGGATCAGCGCATGATCCTGCTGCACTCCGAGGCCCTGGGCTCGCTGCGGCGCGAGCTGATCGACAGCATTGGCCTGGACAAGGCACGCGGCCTGCTCACCCGCGCGGGCTACGTGAGCGGCGCGCGCGACGCCCGCCTGGTGCGCCAGCAGTGGCCCGATGCCGAGCCCACCGCCGCCGCCATGGCCGGCACCCGCCTGCACGCGCTGGAGGGCGTGGTGCAGGTGGAGGTGGTGCATGCCCGCTACAACGCCGAGCTGGGCGAATACGACGGCGAGTTCATCTGGCACAACTCCAGCGAAGACGACGAACACATCGCCGCCTACGGCGTGGGCGGCTCGCCCGCGTGCTGGATGCAGGTGGGCTACGCCACCGGCTACGTCAGCACCTTGTTTGGCCGCATGATCGTCTTCCGTGAGGTGGACTGCCGATCCTCCGGCGCCGCGCACTGCCGCGTGGTGGGCAAATCGGCCGAGCTGTGGGACGACCCCGAGCAAGACCTGTTCTACCTGAACGCCCAGGACTTTGTGGGCACCCCGCCCGCTTCGCTGCCCACCTCCATGCCAGAAGGCGCGCGGACCAAGGCACGCACCACCTACCTGGGCGTACCGCCGGGCCAGGCGGCATCCGGCAACGCAGGCACCGCCGCCGACCCCACGGCAAACGCCACCATGGTCGGCGCCTCATCCGCCTTCAACGCCGCCTGCCACATGCTGCAGCGCGTGGCCCCCACCGCCGCCACCGTGTTGTTTACCGGGGAATCGGGTGTGGGCAAGGAGATGTTTGCCAGCATGCTCCACCGCATCAGCCCCCGCAGCAGCCAGCCCTTTGTGGCCATCAACTGCGCGGCCATCCCCGAGACGCTGGTCGAGAGCGAACTCTTCGGCGTGGAGCGCGGTGCCTACACCGGCGCAGGCACATCGCGCCCCGGCCGGTTTGAACGCGCACACGGCGGCACCCTCTTCCTCGACGAAATCGGCACGCTGAGTTTGGTAGCCCAGGGCAAGCTGCTGCGCGCCCTGCAAGAAGGCGAGGTGGAGCGCGTGGGCGGCACCCGCACCGTGCGCGTGGACGTGCGCCTGGTGGCCGCCACCAACGTGGACCTGCGCCAGGCCGTGCGCGAAGGCACGTTCCGCGAAGACCTGTTCTACCGACTCAACGTCTTCCCCATCCACCTGCCCCCGCTGCGCGACCGGCGCGACGACATCCCCCTGCTGATGAGCCACTTCTTGGCCCACTACCAGCGCAAGCACCAGCGGCAGGTGCCCGGCTTTAGCCAGGATGCCGTGAAGGCGATGTTTCACTACCCCTTCCCCGGCAATATCCGCGAGTTGCAGAACCTGATTGAGCGGGCGGTGATCTTGGCGACGGATGGCGAACCGATTGAGCCGCATCACCTGTTTGCGGGCGGTGAGCAAAGCGGCGGGGGGGTGATGTCACTGCACCTGAATCCAAACAGCACGGCAACGCTGCATCCAACAGGGCAAGCGCAGCGCGAAGTTGCTGCAGGGGCGGTTGCTCCGCAGAACTCAGCACACTCGCAGCCCGCATCCAGTTGGAACCCGACACCCGCCACCATACCGACGGTCGCGCCATTGCATCAGGCCGAGGAACAGCTGCTGCGGCAGGCGCTGCACAGCGCGGGGGGCAATGTGGCGTCGGCGGCGCGGCTGCTGGGGATCAGCCGGGCGACGATGGCGTATCGGCTGAAGAAGTTTGGCATTTGAGCATGGACGACGCGAGGGACGCGCAACAGTAATGGGCCGCGAGACACATGGCGCGCTGCCGTCAAAGTGCTTGCCCAGGGCCAGCGATGGCGGTTGATCGGTGCATGGCGGATTGCCGCAGTCTTCTCGACCCACTTCAGGATCCCACCCGCGCGTCGCGCCGGAGTGCTTGAGGCGGCTTGCCGAAGCCCCGCATGAACGCCTCGCGAAGATGGCGGCGATCGCGAAAGCCCGTTTCGCGCGCAACCACCTCCAGCGGATGGCGGCTGCGCTCGATCATCAAGCGCGCCGCCTCCACGCGCAGACGCTCTACCGCCCTGGCTGGCGACTGGCCGGTCTCGGCCGTGAACACACGGCTGAACTGGCGCGGGCTGAGGTTTGCGGCCGCAGCGAGTTCTTCCACGTTCAGCGGCTGCGCCAGATGGCTGCGGGCATGCTCGAGCGCCCGCGCGATGCGGTCCGAGCGCGGTGCGAGGTTCAGGATTTCCGAATGCTGGGACTGGCCGCCCGAGCGGCGCTGGTGCATGACCAGCCGGTGCGCCACCGCTCGCGCCACGTCGTCGCCCAGGTCCTTCTCGACGAGGCCGAGCGCCAGATCCAGTTCCGCCGTCATGCCGGCCGAGGTCCAGATCGGGTCATCGGCGATGAAGATGCGGTCCGGCTCGACCTGGATATCGGGATGGCGCTGCTGCAGTGCGTCTGCATAGGCCCAGTGGGTCGTTGCGCGTCGCCCTGCCAGCAAGCCGGCCTCGGCCAGCACGAAGGCCCCGGTGCACAGCCCCACGGTCCGACGCGCACGAGCGCTGCACTTTCGCAGCGCATGCAGCAGGTCGGACGGCGAGGGCGTGGCCAACGGGTCGAGCACGCCGACCACCATCCAGGTGTCGGCCGTGCTGCGTGCGGTAAAGGGACGCGTCTGCAGGGCCATGCCCAGCGATGCCTTCACGCTACCGCCAGGCATCGAGTGACAAGCCACCTCGTAGAAGGGTTCGCCCGCCACAACGTTGGCGAACTCGAACACCGCCTGCGTGGCCAGCGCCACCACCTGAAAGCCGGCCGGTAGGACGTAGCCGATCTTGTGCATTGTTTTCTCCGAAGTCGATGGCATAAAACGTGACTATAAGCGTCATTTACGCCAGATGCCAAGCAGCACAAAATTCGCTCCATCGCAACCACAAACGGATTACCACCATGACTCAGACGAACCTGGGCACCGCCCTCATCACCGGAGCCTCCTCCGGCATCGGCGCTCTCTACGCCGACCGCCTAGCGCAGCGCGGCTACGACCTCATCCTCGTTGCCCGCAACCGCGAACGCTTGAACCCGTTGGCCGCGGAGATCACCAGCCGCCACGGACGCGCAGTGGAGGTCTTCCCCGCCGACCTGAACGATCCGGTGGCGCTGCGCAGCGTGGAGAACAAGCTCAAGCGCGATGCCAGCATCACCCTGCTGGTCAACAACGCCGGCATCGGCACGCACACGCCGCTTCTGGAGAGCGACGTGGACCAGATGGCGCGCATGATCGACCTCAACGTCACGGCGCTGACCCGGCTGAGCTACGCGGCGGTGCCCGGCTTCGTGGCGCGCGGCAACGGTGCGTTGATCAACATCGCCTCCATCGTGGCCGTCTCGCCGGAAACCTTGAATGGCGTGTATGGCGGCAGCAAGGCTTTCGTGTTGGCCTTCAGTCAATCGCTGCAGCACGAGTTGGTCGGCAAGGGTGTGCGGGTGCAGGCCGTGCTGCCGGGTGCGACGGCCACCGAGTTCTGGGCACGCGGCGGCCTTCCTGTGGAGCACCTGCCGGCGCAGATCGTGATGCGTGCCGAAGACCTCGTGGATGCCGCCTTGCAGGGCTTCGAGCGCGGCGAGTTGGTGACGCTTCCTGCGCTGCATGACGGCGCCCTCTGGGATGCCTACGAAGGCGCACGCAAGGCGATGGCACCCCACCTGTCGAGCAACGAAGCAGCGTCGCGCTACCAGCCCTTGCGTTAAGACCCTCTGAAAACTCAAAGAAGCCCGCTATGCAACGCACCAACAACGATTCACGCTCCACCATCGAGATCCCCGGAACCGAGGCGCACTTTCTCGATCCGCTGGAATCAGGCAAGGGAGGCCCCGGGCGCTTGCGCTATCTCTCCGGCGGAAAGGGGCCAGCCCTCGTCTTGCTACACACCGTGCGCACCCAGGCCGAGCACTTCCGTCACCTCATCCCTCTCATCAAAGACAGGTACACCGTGTATGCCCTCGATCTCCCTGGAATGGGTTACTCGGAGATCGTGCCGGGCGCTTCCTACGAGGAGCCGACCCTGCGCGAGGCGGTCAAGAGCCTCATCACCCGGCTCGATCTGCGCGACGTCACGCTGCTCGGCGAGTCGATGGGAGCCACGCTCGCCCTCACCACCGCAGCCGATCTGCCCGAGAGAGTGCGGCGGGTTGTGGCGATCAATGCCTATGACTATGCGGGTGGCATCGCGCGGTCCAGCCTGCTGGCCCGGTTCGTCGTGACCGGCGCGCTGGCGCCGGTTGTCGGCACGACGATCGCGGGCGTCCAACCCAAGCCGATCGTGCGCGCCGTGCTCCATGGGGGACTCGGCGACACAGCCGCCCTGCGCGATGACTACCTCGATGAACTGTTGAAGGTCGGACGTCGGCCCGGCTATCCGGTCGTCGCCCGCGCGGTGTACGGCAACCTGCCCAGCCTCATCGCGGCCCGCGCCCGCTACCCCGAGGTCAGGGCACCCGTCCACCTCATCTATGGAGAGACGGATTGGTCCAGACCCTCGGACCGGCAAGCCAACCAGCAGCTCCTGCCCGCGGCCGAGTTTGTGCAGGTGCCTGGCGCGGGCCACTTCATTGTTCTTGAGCGGCCGGACGTCGCTGCGAAGGTGTTGAACGACGTGGCCTGACCCAAGAGCGGTTCAAAGACCGCAGGCAGATGCTGCCCGCACAAGTTTCGGCACCGCCAACACGCGGGTGCCGTTGGATCGACACCATACAAAACATATACAATTCGTATATATTTTATATAGAGTCAACCATGGGCATAGTCAAAATCTCCGACCAGATGCACGAAAACCTGCGCGTGGCCAGTGGCGCACTCAGCCGATCCATCAACTCCCAGGCAGAGCACTGGATGCGGGTGGGCATGCTGACCGAGATGTATCCCGACCTGGACCACCGCGAAATCTGCCAGCTTCTCGTGCGGGCAGAGCTGGCGGGCGGGCTGGACGTGGCGCTGGCGGCCACAGCGCAGCTGGACAAAGCGGGGGTACGCCCCGCCGGGAAGCACTGATGGCGCGCGGTGGTGGCGTGCCGATCCGCTCGGCCGAAGAACTGGTGATGGCACGGCGGGCGGCGCAGCTGGCAGCCGAGGTGCTGGCGATGATCGAGCCGCATGTGGTGCCGGGCGTGACCACCGACGCGCTGGACCGCCTGTGCCACGACCACATCGTGAACATGCAGGGCGCGCGGCCTGCCAATGTGGGCTACCTGGGGTACCCCAAAACGGTGCTGACCTCGGTGAACCATGTCGTGTGCCACGGCATCCCCTCGCCCCAGCAGATGCTGAAGAAGGGCGACATCGTGAACATTGATGTGGCGGTGGAAAAAGACGGCTGGTACGGCGACACGAGCCGCATGTTCTGCGTGGGCACGCCCAGCGTGCTGGCCCAGCGGCTGGTGCGCACCACGTACGAGGCGCTGTGCGCAGGCATCCGCGAGGTAAAACCCGGCGCCACACTGGGCGATGTGGGCCATGCGATTGCCACCGCGGCGCAGCGCGAGAACTTCAGCGTGGTGCGCGAGTACTGCGGCCACGGCATTGGCACCGTGTACCACGATGAACCGCAGGTGCTGCACTACGGGCGGCGCGGCCAGGGGCTGCGGCTGGAGGCGGGCATGGTCTTCACCATCGAGCCCATGCTGAACGCAGGCCAGCGAGAAACCAAGGAGCTAGCCGATGGCTGGACGGTGGTGACCAAGGACCGGTCGCTCTCGGCCCAGTGGGAGCACATGGTGGCGGTGACAGACAGCGGCTTTGAGGTGCTGACAGCATGGCCGGGGGGCACGGGCAGCTACCCTGCGATTTAGGGATGGCCTGCACGAGGAGATTGCCGCATCAGCCGGGTGGCAGCTCCAGACGGGCCCAAGCGGCCATCACATCGAGCTGCTTCTTGATCCAGTCGGCAGACATCATGTTGGCGCCCCAGTGGTGGATGCGCGCCACGCCCTCCCCCATGTTCCACAGGTGCCGCAACTGCACGAAGAGCGGCAAGGCGGCGAGGTCGGCATCGGTGATATGGCCGCCGCCTGCGCGGTAGCCGGCCAGGTACTGCTGCCAGCGCTTGAGCAAGGCTTCGTCGGGCTCCATGGGGGCCTTGCGGGGCAGGTTCGACCACAGCCACACACACAGGTCATAAGCCAGGAACCCTGGCCCGGCGTCGTCAAAGTCAAAGAAGGCTGCGCGCCGCACACCTTCGGCATCGGTGGTCACATGGTTGTTGAAGCCATGCGTGTCGCCGTGGCACATCACGCGGGTCAAGGTGCCCTCAACATCCGCCAACTCGCTCTGAAGACGCTCAATCAGTTGCCGGTAGGCATCCAGCACGGCAGGGTCGATCTCGGGATGGGCGCTCAGGTAGCCTAGCGTGCGGCCTGCAAGATGGTGTCCGTCCAGCACATAGCGGCTTGCGGGGCCTGCGTAGCTTTGTGCGGCGCGGTGAATCTGGGCCAGCGTGGCGCCGGTCAGATGCAGTTCCTCGGGCGTATCGGGCACGGCACCATCGCAGTGGCGAAACAGCACCAGCGCACGCGGGCCCTCAGGGAACGGCAGGGTAACGCTGGCAGCTCCTTTCGCAGCCAGCACCGGCGTGGCCACGCCCACGCCCTTTGCGTGCAGGTGGGCCAGCAGCGCGACTTCAAAATCCACATTGAACGCGCCACGCGGCCGGATGGCACAAAGCCGCGCCACATAGCGGCTGCCATCCGTGGCCCGCACGGCGTAGTTGTCGTTGAGGTTGCGGCGGATCAGGTAGCACTGCTGCACTGGCAGGCCATAGTGCCGCGCCACCCAATCACTCACGGAAGAGGCAGCGGCTGTAGTGTGGGAGACGACCAGGTTGAGGTCACGGGAGGTGGGTGAAAGCATGCGGCATTCTCCATGGATGCAGCATGAAACACCCGTGCGACCTGGTTCGATGCGGTTGCGTCAAGAATTTTTTGCTGAACCACCCAGGCTGGTGCAAGCGGGAAAACAGCCACATCACGAGAAATTGCTTGAAAGGGCTGCTACCGCCCGCTGGTATTGCACCATCGGTATCAAAACAATAGCAATCCACGTCGCCATCACCACGGCAGCTTGTCGCCGCTGTAGGCGTAAAAGCTCCCCGTTTCCTCCGCCGGCAACCCATCCAGCACCCGCAGCATGTCGCCCGCCGCATCGGCTGCCGGGCGGCCAATCTCCGCGCCATTGCCATTGAACGGGGCCGACAAGACCGAGTTGACGGTGCCCGGGTGCAGCGCCACCAGCACCGCCTGCGGGTGGGTGCGCGCCACTTCGATGGACGCCGTCTTGACCAGCATGTTGAGCGCGGCCTTGCTGGCACGGTAGCTGTACCAACCGCCCAGGCGGTTGTCACCAATGCTGCCCACCTTGGCCGAGAGCACAGCCAGCACGCCGCGCCCCTGCTTGGGCAGCAGCGGTGCAAAGTGGGCCAGCACCAGCGCGGGGCCAAAGGTGTTGGTGCGGAAGGTGGCTTCCATCTGCGCGTAGTTCAACTGGCCCAGGCGCTTTTCTGGCATGCCGTGGGGGCCGTGCAGCAGGCCAGCGGCGTGAATGATGCAGTGCCACGGGCCCTGGGCCCTGAGTTGCTGGGCGGCGGCGGCAATGGTGGCTTCGTCGTCCAGATCGACCGCCGGGTGGGTGTGGCGGCCCAGGCCCACAACCAGTGCGCAGCGCGGGTCGGCCTGCAGGTGGGCGAGGAAGGCGTTGCCGATGGCGCCGGTGGAGCCGATGACGATGGCGCGGTAGCCATCCGGCAGCGACTGCAAAGAAGTGAACGGCGTTACGGCGGGTTGTGCTTGAGACATGGCGCGGTTCTGCGATTAGGGTGTCGTGGGTGGTTCGGCAAGCGGGCTACAGTGCATCGAGACGCATACGCAGGCTGGCCGCATGCTCGCGCAGCGCATCGAGCTGCGGGCCCTGCATCTTTTGCAGCTGGCGGTACACCATGCCGAGGCGGAAGTTGTTGCCCAGCGTGCCTTCGTTGCGCGCAAAAAAGTCCCAATACAGCGCGTTGTACGGGCAGGCGCGTTCACCCATTTTTTGCTTTTTGTCGTAGTGGCAGCCGCTGCAGTAGTCGCTCATGCGGTCGATGTAGGCGGCGCTGCTCACATAGGGTTTGGTGGCCAGCAGGCCGCCGTCGGCAAACTGGCTCATGCCCACGGTGTTGGGCACTTCCACCCATTCAAAGGCGTCGATGTACACGCCCAGGTACCAGCGGTGCACGGCGGCAGGATCAAGCCCCGCCAGCAATGCAAAGTTGCCGATGACCATGAGGCGCTGGATGTGGTGGGCGTACGCATGCTCCAACGACTGGCCCACGGCGTGCTGCATGCAGCGCATGCGGGTGTTGCCCGTCCAGAACCACTCCGGCAGTGGTGTGCTGTGGCCCAGGGCGTTGCGCTCGTCGTAGCCGGGCATGTGGGCCCAGTAGATGCCGCGCACATATTCTCGCCAGCCGAGGATCTGGCGGATGAAGCCCTCCACCGCTGGCAGGGGCGCAGTGCCTGCGTGGTAAGCGGCTTGGGCGCGCTGCACTACCTCGTGCGGGCGCAGCATTTTGGTGTTGAGCGCGAAGGACAGCAGGGAGTGAAACAGCCGCGCACTCTGCGTGCTCATGGCGTCTTCGTACGCGCCAAAGTGCGGCAGCGTGGTGGTGATGAAGTGGTCGAGCCACACAAGTGCCTCGGCCCGGTTCAGCGGCCAGCGCAACGCATGGGCCTGCGGGTTGCCAAAGCTCTGCACGCCTGCGGCCTGGAGGGTGGCCCACAGGGCGCTGTGGTCGTGCGTGGGGCGGGCGTCGGGCGGCAATGCAGGCGTTCCTGGCCAGGGCTTGCGGTTGTCGTGGTCGTAGTTCCATTGGCCACCTGCGGGCTCGCCAGCCTCGTCGATCAACACGCTGTGGCGCTGGCGCATGCGGCGGTAGAAATGCTCCATCAGCCACTGCTTGCGGCCCTTGAACACCTCGGCCATTTCGGTGCGGGTAGTGTAGAAATGCTCGCTGCTGACGGCCTGCACGGCAAAGGCTTGCTCTGCACCCCAGGTGCGCAGTTGCTCGTTCAGCCGCCATTCGTCGGGGTGCTGGTATTGCAGCGTGTGCGCGCCGTAGTGGGCCATGAGGGCGGCCAGGTTGTCAGGCATCGACTGGCGGTTGCTCGCATCGTCAATCGCCACATAGCGCACGCGGTGCCCCGCCTCGCGCAGGTGGCGGGCCAGGTCGCGCATGGCGGCAAAGATGGCGAGGATTTTTTGCGCGTGGTGCAGCACGTAGTCGGTTTCTTGCCGCACTTCCATCAACACATAGACCACGCCTTCGTCCTGCGTGGCAAACCATGAATGCTCGGGGTTGAGCTGGTCGCCCAGCAGCAGTCGCAGGGTGTGGGTGCGGGGCGGTGGCGTGGTCATGCCGTGCCCCATAGGCGGCGGTAGCTGCCGTCGGCATCGTGGTCTTGCGCCTGCTTGATGGGATTGAAGCGGCGGCCCCCGCGCGGGTCGGTGCCACGCCCGGCGATGTAGAGCCAGTTGGCCTGGTTGCTGTAAACGTCATAGTCCACCAGTTGCGATTCAAACCACGCGGCGCCAGCGCGCCAGTCGCTGTGCAGGTCGTACAGAAGATAGCTGGCCACCACCTGGCGCAGGCGGTTGCTGAGATACCCGGTGGCGGCCAGCTCGCGCATGGCGGCATCGACCAGTGGCTCGCCGGTCTCGCCCCGGCACCAGTGGTCAAAGCCGCGCGGGTTGTGCGAGGCGGGCGGTAGTTCTGACAGGCCGCGCACCCGGTACAGCGCTGCGCCGTATTGCAGGTGCAGCAGCCGAAAGTAGTCGCGCCACAGCAGTTCAAACCACAGCCAGTAGGTGCCATCGTTGGCACCGTGGTCGCGCTCAAAGGTTTTTAGATCGGCATAGATCTGGCGCGGCGAGAGCGCCCCCGTGGCCAGCCAGGGCGAGAACTTGCTGGAGTAGTCCAGCCCCGTGAGCCCGTTGCGCGTGGCCTTGTAGCTGTGGGGCAGCTTGCGGGCCAGGTACTGCGCCAGATGGGCCAGCGCGGCGGCTTCGCTGCCATCGCACGCAGGGGTGCCGTAGGGGAAGGACGAGCGCGCATCGCTGCCCTGGGGCGGTGCGGGTGGCTGGATGCTGGCAGCGCCCTGCTCTGCGACCACGGCTTGCAGCACGGGCGCAGGCACTTGGGGCGGCGGCAGCAGCAGGGCGGGTGCTGGCAGTGGTGCAGCGGGGGTGATGCCTGAGCGCTCGACCTTCTGTCGGAAGCTGGTGAACACACCGGGCAGGTCAGGGGCAGGCCAGGGCATGTCGGCCGGGTGCAGCAGGCTGCTGTGCCATACGCTACGCACCTGCAGGCCTGCCGCGCGCAGGGCGGCGACCTCCGCCTGTTCGTAAGGGGCGGGAATGTCTTCGCACACCACGGTGGTGGCCCCCACAGCCTGGGCCAGTTGCGGCAAGGCGGTGGCGGGTGGGGTCTGACAGATCAGCAGCGGGTTGCCCAATGCACTCGTCTGTTGATGCAGACCGCGCAGCGCTGCGGCGGTGAAGGCGCGGCGGTGTGGGCCGACGCGGGCAAAACCCCAGGGCGTGCGTTCATCGGGCGCGGGCAGGCACACCACGGGCAGCAGATGCGTAGCCCCGCTGGTGAGCGCCACGTGCAGCGCGGGCTGGTCGTGCAGGCGCAGATCGTTGCGAAACCAGAACAGCACGGTTCTCATGCAGCGCCCTCCTCCGCAGCTTTACCGGTGCGCTTTCGTTCGCTGCGGCAGCGGTCGGAGCAGTACTTCACCTCGTCCCACACCTTCTCCCACTTCTTGCGCCAGGTGAAGGGCAGGCCGCAGTGTTGGCAGGTCTTCTGCGGAAGGTCTGATTTTTTGCGCATGCGCATGGCGAGCCTGTGGGTTGGTTACGCAGGCTTCAACACCTGCTGCGCCAGCGCACGCCCGCTGAGCCACGCGCCTTCGACCTTGCCGCCGTGCAACCAGTCGCCGCAAAGGCCCAGGCGCATTTGCGCATCCCACCAGCTGCCCTGCGTGAGCGCGGGTTCGGTGTCGGCATAGCGCCATCGGTGGGCGGTGGCCGCAACGGGCGCAGGGCCCCCGAGAGCTGCAAAAGCGGCAAGCAGTGCGGCCGTAACGGCATCGGCACTGTCTTCGATATGGGCCTCGCTCCATTCGGGGCTGGCGTGCAGCAGCCAGGTTTCTTGCCCCGTGCGGCCGGGTTTGCTGCTGTCGCGCGCCACCCAGCGCAGTGGGCCGGTGTTGATGAACGCACCCTCCCACGGCAGGGCCACGGGGCTAGCGTAGCGCAGCATCACGGCCCAGCTGCCACGCATGCGTGCGCTGGCAGCGATGGCGACGCCTGCGGGGGACACGGGGGCAAGCAAGGGTACGGCCTGCGGGGCGGGCACGGCCAGCAGCACTGCGCTGTAACGCGGGCTGTGCAGGCCATGTTCTGCCGAGGTGATGGTCCACCCGCCCTCGCTATGGTCCAGCCGCTGCACGGTGGTTTGCCACTGCGCCAGCGCAGGCTCGCCCAGGTGCTGCACCAGCCAGGCGGCGGGCGATGTCATGCGCGGTGTGCCCACAAATCGCTCCAGCGGGGTGGCCGGGGTGGTCCAGGCATTGCCGTCAAAGCTGGCCAGCCGGGCATTCCACAACGCAGCCACGCCGGCCTGCTGCCAGCGGGCCACCTCGGCGCGAAAGGCGGGGTTGCGGGCGGTGAAATATTGGGCGCCGTGGTCGCACTGCCAGGGGCCGTTATCGTCATCGGCGCGGCGGGTGCTCATGCGGCCAGACGGGCCCCGGGCTTTGTCGAACACATGCACCGTGTGCCCCGCCTGCAGCAGCGCCTGCGCGCACGACAAGCCCGCCAGGCCTGCGCCGACGATTGCGATGGGCAAAGAGGTGGTAGCGCCACTCATGGCTGCGGGTCCGTGCGGTCATGGGTCACCCAGATCAGCGCCTGGGTGTCTATGCCCAGGGCCTGTGCGCGGGCGATGAGTTGTTCGCGCACACCAGGGGGCAGCTGCTTGGTGCGCGACAGGATCCAGCAGTAGCTGCGGTCCGGCCCCACCACCAGCGCCCACTGGTAGCTGGCATCCAGCGCGGCCACGTGGTAGCCGCCGTAGAACGGGCCAAAGAACGACACCTTGAGTGAGGCGGTGTTGGCATCGCCCGTGAACAGGGCCTTGCCCTTGGCCTGGCGCCAGTCGTTTTTGCCGGTGTCAAAACCCCGGTTGAGCACGCGCACGCTGCCGTCCGCCTGGCGCTGGTAGGTGGCGCTCACGTCCGTCATGCCGCGTTCAAACGAATGGTCCAGCCGGGCCACTTCGTACCAGCGGCCCTCGTAGCGGGCTAGGTCAAACGGGGTGACGGGCGTGATGCCCTCGGGCGGGCGGGTGGACGAGCAGCCACTCAAGGCGAGCAAAAACACGGCCAGCCCTAACCAGGCGCAGCGGCGGAAGCAGGATAGGAAGAAGAACATAAATTACCAATCGGTCACAAAACAAACCAATTGGTATTCTGCCACCACCAGCGCTGTTGCGGCGAAAGCCCGGCGCGAGCGCCTGCCATGGGCCACCCGTAAACTCTGCCCATGACTTTTCAAATCACCGTTTACTCCAAATCCGCCTGCCCCCAATGCGATTCGGCCAAGAAGCTGCTGCAGTCGCGTTCGCTGCCTTTTGAGGAAATCAAGATCGACGACGAGGCCGAGCGCTTGGCGTTTTATGCCAAGTGCGGGCCTTCGGTGCGGCAGATGCCACAGATCTATATCAACAACCAGCGCGTGGGCGGACTGGCGGGGCTGCAGGCTGCGCTGGCGCAGATCGGCCAGTGACACCTGCTTTCGTCCCTCCCCTGGTTATTGGTACTTCGCAGCGGTGATGAACTCGCTGAAGGTTTCGCACCACACGATCACGGTGTTGAACTTGGCCGGGTCCACGCCCTGCGGCAGCGGGACGATGAAGTTGTTGAACGTCTTCACATCACCAACACGCGACATCTGGGGCTTGAGGCGCTTGAAGTCTGCCTCGGTCTCGACAAACTCGGGCGACAGGTAGAGCTTGTAGTCCGGCCCCGGGGCCAGCTTGCCCACCAGGCTGATGGCCTGCGGGCTGATGGACACGGCGCCTTCGCCCCAGTGCAGGGCGTCGCTGTCTTTCAGGTCACGGCGGAACGTGGCAGTCCATTGCGCAGCGGGCTGGCTTGACTGGATTTGCTGCAGCGTGGGGGCGTCGGGCGCGATCAGGATCGGCAGCACATACACACCCAGCGCAAACCCGATGACCAGGGTGAGCAGGTGCGAGGCGATGAGCAGCAGAGGTTTCATGGCAACGGGTTCAGTGGACTGAGCCCAATGTACTGCGCAGCGCCCTCGCCTTCAACGCTGTGCTGTGCAGCTCCCCGCGGTCCGATCAGGATGCGCGGGCCAGGAAGCCATCCACCAGTGCGTAGTGCTCCGGCACATTGAGCGCGGGCGCGTGGCCGCAGCCGGGCACCTCCACCACCTGCGCCAGGCCACGTGCGCCGGGGCCCCGGGTCAGCATCTCGGCGGTGGTGTCGCGCAGCACCAGGTCCGACTCTTCGCCACGCAGGCACAACACGGGGATGTCGAGCGCGTCGTAGTGGTCCCAGATCAGGTAGTCGTTGGCGTGGTGGGTGAACTGCTGCACCATGGCCGGGTCGTAGTGCGGCGTCACGCGGCCGTCGGGCAGGCGGCGGGTGCTGCTTTCGGTCAGCAGGCGCCACTGCGCATCGCTGAGCCAGCCGTAGGGCGTGTACACCTGACGGAAGAACGCCTCCAGCTCCCGCACGGTGTCGAACGCGGGCGGGTGGCCTGCGTAGGCCTTGATGCGCTCCAGCGCGGCATCTGCCAGGCGCGGGGCGTTGTCATTGAGCAGCAGGCTCTGGATGCGGCCCTTAAGCTGCGGCTCGAACAAACCCGAGGCGCACACGGTGCCGATGGCCCCGCCCATCGACGTGCCCACCCAGTGCGCTTTCTCGACACCCAATTGGTCGAACAAATCGGCCGCAATGCGCGCGTAGAACGACAGGCGGTACTCTTCCTGCGGCGCGCGCGCCCACTGGCTCAGGCCCCGGCCCAGGGTGTCGGGGCAGATCACGCGATAGCGCGGCGCGAGGTGGGCGGCCAGCGGGTCCATGTCGCGCCCGGTGCGCGCCAGGCCGTGCCATGCAATCACCACCGGCGCGTCGGGCGCACCCCACTCCGTGGTGTGGATTTCATAGCCAGCGCAGGTGAGGTAGCGCGAGGTGGGGGACATGATGGCGACCTTGTGGAACAGAGAATAAAAAAGTATCGGCGGCTCACTTCATGAGGCGACCATTGCTGCCAATGACAGTGACCTCGACATACCGTGAGCCGATGCGGTTGGTGGGGGAGTAGCCCAGCGTGATGCCGCCGAGGTCAAAGCTTTGCAGCGACTCCAGCGCCTTGACGACCTTGGCGCGCGTGGGCGCGGGCCCGGCACGGCGCAGGGCCTCGACCAGCACCTTGGCGCCCAGGAACTGCTCGAAGCTGGTGTAGTTGACCTCGGCCTCGGGGGCGTACTTCTTGAGCAGCGACTGGTATTCACGCACCACTGGCAACTGGGGCCGGTAGGGGTACGGCACCACCTGGCTGATACCCAGGCCGTGCGCGTTTTTCAGGCCCGCCAGCTTGACCAGCTCGGTCGGGTCCACCACCGAGATGTTGTACAGCTGAGCGCCGCCGCCCTGCTCGCGGTAGCGCTGGATGAAGGCCGCCGCAGGCTTGTTCACCGCAATCATGATGACCGCATGCACATCGGCGGCCTTGATGGCTTTGACGGCTTCATCGACCTTGTCGGTATTGCGTTCGTAGCCTGCTGCTACCACGAGCTTGAGGTTGCGCTTGGCCAAGGCAGCCTCCACCCCCGCCAGGCCCGCCTTGCCAAAACCGTCGTCCTGGTACATCACGGCCACACGGTTCATGCCCAGGGTGGTGAGCTGCTGCACCATGTGCTCGGTCTCATCGACATAGCCTGCGCGCACATGAAAGATCCACGGGTTGAACGGGTTGCGCAGCGATTCGCCCCCCGTGTAAGGCGCCACCAGCGCCGCACCGCCCTCTTGCAACACGCCGTCTGCCAGCAGCTGGGTGATGTTGGCCGTGCCCGCAAAGCCATACAGCGCCACCACCTCGGGCTTGGCCAGCATCTCGCGGGTGAGCTTCACGGTGTCGGCCACCTTGTAAGCGTCGTCGACCACCTCCTGGCGGATGGTCGCGCCGTGCACGCCGCCCTGGGCGTTCACCCAGTCAAAGTAGATCTTGCCGCCCAGCACCATCTGTGCGCCAGTGCTGGCCAGCACGCCGGTGAGCGGTGCCACCTGCCCCACCACAATCTCGGCGGCGTGCAGCAAGGGCGCCGTGGCCCCGCCCCACAGCACCGCCAGTGCTGCCGCCGCACGGCGGCTCCATGTCTTGACCTTGTCCATTCGGTTCATCCCCTGTTTGTGTTGCTTGCAGCCGCGCCCACGGGCGGCGCAAGGGCCGATGGCCCCCACGCGTGCCCGGTGGGCGGCGGTGACGGTGTGTCGTCTGGCAAAGCTCCTTGGGTCAGTCGGGGATGGCAATGGCGCCCGCCGTGATGGCGATGGCGTTGGCGGCAGCAGGCGTGGTAGCCAGCGGCGGCACGTTGGCGGCGGTGATGGCCGGGGCGCTGCCCGGTGTGCCGCCGCGCGGCACGGTGCGCACCACCTGGCTGGCGGGCAGCGCCTTGCCGCTGGCGAGGTGGTCGTACACGGCGTCGAGCGCGTGGTTCAGGTACACATGCAGCGGCACGTAGCGGCTGTCATAGCCCGGCAGCACCGTGGGCAGGCCTATGAAGCTGTCGAAGTGCTGGGCGTTGGCCACTTCCACATAGCTGAGCTTGCTGGCGGCGCCTTCGACCTTCTTGTTCAGCGCGGCATAGGGGCGCGAGGTGTGGCTCACCGGCAGCAGTGCGTCGGCGCGGCCGTGCACGATGACGGTGGGCTTGCCACGCAGGTTGCCGTTGCGGCGGGTTTCCTGAACACCGGCCTGCAGCTTCTTGGCGGCGGCGTCATTGCCCGTGACGAGGTTGCGCAGGCACAGCGCGCCGCTCAGGTTCCAGTCGGCTACACCGGCGTCCGAGAACGACAGAAAGTCTCGCGCGGGCCCGAACTTGCCAAGGTTGTTGACCAGGTTGATGCCGCCCGAGGGAGGCACGCCGTTGCCGGTGGCAAACATGCCTGGCAATGCAGCGGCGGCCAGCGGGGTGACCCCGCCAGTGGCCGCGGTGGCGGCGTAGCTGAAGCCGCAGAGGTTGTCTTGCACGCTGGCGCGCGAGAGGCCGTTGGCAAAGGTCACGGCCACGGCGGGGGACACTTCAAACGCGGCCATGGAGGCATGCAGGTCGTTGGACTCGGGTTCCCAGCCATAGGCCCGCAGCTTTTGCAAAGCCTCTTCGGCCTGCGCGGCCGTGGTGCTGGCTGTGAGCAAACCTGCCGCTTTGAGCGACGCGCAGCGGTTGGGCGCGATGGGCAACGCAGCGCTGGCAAACCCGGCCGCAAACGCCGCCGCAAAAGGGCTGGTGCTGACCGAGGGCGCGAGCGACGCGCAGGCCTGGTAGAGGTTGGCGTAGGTGGTGAAGTCCACCAGCGTCTTGCCGGTGACAGCCACATCGGCGCTGCCACGGCGCACCGTGACGCCGGGATTGGCCGGCATCTCGATGGCAGGCTCGGACACGGCCACGCCGCTGATCAGGCCCTGCGTGTCCAACTCGGCCGCCGCAATGGCCGCGCCACCGCCGTTGGAGATGCTCGATGCGATGACGATGGTGTTGGCCGGGGTCAGCGTCTTGAGGCGCTGGCCCGCTGCGTCGGTGGCGCCGTAGCGCTGGTTGAGCACGTAATAGCCAAACTCCACGGCCTGCAGCGTGCTCGTGCCCCAGTCCTTCTCAGAGTTCTGGCCCGAGTGGGCATGCTTGAAGGCAAAGCGGTTGGGGGTGGCGGTGTTGAAGGCGGCCAGCTCGGTGGCCGTGAGACCTGCGTTGAAGGCTGCGGCCTTGCCCGCTGCGGCGGCCGTGGTGCGTGTGCCGTCGATCAGCGGCACGGTGTCGTTCATGAGGTCATGCGGCGCGCCGCCCGTGCCCTTGTCCGAGTAGGCCACGGCGCAGCCCTTCTTGAGGCCCCACTCGCCCGTGGAGATGCCGCCATACACGCCGCGCGAGCCCGAGGTGGTGGCGGTGATCATGCAGGGCTTCTTGGGGTCGAAGCTGGCGGGCACCTGCACCATGAGGGTGACGTTCTTGCGGCCTGTGCCGTCGTCGGCAAACGCGATGTATTCGGTGCCCGCCACCTTGCCTTCGCCCGTGGTGACCTTGCCCTGCGCATCCACATTGGGGCCGTAGAGCGTGCCGTAACCACCGGCTGCCGTCATGTCGAGCATGGCGCGGTAGTTGGTGTGGATGGCCGTGCGGCGCAGCTCGGCCGCCGTGGGCTTGAGGGGATCAGCAAACGCAGGGGGCGCGGCAGCGGCCAGGCCCGTGGCTCCCAGGCCCGCCGTGAGCAGGTCATTGCTGGCGCCGTCGTACGTGGTCTCGCTGATGGTGCCGAGGTAACCGGGCTTGGTGTTGGGGGCGGCACTGTCGCCACTGCTGCCACCGCAGGCAGCCAGCACCGCAGCGGCCAGCGCTGCGGGCAGGAACGGACGGGAAAGGGAACGAAAACGGGGGGTCTTGATGTTCATCTTCATGTGCTTGTCTCCTGGAGTTTTTTTTGCGTCTTGTTGCACAGCTCACCCACACACCCTGGCCACGCCGGTCCTCCGGCGCGGCCGGGGCCACTCACCCCGCCTTGCGCGCAGCTGCCGCGCGCAGACGCCCCACCACACCGGTCGGGAAGTAATAGACCGAAAGAACGAAGAGCACTCCCAGCCACAGCAGCCAGCGGTCAGGCGAAAGCAATGCCGACAGCCAGGGCAGACCCGTGGCAGCCTCGCTGCCAAGCCGCAGCAAGTCTTGCAGGTAGCTTTGCGCCACCAGGAAAAGCACCGCCCCGATGGCAGAGCCATAGATGGTGCCCATGCCGCCGATCACCACGATGAGCAGGCAGTCCATCATGATTTCGAAGCTCAGCGAAGTGTCCGGCCCGTTGTAGCGCAGCCAGAGCGCCAGCATGCAACCCGCCAGCGTGGCGAACAGGGCCGACAGCACGCTCGATGTGGTGCGGTACACCACCACGCGGTAGCCAATGGCTTCGGCGCGGAATTCGTTCTCGCGGATGGCCTGCAGCACGCGGCCAAACGGCGAGTTGACGATGCGCAGCAGGGCCAGCACCAGCGCCACGGCGGTGACGAACAGCAGGTAGTAGCAGATCAGGCGCCCGTCGATGCTCACGCCCAGAAAGGGCTCTTCGAAGGGCTCGAAACTGGGCGACAGGAATTCGGGCACCTTGAAGGTGAGGCCGTCTTCACCGCCGGTGATGTCGGACAGCTGCGAGGCCAGCGTCTGGAACGCAGCGGCCACCGCCAAAGTGATCATGGCAAAGAAGATGGCGCGCACGCGCAGCGAGAACAGCCCCACCGCCAGCGACAGCAGCAGGGACAGCAGCAGCGCGCCGCCAATGCCCACGCCCAGCGCCGTCCAGGTGGGGCCCAGGCGGGTGGTGGCCACCGCGATGCCGTAGGCGCCGATGCCAAAGAACATGGTGTGCGCAAAGCTCACGATGCCGGTGTAGCCCAGCAGCAGGTCAAAACTGGCGACCAGCACCACAAAGATGAGCACCTTGGCCGCCACCGACAGCGCCTTGACGCCGGGAAAGAGGAAGGGTGCAAACGCCAGCCCGATGAGGATGGCCAAGAGGATCACCGCCAGCACCTTGCTGCGTGGGTAGTCGCCAGAGAGAAGTCGGTTCAACATTTCTAGAAACCCCTCATCAGCGGTTGGCAACTGGATAGACACCCTGGGGACGCCAGAGCAAGATGGCCACCATCAACGCGATGTTGGAGAACAGCGCCACCTTGGGCACCAGGAAGCCGGTGTAGTTGGCCATCAGCCCCACCAGCAGCGCACCGATGAGCGCGCCGCCGGTGCTGCCCAGGCCGCCGATGATGATCACGATGAAGATCAGCACATTGACCTGTGCGCCCATCTGCGGGATCACGTTCTGCTGGTAAAGCCCCCACATCACGCCGCCCAGGCCCGCCAGGGCCGAGCCCACCACGAACACGCCCACGAACAGGCGGCGGATACGGTAGCCCAGGCTCTCCACCATCTCGCGGTCTTGCACGCCAGCGCGGATGAGCAGGCCCACCTTGGTGCGCGACAGCGTCCAGGCCAGCACGCCGAACACCACCAGGCCCACCGCCACGGCGATCAGGCGGTATTTTTCGATGGCGGCGTCGCCCACCAGCAGCGAACCGCGCATGGCTTCAGGCAGCGGCAGCGGGATCTGCGCGGGGCCCCAGATGACCTTGATGAGTTCTTCACCAATGATCATGCCGCCCATGGTGATGAGGATCTGCTTCAAATGCTGGCCGTACACGGGCCGCACGATGAAGCGCTCGAACGCCAGGCCCACCGCCCCGGCGACGGCCATGGCCACGAGCATGGCGGGCAGCACGGCCATCAGGTTGCGCCACAGGTCAGCGCTTTGGGTGTAGTCGCCCATGGCGCCCAGCACGCTGGTGGCCACGAAGGCGCCCAAGGCGATGAACACGCCGTGGCCGAAGTTGAGCACGTCCATCAGGCCGAACACCAGCGTGAGGCCCGAGGCGATGATGAAGATGATCATGCCCATCGCCAGGCCCGCCACGGTGAGCGTGAGCCAGGTGCTGGGTGAGCCGATGAAGGGCAGCACCAGCAGCGCGAGCGCGGGTACCAGGGCCAGGGGCTTCCAGTCGAAGTCACGGGTGATGGCGCTCATACGCGGCCTCCTTGCATGGCAGGCGGCATCTGCGCATTTGCTACATTTTTAATAGCTGCTATCGCTTTACCATCAAGCGCTAGCAGCCCAAAAGGCTTGAAATCTGGTGCAAAACTCATAGTGCCAACCCCAGCAGCGAGCGCTGCAGTGCTTCGTCTTCGGCCAGCGCAGCCATGCTGCCTGCATGCACCACCTGGCCGTTGTCCATCACGGCCACGGTGTCGCCGAGCCGCTTGGCAAAGTTGATGTTCTGCTCGACCAGCAGGATGGTCACGCCGCTCTTTTTGAGCTGGTCGAACGCCTCGATCATGTTGTTGATGATGGCGGGCGCCAGGCCTTTGCTGGGCTCATCCACGATGAGCAGGTCGCGCGGCTCGACGATGGCGCGGCTCACGGCCACCATCTGCTTTTGCCCGCCGCTGAGCTTGCCGGCCGGGTGGTTCCAGAACTTCTCCACGGCGGGGAAGAGCTTGAAGATCCACTGCAGCCGCGCCTCGTCCATCTGCGCGGCATTGCGCGCGCTGCGGGCGGCAAGCAGCATGTTTTCCTTCACCGTGAGGTCGGCGAAGATGCCCATGTTCTCGGGCACGTAGGCGATGTTCAGGCCCGCGATGGCAGGGGTGTTCATTGCCGTGATGTCCTTGCCGCCGAAGTGGATGGAGCCCTGCGACGCATGCCACAGGCCCATGATGGTGCGCAGTGTGGTGGTCTTGCCCGCGCCGTTGCGGCCGAGCAGCATGGTGAGCTCGCCCTGGGGCACGGCCAAGTCCACGCCATGCAGGATGTGGTACGCCCCGATGTGGGTGTGCACGCCCTTGAGTTCGAGCAGATTGCCCTTGTTGCGGTTGGTCGTCATACGGCGGCCTCCTTCGTCACACCGAGGTAGGCCTCTTGCACCACGGGCGATGCAATCACCTCGGCCGGCGGTCCGTCGGCCACCAGCGTGCCGTTGGTCAGCACGATGATGCGGTCGGCCAGCTCGCGCACCACGTCCATCTTGTGCTCCACCAAAAGGATGATCTTGGTCTTGTCCTTCTTCAGCTCGCGGATCAGGTTCAGGATCACGGGCGCCTCGTCGTGGCTCATGCCGGCCGTGGGCTCGTCGAACATGTAGACCTGCGGCTCCAGCGCCATGAGCAGTGCCACTTCGAGCTTGCGCTGGTCGCCGTGCGGCAGGCTGGCCACGGGCGTATCGGCCCGGTCGGTCATGGCCACGGCCTGCAGGATCACTCGGGCACGCTGGGTCAACGCATTGTGGTCGCTCCAAATGCTCCACAGGTTCAAGCCCCGGCGGTGCTTGCCCTCTTGCGTGGCCTGCACGGCCAGGCGCACGTTCTCCAGCACGCTGAGGTTGGGGAACAGATTGGTGAGCTGGAACGCCCGGCCCAGGCCCGCATGGGTGCGCGCCGAGACGGACTGACCGGTGAGGTCCTGCCCGCCCAGCGTCACGCTGCCGGTGGTGGCCTTGAGTTGCCCCGAGATGAGGTTGAAGTACGTGGTCTTGCCTGCGCCGTTGGGGCCCACGATGGCGGTCAGCGTGCCGGGCTCGAAAGAGCAGGTCACGCCATTGACCGCCACGTGGCCGCCAAAGCGGATGGTCAAGTCCTTGGTGGCCAAGGTGCTCATGGGTGGGGTTTCGCTTTCACTGTGGTCATCGTTGGTCAAGGGGCCGGGCGCCCCCTTCGTAGCAAGTCAGGGACAAGTGCCGATCACGTAGTAGCCGGGGCTGGTCTGCTTGAGCGTGGTGGTCACAAACACGTTCCACCAACCCATGCCCTGGTTAGAGCCCAGGGCATACGCAAAGCCAGCATAGGCATACGCCCGACCCGCGAGGGTGTGCGCATAGTTGCTGGCCGTGGTGCAGGTGCCCGTGCCGCCGCCCGATGCGGCCAGCGTGGTGCCGGATGCAGCGGCGGACACGGTGCCCTCGGCGCCGTTGGCATCGGCGGCACGCACCGTCCAGCTGTAGGTGGTGGATGCAGCCAGGCCGGTGTCGGTGAAGTTCGTGGCGGTCACGGGCAGCGCATTGGTCTTGTTGCCGTTGCGGTACACGTTGTAGCTGGCCGCGCCGCTCACGGCGTTCCAGCCAATCGCCATGCTGCTGGCCGTGGCGCCCGAGGTGCTCACGCCCGTGGGGGCTGGCAGGTCCACCGGCGGGTTGGTGGTTCCACCGCTTCCCACGCGGTCCACCATGGCCTTGATGGCAGCCATCTGGGGGCCGGATTTCTTGGAATAGTTGGCGCTGTCATAGCCCCACCAGTCCCAGCAGCTGTTGGTGGCGGCCAGGCTGGTCTGCGGGTACAGCATCACGATGTTGTTACTGTCGGCCCAGCGGTTGTAGCCCGTGTTGCGCACGTACTGCTGCTGCACGTCGTTCATGTTCTGCTTGCAGCCGTGCAGCACCACATGCAGCTTGCAGGTGGCCGTGCCGCCCGCCTGGCAGGCCTGGGGCACATAGGCCCAGCCGGTGGTGGCCATGCCGTGGTTGGTGATGAATTCGCTCTGGTTGAACTCGATGAAATTGCCGCTGGGCAGCGTGGCGTTGTTGCGTGCGTTCAGCGTGCCGTACAGGTGCTGCAGCATGGCGCCTGCCAGGTCGAAGTTGCAATCGCTGATGTAGGGGGCACCCTTGGTGGAGCAGCCGTTGCCATAGTCGTCCGTCACCATCGCGTGCTCTGATGCGATGTCCTTCTTGTAGACCACGTTGGCCGCTGGCACGAAGCTGTTGTAGTAGGTGCGCAGCGCGTCCATGACCCCGGTCTTGACCACGCTATCGAGCGTTCCCGAGAACAGGTAGACCTTGGAGTTCTGGAGGTTGGCCACGGGGTCGATCACGCCCTGGCCGGCCCAGGTGTTGGTTGTGTTCACCAGCGTGCTGGTGGGAATACCCGTGGGGCTGGCCATGCAGCGCCCCGTGGCATTGACGACTGAGCCCTCGGCGCAATAGAACGGGCCGCCCGCCACCACCCCCACGCCTTTGGCAAACGTGGCCGAGTACGCCACATGCAGCTGCACGGCCATGAAGCCGCCCGAGGACAGGCCCGATACCGTGGTCTGCGTTTTGTCGATCTTGAGTGCGGGGAGGTTGACCGCCGCGTAGGCACCACCAGCAGCGCACAGCGCGATGGCAGCACCTGCTGCAGCCGCCCGGATGAAATTGAAAGCCATGTTGTCTTGTCTCCAAATAATTTTGAGAAAGTCTGACCCAGCCCCCGTGTCAACCCGGGAGTTCATGCATCAATTCACTGGAAAAAGAGGGGCGGCCGCCCCTGCGGGATGAACCCCGAAGGAGCAGGACGGTGATCCTGTCCGACGGGCCTCGCTAACGCATCGAAAAGACCGGCTTATCGCTTGTTGCGAATCGGCACGTTCATTTCTTCAGGCTTGATCTCGCGCACCAGTTCGGGCACGCCCCAGGCAAAGGCCGGGTCCACCTTGATCTTGAAGTGGTACATGCTCTGCATGGCCTGGTGGTCTTCCTTGCGGAAAGTCATCTTGCCCTTGGGGGTGTCAAAGCTCATGCCCTCCATGGTCTTGATGAGCTTGTTGGTGTTGGTGTCGCCACCCGTGGCCTTGAGCGCCGTGACCAGCGCCATGGCCGAGCTGAAACCACCGGCGGTGAAGAAGTCTGGCGGAGTCTTGAACTCCTTGTAGTGCGCAGCCACCAGGGCTTCGTTCACGGGGTTCTTGGGAATGCCGAAGTAGTAGTAGGTCGCGCCTTCCATGCCGGGGAAGTTCTTGTACGCAGCCATGGCGGGCAGGATGTTGCCGCCCGTGGCAATCTCGATGCCATAGCGCTTGAGGTCCATGTCAGCGATCTTGAAGGGATTGCCCGCACCGGCCCAGATGATGAAGATGACCTTGCGGCCAGGCACGTCCTTGAGCTTGTCGATCAGGCGCTGAGCACCGGCAGTGAAGTCGGTGGTGGTGGTGGGCAGGTATTCCTCGTGAACGAGCTTGGCGTTCTTGAGCGCATCCTTGAAGGCCTTCACGCCATCGCGGCCGAAGGCATAGTCCTGCGCCAGCGTCGCCACCGTCACGCCCGCCTTGTCGATGGCCACGGCGTTGGAGATGGCGTCCTGGCTGCTGTTGCGGCCGGTGCGGAAGATGTACTTGTTCCACTTGTCGCCGGTGATGGCGTCGGCCACGGCGGGCTCGACCAGCAGGATCTTCTTGTACTCCTCGGCCACGGGCAGCAGGGCCAGGGCCACACCGCTGGAGGTGGGGCCGACGGCGATATCGGCCTTGTCATCCGAGTAGGCCGAGGCCAGCAGGCTCTTGCCCAGGTCGGGCTTGCCCTGGTCGTCTTTCTCGATCACGACCAGCTTCTTGCCATTGACCGTCATGCTGCCGCCGGTGGCGTAGTTCAGGCCCATCATCAGGCCAGTCTGGGTCTGCTTGCCATAGGCCTCCAGCGGACCCGTCTTGCTGTACACGTGGGCAATGCGGATTTCGCCGGTCTGTGCGAATGCGGGGGCGGAAAGTGTGGCGGCGGTAACGGCTGCGGAAGCGAGGGCGACCAGAGTGCGACGGTGCATGGCGATGTCTCCTGTTGTGATGCTTCTTTATTGCACAGTCTGTGCCAGCAGCCAAGTGCTTGATTTCAAAGAAACTCTTCCTCACACACCAGAGGCAATGCCTGAATTCGATACACAATAAATGTCTAAATTTAAGACAATTGTCTGAAATTTATTCAGGGTTTTCCAGACGTCCATAGAGCGTGGCGCGTGAGATGCCGAGCTGCCGCGCCGTGGCCAGCTTGTTGCCGCCATGGGCCTTCATGGCGGCATGGATGGCCCGCTGCTCCAGTTCGGCCACCTGCTCGGCCAGGGGCCGCAGGTAGCGCGACTCGTCCTCGGCCTCGACCACCACGGCGGTGGTGTCCTGCACCGGCGCGGCGGGCTCCACGCCCGCTTCGCGCAGGATGCGTTCGAGCTGCGCCGCGTCGATGGACTGGCCCTCGCTGCGCATCACAGCCTGCTCCAGCACGTTGCGCAGCTCGCGGATGTTGCCGCGCCAGGGCTGGCCAGCGAGCAAGGCCATGGCCTCGGGCATCAGCTCGGGCGGTGGCGTGCCGTTGCGCAGCGCCAGGTCATCGCCCAGAGCCTCGACCAGTGCCGGAATGTCGCTGCGCCGCGCACGCAGTGGTGGCACGCGCACCGGCAGCACGTGCAGGCGGTAAAACAGGTCTTCGCGGAACTTGCCTTCACGCACCAGGCCAGCCAGGTCGCGCGAGGTGGCGGCCAGGATGCGTACGTTGAAGGGCACGAGCTTGTTGCTGCCCAGCGGCTCGATCTCCCCTTCCTGCAGCGCGCGCAGCAGCTTGGCCTGAAGGCTTTGGGGCATATCGCCGATTTCGTCGAGGAACAGCGTGCCGCCGTCGGCCAGCTTGAACTTGCCATCGCGCCCCTTGGCCGACGCGCCGGTGTAGGCGCCGGGCGCCACGCCAAAGAACTCGGACTCCAGCAGCGTGTCGGGCACGGCAGCGATGTTGACGCTGACAAACGGGCCGCTTGCACGGCTGGATGCAGCGTGGATGGCGTGGGCCAGCAGCTCTTTGCCGGTGCCTGTCTCGCCCAGCAGCAGCACCGGGCTGGTGGACTGCGCTGCCCGGCGTGCCTGGCGCTTGACCTCGGCCGCAGCGGGGCTCGACCCGATGAAGCTGGCAAAGGTGTATTTGGACCGCCGCTCGCCGTCACCCGCCACCGTCAGGCTGCGCCGCCGCTGGCTGGCCAACTCGCGCCGGGCATCGTCCAGGTCGCGCTGCAGCAGGGCAAACTTGCTGATCAGCGGCTGCAGCGTGGTCTCGGGGTGGTCGAACAGCACGATGCCGATGGCGCCGATCACGCGGTCCGCATCGTCGCGCAGCGGGATGCGGCTGACCACGAAGGTGCCTGCCTTGTTGGTGAGCAGGTCGATCAGCACGGGCTGGCCGGTCTCCAGCACGCGGCGCATCTGGGTGTTGGGGATGACCTCCTCCACGGTGCGGCCGACAAACTGGTCCACCGAAGAGAACCCGAGGTCGGGCAGGAAGCGCTGGTAGCCCTCGTTCACCCACACGATGCGCCCACTGCGGTCCACCAGGAACATGCCCTGGCTGACGCTGGAAAACAGCTGGAACATGGAGCGCGCCGCCAATTCCAGGATGCCCTGGGCATCCAGCGGCAGTGCGGGGGCGTCATCGGTGAGCAAAGGCATCTGCGGATGGTAGCGCGGCGGGGTGGGCCGAAGAACAGTCACGCCGCTGTCACCGCGCAGCTGCCGCGCATTTACCTGCAAGCTCAAATGCTACTATTTTCCTAGCTATTAGCGCAATACCATCAAGCGCTAGAGGCTATTTTTAGGCTCTTCTAGCGAATAGTAGTGATGGAACTCGCCGCACGTCTGTAGACGGCGATTTCGACGTACGACATTTATCGAGTGCATCACTAGCATTCGCTAGAAGAGCCTATTTTTATCCAGAACCACATACCCGTCGGTCGCCTGTGCATTGCCCACCGGGCGCTGCGCGCGTGTCATGCGCAGAACCACCATGGGCTGACCGGCGGCCAGCGCCTCGGCCTCGCGCACGGCCAGGGGTTGGTCCACCAGGATGCAGGGCTTGCCCGTGCGGCGGCAGTGGTCCTGCACGCGCCAGTACTCGTCATGGCTGATGCAGCCCGTCTGGCAGATCACCAGGTCGGCAGCGGCCAGATTGGCGTCCAGGGTGCCGTCCGGCGCGGCATCGGGCTCGGCGCAGCCTTTGCCCCTGGCCGCAGAAGGATGGCCTGCCACGTCCAGACTACCTTCGGGCTGCACGGGCTGGGCGGGCGCCTCGGCCGCCAGCCGCCAGCGCAGGCATTCGCGCGACAGGCTGGCAATGCGTTCGACCAGCACGCTGATGTGGCGGGCCATCACCTTGCGGCGCGGCAGGCTGGGGTGGGCCGCTTTCCACTGCGCCAGCGCATCCTGCGCCATGGCCAGGCGCGTGTCCCGCACGATCACCTCGGCACGCAGCCGCAGCACCTGGGCCTGGAGGGCATCGATCTGCGCCGCCTGGGCCGCCACTGTGGTACTGCAGCGCTTTTGCACATCGCCCAATTGGCGGCAAAGTGCCAGAAACTCCTGCGGAAGTGAATGCATGCGCCGCCTTTGCAAATAAGAACGATTCGCATTTTATGGTACGATTCGCTGCTTGTGAGCACGCAAGTCACCTTGGTGGGGAGGGCACCGGGGGCATCTAGCCCCCGGTGTCTGGCTTGTGCAGATGCTGAAAAAACATTCGTGCCAACGGGTGCCCCAAGAAACAAAAAAACCGCGCCATTGCAGCGCGGTTTTTTGTGGGCGAAGGGCGCGCACTGCGCGCGCCGGTCAGGTCTGTGCCAACGCCAGCTTGCGTGCCGCCCAGCGCCGCAACAGGCGCGGCACGATCAGCACGGCCAGCACGATGACGATCAGGGTCAGCGAGCCTGGACGCTCCACGAAGATGCTCCACTTGCCTTCGCCAATGGCCACGGCATTGCGCATCTGGGCTTCCGCCAAGGGACCCAGGATCATGCCCACCACCACCGGCGCAGCCGGGAAGTCAAAGCGGCGCATCACCACACCCAACAGGCCAATGGCGTACAGCAGCACCAGGTCGAACGCGCTTTGGCGCATGCCATACACACCGAGCGTGGAGAACACCAGAATGCCCGCGTACAGGTACGACTTGGGAATGTTCAGCAGCTTGACCCACAGGCCCACCAAAGGCAGGTTCAGGATGAGCAGCATCACGTTGCCGATGTACATCGACGCGATCAGCGCCCACACCAGTGCACCGTTGGTGTCAAACAGCTGGGGGCCGGGCTGGATGCCGTAGTTCTGGAACGCGCCGAGCAGGATGGCCGTGGTATTCGATGTGGGAATGCCCAGCGTCAGCAGCGGGATCAGCGTGGCCGTGATGGCCGCGTTGTTGGCGGCCTCGGGGCCGGCCACACCTTCGATGGCGCCGGTGGTGCCGAACTCTTCGGGGTTCTTGCTCAGCTTCTTTTCAGCGGCATAGCTCAGGAAGGTCGGGATCTCGCTACCGCCAGCGGGCACGGTGCCAAACGGAAAACCGATGAACGTGGCGCGAATCCACGCAGGCCAGGAGCGCTTCCACTCTTCCTTGGTCATGTGCGTGCTGGTCAGGCGGTTCTGCGTTTCGTCGGTGCGGCCTTCGTACATCACGTTGTACAGGGCTTCACCCACGGCAAACAGGCCCACGGCGATCAGCACGACCTCGATGCCGTCCATCAGCTCTGGCACACCGCCGGTGTAGCGGGCTTGCCCGGTGAGCTGGTCGATACCAATGAGGCCCATGGCCAGGCCAACGAACAGCGCGACCATGCCACGCAGCGTGCTCTTGCCCAGCACCGCGCTCACGGTGGTGAAGGCCAGCACCATCAGCATGAAGTATTCGGGCGGACCGAGGCGCACAGCGTATTCCGCGACCAGGGGCGCAAAGAACGTGACCAGGATGGTGGCAATGGTGCCCGCCACAAACGAGCCAATGGCAGCGGTGGCCAGCGCCGCACCAGCGCGGCCGCTTTTGGCCATCTTGTTGCCCTCCATGGCCGTGACCATGGACCCGGCCTCACCGGGCGTGTTAAGCAGGATGGAGGTGGTGGAGCCGCCGTACATGGCGCCGTAGTAGATGCCCGCAAAGAAGATCATGGAGGCCGTGGCCTCGACTTTGACGGTGATGGGCAGCAACATGGCCACGGCCACGGCCGGGCCAATGCCAGGCAACACGCCCACGGCGGTGCCGATGATGCAGCCCACAAAGGCCCACATCAGGTTGATGGGTGTTGCAGCGGTCGCAAAACCCTGCATCAAAAGGTTTAAGGTATCCATAACATGCAGGCTTTACAGCCACCCCGTATTGGTCAGGCCGGGCAGGTTGATGGCCAGCAATTGCGTAAACATCCAGAACACAGGCGCAGACACGGCCACGCCGATGGCGGAGTCTTTGATCCAGGCCTGCAGGCGCAGGTCCAACTCGCCTTCCGAACTCCTGAAGCCCCGCACCGACAGCACAAAGCACAGTGCGCAACTCAGGATGAAGCCCAGCGTGGTGATGAGCAAGGCATTGAGCAGCAGCCCGGCCGACACCCAGATGAAGCCCTTCCAGTGAGCATGCGTGTCGCCGGAACCTTCTTCCAGGTCGCGAAACCCGCCTGTCAGCGCTTGCACCACGCAAAGCACACCACAAATCAGGATGGCAATGCTGACCACCCAGGGAAAGAAATTGGGGCCTACACCACCATAACCAGCCTCAGAGCTGACCGAACTAGCCCCCCAGGCCAGGCACAGCGCCAGCACCACCAGCCCCGCACCGATCAGGGTCTGCAAAGGCTTGGAGCGCGATGAATGTTGTTGTGTCATGTTTTTCTTTCGCACCGAGCGGCCGGCGGCATGGCCGCACACCCCTGTCAGGGGCGCGCAGCCAGCGCCATGACCTGCTTGCTTGTCTCAGATCAGATCATTCCAGACTTGGCCATCGTGGCGCGCATGCTGGCGAACTCGGCGTCCACAAAGTTGGCAAACTCGTCTCCAGCCATCCATGCAGAGGTCCAGCCGTTCTTTTCCATCGCGTCCTGCCAGGACTTGTGCTTGAAGGTCTTGGACAGGGCGTCGATCAGTGCCTTGCGCTGCTCGGCCGTGATGCCAGGGGCGCCATACACGCCGCGCCAGTTCCCGATTTCCACGTTGATGCCCTGCTCCTTGAGTGTGGGCACATTCACGCCCTTGAGGCGCTGGCCTGACGTCACACCGACCGGGCGCATCTTGCCGGCGGTGATGTACTCGGCAAACTCGCTGTAGCCGCTGCCACCAATCGTGACGTTGCCGCCCAGGATGGCGGCGGTGGCCTCACCACCCCCACGGAACGCCACGTAGTTGATCTTGGCAGGGTCCACGCCCACTTCACGCGCAATCATGGCCGCCGCAATGTGCTCGGTAGAGCCGCGCGAACCACCGCCCCACTTCACGCTGCCGGGGTCCTTCTTGAGTTGGTCCACCACATCCTTCATGGTCTTGAAAGGCGAGTTGGCGGGCAGCACGAACACGTTGTATTCGCTGGTCAGGCGCGCCAGGGGCGTGACCTTGTCCAGGCCGACCGGCGGCTTGCCGGTGATGATGCCGCCCAGCATCACGGCGCCCATCACCATCATCGCGTTGGGATCGCCCTTGCTGGCATTGACGAACTGGGCCAGACCGATCGCACCGGCGGCGCCACCCTTGTTGTCATAGGACACCGACGCCGCTGCGCCCGCATCCTGCATGGCCTTGCCCAGGGCACGGCCGGTGGAATCCCAGCCACCGCCGGGGTTGGCGGGAATCATCATCTTGAGGGCCGGAGCGCTCTGGGCCGACACAGGCAACACGCCTGCGGCGGCCATGGCAGCCAGTGATTTGAGGAAGGTATCGCGACGCATGGTGTCTCCTTGTAAGGTTTGCGAACCGCTCGATGATGCGCGCCCTGCCTGTCAAACGGCTGTCCTCGAACTCAGGGAAAACACTCATGCGACCGGCCCGATGAGACGGTGCTATGGTGCCGCGCATGCAATTGCTTCTTGTTGAAGACGACCCCACCATGCAAGCCACGCTGCACCGCGCCCTGACACGCCGTGGCATGGAGGTCACCGCCGTGGGCGACGGCCGCACGGCGCTCAGCCAGTGGGCCGCACGGCAGCCCGACGCGGTGATCCTGGACCTGACCCTGCCCGGGCTCGACGGCCTGCAGGTGCTGCAGCAGGCGCGCTCGCGCGGGCTTCGCACCCCTGTGCTCATCCTCACTGCGCGCGGCACCGTGGGCGACCGCGTGATGGGCCTGAACGCGGGTGCCGATGACTACCTGCCCAAACCCTTTGACCTGGACGAGCTGGAGGCGCGCCTGCGCGCCCTGGTGCGGCGCAGCGCAGATCCCACGGTGGCGCCGCTGGCGCCCAGCACCGTGCAGATCGGCGCCATCCGTTACGACAAGGACAGCGGCGCGCTCTACCTGAATGGCGAAGTGATGGAGCTGACACCGCGCGAGCTGGCGCTGATGCACGCCCTGCTCGCCCAGCCCGGCCATGCCGTAACGAAGGAGCGGCTGTACGAACTCGTGTTCCCCGGCCAGCTGGATGTGCAGTACGAGGCCATTGAGGTCGTGGTGTACCGCCTGCGCAAGAAGCTGGCAGGCACGGGCCTCACGCTGATGACCCTGCGCGGGCTGGGCTACCTGCTGCGGGCCGACACATGAGCGCTGCAACGGACTCGGGCCGCCACCCTTCGTTGCGCAGGCGCCTGCTGCTGGGTATTCTGCTGCCCGTGGTGCTGTTCATCGGGTTCAACACCTACAGCCTCTACCAGCAGACCCTGGCCTCGCTCAATACGGCCTATGACCGCACCCTGCTGGCATCGGCCAAAAGCATCAGCGAGCAACTCGATGTGCGGGGCTACGACGAAGCGGCAGAGTTGCGCGCCACGGTGCCCTACTCCGCGCTGGAAGCCTTTGAGGCGGACAACCAGAGCCAGATGTTCTACCGCGTGTCCACCCTGCAAGGCGACCTGGTTTCTGGATTTGCCGAACTGCCGGTATGGCGCGGCCAGATACCGGCCCGCCCGCCGTATGCGGCATTGGTGGATTTCTACGACGACCGCTTTCGGGAGCGCGATGTGCGCGTGGCCGTGCTGCTGCAGCCCGTGGCAAGCTCGGAAGGCCGCACCATGGCCGTGATCCAGGTGGCCGAAACCCTGGAGGTGCGCGAAACCTTGGCCTTGCAGATTCTGCGCAATACCCTGCTGCGCCAGGCCCTGCTCGTCGCCGTGATCGCGTTTACCGTGGTGCTAGTGGTGCAGCGGGCCATCCACCCTGTGCGGCAGCTGAGCCTGCAGCTACAAGGGCGCAGGGAGGGCGACCTGAGCCCCATCGCAGCCCCCTCCACCCCGCGCGAGCTGCAGCCGCTGATCGATGCCACGAACGAGGTCATGCAGCGCCTGCGCCACCTGCTGCGGCACCAGAAGCGCTTTGTGCGCGATGCCTCGCACCAGTTGCGCACGCCCTTGGCGGTGCTCAAGACCCAGGTGCAGTCCGCCCTGCGCGGCGATGTGGAGCCCCAGCAGGCCCTGCATGAAATCAGCGATACCGTGGACCGTGCAACGCAGCTGGCCAACCAGATGCTGGCACTGGCCAAGGTGGAGCAACTGCGCCAGCAAAGCACCCCACCGACCACACGGCTGGACGAAATGCTGCGTACCGTGGCGCTAGAAATCTCGCCCCTGATCGCCCAGCGCGACCTGGATTTCGGCATACACACCGAGCCCGCCCGGGTGCAGGCTCATGAGTGGATGCTGCGCGAGCTGAGCCGCAACCTGTTGCACAACGCCGTGCGCCACGCCCCACAGGGCAGTGAACTCACGGTGGATCTGCGCACCGACAGCCACCATGTGGCGCTGACCATCAGCGACCACGGCCCCGGCATCGACGACGAACTGGCGACACGCCTCTTTCAGCCCTTTTCGGCCGGCGACGTGCGCGCGGGCAGCGGCCTGGGCCTGGCGATCTGCCATGAGATCGTGCAAGCCCTCGGTGGCAGCATCGCCTTAACCAACCGCATGGTGGGCAGCAGACTGACAGGGCTGGACGCCGTGGTGCGCCTGCCACTGGCCGAGCCATCGGCTGACATGGGCAACCCCGCACACGCGGCACAATCCACGGCATGAACACCCTGGAGACAATGCGGCTGGACAAATGGCTCTGGTGCGCGCGCTTTTACAAAACCCGCAGCCTGGCCACCGAAGAAATCGGCAAAGGCCGCGTCACCGTCAATGGCCAACTGGCCAAACCCGCGCGGGACCTGCGCTGCGGCGATACCGTCGCGCTGCGCCAGGGGCCGGTTGCCCGTACGGTGCTGGTGATGGGCCTGAGCGGAGCGCGCGGCCCGGCACCTGTCGCCCAACAGCTGTACCAGGAAACGCCCGATAGCATCGCCACCCGCGAAAAGGCTGCGGAGTTGCGCCGCCTGGCACCCGAACCCGCCGCCACGCTGCACGAAGGCCGCCCTACCAAACGGGATCGGCGCGAGATCGACAAGGTGAGCAACAAGGGGGGCGATTGGGGCAGCCGCTGGAGCGCGTCCATCGACGAATGAGCGCAGCGTGAGTCAGGCGGATTCGCCAGGCGCGGCAGACAAGGCGCCAAGACGAATGCTTCACAAGAAAAAAGCCCAAGTGAATGAATCACTTGGGCTTTATCTTGGCGGAAACGGAGGGATTCGAACCCTCGATGAGGCTCTACACCCCATACTCCCTTAGCAGGGGAGCACCTTCGGCCACTCGGTCACGTTTCCAATCCCGCTATTATGCCCCATTTCTGAGCCGTTTCTGGCAGTCTGGTACGGCTTGCTGGTCACACTCGAATGCTCTGCACAGGCTTTGCACGGCCAACTCGGCGTACTTTTCGTCGATCACCACCGAGGTCTTGATTGCGGACGTGGAGATCATCTGGATGTTGATGCCCTCTTCTCTCAGGGCACTAAACATCTTGCTGGCCATCCCCACAGGGCTGTGCATGCCGATACCGGCGATGCTCACCGCGCAGATAGTGGTGTCCCCCACCAGTTCCTGCACCCCCAGTGTGGGTACCACCTTCTCCTGGAGCAGGTCCATGGTGCGGGCATAGTCATTGCAGTGCACAGTGAAGCTGAAGTCGGTTTTTCCGTCCTTGTTCACGTTCTGGATGACCACGCCGACTTCGACGTTGGCGTCGGCCACGGCGCTCAGGATCTGGCGGGCAAGGCCGCGCTGGCCAGGCACGCCCAGCACGGAGATCTTGGCCTCGTCGCAGTTGACCACGATGCCAGGTACGACGGCTTGTTCCATTTTTTTGCCTTCCTCGCAGGGTGCCTTGCGATGTTCGGGCAACTAGCGCTCCCCACCTTGGGGGTCGCACCAGTCAAGGGCTGGCCCGGTCCGCACCACAAAGCCACGCCCCACCTTGATGTGGATGCGGTGGCCGCGCGTGGTGCAGGCCTCAATCTGGTCCAACAGCTCGCCCAGTTGCGCCGCCGCGGGTGTGGTGTGGTGGAACTGGCGCAACCAGTGGCGCAGCACGTTGGCCTGGCGCGAGCGGCTCAAGCCCTGCAGTGCAGCGATCTGCGGCGGTGCACCGACGCGCGCCAGGTCCTGCTGCGCCAGTTCTTCGAGCAGCTCAGCGGCCTGCGCGGCGTTGGAGGCCGAGCGGGCGAACGTGTCGCGAAACGCCGGAAAGGCCGCCTCCAGCGCAGGCAGTAGCTGCGCGCGGATGCGGTTGCGGGTGTAGCGCTCGTCGGTGTTGGTGGGGTCTTCCACCCAGCCCTGTTCTTGCGCTCGCAGCCAGCTGCGAATGTCCCCGGCTGCCACTGGCAGCAACGGGCGGTGCCACACCACGCCAGCGCGTTCCCAGCGGGCAGGCATGGCGGCCAGCCCGGCAACGCCAGCGCCGCGCGACAGCGCCAGCAGCAGCGTCTCAACCTGGTCATCCGCGTGTTGCGCAATTGCTATTGATTTGATAGCTATTTGCGCTTTACTGGCAAGCGCTACAGCCTCAAAAGCCTTGTATCTTGCCCGCCGGGCGGCATCTTCGGGGCTCTGGCCCGGGGCATGGCGGGCATCCAACCGTTCCACCCACAGCGGCACGCCAAGGCCTTGGCACAAGGCGGTGCAATGCCGCTCAAACCCATCGGCCGCCGCCTGCAGGCCGTGGTGCACATGGATGGCCTGCACCTGCCCAGGCCACCGGCGCGCACAAGCCAGCAGCAGCGCCGTGGAATCAGCCCCGCCACTCAGACCCACAGCCAGTGGCAGTGCGGGGGCAAAGGCCTGCATGGCAGCGTCGAAAGACTGGGTCACTGCGGCACCCGGCCCGCGCCACGGAGCGGTGGTGGCGCATCAAGCACACAAAAGCGATGGACAGAGCGGGAATGCATGGGCGCCGATTATCGCGGGCACCTTTCCCTCGCCTGCCCCCTTCATCCCATCAACCGGCTGGCGCGGACAAACGCGGCCCGGCGCGTGAGGCATCGGCGGACAGGCGGAACGTGCCCACCACCTCCGACAGCCGCACTGACTGGTCCTTGAGGCTCTGGGCAGCGGCGGCGCTTTGCTCCACCAGCGCGGCGTTCTGCTGGGTCATCTGGTCCAGGTGCGATACCGCCTGCCCGACCTCGTTGATGCTGGTGCTTTGCTCGTTGGTCGAGGCCGTGATCTCGGCCATGATGTCCGTGACGCGCTGCACCGAGGTCACGATGTCTTTCATCGTGGTGCCCGCGTCATGCACCAGGCGCGAGCCGTTTTCCACCTGCTCCACCGACGCGCTAATGAGCTGCTTGATTTCCTTGGCAGCCTCCGCACTGCGCCCAGCCAGGCTGCGCACTTCGCTGGCCACCACCGCAAAGCCACGACCTTGCTCGCCAGCGCGCGCTGCCTCCACCGCCGCATTCAATGCGAGGATGTTGGTCTGGAAGGCGATGCCGTCAATGACTCCGATGATGTCGTTGATCTTGCGCGACGCGGCATTGATCTGCTCCATGGTGGTCACCACATTGCCCACCACCTGGCCACCGTGCTGCGCCACGCTGGATGCCTGTGCCACCAGCTGGTTGGCCTGGCGAGCTGAATCCGCGTTGTGGCGCACGGTTTCGGTCAGCTGCTGCATCGATGCGGAGGTTTCCTCCAGGCTGGAGGCCGTGAGTTCGGTGCGCCCGCTTAGGTCCTGGTTTCCCGTGGCGATCTCTTCGGCCGCCACGCGCACCGAGCTGCTGGCATCACGAATCTGCGCCAGCACACCCGAGAGCTTGCCCGCAAAGCTGTTGAAGCTGGCAGCAATCTGCGCCAGTTCGTCTTCGCCCTGTGCGTCAATGCGGCGCGACAGATCACCGTCGCCTGTGCCGATCTCGTGCATGGCGTCGCGCACCAGGGTCAACTGGCGCAGGCGCCGGGTCAGGATCACGCCCAGCAGCCCGACGGCTACCAGCAACACCAACACGCTGGAAATCAAGGATGTGGCCAGCATGGAGCGGATGGGCGCCATCGCTTCGCTCCCATCCAGGGCCACCACCAGCATCCACGAGGTGCCAGCGATGGGAACCACACTCAGCAGGCGGTTGCGCCCTCCAATGTCGGCTTGCAACAGGCTGGTACTGTCCTTGGCGGCTGCGACCAATTTGTCCACCGCAAGGTCTTTGGACAGCTCCGCAATGGGCTTGAGGGTGAGCGCCTGATCGCGGTGGGCAATGATCTTGCCGTCGGCTGACACCAGGAACCCAAAGCTCTGGGGCGTGGGCCGGATGGAGGCCACATTTGCCACCACCGACTCCATATACACATCGCCCGCCGCCACCCCCTTGAGGGCTGCGCCTGCGCCCACCGGGGTGGCAAACGTCACCACGAGCTTCTGGTCCGACGCTGAAATGTAGGGCGGCGTGACGACCGACGTTCCCGCCTGCGCCGCCTGCTTGTACCAGGGCCGCGCAGTGGGGTCGTAATCTGCCGGCAAATTGCGTGTTTCAGAGAACACGTATTTTTTGTCGGCATAGCCAAAATAGGCGGTACTGAACTTGCCAGCGTCCCGCAGCATGGCCAGCGGCTTGGCGGGCTCGGGCTCTTCAAAGGCGGTGACGGACGCCGCAATGATCGCCGACTTGCCCCGCGCCCATTCCTCAATGGTCTCGGCGTGGCTTTTGGCCGTGGCCAGCCCCTCTTCCGCCAGCGACACCTGCGCCTGCCCGCGCGCCGAAAAGTAGTTGACCAGGGTCAGTACCAGCAGGGCGGCCACCATACACAGGGCGGACAACACCAGAATCTGGCCTTTGAGCGTCTTCAGAAGCGACATGGGGCACCCCTTCTTGATCCACCCGCACGGACGGGAGGATTGAGCCATGTTACATCCGGTATCAGCCTGTGCGCCAGTGGTGGTTAGCGCGCAGAGCGCTAGGTTCTGACCACAAAAACAACAACGGCCCCGAAGGGCCGTGGGCGCAATGCGCGGTGGGCAGTCAACCGCTCAGCGGCTATCGGCCTTGGTGTCGCTGAAGCGGCCATAGCTCTGCAGACGCTCGTAGCGGCGGTCCAGCAGGTCTTTGGTCTTGAGGTCTGCCACCTGGCGGAAGGCATCGCCCAGGGCACGCTTCAAGAAGGCCGCCATCTGCTTGTGATCGCGGTGGGCGCCGCCCACGGGCTCGCTCACGATCTTGTCCACCAGGCCCAGGGCCTTCAAGCGGTGGGCGGTGATGCCCAGGGCATCGGCAGCCTCCTGTGCCTTGTCGCTGGTCTTCCAGAGGATGGAAGCGCAGCCCTCAGGGCTGATCACGGAGTAGATGGCGTATTGCAGCATGACGACCTGGTCACCCACGCTGATGGCCAGTGCGCCGCCAGAGCCGCCTTCACCAATGATGGTGGTAATGATGGGCACTTCGAGCTGCGCCATCTCGAAGATGTTGCGGCCGATGGCCTCGGACTGGCCGCGTTCTTCGGCGTCGATGCCGGGGTAGGCGCCGGGCGTGTCCACAAAGGTGAACACGGGCAGCTTGAACTTCTCGGCCGTTTTCATGAGGCGCAGGGCCTTGCGATAGCCCTCGGGCTTGCTCATGCCAAAGTTGCGCATGGCGCGCTCCTTGGTGTCGCGCCCCTTCTGGTGGCCCAGCACCATGCAGGCATGGCCGTTGAAGCGCGCGAGGCCGCCCACGATGGACAGGTCGTCCGCGTAATGGCGATCGCCGTGCAGTTCCACGAAGTCGGTGAAGATGTCGCGCACGTAGTCGAGCGTGTAGGGGCGCTCGGGGTGCCGGGCAATCTTGGTGATCTGCCAGGGCGACAGTTCGCTGTAGATGTCTTTGGTGAGTTGCTGGCTCTTCTTGCTCAGCTGGTCGATTTCTTCCGAGATATCGACGGCACTCTCGGTCTGCACGTAGCGCAGTTCTTCAATTTTGGATTCGAGTTCGGCGATGGGCTGCTCGAAATCCAGAAAGGTCTTTTTCGCCAACGTTTTTCTCCTAGGGGATCGCGCCGGTTGCGGCTGCCACGAATACGAATGGCACGCACTGTAACCGACGGTTAACGAGTTTTGTAAAGCGCGTCAGGCTGGGTCAGCCGTTTTCAGTAAGCCACCGGCAGGGGGTCGAGCGATCGCCAAATATACCAAGTTGCCACGCTGCACCATGGCTTCCAGGCCTCGGCCACCTCGCGCGCATCGCTGCGGCTGACGGGATCGCCCGAGAAATAGTTGTGACTGATCCCTGCGATCAACCCTGGGTCATCCAAGGGCAGTACGTTGGGGCGCATCAGGTAGAAGATCAGGAACATCTCGGCCGTCCAGCGGCCAATGCCTCGGATCGCTACCAGTTCGGCAATGATGGCTTCGTCGTCCATCGCCGCCCAGTCCTTCACGTGCAGCTTGCCTTGTTCAAAGTGGATGGCCAGGTCCACCAAGTAATCCACCTTGCGCGCCGACAGGCCTGCGGCCCGCATGTCGTCGATCTTGAGCTTGAGCACGCTGGCGGGCTTCATGCCGCGCGGCAGCAGCGCGACGAAGCGCTCCCACACGGCCTGCGCCGCCGCGACGGACACCTGCTGGCCCACGATGCTGCGCGCCAGCGTGACGAACGCATCACCCCGCGTACGCAGCGCGGCATCGCCCAACTGCGGGATCAGGCGCTTCATCACCCGGTCCTTCTTCACCAGGTGCTTGCAGGCCTCGGCCCAATAGTCGGGCGTGGCCAGCACCAGCGGCGGCGTTGCGGCATCGCTCGCTATCTTTTTAACAGCTGCCACCGCTTACCCCACCTGCGCCAGAGGCAGTTTTGACATAAAAACCAGCTTCACTGCGCAGCTTCCCAGGTCGTGCCTGCGGCGGAATCCTTGAGCACGATGCCCTGGGCAAGCAGCGCCTGGCGGATGCGGTCGGCCTCGGCGAAGTTCTTGGCAGCCTTGGCGGCAGCCCGGGCGGCGATCTGCGCCTGGATGTCGGCCTCGTCCACGCCACTGGCGCCCGCTTGCAGAAAGGCTTTGGGGTCACCTTGCAGAATGCCCAGGCATCCCCCCAGCGCCTTGAGCAGCCCCGCCAGCGCGGCCGATCGCGTCTTGTTGACTTCACCGGCCAGATCAAACAGCACGGCCACGGCCTCGGGCGTGCCAAAGTCCTCGTCCATGGCCGCCTTGAAACGCGCGGCGTAGGGGTCGGCCCAGTTGATGGCCGCCGCATCGGCGGGCGCCACCAGGCTCAGCGCCGTGTACAGGCGCTTGAGCGCTTGGCGCGCGTCGTCCAGATGGGCATCGCTGTAGTTCAGCGCGCTGCGGTAGTGGGCACGCACGATGAAGAAACGCACCGTCTCGGCGTCATACTGCTGGAGCACGTCGCGGATGGTGAAGAAATTGCCCAGACTCTTGGACATCTTCTCGTTGTCCACGCGCACAAAACCGTTGTGCACCCAGAACTTGGCCAGCGGCTTGCCCGTGGCGCCTTCGCTCTGGGCGATTTCGTTTTCGTGGTGGGGGAACTGCAAATCAGCCCCGCCGCCGTGGATGTCAAACGTCTCGCCCAGCGTGGCGCAGCTCATGGCCGAGCATTCGATGTGCCAGCCGGGGCGGCCGGCGCCAAAAGCGCTTTCCCACTTGGCCTCGGGTGGCTCCTCGGCCTTGGCGGACTTCCACAGCACAAAGTCGAGCGGGTCTTCCTTGCCATCGAGCACTGCCACGCGTTCACCCGCACGCAGTTCATCGAGCGACTTGCCCGAGAGCTTGCCGTAGCCATCGAACTTGCGCACCGAGTAATTCACATCGCCATTGCTGGCACGGTAGGCCAGGCCTTTGACCTCAAGCTGGCCGATCAGCGACAGCATCTGGGGCACGTATTCGGTGGCGCGGGGCTCGGCCGAGGGCGGCTCGATGCCCAGCAGGCCGATGTCCTGGTGCATGGCGGCAATCATCTCGTCGGTCAGCTGACGGATGGTGATGCCGCGCTCCAGCGCGCGCTTGATGATCTTGTCATCGATATCGGTGATGTTGCGCACGTAGGTAACGCGGTAGCCACTGCTTTTGAGCCAGCGCTGCACCACGTCAAAGGCCATCATCATGCGGGCGTGGCCGATGTGGCACAGGTCATAGATGGTCATGCCGCACACATACATGCGCACATGGCCAGGTTCGAGCGGGGAAAAGTCTTCCAATGCACGCGACAGCGTGTTGTAGATGCGCAAACTCATGGGATTTCAGTAACGGGGGATGGGGTGGTGGGTGAATGAAAATCCACCCGGCAGCTGGGGGCAAAGGCCCCTGGCGAAGGGTTGGCCCAGCGAGGGGCCTACAGCGAAATCACCCGCGGCAACAGCGTTCCGTCATGACAACCCCCTCAGCTACAATCCGCCGCAGTATAAGCCCCCGCCCGGGACAGACGCTGCCCCACACCTTTGAAGCCCCCATGAAGCAAGTCCGCCGCACACTTCCACGCCTCCTGCGCCTGCTGGCACTGACCGCGCTGCTGGGCACTGGCGCGGCCCAGGCCGACGACTACACAGAAATCACCCAGCTGATCAAAGCAGGCAAGTCGGCCGACGCGCTCGCCAAGGCCGATCAGCGCCTTGCTGCCAACCCACGCGACCCGCAACTGCGCTTCCTGCGTGGCGTGGCACAGGCAGATTCGGGCAAGCCTGCCGACGCCATCACCACCTTCACCAAGCTGACGGAAGAATACCCAGAGCTGCCCGAGCCCTACAACAATCTGGCAGTGCTCTACGCCAACCAGAATCAGCTGGACAAGGCACGCACGGCGCTGGAGATGGCAATCCGCACCAACCCCAGCTACGCCACTGCCCACGAAAATCTGGGCGACATCTACGCCAAGCTGGCCAGCCAGGCCTACAACAAGGCGCTGCAGCTGGATGCCACCAACGCCAATTCCGTCAAGCCCAAGCTGGCACTGATCCGCGAGCTGTTCGCGCCAGAAGCCGCCGGCAAGCAGGGCCGCCCCGCCGCCGCAGCCCCGGCAACGGCCCCTGCCGTGGTGGCCACGCAGCGGCCAGCGCCACCCGCAGCAGTGGTCCCCGCCCCTGCACCGACCCCGGCAACCACACCCGTACCCGCATCAGCGCCCACTGCAGCTCCTGCGCCTGCTATCGCCCAAGCCCCCGCCCCAGCACCCGCAGCCGCCCCGGCAGCAGCAAACGACGCCGCAGCCGTTCAGGCCGTGACCTCGGCCGTGCAGGCATGGGCGGCCGCCTGGTCGGCCAAAGACATGCAGGCCTATCTGGGCGCCTACGACAAATCGTTCGATCCACCCGGCCGCCAGACGCGCTCCGCTTGGGAAAAGGAGCGCGAGGCGCGCATCGTTGGAAAGTCAAAGATCAACGTGCAATTGTCCGACCTCACGGTTGCGGTCAATGGCGACAAAGCCACCGCCCGCTTCCGCCAAGCCTACTCCGCAGATGCGCTGAACGTTACGAGCCGCAAGACGCTGGACCTTGTGAACCACAACGGCCGCTGGACCATCGTCCGCGAATCCACAGGCGGTTGACCGTGAGCCCTGACCACGGGCCTGCGGCTGACGCGCGGGCTGTGCCTGCTGCCGAGCCCCTGAAGGCCTGAACCTGAAACCGCGCATGTTTGTGGAGTTGTCCGCACCAAGCCGCCGGGCTGCGGCAGGCACCCTGTTCCTCGCCGCACTGCTGCAGGCAGCACCGGCGCACGCCCAGAGCGGAAAAGTACGCCGCGCCGCCACCCAGCCTTCGACAGAGCCAGCCGACACCAAGGCACCCAACCTGCGCGACGGACAGGCAGAAACACGCCTGCTGGCCGTGTACAAGCTCATCGCAGAAGGCCGCAGCCGCGAGGCATTGGCCCAGGCCGAAACCCTGGCACGCGACTATCCCAACTTCCAGCTGGCGCAACTGGCCGTGGGCGACCTGCTCATATCGCGCACGCGGCCCATCCGCCGTATGGGCGATGTGCCAGAGCCCGACACAGCACGCAGCCTGCAGGTGGCCACCACCCTGGAAGAGCTGCGCAATGAATCGCGCCAGCGCGTGGACGCCCAGCGCAGCCGCCCACCCGCACACAGCATTCCCGCCCAGTTCCTGGAACTCTCGCCCCGCTCGCGCCATGCCATTGCAGTGGACGCTTCGCGCTCGCGCCTGTACCTTTTCGAGAACACGCCCAAGGGCCTGCAGTTGGTGGCCGACTACTACGCCTCGGTCGGTAAGCTGGGTATCGAAAAAAGCCTGGAGGGCGACCAGCGCACACCGCTTGGTGTGTACTTCATCACCAGCCGCCTGGACCCTGCCACGCTCAAGGACTTCTACGGCGCAGGCGCGCTGCCCATCAACTACCCCAACCCCCTGGACCAGAGCCGGGGCAAGACCGGCAGCGGCATCTGGCTGCATGGCACGCCACCCGACCAGTTTGCCCGCGCACCCCTGGCCACCGATGGCTGTCTGGTGCTGGCCAATCCCGACCTGGAACGCATTCTGCGCACGGTGGAACCCCGTTCCACCCCCGTGGTCATTGCGCGCCAGCTGCAGTGGGTAGCGCCCCACGCCGTGCAGGCGGACCGCAAGTCTTTCGACGCGGTGCTCAATGCCTGGCGCAACGCCAAGACCCAGGGCGACATGAACCGGTTGCTGGGCTTTTACGCGCCAGACTTTCAGAGTTACCGCAAAAAAACGCTTAACGAATGGACCCAGGTGCTCCAGGCGGAGACCCGCGCCCTGAAAGGCCGGGAACTCCACCTCAAGGACAAGTCTTACCTGCGCTGGACAGACTCCGCCGACACCATGGTGGTAACGTTCGGCGAAGTCGCCGAAGGCGCCCGCACGGGTCCCGTCAAACGCCAGTACTGGGCGCGGCGGGGCCAACAATGGCAGATATTTTTCGAAGGAGTGATTGGATGATATCCAGAAGAAATTCGACCCTGGCGCTTGCTGGTATTGCGCTGACAGCTATTTTTTCAGTAGCATCCGTACAGGCGCAAGACGCCCCCAAGGTCAAGCTGTCCACCTCGATGGGCGACATCGTGGTGCAACTCGACCCGGCCAAGGCGCCCAAGACGGTGGAAAACTTCCTGGGCTACGTCAAGGACAAGACCTATGACGGCACCGTGTTCCACCGCGTGATCGATGGTTTCATGATCCAGGGCGGTGGCTACACCGCTGACCTCATTCCCAAGCCCACCAGGGCCCCTATTCCCCTTGAAGCCAACAACGGCCTCAAGAACGACACCTACACCATCGCGATGGCGCGCACGGGCAACCCCAACTCGGCCACATCGCAGTTCTTCATCAACGTGAAGGACAACGCCATGCTCAACGCCCCGAGCCCCGACGGCCATGGCTATGCCGTGTTCGGCAAGGTGGTCGAAGGCACGGCCGTGGTGGACAAGATCAAGGCCGTGGCCACCGGCAACAAGGGCCCGCACCAGAACGTGCCCACCACTCCCGTCACCATCAACTCCGCCACCCTGGTGAAGTGAACCCGCCATTTTTTTGAAGGAAGCATTGCCATGAGCAACCCCCAGGTCGAACTGCACATCACCGGCTACGGTGTCATCACCCTCGAACTCGATGCCGCCAAGGCCCCCAAGTCGGTCGAGAACTTTCTGGCCTATGTGAACAAGGGCCATTACAACAACACCATCTTCCACCGCGTGATCCCTGGCTTCATGGTGCAAGGCGGCGGCTTTGAGCCCGGCATGACCCAGAAGGGCACTGACGCGCCCATCGAAAACGAAGCCAACAACGGCCTCAAGAACGCCAACTACACCGTGGCCATGGCCCGCACCAGCGACCCACACTCGGCCACCGCCCAGTTCTTCATCAACGTGGCTGACAACGGCTTCCTGAACCACACGGCCCCCTCGGCCCAGGGCTGGGGCTATGCCGTGTTCGGCAAGGTCGTGTCGGGCACCGACGTGGTGGACAAAATCAAGGCCGTGAAGACGGGCCGCAAGGGTTTCCATGACGACGTGCCGAAGGACGACGTGATCATCGAGAAGGCAGTCGCTCTCTGATCTGACTTCCAAGTCCGTGACCACGACCGTGCCCCGGTTCGAGGAGCTTGCCGCTCCATCGCACTGGCGCACGGTCGATTTCATTTCGGACCTGCACCTGCAGGCCAGCGAGCCCGCCACAGTGGCCGCTTTCGAGCACTACCTGGCCACCACCACGGCCGATGCCCTCTTCATCCTGGGCGACCTGTTCGAGGTATGGGTGGGCGATGACGCCATGGGCGAACCTGGCAGTTTCGAGGCCGAAGGCTGCGCCGCCCTGCGGGCCGCCGCGCAGCGCCTGCCCGTGTACTTCATGCACGGCAACCGCGACTTTCTGGCGGGCCCGGGGTTCCTGGCGCAGTGTGGCATCACTGGCCTGGCAGACCCGACGGTGCTGGTGTTTGGCGGCCAGCGCTTCGTGCTCAGCCACGGCGACCTGCTGTGCCTGGACGATGTCGAGTACCAGCGCTTTCGCGTGCAGGCCCGCAGTGCCGAGTGGCAGCAGCAGTTTCTGGCGCAGCCCCTGGCCACACGTCGCGCGCAGGCCCGTGGCATCCGCCAGGAGAGCGAGGCACGCAAACAGTCGGGCGTCACCTATGCCGACGTAGACGGCCCGGCCGCCATCACCTGGTTGCAGGCGGCCCAGGCGCATACGCTCATTCACGGCCACACCCACCGCCCCGCCGACCATGTGCTGGCGCCCGGCCTGCAGCGCGTGGTGCTCAGCGACTGGGATGCCGCTGCACTACCGCCTCGCGCGGAAACACTGCGTTTGTCGCACACGGGCTTGGAACGGCGGTCCCTGACCCCCAAGTACTCGCGATCCTGAACTGCGCGGGGTTTCACCACCCGCTGCCTGATCGCCATGCCCCCTCTTTTCCATCGGCTCTGGAGCCGCGTCCGCGCCACGGTGGCCCCCGTGCCCGACATCTCGGCCACGCTGTGGCTCCAGACCCTGCAGCGTTATCCGTTTCTGGCGGCGCTCTCGCTGCACGACCAGTCCAAGCTGCGCGCCTTGAGCGCCCTCTTCCTGCACCACAAGGAGTTCCACGGCGCGCACGGGCTGGTGGTGACCGACGCCATGGCCATCGACATTGCTGCGCAAGCCTGCCTGCCCCTGCTGCATTGGGGCGACCCGGCCAAGGCGCTCGACTGGTACGACGATTTTGTGGGCATCGTGCTGCACCCTGGCGAAGCCGTGGCACGCCGCCAGACGGTGGACGAGGTCGGCGTGGTGCATGAACACACCCAGGTGCTGCTGGGCGAGGCCATGGAGCGCGGCCCCATCATGCTCAGCTGGGAGCACGTGGCCAATGCCACCGAGAACACGGCGCGCGGCCACAACGTGGTGGTGCACGAGTTCGTGCACAAGCTCGACATGAAGAGTGGCGAACCCAACGGCTGCCCGCCGTTGCCCGCAGGCTTCATGGGGACACGCACCGGACGCGCGGCCTACGAAGCCTGGTGGAACGCCTGGGAGCCCGCCTACCAGGACTTCCGCGAGACGGTCATCAAGGCCGAGCGGTTCGGCACAGAGCGCCCCTGGCTGGACGCCTACGGCGCCACCTCGCCCTCCGAATTCTTCGCCGTGGCCTGCGAGGCGTACTTTGTGAATCGCGCAAGGTTTGCACAGGAGTTTCCGGGGCTGATGCCGGTGCTGGACACGTTCTTCAAGCGCCCCGCCCACGCGGGCTGACAGGGTCAGCCTCCAGGGGAGAGCGAAACCCCCTCCAGCAGAGCCCCGACGCCCGGGGACTTCAGGCATTTAATGGACCGCAGGACAAGACAAAAAGTCCATATTTTGACAATTTATCCAATTCTGGATAAATTGCCGCCATGCCTGCACACGCCCCAACGCCAGCCCGTCCCCGCACCCGCCGGGGGACTCCACAGCGCACCGCCGAACAAGCCGCCCTGCTCTCCCAGATCGAACAGGTCGCCCAAGGCCTGGCCGCCACCTTTGCCCCCTTCTGCGAGGTGGTCGTGCACGACCTGCTGGACCCCAAGCACTCCATCCTGGCCATCCACAACAACCTGTCGGGGCGCATGGTGGGCGACCCCACCACCGAGATGGGGCTCACACGCATCGCGGACCCGGACTATCCGCAGGTGGTCGCCAACTACGCCAACCAGTTCGCTGACGGCCGCCCTGCCAAAAGCACCTCGGTGGGCATCAAGGACGCATCGGGCCACTACATCGCCGCGCTGTGCCTGAACGTGGACATGACGCTGTTTCGCAGCCTGCAGAGCGTGGTGGGCCAGTTCATCGCCACGGATGGCGACACGGGGCTCAAGGAATCGCTGGACCCCGCCGGGGCCGAAGCCATCCGCCAGCGCATCGACCAGTTTGCGGCGCGGCTGTCGTCGGCGCCACGCGCCCTCAAGGCGACCGAGCGGCGTGCGCTGCTGCGCGAACTCAAGGCGTCGGGCAGCCTGGAGGTGCGCCGCGCCATGGAGGTGGTGGCGCAGCACCTGGGCGTGTCGCGCGCCACGGTGTACGGCGACGTGAAATGACACGGCCCCACAACGCTGCCCACCGCACCCGCCGCATCTGACTTTTCCACTTCCCACCCGGACTTCACTATGACCCCAACCCTCCCCGCCCTTCCCACCTACGACGACGTGGTGGCCGCCGCCGGCCGCATTGCAGGCCACGCGCACCACACGCCGGTGCTCACCTCGCGCACCATCAACGAAGAATTTGGCGCGCAGGTGTTCTTCAAGTGCGAGAACCTGCAGCGCATGGGCGCGTTCAAGTTCCGTGGGGCCTACAACGCGCTCGCCCAATTCAGCCCTGCGCAACGCAAGGCCGGTGTGATAGCGTTCTCGTCGGGCAACCACGCACAGGGCATTGCGCTGGCCGCGCGCGAGCTGGGCATTCCAGCCACCATCCTCATGCCGCAGGACGCGCCCGCCGCCAAGGTGGCCGCCACGCAGGGTTATGGCGCCCAGGTGGTGTTCTTTGACCGCTACACCCAGGACCGCGAGCAGCTCACACGCGACCTGGCCGAGATCCACGGCCTCACGCTGATCCCGCCCTACGACCATGCCGATGTGCTGGCGGGCCAGGGCACGGCGGCCAAGGAACTGTTTGAAGAGGTCGGCCCGCTCGATGCATTTTTTGTGTGCCTGGGCGGCGGCGGGCTGCTTTCGGGCTCGGCGCTGGCCACTCGGGCGCTGTCGCCCCACACCAAGCTCTATGGCGTGGAGCCCGCAGCGGGCAACGACGGCCAGCAGTCGTTTCGCAGCGGCGCCATCGTGCACACCGACACGCCCACCACCATTGCCGACGGCGCGCAGACGCAGCACCTGGGCAACATCACCTTCCCCATCATCCAGCGGGACGTGAACGACATCCTCACGGTGACAGACGAACAGCTGGTAGACGGCATGCGCTTTTTTGCCGAACGCATGAAGCTCATCGTGGAACCCACGGGCTGCCTGGGCTTTGCCGCCGCGCGGGCGATGCGCGATCAACTCAAGGGCCAGCGCGTGGGCGTGCTGATCAGCGGCGGCAATGTGGACTTGGCTCGGTTTTGCGCTTTGCTGGCGGGATGATGACGGTGTCTTGGGCAGAATTTTCGAATCAATTCTGGCCCTGGCGCTTGATGCTATTGCGCTGAGTGCTGCAAAAATAGTAGCAAATCAAAACCCGGCAGAACCCGGCCTGATGCCTGACGGGTTCAGGCCCGACAAGGGTTCACGCCGACAGCGCCTGCTCGACCGCCAGTTTGGCCTCTTCCAGGCTGCTGAAAAACCGTGTGGGCTGGGGCATGGCCTTGGGCAGATGGGAGGGTGCAGGCCACACGCGCTCGTCCGTCCAGCCCGCTGTCCAGCCGCCAATGTCCTTGCGCTTGACGGAGCAGACGGCCTGCCCATTCACCTCCGCTATCCAGGTGGTCGGCGGATCGTGGTCCCAGGTGACGTTTGCCATGGTGCCCTCCAACGGTTGCGGCAAAACCATTGTAGGAAAGCTCCTACCCAGAGGGCACTGGTGGTTCCCCGACTGCGCTGCACAAGCCATGCGCCTATGGTTTACACCCCGCGCACCGGGTGCGTGCTGCAGCCAACCGTCATCCCGATGAAGGACTTGCGTCCTGCGTGCTCACCGGTCTACCTTGGCTCCCAAAGCAAACTTCGCAGCGCGCACCACGGCGGCCGCGTCCACACCGAAGAACGCCCGCAGCGCCGCCCGCGTATCGCTGCGCCCGAACCCATCGGTCCCCAAGGTCAGGTACTTGCGCCCTTCGGGCACAAACGCCCGCACCGTCTCGGGCACGGCGCGCACGTAGTCGGTGGCTGCAATCACAGGCCCGCATGTTGGGGCCAGCTGCTGCGTCAGCCATGCGGATGCAGGCGCGGATTCGCCCGCCAGCCAACGCTGCTCGCACGCCACACCATCGCGCGCCAGCTCGCTCCAGCTGGTCACGCTGAGCACGGTCACATCCACGCCTTCGGCAGCCAGCAGTTCGGCGGCCTTGGCCACCTCGGTCAGGATGGCGCCAGAGCCCATCAGGGTGACGGATTTGGATGAAATCGTGCTATCGCGCTTATCTATCAAGCGCGAGTAGCTCTTAAAAACATAGCAACCACGCAACACACCTTCTGCCGCACCGGCGGGCAGATCGGGCTGCGCGTAGTTCTCGTTCATCAGCGTGACGTAGTAGAAGACGTCGCGCTGCTCAGTCACCATCTCGCGCATGCCGGCGTCGATGATGACGGCCATCTCGCCTGCGTAGGCTGGGTCGTAGGCCTTGCAGTTGGGGATGGTGGCCGCCACGAGGTGGCTGGTGCCGTCCTGGTGCTGCAGGCCCTCGCCGCCCAGCGTGGTGCGGCCCGAGGTGGCGCCCAGCAGGAAGCCGCGCGCACGCTGGTCGGCGGCGGCCCAGATGGCGTCGCCCACGCGCTGAAAGCCGAACATGGAGTAATAGATGTAGAACGGCAGCATGGCCAGGCCGTGCACGCTGTAGCTGGTGGCCGCCGCTGTCCAGCTGGCGATGGCACCGGCCTCGCTGATGCCTTCCTCCAAGATCTGGCCGTCCAGCGCCTCGCGGTAGCTCAGCACCGAGCCGATGTCCTCGGGCGCATAGCGCTGGCCCACGCTGCTGTAGATGCCGACCTGCTTGAACAAATTGGCCATGCCGAAGGTGCGCGCCTCGTCGGCCACGATGGGCACGATGCGCGGGCCCAGCGTGGCGTCCTTGAGCAACGTGCCCAGCATGCGCACGAAGGCCATGGTGGTGCTCATCTCCTTGCCATCGGCCTGCAGCGCGAACTGGGCGTAGTTCTCGATAGCGGGCACGGGCAGCGCACCACACGCCGTCTCGCGGCGCGGCAGGTAGCCGCCCAGGTTCTGGCGGTGGCTGCGCAGGTAGCGCATCTCGGGGCTGTCTTCCGCAGGCTTGAAGAAGGCGAGGCTCGTGGCCTGCTCGTCCGTGAGCGGCAGGTTGAAGCGGTTGCGAAACTCAATGAGGTCGGTCTCATCAAGCTTCTTCTGGCTGTGCGTGGTCATCTTGCCCTGGCCGGCGGTGCCCATGCCGTAGCCCTTCTTGGTGTGGGCCAGGATCACCGTGGGCTGGCCCTTGTGGGCGCTGGCTGCGGCATACGCGGCGTGGATCTTCACCACGTCGTGCCCGCCCCGCTTGAGGCGATCAATCTGCTCGTCCGTCATGCCCTGGGCCAGGGCCGCGAGCTCGGGGTTCTGGCCGAAGAAATTGTCGCGGTTGAAGCGACCATCCTTGGCCGCAAAGGTCTGCATCTGACCGTCCACCGTGCCTTCGAGCGTGCGCACCAGTGCACCGGTCAGGTCGCGCGCAAACAGGCCGTCCCAGTCGCTGCCCCACACCAGTTTGACCACGTTCCAGCCCGCGCCGGCGAACAAGCGCTCCAGCTCGTCGATGATGCGGCCGTTTCCGCGCACGGGGCCGTCCAGCCGCTGCAGGTTGCAGTTGACGACCCAGACGAGGTTGTCCAGACCTTCGCGCGCGGCCAGGGTCAGCGCGCTCATGCTCTCGGGCTCGTCCATCTCGCCATCGCCAAACACGCCCCACACCTTGCGCTGGCTGCAGTCGAGCAGGTTCCGGTGCGTGAGGTAGCGCATGAAGCGCGCGTGGTAGATGCTGCTGATGGGGCCGATGCCCATCGAGCCCGTGGGGAACTGCCAGAAGTCGGGCATCAGCCAGGGGTGCGGGTAGCTCGACAGGCCTTGTGCGCCTGCAGCCGGAGCGGTCAGTTCCTGGCGGTAGTGCATCAGATCGTTTTCGGACAAACGCCCTTCGAGGAACGCGCGGGCATACACGCCCGGCGCGCTGTGCGGCTGAAAGAACACCAGGTCGCCCCGGTGCTGCCCTTCGGCCAGGCCTTCACGGGCGCGGAAGAAATGGTTGAAGCCGCTCTCGAACAAGTCGGCCGCACTCGCGTAGCTGGCGATGTGGCCACCCAGCTCGCCATAGGCCTGGTTCGCGCGCACCACCATGGCCAGCGCGTTCCAGCGCACGATGGAGGCCACGCGCTCTTCGATGGCCAGGTCGCCGGGGAACGCAGGCTGGTCTTGCACGGCCACGGTGTTCACATACGGCGTGTTCAGGTCGGGCTGCCAGCCGATGCGCTGCGCGCGCGCCATGCGCACCAGCTCCTGCAGCATGTGCCGCGCGCGCTCGGGGCCTTCGGTGGCAACCAGGGCCAGAAAGGCGTCGCGCCATTCGGCGGTCTCCTGGGGGTCAGTGTCAGCCAGGGCATCCTGGGTATGGAGCAGGTGGGAAGGCAAAGGGGCATTCATAGGAGCACACTCTAGAAGGATTTGCAAAAAATGTGATGCTGAATCACGAAAATTAGCCATCTACAGCAGCACAATATTCCACCATAACTCAATATTGCAGCACATGAAGCTTGACACCACCGATCTGCGCATACTGGCCGAACTGCAGGCCGATGGCTCGCTCTCCAATGTGGAGCTGGCCCGGCGCGTGCACCTCTCGCCGTCGCCCTGCCTGGCACGCGTGAAGGCACTGGAGACCGAGGGTGTCATCGCCCGTTATGTAGCGCTGGCCAACGCCGCCGCACTGGGGCTGGGACTGAACGTGTTCATCAGCATCAGCCTGAAAAGCCAGAGCAAGGAAGCGCTGGCCGACTTTGAACAACGCATTGCCGAGCACGATGAGGTGATGGAGTGCTACCTGATGAGCGGCGACTCGGACTACCTCATCCGCGTGGCACTGCCCGACATTGCGGCGCTGGAGCGCTTCATCGTCGAACAGCTTTCCCCCATTCCAGGGCTGGAGAAGATCCGCTCCAGCTTCGCGCTCAAGCAGGTGCGTTACAAGACGGCGCTGCCGCTGCCGCAGTCTTCCCCGTAGTGGGCTCGGCCTTGAAATCCAGCGCCTGCACCAGGTCCAGTGCCTGACCAATATCGGCCAGCAGGTCATCCAGGTCCTCCAGGCCGACCGACAGGCGCACCAGCCCTTCGGCAATGCCGTGGGCGGCACGCTGCTCGGGCGTGTAGGTGGAATGCGTCATGCTGGCCGGATGCTGGGCCAGCGTCTCGGCATCGCCCAGGCTCACGGCGCGGGTGACGAGCTGCAACGCGTCCATGAAGCGCACGCCCGCCTGCAGGCCACCACGCAGCTCAAAAGCGATCATCCCGCCCATCTGGCGCATCTGCTGCTTTGCCAGCGCGTGCTGGGCAAAGCTGGGCAGGCCGGGGTAGTGCACGGCCGCCGCAGCCGGGTGGGCGGCGATGAACTCGGCCATTTTCTGAGCGCTCTGGCAGTGGCGGTCCATGCGCAGCGCCAGCGTCTTGAGGCCGCGCATCACAAGGTGCGCGTCCTGCGCCGACATCACAGCACCCGTCATGTCTTTGAGACCATACAAGCGCACGCGCTGGGCCAGTTCGGCATCGGCAAACACGGCCGCGCCTGCGGTCAGGTCACCATGGCCGCCGAGGTACTTCGTCATGGAATGCACGCTCACATCGGCACCCAGCAGCAGGGGCTGCTGCAGGTAAGGCGTGCAGTAGGTGTTGTCCACCACCACCTTGGCGCCCTGGGCGTGGGCCAGGGCCGACACGGCGGCAATGTCCACCAGCCGCATGTTGGGGTTGGCCGGGGTTTCCAGGTAGACCACGCGCGTCTTCTCGCTCAGCGCGGCGGCCACGTGGGCCGGGTCGGTCATGTCCACATGGCGCACGTTGACGCCAAAGCGGCCCAGCCCGTGGTGCAAAAACGAGAAGGTGCAGCCATACAGCGTAAGGTCGGCCAGGATTTCATCGCCCGGCTCCAGCATGGACCACAGCGTGGCCGTGATGGCCCCCATGCCCGAGCCGAACACCACCGCGCCTGCGCCTTGCTCCAGGCTGGCCAGGCGCCCCTCCAGCAGCGCCAGCGTGGGGTTGGCGATGCGGGTGTAGAAGTAGCCGGGCTCCTCGCCTGCAAAGCAGCGCGCGCCATAGGCCACATCGGGAAAGGCAAAGGTGGCCGAGGTGTGTATGGGCGGCACCAGTGCGCCCTGGTGGTCGGCCGGGTTGTAGCCGTGGTGGATGGCGCGGGTGCTGAAGCCGGTGGCGGATGTGCGGGTCATGGTGGTCTCCTTGGAATAGGGAGATTCTTCAACCCATCAACGGGTAAGTTTTCGCCTTATTTGCCCTTCATACGATCAAAGAAGGCAAAATTTGCCTCAAATTACCCAATTAGCAGGACACACTGCCATGCACCCTCATCCGCTCGACCCCGTGGACCGCACGATCCTCAACGCCCTGCAACGCGATGGTCGCGCCACCGTGGGCGATCTGGCCGAAGCGGTTTCGCTGTCCACCTCCCCGTGCTGGAGGCGCGTGCGCGCGCTGGAGGATGCGGGCGTGATTGCGGGCTACCACGCCCATCTGCACCGCCAGCGTGTGGGCTGGGGCGTGCTGGGCTTTGTGCAGCTGGCGCTGCACGACCACACGGCTGACACCACCTCTGCCCTGGAGCGCGAGGTCATGGCGATGCCCCAGGTGTTGTCGTGCCACAACCTTTCGGGCCGCTACGACTACCAGCTGGAGGTGGTGGCGGCCGACCTCGCATCGTTTGCCGACTATGTGCGCACCCATGTGCGCAGCCTGCCCGGCGTGCGTGAGATTTCCACGAGCTTCTCGCTCAAGGAGGTCAAGCGCACCATGGCACTGCCGCTGTAGCCAGCGCGCAGCAGCCGCTCACATCCTTCACCGCTGGGGGAGCTGCAACTCGCGGGTTGCCACGCGCTTGCGCAGATCACGGAGCAGCGCTTTCGCGCGCGCCTGGTTCGCAGGCCCCATCCGCACCAGAATTTTTTGCCCGCTGGTGAGCGATTCGAGTGCCGGGTCCACAAACTCATAGCGCACCCACGGGCGCAGGTTGGGCACATCGGTGTTGACGGGCGTGAGCTTCACGCGCAGCGGGCTTTTGGGTTCGGGCGCCAGCAGCAAGTGGTCCAGCACGGCCACCAGGCGGTCGTTGAAGTAGCGCTTGGGGTAGCCCAGCTCTTCATACGCCTGCTGGAACAGCGGGTACAGCCGCGCATACAAGGCCACGGCAGGCTCCAGAGGCACGGCTTCGGCAAAAGTCAAAAAGGCGCTGTAGCGGGCCGCATTAGTGGTGGCAATCGTGGTGGGTGCATCGCCCTCGCCATCCACCACAAAGCGCTGCGGCATGGGCTGTACCGGCCACATGCGCGACGGGGCCTGGGCGCGGCCCAGGTTGTCTACCGTGGCCACCACGCGGCGGACAAAACCTTCGGTCAACAAGAACGACGCGACCTTGTCGCTACCCAGCAATTCGGCCAGCAGCTCCGCCACTCGCTTGTCGGATTCAGCCAATGCGGGCAAGGCGGTATCTGCCGGGGCCAGCGCATCCACAGGGTTCTGGGGACCCGATGCCTCGGGCATGGGCGGTGGGGCCACGGGCGCTTCGGGTGCGCTGGCCACGGGGGGCGGCGCACCCGGGGCCTCCACCGGGCGCAGCCAGAACCACCAGGCGGCTCCGGCGCCGACCGCACAGGCCAGCACGGCGGCAATGATCCACGGTGTGGAGGATGCGCGCGGTGGCGCGGGGCGGAACTCGGCGGTTTCGTTTTCAGGCATCGGATCTCCTTCAAGACGGGAACAACCCTTGTCCGAGCGGCTGCGGCGCAGGGCGTTCCCTACCAATCCCCCTTGGGGATCTGCTGGATTGGAAACCTGCTGGATGAGGCGCCGGTAACGCGATGTAGACCGCGCCCCGGAACCCCGCGACTAAAACGCCGTTGGCGTTGTCGACAATGACTCCAGCCACGCCACCGTGGCCGCCAGCTCAGACGGCCGGATCTCGTGCGCGCTGGGGAACTCGTGGTACGTCACCGTCACCGGCAGCGGCGCCATGTGGTGCGCAATGGCCTGCGCGTGGGCCAGGGGGATCACGTTGTCGTGCGTGCCGTGGCTCAGCCACAGCCGTTTGCCCCGCAGCGCGTCGGCGGGCGCACTCAAAGGCACCACCTGCTGCAGCAGCCGACTGTGCCACACTAGCGCGGCCTGCATCAGCGCGGGCCGGGTCAGCAGCAGCGACAGCGCCATGATGCCGCCCTGGCTGAAGCCGCCCACCACCACGCGCTCGGGCGGAATGCCCAATTGCTCGGCGGCAGACTCGACCGCCTGGGCCACCAGGGCTCGGCTTTGCGCTTCCTGCTCTTCGTTGATGGTGCGCTCGCCACCGGGCTCGATGGAAAAATCAAACCACGCGTGCGCGCCTGGCCCCATGCGAAACGGCGCGCGCAGGCTCAGCACGTGGAACCGATCCGGGATCTGCGGCGCCAGGCTGAACAGGTCCTGCTCGTTGCTGCCCACGCCGTGCATCAGCACCAGCAGCCAGGGGCGGGGGGTGGTGGAAGCAGCGGGGCGCTGCAAAAATGTGAGCGGTAGATTGAGCATAGAAAAGCGCCAGCGGTATTTTTAGCTAAAAACTTACTTAACCCGCCCGTCCTGCGACAGGCTCCAGGGCAAAAGCATCCATCGACAGCATGCTGTACATCACCTCGCGGCTCAAGTAGTTTGCGTGCAGATCGTCGCCCGCCGCGCCCAGCGCGAAGAAGATGGGCAAGAAATGGTCTTCGGTCGGGTGGGCGCGGCTGGCATGGGGGGCCTGGGTACGGTAGTTGAGCAGCGCGGCCATGTCGTCACGGGCCAGCGCATCCTCGATCCAGCGGCTGAACTCCAGCACATAGGGCGCGGGCGCACGCTCGCCGCCAAAGAATTCGGCCAGGTTGTGCGTCATGCTGCCGGACCCCATCACCAGCACGCCCTGGCTGCGCAGGCTGCGTAGCGCGGCACCCAGTGCATACACATCGGCCGGGCCTGCGCCCACGGGCAGAGCCACCTGCACCACGGGCACGTCGGCCTGCGGGAACAAATGCATCAGCGGCACCCAGGCGCCATGGTCAAAGGGGCGCGCGGCATCGCCCTGTGCGGCCACACCGGCGGCCTGCAGCAGGCCCAGCACCTCTTGCGCCAGCGCAGGCGAGCCTGAGGCGGGGTATTGCAGCTGGTACAGCGCGGGCGGGAAACCGCCAAAGTCGTGCCACGTGGCGGGCTGCGGGCCGGTCATGACCTGGGCAGAACGCGCCATCCAGTGCGGCGACATGATGACCACGCCCCGCAGGCCAGGGTACTGCGCCTTGAGGTTTTCACCCCACTGCGTGAGCGCGGGGCCGGTGGTGCCAGCATCGATCGCAAACAGCGGCGCGCCGTGCGATACGAACAAGGCGGGAACCACAGCGGGAGCAGTGAGGGGGGCTTGGGCAAAGGCAGTCATGGCAATTCCATCCGTGAATGCAATGAATGTAGGACTGATAGCACCTGATACCAAGCCCTGCTGACCGGACAGATTGTTCTACAGATGATGCCAATGCGCCACGACGATGGCCGTGGAGATACCCACCACACAGGGAGCCCCGGTTCAAGACCCGTCGCGCACACGGCCCCGCAGTGCCTTGGTCTCGCTGCGCTGGGTCTTGCCCTCCAGCCGCCGCTGTTTCGACCCGTAGGTGGGCTTGGTGGCGCGGCGCACCCGGGGCGGCACGGCCACAGTGTTGATCAGCGCGTTCAGCCGCGCGAGCGCATCGGTGCGATTTTGCTCCTGGCTGCGGTACTGCTGGGCCTTGATGACCACCACACCCTCTTGCGTGATGCGCGTGTCGCGCAGGGCCAGCAGGCGCTCTTTCACATCCTCGGGCAGCGACGATGCTGCCACGTCAAAGCGCAGGTGGACGGCGCTTGATACCTTGTTGACGTTCTGCCCACCCGCGCCCTGAGCGCGCATGGCGGTGATCTCCACCTCGTCCTCAGACACCTGCAGGGGCAATGGCGGGGCCATATATCTACGGATCTATGGGTCCCCTTAGCGCCTGGCGTCAGGCCGCAGGCTGCTGGGCCAGCAACTGGGCCAGGCCGTCAATCGCCAGTCCATAGCCCAGCACGCCAAAACCACACATCACCGCCTTGGCTGCTGCCGCCATGTACGAATGGTGGCGGAACGCCTCGCGCGCATGCACATTGCTGATGTGCAGCTCAATCAGCGTGATGCCCGTGCCCTTGGTGGCATCGTGCAACGCAATGCTGGTGTGGGTGTAGGCCCCGGCGTTGATCACCACGCCTGCCAGTTCGCCCGCTGCGTGCAGGCGGCCTGCCTCGTGAATCCAGTCCACCAGTGCGCCTTCGTGGTTGCTTTGGTGAAAGCGCAGCGCAAAACCATGGCGCTCGCACGCATCGGCGCACAGCTTTTCGACATCGGCCAGCGTGGCCGCGCCATACACAGCGGGCTCGCGCGTGCCCAGCAGGTTCAGGTTGGGGCCATTCAGGACAAAAACGGTTTTTTTCTTCACAGACATGCGGCACTCCGGGGGCGTTGCGCCTGCCACGCTGGCAGGCCAGAGTGCGCGATTATGCGGCGCCCCGCGCGCACCGTGCGCGCGCCAAAATTCCCGCGTCAAAAGAAAAGCGGCCCCGAAGGGCCGCTGTAAAAGGCAGCCTGTGCAAAGACGCTGCCTGTGAGCGACTGGCGCCCAAGAGGTTGGTTACACAACGCGGCAACCCGGTCAGGCTGCCAGCGGGTCAGACCAGGGATCAACGATCCCAGCGGCCGTGGCCATACCCATGGCCATATCCGTGGTGGCGGTGGTGCCGATGGTGGCGGTAGCCGCGATCACCGTAGTACACGACCGGGGGCGGTGCGTAGTACGCTGGGGGAGGCGCGTAGTACACGGGCCGAGGGGGCGCGTAATAAACGGGCGGGGGCGGCGCCACATACACCGGGGCGGGGGCGTAGTAGCCATTGCTGGCCCCCACCACCACGCCAGGCACGCCAATGCCAACCGACCAATTTACGTCGCGGGCCTGGGCTGCGCCCGTGCCGGCCAGCAATGCCAGCGCCACGCCAGCCGAAGCGGCCATGGCATAGATAGAACGGGTTTTCGTCATGGAAATCTCCTGTTTGAGCGAGGGCAGCCAGCCAAATGGACTCACCTCACCGGTACATAACGCACCAAGTAGGCAAAAGGATGGCACAAAATCGTCTTTACGTTGTGTCTGGACGTATACGCGCCTGTTTCTATGCGTAAACCATCACGAAACCGGCGCCTAAAATGGCTGCATGAGCACCCCCTCCCCCGCCAATACCGCCGCCACTGCCACTTCTGCGGCCCCTGAAACCGTCAAGCCCAGCAACTTTTTGCGCCAGATCATCGAGCATGACCTGGAAAAAGGCACCTACACCACCCGCCGCTGGGCAGGCACCCCCGGCGACGCCGCCCACCACGCCCAGGGCGAGCCCGACCCCGCCAAGATCCGCACCCGCTTCCCGCCCGAGCCCAACGGCTACCTGCACGTGGGCCATGCCAAGAGCATCTGCATCAACTTTGGCCTGGCGCGCGACTACGGCGGCATCTGCCACCTGCGCTTTGACGACACCAACCCCGAAAAAGAAGACACCGAATACGTCAACAGCATCATCGACGCGGTGAAATGGCTGGGCTTTGACTGGAACGGCGCACCCGACGCAGCCCCCTACCAGGCCAGCGACTACTTCGACTTCATGTACCGCGCCGCCGAGTACCTGATCGAAGCCGGCCACGCCTACGTGGACGAACAAACGGTAGAGCAGATCCGCATCAACCGGGGCGATTTCAGCAAGCCCGGTGTGGACAGCCCCTTCCGCAGCCGCACCCCTGCCGAAAACCTGGCCAAGTTCCGCGAGATGCGCGACGGCCAGCATGAAGATGGCTCCATGGTGCTGCGCGCCAAGATCGACATGGCCAGCCCCAACATCAACATGCGCGACCCGGCCATCTACCGCATCCGCCGCGCCACGCACCACAACACGGGCGACACATGGTGCATCTACCCCATGTACACCTACGCGCACCCCATCGAGGACGCGCTGGAGCAGATCACCCACAGCCTGTGCACGCTGGAGTTTGAAGACCAGCGCCCCTTCTACGACTGGCTGCTGGAGCGCTTGACCGAAGGCGGCCTCCTGGCCAGCCCGCCCCCCCGCCAGTACGAATTTGCGCGCCTGAACCTCACCTATGTCATCACAAGCAAGCGCAAGCTCGCCCAGCTGGTGTACGACCACAAAGTCAGCGGCTGGGACGACCCCCGCATGCCCACCATCGTCGGCCTGCGCCGCCGTGGCTACACCCCAGCCGCCATCCAGACCTTTGCCGACCGCATCGGCGTGACCAAGTCCGACAGCTGGATCGACTACAGCACCCTGGAAGGCTGCCTGCGCGAAGACCTGGAGCTGAAAGCCCACCGTGGCATGGCCGTGCTCAACCCCGTCAAGCTGGTGCTGACCAACTGGGACGACGTGATGGGCGCAGGCCACCTGGAGCCCTGCACCCTGCCCGCCCTGCCCCACCCATCTGAAGGTGTGGAAAGCCCCGTGCGCCACTTCACCATCGGCAAAGAAGTCTGGATCGAGCGCGAAGACTTTGAAGAAATGCCCCCCAAGGGCTACAAGCGCCTGTTCCCCGGCAACAAGGTGCGCCTGAAGGGCGGCTACGTCATCGAATGCACCGGCGCCAGCAAAGACGCCGACGGCAACATCACCGAAGTGCTGGCCACCGTGGTGCCCGACACCAAGAGCGGCACCCCCGGCGCCGACAGCGTCAAGGTCAAGGCCGCCATCACCTGGGTCGGCGTGGCCGACGGCGTGAACGCCGAAGTGCGCATGTACGACCGCCTGTTCCTGGACGCCCACCCCGACGCAGGCGGCAAGGACTTCATCGAAAGCCTGAACCCGAACAGCCTGAAGGTGGTGACCGCCATCGTGGAGCCGTCATTGGCCAACGCCAAGCCGGATGAAAAGTTTCAGTTTGAGCGGCATGGGTACTTTGTGGCGGATCGGGTGGACCACACTGCGGGCAAGCCGGTGTTTAACTTGGCGGTGGGGTTGAAGGATTCGTGGGGGAAGTGAATTCCCTCTGAATTCAAGAAAAGGCCAGCGGTATTTGATACTTGCTGGCCTTTTCCTTATGGGGCTGCCCCCTTTTCAACCAAAGGCAGCCGCTTGGTCAGTCGCTAAGCTGTCATTCAGGCCGTCGATGGACTACAAAGCATAAAAAGTTTCTCTAGCTGCTGAGCCCTTCAGGACGAACCCACCATGACAAACAAATCGACCGGCGTCACAGCAACCGAGAGAATGCTCGCTGATTTTTGCGAGCGATCCTTCCTGAAGCTCTGGAGCTATCCGAATCCATACAAAGACGATGGTCATGAGCTGTGCGACCTGCTTGCCGTCTTTGGCAACGACGTTTTCATCTTCTTCGACCGCGAGGCTGCGCTGCCAGACGATCCCGAAAAGGATCCCCTGGTCCTATGGAACCGCTGGAAGCGCAACGTTATCGACCGGCAGGTGAAAACTGCTCATGGAGCAGAACGATACATTCGCAGCGGACGGCCAATCTTCTTGGACGGGAAGCGGGCGCAGCCTTTTCCTTTTGAGTTCGACAGGGAAATCGTCACCGTTCACAAAATCATCGTCGCTCACGGAGCCAAAGAGGCCTGTGAGCGTGCATCACCGAAGAACGTCTACGGCAGTCTTGCCATCACCTATTCCGAAAGCGCTTGCGAGCCCACCGCGCCTTTCCACATCGAGATCAACAAGCGATACCCCGTCCACATACTTGACAGCCACAACATGCCGATCGTGTTGAGCGAGTTGGACACTGTCAGCGACTTCGCTTCATACCTGCGCGAGAAGGTGCGCGCGATCTCGGCTCTGGATTACCTCAGCTACTGCGGAGAAGAAGACCTACTGGCCCACTACCTTCTTAACTACGACGACACAACGAAGCGGCACGTCATCGGCTCAACCAAACAAGAGGTCAGTGGCGTCATGATCGGCGAGGGAGAGTGGCGCGGGTTCTATCAGAGCGAGCTTTACAAGAATACGAAGAAGGAGGATCGCATCTCCTACTTCTGGGACGAGCTAATCCAGCGCACATGCCAAAACAGCCTCGACGGAACGCTTGGCGGCAACTCGGATATTGTGCGTGGACAGAGCGCCATCTACGAGATGGTGAAAGAGCCGCGCTTCATGCGCCGCGGGCTCGCCGACAAGATGCTAACCGCCGTTCAGCAGTTCCCGGACACTGGATCCTTCACGCGGCAAGTCACCCTTCTTCCTTCGTTCGAGATAAACGTCGCCTACGTCCTTCTGCAACTCCGCGTGCCCGAGCCGCTCCGGTCCGAACCAGACTTCCGCGAAAAACGACAGGTGATCCTTGAAATCGCGTGCGGCGCAGCAAAGAACAAGTTTCAAAACCTTGTGAAGGTAATCGGGATTGGCATCGAAGCGCCAAAGTTCGCACGAGACAGTAATGCCGAAGATTTCATCTTGATGCCGTGTGAAAGGTGGCCAGCGGAGCAGCAAACCCACTACGCGGAACTGAACGAGAATTGGAATTTCTTTGAGACGCCGAACTTAAAGCAGCACAAAGATCGGATCACCCAGTTTGTACCGCCTCCCCGTGCAAACAAGCGGGCAACGGGTGAAAAGATTGGCCGCAATGATCCTTGTCCATGCGGCTCCGGCAAGAAATACGAGAAATGTCACGGCTAGCCGTACTTTGCTTGAGCTTGCGATCTACTGAGGCCCCATTCTGCGGCGCATTCATGTTGGATCGCTTTTGGCAGTAAGCAGAACTGTTTCGAGTCCCCACCTAAATTCGTCCATGGCTCTCATGCAATTTACCCAAATATTGGACTTCTGGTTCACCGAGCTAGCCCCTCAGCAGCACTTCATCAAGGACGCTGGCTTGGACGAATCCATCCGCGCCCGCTTCGGCCCCACGCTGGAGGCCGCAGCCCGCTGCGAACTGTTCACCTGGCGTGCCACTCCAGAAGGCCGGTTGGCAGAAATCCTGGTGCTGGACCAGTTCTCGCGCAATGTGTACCGCGACACCGCCCGCGCCTTTGCGCAAGACGCGCTGGCCCTTGCCCTGGCGCAAGAGCTGGTGGCCAGCGGGCAGGACCGCAGCCTGCCCACGGCGCAGCGCGTGTTTGCCTACATGCCGTACATGCACAGCGAATCTGCCGTGATTCATGAGCAAGCCCTCACGCTGTTTGCGCAGCCGGGCATGGAAAACAACCTGGACTTTGAGCGCCGGCACAAGGCCATCATCGACCGCTTTGGGCGCTACCCGCATCGCAACGCGGTGCTGGGCCGGACCTCCACGGCCGAAGAGCTGGCGTTTTTGAGCGAGCCGGGGTCGTCGTTCTGACTCGGGCGCTATCTCGGCCCCAAACGCTCCTCTATTGATAGCTGCAAGCGCTTATCTAAAGGGCGCTACAGGCCAATTTCATCCAAAACTGCTCCCACAGCAGCAAAGCCCATTCATGACGCCTCCGTTCACCCCCACCTTCGCCCACGTGCCGCCCGGCCCGCTGGCAGGCCCTCTGCAGTTGCTCTCCATCAACGCCGCCGCAGTGTCCGTCCACACCGCCGATGGCGCGCATGTGGGCTCGCTCAAGCTGGTTGGCGGGGTCTGGAAGTTCAAGGCCATGGGCTACGACGCCGTCGGGCGCATGGAGCCAGGCCACGGCCCGCTGACGGAGCAGCACAACATGCAGTTCGCCACGCTGGATGCGGCAGAGGTGAGTGCGCGGTTGCTGGGTGCTTTGGGCAGCCATCCGTAAAAGGCACTTGCACTCACGCGCCGAACCCTTTTTGCTTTCAATTCAATAGCATAAAAGGCAATACCATCAGGCGGAAACGGCCCATTTCGCCTCTATTTCCGCTCCACCAACGCCCGCAACGGCTGCCCGCCTGTGGACAGCTGAAACACCAGCCCCATGGCCTGCACCTGCCAGCCTTGCTTGGCCACGGTGGGGCTGAGCTGGAAGCCCGCCATCACGCAATCGGTGGTGCGCACCTCGCCTGCTTCGGGCGGGCTGCCCAGCATCTGGGTATAGGTCTGCGGCGGTTGCTGCGTCTGAGCTTGCGGCCCCTCTTTCACCAGCACCAGGTACGCCCTCTCGCGCGCGATGGGGGTGGCGGGGTCGGCGCCGTCGGGGCGCAGGGTGAGGGGGAAGTCGGGCACGGGGGAGGCTGGGTCGAACGCCAGCTGGGGAGTGAATTCGGCCTTGGTGGGTGCGCCGTTGCTCTGGGCCCAGTGCAGGCGCAGGTAGGGAGGGGGTTCCTGGGCGGACCACATCAGGTGCACGTCGTTGCCGTGAGTGCAGTAGCTGGGGTGGGCCACGGGGTGGGGGTGCGTGGGCCATTGGCCGCCGCCGTGGCGTTGCTCCACGCGCAGCAGGCGGTTGTCGGTGGTGCCCAGCAGTGACTGGGTGTAGATGAGCCCCACGCCGGGCAGCTGGTAGCGCTGCACGGGTTGCACGGTGTGGGCCAGCGGGGGGTTGGTGGCGGGCAGCTCGCGGCGCTGGGCCACGTCGCGTGCGGCGGTTTGCAGGGCGCTTTGCGCCACCAGGCTGGCGTAGATGGGCACGGCGGCGATGGCCAGGCCGGTAAGGCCCAGCACCAGGCTTTCGGCGCGCGAGAGTGCGGGCCGCACCCAGCGCCCGGCCAGCACATGGCCGCCAAACCACACCACAGGGCCCAGGGTGTAGAGCGACAGCACAAACACACCCAGCGCAGCGGGCCCGCCCACGGCGCGCGCGGGCAGCAGCACGGCCGCCACCGCCAGAAGCGCGGCCAGCACCGACACCAGGCGCACCGCCAGCCAGCTGCCCACGCGGCGGCTGGGCTTGAAGTAGCGGCTCTCCAGCCACAGCAGGGCCACCACCACCGCCAGCAGCGCGGCGGCCATGCGCCACCAGGCCTGCTGCTCGGCGGCGGGCATGCGGGCGAAGGTGTCCAGCATCTGGGGCCAGTTCATGGGCGTCTCTGTTCAATGCGGGTGGTGGGTGGGCTTGGGCTTTGGTGCTTAAGCGCCTCAGCGCCCTATTGCTTCTATTTTTATAGCAATCAGTGCTTATCTATCAGGCGGTAGCGGCCAATTTGGCCCTCAAAAAAACCGGTGGTACAGGTTTACTGCGCCCCACACACAAACTCCACCGCCGCGCACACCGCCGCCACCTGCGCCGCGATGCACTGCTCGGGCGTGGCGCGCGGGCTGTCGGGGTAGACCTCGGTGGTCGTGGTGTAGCGCGCGCCGCTCACGCTGGCGCACAGGCCCCAGGCCTTGAATTCGTAGCGGATCACGCCGGGGGCCACCACGGGCGAGCCGATGATTTCGTTCTTGTCGTCCGCAGGCGCGATGTGCGTGACGCGGCCCACGGCCTCGATGATGGCTTGCTGGAAGGCGGGCTGCGGGTTCTCGGTGTCGTCCACCAGGTAGAAGCCGTCAGGGATGCTGCCAGGCTCGAACACCTTGCCGTCGCGCGCGGCCACGGCGGGGCGGTATTCGGATTCGTCGGTGTCGGTGGTTTCGTGCAGATCGATGTGAGCAGTGAACTGGCCATATTGGCCTTGATGCTGCTCCACCAGCCGCATGAGGGCGAGGGATTCCTGCGCGAGGGAGCCTTCTTTGAACGAGCGGTTGGGGTCGATGGCGTCGAAGTTCCAGCGCTGAAACCGCTCATACGCCCAGGGGCTGATGCAGGGCACCACCAGCAGGTTGGCGCGGCCCGCAAAGCGTTCGGCCTGGGTATCTACAAAACGCAGCGCGCCGTGCACGCCGCTGGTTTCGTAGCCGTGCACCCCGCCGGTGACGAGCACGCTGGGCAGGCCGGGTTGCCAGTTGCGGCTGCGGATGGCGCGCAGCGGAAAGCGCTCGGCCGGGTGCTGAGCATCGGCATAGACAACATCGCCATACAGCTCCACATCAAACCAGCCCCGCAGTGCCTCGATGGCGGTGAGCACGTCGTCGGCGTAGCTGCGCTGGCGCACCTGGCGCGCGCGCCACTGGTCGCGCTCTGCGGCGCCCCAGGGCTGGCCGGGCGTGCCGATGGGATAGGTGTGGGTTTCTGGCATGGGTGCGTGGGTGCGTAGATATTGGATGGTTGCCCAGGCAGAACCTGGGGCGGTGCAGGGCATTCATAGAATACCGCGATGCCCTTCCCCCTGATCCGGCCCCTGCGGCTGGCCACCTCGTCCCTGGTTCTGCTGCTCTGCGCCCTGGTCGCCCACGCACAGAATGCCCCTCCACCCGCCTCCACCCACACCCCGGCAACTCGCCCTGCGGGCAGTGACCCGGCAGACGGCACCACACCGCCACCGGGGGCCGCTGCAGCCTCTGCCCCCACCGGGGCGGATGCCGCCCTGCTGTCGCGCGATGCCCGGCGCATTTATGAGCTGTCGCGCGACAAGCTGGTGCAGATCCGCACGCTGCTGCGCAATGCCAACACGCAGGCGTCGATTGGCTCGGGCTTTTTTGTATCGGCCGATGGGCTGATCGTGACGAACTTCCACGTGGCCAGCCAGCTGGCGCTGGAGCCCGAGCGCTACCGGGGCGTGTACGTGACGATGGAGGGGCAGGAGGGCGAGGTGGAGCTGCTGGCGTTTGACGTGCAGCGCGACCTGGCCGTGCTGCGCGCTAAGGGCCGCACGGCCGCTGCGCCGGTGCTGGGCTTTCGGCCCGCCGACGAAGCGCTGGCACAGGGCGAGCGCATCTACTCGCTGGGCAACCCGCTCGATATCGGCTTTGCCGTGACCGAGGGCACCTACAACGGGCTGGTCAAGCGCAGCTTTTACCCGCGCATCTTTTTTGGCGGCACGCTCAACCCCGGCATGAGCGGCGGCCCGGCGGTGGACGACGCAGGCCGGGTGCTGGGCGTGAACGTGGCCAAGCGGCTCGACGGCGAGCAGGTCAGCTTTCTGATCCCGGCCGAGTTTGCGCAGGCGCTGGTGCAGCGTGCGGCCAACGCCCAGCCCATCACCCAGGCCGCACATGCCGAGATGACGCGGCAGCTGATGGAGCACCAGCAGCTTCTGACAGACCGGTTCCTGAAAGCGCCGTTTCGCGAACAGCGCCACGGAAACTACCGCGTGCCCGTGCCAGACGATGCGCTGGCGCGGTGCTGGGGATCGGGGCGCGACCCGGCGTTTCCGGGCCTGAACCTGGAGCGCACGCAATGCCGGGCCGACAGCGATGTGGTGGCGGGTGAATTCAACACCGGCGCAGTGCGCCTGAGTTACGAGGCCTACAACGCCCCCACCCTCGGCGCTGCACGGTTCGCCCGGATGTTTTCCCAGAGCTTTGCCAACGAACAGCTGCAACGGCGCGGCAACCGCCACCAGACGGCCGCAGAGTGCAGCGAGCGCTTTGTGGACCCCGGCAGCCTGCCGCTGCGCGCGGTGGTCTGCCTGTCGGCCTACCGCAAGCTGCCCGGCCTGTACAACATGACTGTCCTGGCCGCGTCCATCAACCAGCCTACGCAAGGCGTGCTGGGCCGCCTGGACGTGCAGGGCATCGCTTTTGACAACGGCATGAAGCTGGCCAGCCACTACCTCAAGGCCTTCCTCTGGGAGGCCGCACCATGAGCACGATGCCGACCACCCTGGGGCTTATCGAAGCCTTTGACCGCCACGGCGCGTTGCTGGCGCGTGCGCCCATCACGCGCTGGCCCGTCACAGTAGGCCGCGCGCTGGACTGCGACCTGGTGCTGGACGACCCCTTTGTGGCGCCCCGGCACCTGCGCATCGACCGCGCGGTGAACGAGCCACGCACCGTGCAGGTGGAGGTGCTGGAGACGCGCAATGGCGCACGCCTGCAGCGCAAGCAGCACGGCCAGGGCGAGCGCTTTGACTGGCCCGACGGCGCGCCCATCGACCTGGGCCACACCCACATCACGCTGCGCCTGGCCGATGCGCCGATTGCCGACGAGCAGCCGCTGCCGGAGTTTCCGTGGCGCACGGTGGGCACCACGGCGGCGCTGGTGGTGCTGGTGGGGGCGGCGGCCATGGCCTCGTCGTGGCTAGAGTCGCGCGACAGCTCGCAATACCTCAAGTCGCTGCCCAGCGTGCTGCTCATGCTGCTGCTGGTGCTGAGCGCCTGGTCGGGCCTGTGGGCCGTGGCCAACAAGATGTTTGCGGGCCGCCTGCAGTTCTGGCGCCATGTGCGCATTGCCTGCACGGTGTACCTGGCCAGCGAGGGCCTGCGGCTGGCGGCCAATCTGGCGGCGTTCTCGTTCTCGCTGGAGGCGCTGTCGCAGTTCGCCAGCGTGCTGGGCGTACTGGTGCTGGCCTGGGCGCTGTATGCCCACCTGGCCACCGTGCTGCCCCGCCGCCGCGTGGGCCTGGCCTGGACGGTGGCCGCCGTGGTGATGCTGGGCGTGCCCGCATGGCTGGGCGCGCAGTGGCTCAACCGCATGCGGCTGACCAACGAGATGTACATGAGCAGCCTGTTCCCACCCAGTCTGCGCGTGGCCCCTGCAGCACCGGTAGACCAGTTGCTGCAAGACGCCGAAGCCCTGCGCGCCAAGCTGGACCGGCGCCTGAAGGACGATGGGCTGGCCGACGAGGATGAATGAGTGGGTGGGTGAGCGGGTGGATACCGCATTGAATAGTGTTTCTCATATTTGACAAAAATGCATTTTTGCAAATAATAAGAAACACTATGCCCACCCCATCGCCTGCCACACCAGAAAGCTGCACCGCCCTGCTCCAGGCCCTCGGCGCACAGATTCGCAGCCAGCGCAAGGCGCTGCGGCTGAGTGCCACGGTGACGGCCGAGGCGGCCGGGGTGTCGCGGGTCACACTGCACCGCATCGAGAAGGGGGAGCCTTCGGTCACCATGGGGGCCTGGTGCAACACGCTGGCTGCGCTGGGCATGGTGCTCCAGGCGCACAGCGGCAGTCAGGTTCCGTTGGCAGGCGCCGCGCCCGACCGCACGGGCTGGATTCCGGCACGTGTGCCGCTGGCCGACTACCCCCAGTTGCGCGCGCTGGCCTGGCAGGTGCATGGCACCGATACGCTGACCCCCGCTGAAGCCCTGGGCATCTACGAGCGCAACGCGCGACACCTGGACATGCAGGCCATGCCCGCCCACGAACAGGCGTTGTTGGAGGCGCTTCAGTTAGCGCTATCGCCCAACGTGGCACCCGGGGCTAACGGGGCTACCGATGCAGTTTGAACGCCCGCACCACCAGCGCATTGCGCATGTGCTGGGCGCGCTCAACGGAGCCACGCTGCGGCAACACGGCTGCCTGTTTGGCGGCGGCACTTGCATTGCGCTGCGCCATGGCGAGTATCGCGAGTCGGTGGACATTGATTTTCTGGTGTCCGACGCCGGAGGCTACCGCGCGCTGCGTCAGCTGCTCACCGGCCCCGATGGGCTGGCCGCCATCTCCCACAGCCATGCTCCACCACTGGTGCTGCTGCGCGAGATCCGTGCCGACCAGTACGGCATTCGCACCCAGGTGCAGATGGATGGGCAAGCAATCAAGCTGGAGATCGTGCGCGAGGCGCGCATCGTGCTGGAGCCCCCAGCGGCCGACGACACCGTGTGCGGCGTGAGCACCCTGACCCACCTGGACCTGGCGGCATCCAAACTGCTGGCCAATTCCGACCGGCAGGCCGACGACGGTGTGTTCAGCCGCGACGTGATCGACCTGGCCATGATGGAGCTACCCCTGCCCGCCTTGCGCGCAGCGCTGGCCAAAGCCGCCGACGCCTATGGCGCATCGGTGGCGCGCGATCTGGGCAAGGCAATTGACCGGCTGCACACCCGCACCGGATGGCTGGAGCGCTGCATGCAGGCCATGGCCATGCAAATGCCCAAGGCGGTGCTCTGGAACAAGGTGCGCGCGCTGCGGCGCATCCTGCCCGAAGCGTAAAACACAAGCCCCAAGCCCCATGCGCCGCCGCAAGCTCCACCACCACGTCTACGTGGTCGAACTCTCCAAAGACGTGCTGCTGGAGCCGCGCTTTCGCAAGTGCAACCCCGGCTACATCGAGGGCAAGCCCTGCGTGTACGTGGGCATGACGGGCCTGGACCCGGATGTGCGGTTTGACAAGCACAAGGCGGGCATCCAGGCCAACCGGTTTGTGACGCAGTACGGCCTGCGCCTGCTGCCGGACTTGTACGAAGGCTTCAACCCCATGACCTACGAGGAGGCCGTGGACCGGGAGATCGAGATTGGCATCGACCTGCGCTCGGCCGGGTTTGGAGTGTGGCAGGCGTGAGCGCCCGCCACCACCCCGCCACGCCCATACCATCGGCTTTCACTCCTCTTTTGGTAGCGACTAGCGCTTACCCATAGCGCGGTAGCGGCCAATTTCATTCAATTCTTCACTCCATCACCATCCCATGAACTTCGCAGACCGCCTGAAACAACTCCCCTCCGCCAGCCACCTCGCCGCCCTGCACCTGCTGGGCGCGGACGGCCAGGTGCTGGCCACCATCGAGAACAAGCCCGGCCAGACCGGGTCGCTGGTGGTGTATGCCGCGCTGGCGGCGCTGTATGGCGGGCAGATCACGCCTGCAGCCGCCAGCCTGGGGCTGGAGTGGTATGCGGAGCATGTGGCGGATGCGCACGCCTTTCCGGGCAAGCATCCCAACATCGACCGGCTGCTGGCCTGGGCGCAGGGCGGTGAGCGCTTTGGGGTGCGCACCGTCGCAGCCTGAGCCGGCACTACAAAAAATGTGGTGATGCAAAAGGCCGGTTGTCGAAAATGCATCGGCCCGTTCGTCGTAGAGGTGTGAACGCGTGAAAGCCCCAGGCCATTGACCATCATGGCGTTGGGGCGCACGCTGTCATCCATCCACCCGATTCCCGCAAGGAGACCCTGCATGACGACCCCCAACCCCTCCACAGCCACCACCGGTACCGTCACCCTGCACCGCGTGCTGCGCGCCCCGGCAGAGCGCATCTACCGCGCCTTTCTGGACCCAGACGCCATGTGCAAATGGCTGCCGCCCCACGGGTTTACCGGCCGGGTGCTGAGCATGGACGCACGCGTGGGCGGCAGCTACCGCATGCAGTTCACCAACTTCAGCAGTGGCGGCACGCATGCATTTGGCGGCGAATATGTGGAGCTGGTGCCGGGCGAGCGCATCGTGCACACCGACCGGTTTGACGACCCCAACCTGCCGGGCGAGATGCGCACCACGATCCAGCTGAAAAAGGTGATCGCGGGGACCGAGGTGTCCATCGTGCAGGCGGGCATCCCGGCGGTGATCCCGACCGAGATGTGCTACCTGGGCTGGCAGGAGTCGCTGCAGCTGCTGGCGCTGCTGGTGGAGCCGGAGATTCCTGGCGAGTAGCCCACAGGTCCACTGCGCCAGACCCAAGTCACTTCAAAGCCGTCACTTCAACCATTTGTCTGCGGCCTGCTTGATGGTGCCCCGGCTGTCCACCAGGCCCCACACAAAGCCCATCACGCGCACGTAGTCGGCGTCGTCGGTGGGCAGCATGAAGCCCAGGTAGTTCTTGGGCGTGAGCGGCGCATCCACAAACGCGGCGTGCAGGCGGGGGTCGGCCTTGGCGTAGTGCAGGGCTTCGTAGGTTTCGGTGATCATCACGTCGCCCTTGCCTTCGGCGATCAGCGCGGGGATCTCGGCGTTCTTGTCGTGCGTGCTGACCTGAGCGGCCTTGAGGTTGGCCAGCACATAGGTTTCGTTGGTGCCGCCGGGGTTCTTGATGACGCGCACGGCGGGCTGGTTCATGGCGTCCACGCTGGTGTATTTGGCCTTGTCGGCCGTGCGCACCAGGGCCACTTTGCCAAAGGGAGCGTAGCCGGGCAGCATGTCAAAGATGCGCATGCGGTTGACGTTGCGGGTGATGCCGCCCACGGCCACATCGAACTTGTCGCCCTGCAGGTCCTTCACCAGGTTGGGCCAGGTGGTGGGCACGTATTCGATCTTCACGCCCAGCTCCTTGGCCATGGTTTCGATCACATCGATGTCGTGGCCGCTGTAGCCCGCGTCGGTCTTGATGGCAAACGGGCGGTAGTCGCCGGGCGTGCCCACACGGATGACCTTGGCCTCCATGATCTTGTCGAGCCGAGGGCCGGCCTGCGCGGCCTGGCTGAAGGCGAGGGTGACAGCCACGGCGGCTGCGGCCACGGCGAGGATTTTTTGGGTGATCATTTCGAGGTTCTCCGGTGGGTGAGGGACAGTTTGGTGAAGGGGGTGCCTGGCACGGGAATCGCCACCAACAATACAGCAGGCCTGCGTGCACCCCGCAGCGTTATGCACGGGGTGGTCGTTGGCGGCTTCTGCGCGAGCATTTGCGGGGGGTCATGAGCACCTGCGGGCTTCGACACCAGCAGGCTCCTAGCAACGCAAGTGGCGTGCCATGCAGCCCGCCCCGTACCGGTGCCAGGCTGCGCAGGTACAAGGCCTCTTCAAACGCTCTATTTTTTATAGCACATTGCGCTGGTGCAATAAGCGCTACACGCCCATTCTTCTCAAAGTGGGTTACCCTGCCCGGTTAGCAACAAGGAATCGCCATGAAAAAACTCAACGTCACCATCCAACTCGAAATGACCGTGCCCGACGACTGGGAGCTGGTCGACACCTCGGAGGGCACGCCTGTCATCAAGCTGCCCGACGGCAAGTTCATGGACATTGCCATCGAACCCCTGTTTGCGGCAGACCCGGAAGACTTGTGGGCCAGCACCGAAGATGAAGATGTGCTGGACGACATTCTCGACATGGTGGACAGCGAGGCAGTGACGTACGAGTTTGTGACGCACTGATGGGCAAGGGGGAGATGCCAGCTTGGGTTGAAAAGTCCAGGCGGCGTCTTCGCCCCCGCATCAGACGCAGAAAACTACACTATTGATAGCGTCTGGCGCTTTACCCACAAGCGCTAGCACCCGATTTCATTCAAACCCCATCACAACTGCGACCGCAGCAAGGCCGTCAGTTTCTCGTGCGCCTTCTCGCGCAGCGGCCGGTCCAACCAAGCCTGGTAGGTCACACGGCGTGACCGCTGGATATCGTCTTCAAACACCTGGGTCTGGCGCTGCGCAAACGCCGCGTCGTACACGTTCAGGTTGGCCTCGTCGTTCAGGCGGAACGAGCGGTTGTCAAAATTGGTGGAGCCCACGGACACCAGCAGTTGGTCCACGATCATGACCTTGCAGTGGTACATGGTGGGCGTGTATTCATAAATCTCGGCGCCCGCCTGCAGCAGCGGGCCCCAGGTGGCGCGGGATGCAGCCTTCACCGTTTCGGTGTCGGTGTGTTCGCCGGGGGTCACCAGACGCAGGCGCACGCCGCGCGCCAGGGCATCCATCAGCAACTTGTGGGTCAGCTCATCGGGCACGAAGTACGCCACCGACAGGTCGATGCTGCGCTCGGCCGCGGTGATGGCCAGGTGGTACATGAGCTGCATGCTCTCGCTGCCACTCGATGGCGAGCTGGAGAACATCTGCGCCTTTTGCGTGCCCACGGGAGGGTCTTGTGCGATGGCCGGAAAGTACGCCTCGCCATGCAGCACCTTGCCGGTGACCTTGAGCCAGTTGTCCAAAAACGTGGCCTGCATCTGCGCCACCACGGGGCCACGCACCAGGTAGTGCGAGTCGCGCCAGTGGTTGGGATCTTGCGCGTGGCCCGTCCACTCAGGCGCAATGCCCACGCCGCCGGTAAAGCCCACCTGCCCATCCACCACCAGCAGCTTGCGGTGGGTGCGGTTGTTCAGGCGGGCCAGGTTGTACCAGTGGGGTTTGTGGAATTTTTTGATCTGCACCCCGGCCGCTTTCATCTCGGCCAGATAACTCTCTTCCATCTTGGCGCTGCCCACCCAGTCGAGCAGCACATGCACGGGCACACCCGCGCGGGCGCGCTCGCTCAGGGCGTCGGCAAACTGCTTGCCGATGTCGCCCGACCAGTAGATGTAGGTTTCGAAGGTGACGCTTTTTTGCGCGGATTTGATCGCGGCCAGCATGGGCGGAAAGATCTGGTCGCCGTTGAGCAGCTCGGTCACCGCATTGCCGCCCACAATGCCCGGGCCCAGCAGACTGCCCAGGGCACGTTCGAACTGCGGGTGGGCGGTGTTGTACAGGCGCGGCAGCTGTTGCTGCACCTTTTTCTCGCCCGCCGTGAAGTTGAGCGCCAACAAGACAAGGGCCCCCGTGGCCAGGGCCGTGAGCAAGACAGTGAACATGGTGAAGCGGCGGGGGGCGGCAGGTGGCATGGCGCGATGGTAGGTGGCGGCCTGGGGGTGGCGATGTAGGCGGACGCCGCCAACGCTGGGCGGCACAATTGCGGGATGCTCGCCGTGCACGCGCGGCTGCAGCACGCTTGCCATCCCCCCGCGCTTTTTTCTTACCGTTGCCCTGCCGTGTCTGAACCTGCCCGCCCTTCCCTCATCCGCCCAGCCAACCCCATTAACCGCCGCAGCGCCTTGATCGGCACGGCGGGCCTTCTCGCCCAGCCCGCCCTGGTGGGGCTGCTGCACGCCAAGCCCTTGCCACCCGCGCCCACGGTGTGGCCCCAGGCGCTGCAGGTGCCCGGTGGTGTGGCGCGGCTGTCGCTGGGCCCGGCGGCCACACGGCCGGTGGCGCAGGTGCGCCAGGGCGATGTGGATGTGCCGCTGCGGGTGGTGGGCGATGCCATTGAGTGGACAGCCATCGTGGGCATACCGCTGGCCGCAGCACCCGGCGATGCGTTTATCACCGTGCTGGCTGAAGGCGGCGGCAGCCGGCGCCTGGTGCACTACAGCGTGGCCCCCAAGCAATACAAAGAGCAGCACCTCAAGGTATCGCCGCGCACGGTAGACCTTTCATCCGAGGACCAGGCCCGCTACGAGCGCGAGCGCGACCACCAGGCGCAGGTGATGGCCACCTTCACCGAGCAGCCCGCCGGCGTGGCCTTGGCATCGCTGCGCATGCGCGTGCCGGTGCCGGGGCGACGGTCCAGCTCGTTCGGGCTACGGCGCGTGTTCAACGGCCAGCCGCGCAATCCGCACAGCGGCATGGACATTGCTGCCTCCACGGGCACACCCATCGTGGCGCCGCTGCCGGGCCGGGTGATTGACGTGGGCGACTACTTTTTCAATGGCGGCACGGTGTGGCTGGACCACGGCCAGGGCCTGCTGACGATGTACTGCCACCTGAGCAGCATGGACGTGCGCGTGGGCGATGTGCTGCAGGCGGGCGACGCGTTCTGCAAGGTGGGCGCCACCGGCCGCGTGACCGGGCCGCACCTGCACTGGGGCGTGATGCTGAACAGAACCATGGTGGACCCTGCGCTGTTTGTGGCTGTGTAGCTTCGGTATCCACCGTCGCTGCGGGCCAACAGCGCTTGAAGGGGGCGCGCCCCTACCAGCGCCACCGCGGAACCGGCTTCGCCGGGCCGCTGGAGGCGTCCCCCTACGAGGGAAGACGCGAAGCGGCTCAGGGGGTCACTTCAAATAATTCATGAAGCCTGTGATGATCACGGCGTTGAAAAAGTCGATGAAGAGCGAACCCACGAGCGGGATCACAAAAAACGCCTTCACCGATGGCCCATTGACGGCGGTGAACGCCTGCATGTTGGCCATGGCGTTGGGCGTGGCGCCCATGCCAAAGCCGCAGTGGCCGGCGGCGATGACGGCGGCGTCATAGTCGCGGCCCATCACACGGAAGGTGACAAGGTAGCCATACGCAAACATCAGCACGGTCTGGGCAAGCAGGATGACCAGCAGCGGCCCGGCCACTTCGGCCAGCTCCCACAGCTTCATCGACATCAACGCCATGGCCAGGAAGAACGCCAGCGACACATTGCCCACTACCTCGAACTGGCGAAGGGGCAGCGCACTGTCGCGCCAGTCGATGATGTTGCGCACCAGCGCCGCCACCAGCATCGGGCCCAGGTACGAAGGCAGCGTAATGCCCAGGCCCTTGAGCCAGTTGACCAGCAACGTGCCTGCCCCGATGGACACGGCAATCAGGATGCTGGCGTACATCACCGTGTCGCTGTTGCCCATGGAGGCCGGGGCTGCAGGGCGGGCGGTGGAGGCATTGGCGGCGTCGACAGCGCCAGCCGCCGTAGCGGTGGCCGCGGCTGGCGTGCCCGCAGCCAACCCCGAGGTGTGCAGTCCATTGCGCCGCATCAGCAGGGTGCCCAGCGGGCCACCAATCACACAACCTGCCACCAGGCCATAGGTGGCCGCTGCAATGGCTGCGGGCAACGCACCTGCGGCGCCCGCCTGCTCCAGCAGCGGGCCAAACGCGGCCGAGGTGCCATGCCCACCCGTGAGCGATATGGACCCCGCCGCCACGCCGATGAGCGGATGCACGCCCAGCGCAGCAGCCAGCCCGGCGCCCAGCAGGTTCTGCAGCACCACCAGGCCCACGGCGGCGGCCAGAAACAGCGCTACGCCAACACCGCCTTTCTTGAGCAGCTCGAAGCTGGCCGAAAAGCCGATGGTGGTGAAAAACACCAGCAGCAAAAAGGCGCGCATGTTGTCGTAGAACTGAAAGGTGAACAGGCCCGTCTGGTGGCCCACCAGCGCAATCAGCGAAAACACCAGTCCGCCGATGATGGGCCCGGGAATGAAGTAACGCGAGAGCAAGCCGACGCGGTTTTTGATGAAATCGCCCACCACCAGCAGCACGGCGGCGATGCCGATGGTCTGGGCAATGTCGAGTTCAATGGTGGTCATGGCGGTGTCTCCTTGAGGCCTGGATGAGAGGGTCAGGCAACACTTGCCCAGATGAATCAGCTATGGATTAAATAGCTGCCAGCGCAAGCTAGCGTAGCGCTGGAGGCCTATTTTACCTGTCAAGCTCCGCCCCCCGGCCAGGCCGGAGGATGAAGCAGGTGTCAGACGCCACCCTGTTCACTCAGCGCCGCACTGGTTCTTTCCTCCCTCGCTGCAGCTATGCTCGGCAGCCCTGCGCCCCCGATCCACCCTCACCGCTCCCACCCCGTCGTCGATGACCGCCCGCCTGATCCGCTTCAACAAACCCTACGGCGTGCTCAGCCAGTTCACGGCCGAGGGCAAATGGCAGGGCCTGAAGGACTACATCGACCTGCCCGGCGTGTACGTGGCCGGGCGACTGGATGCCGACAGCGAGGGCCTGCTGCTGCTGACCAACGACGGCAAGCAACAGGCCCGCATTGCGGACCCACGCTTCAAGATGGAGAAGACCTACTGGGTGCAGGTGGAGGGCGTCCCCGATGAGGCCGCGCTGGCCGCGCTGCGCAGCGGCGTGGTGCTGAACGACGGCCCCACCCTGCCCGCCCGCGCACGGCTGCTGGAGCCCGCGCCTGCGGTGTGGGACCGCAACCCGCCTATCCGCGAACGCAAGGCCATCCCCACCGCCTGGATCGAGCTGGTCATTCGCGAAGGCCGCAACCGCCAGGTGCGCCGCATGACGGCCGCCGTGGGCCACCCCACGCTGCGGCTCATCCGTGCGGCCATCGGGCCGTACACGCTGGACGGGCTGGCGCCGGGCACCTGGGCAGATTGAGCTGGTAGGCGTGAAGGGCCTAGGCGGCCACCGCATGCATGCGCCGCGACAGGGCTGACCCACGCGCGCGCAAAAAGGCCCGCAAGCCCTCGGCATAGTCCGCACCCACGGCCTGCTGCACAGAAGGGCGCGCAGCCAGCGCAGCCCGCCACTGCTGCACCAGCGGCAAGCCTTGCCAGAGCGCTAGGTCATCCATGCCCGGCAAGGTGTCGATGACGTCAAAGTACCGGAACACCGGGCCAAACACCGCGTCCACCATGCCAAAGTGCGGCCCCGCAAAGTACGGCCCCGGCACGCTGCGCTGGCCCAGGGCCTCTTCGATCTGCACAAAACGGCTGCGCAGGTCCTGCGCGCGGGCCTGCAGCGTGGCCTCATCCGGCGCGGCGTAGAAGCCGCCGATGGTGTTCAGCACGGCAGAGCCAAACTCCATCCATGCCCGGTGGCGTGCGCGTTGCAGCGGATCTGACGGGTGCAACACGGGCATGGCCACCTCCTCAAGGTATTCGCAGATCACGGCCGACTCGAACAGGCTTTGGCCCTGCACCTGCAAGACCGGGGTCTTGCCCAGCGGCGAGATGGCCAGAAACCAGTCGGGCTTGCGGGCCAGGTCGATGGTGCGGCGCTCAAACGCCAGCCCCTTTTCGTGCAGAACGATGGCCACGCGCTGCACGTAGGGGCACAGCGCATGCGAGACCAGGGTGAGTGCGGGTGCGGCTGTTCGCGAGCTCATGCGGCCCATCCTTGAGCGTGTGGGGCACAGAGGGTATTCAACAGGCGGGCAATGCAGGTGCAGGTGCGTTTCATGGGGCGGGCTTTCTATGGCAAGAGGGTTGGCATCGCCCGTTGGTGTATCTACCGACGTATGGCGACCAGCAGAATTTATGATTGCATTGGCGCAAACAAAATAAGCAAACATGAAAACATCCATTGCATTCACGCAATACCAATTGGGCGCCGCAGAGCTGGAAGTGCTGCTGGCCATGGTGCGCACCGGCACCTTGGCAGCAGCCGGTGAACGGCTTGGCGTGGATGCGTCCACGGTGTTCCGTGCCATCCAGCGCATCGAGCGCGGGCTGGGCCAGTTGCTGTTCGAGCGCTCGCGCGCGGGCTACCGCGCCTCAGAGCTAGCCCAGGCCCTGGCCGAGCAGGCCGAGCGCGTGGAAGCCGCCCTGGAGGCCGCCCGCACGGCCACGCAGGCACAGCCCGAGCAGGTGTCGGGCACGATGCGCATCTCCACCACCGACACCCTCCTGCACGGCCTCATCGCCCCCGCCCTGCAGGTGCTGCAGCCCCGGCACCCGGCCTTGGTATACGAACTGCATGCGGGCAATGAATTGGTGAGCCTGACGCGCCGAGACACCGACATCGCCGTGCGCGCCACCAAGCGTCCGCCACAACACCTGGTGGGTCGGCAACTGGGCATGATCCGATCCGCGCTATACGCAGACACCGCCAGCCCGCTGGTCCTGTCCGACGTGGAGGCGGGCCGCGCAGCCTGGATTGCGCCCGACGACGCGCTGCCCGACCACCCCTCGGTGCGCTGGCGCAAAAAGCAATATCCCAAGGCGCAGCCCACCTACCGCGTCAACAGCCTGCTCACCGTGATGGAGCTGGTGGCCCTGGGCATGGGCGTGGGGGTGCTGCCCCTCTTTCTGGCCCAGGGCCGCAGCGAGCTGCGCCCCCTCACCGGGTCGCTGGCCGACTGTGAAACCGAGCTGTGGCTGCTGACGCACCCCGAGTCGCGGCACCTGCGGCGCATTGCCACGGTGTACGGGCATCTCGCGGAGACGGTGCAGTTGCCCTGACGCACTCGGGCCTTCCCGTCGCCCTCCCAGCTTGCTGCCAGCACGTTGTCAGCAGCCGGTCTCTACAGTGCGCCGCCATGACCCTCACACAGTTCTACGGCGCATCCAGCCTCGACGGCTTCATTGCCACGGCAGACCATGACCTTGGCTGGCTCTTGCAGTTCGGCGAGATCGAGGGCTCCAGCTACCCCGCTTTCATCCGCGACGTGGGGGTGCTAGCCATGGGGTCGCACACCTACGAATGGATGCTGAAACACGCCATCGACGCAGGCCAGCCCTGGCCCTACGTGCAGCCCACATGGGTGTTCAGCACGCGCACGCTGCGCGCCATCCCGGGCACCGATGTGCGCTTTGTGCGTGGCGATGTGCGGCCCGTGCACCAGTCCATGGTGCAGGCCGCAGCGGGGCGCAATGTGTGGATCGTGGGCGGGGGCGAGCTGGTGGGGCAGTTTTATGATGCGGGCCTGCTGGACGAGTTGATCGTGCAGATCGCACCGGTCACACTGGGTGCGGGCAAGCCGCTGTTGCCACGCCGGATCACACAACCGGCGCTGCGCCTGCAGTCGGTGACAACGCTGGGCGGCCTCTTTGCAGAGCTGCGGTACAGGGTGCCGCCAGCCTCGCAACGCAACCCATAGCCACTCCTCTTGAAGCTATTGTTTTTATAGCTATTTGCGCTTATCCATCAAGCGCCAGCGGCTCTTTGGACGCAAAAATTCTTAACCCAGCGGCACCGCCTTGTTCACCGGGTGCGACAGCACCAGTGATGTGGAGACGCTGCCAAACGCGGCCAGCGCATCCACCACGCGCTCCAGGTCGGCGGGCTGGCCGAAGGCGCAGCGCACCACGAAGCAGTCTTCGCCGGTCACGCGCACCACATCCAGCACTTCGGGCAGGGACTGGAACAGCAACACATAGCGCTGGATGTGCTCGTGCGTGGTGCGCACCCGCACCACCGCCTGCAGGCCCAGGCCCACGGCGGCCAGGTTGATGCGGGCCGCGTAGCCTGCAATCACGCCCGCGTCTTCGAGCTTTTTCACACGCTCGCTCATCGCAGGCTGCGACAGGCCGATCTGCTTGCCCAGCGCCGACAGGCTTTGCCGCGCGTCGTGCTGCAGGGCCATGAGGATCTGCCGGTCTTTTTTGTCCAGTTCCACGGGGTGCTTTCTTTGAACAGGCTCTTAACGATGACTTCAAGGTTTGGGCGGGCGATTTCCGATGAGCCCCCCTGGCCGGAACAGCGGCGGTTTCCTATTGTTGGCGGGCAGTGATGGATCTGCTTTGAGAACAAGGACATTGAATGACGACGCGACCTGTTTTGCTGATTCCGGGCATCTACAACTCGGGTCCCACACATTGGCAGTCATTGTGGCAAACCCGGCACGCGGGCGTGGCGCGGGTGGAGCAGGCCGACTGGGACCACCCCGATTGCGACACCTGGGTGCGCACACTCGACGACGCCATTGCTGCATCGCCCCAGCCCCCCATCCTGGTGGCACACAGCCTGGGCTGCCTGGTCGCGGTGCACTGGGCCGCGCGCCACCACCGGCCCGTGCATGCGCTGCTGCTGGTGGCGGTGCCAGACCCCGGGGGGCCGAATTTTCCGGCCGACGCCAAAGGCTTTGCCCCACTGCCTGCCGTGCTGCCCGCCCAGCCCGACCTGCCGAGACGGGTGCTGATGAGCAGCACCAGCGACCCGTATTCCACCCCCGGCTTTTCGGCGCAGTGCGCCAGCGCCTGGAACGCCGAGCACGTGGTGCTGGGTGAGCGGGGCCACCTCAATGCCGACAGTGGCCTGGGTGACTGGCCGCAGGGATGGGAGCTGGTGGCGCGCTGGCGCGGAGAGTGAGAACCGCTGCGGGGATTGCCACGCCCCTCTGAGAGCGCAGGCCCAGAGCGCTCAGGCCCCAGTGCCTGCAACCTCCGCGTCAGCCACCGATGGCTTGCGCCTGGTCCATCACGAGGTAGCGCTTGACCAGATCGAAGAAGCTCTCGTAGAAAGCGTCCTTGGAAATGGTCTCGCTGCCCACCTTGACCAGCGATTCGCTGCTGGCAGAAAACGGCAGCGACACGGACCCGATGGCGCCCACGCCCACGCTGGCCGAGTTGTTGGTCTTGCGCAGGGCATAGGTGTCCTGCAGCGCCGTCACAAAGCCCAGGCTCACCTTGCCATCATTGGCCTCGGGTACACACACCACGCGCACCACCATTTGCAGGTGCGACTCGGCTTCGGGCTGGAAGCTCTTTTTGCCTTCAATCAGCTCGGTCTGCTGGGTGGAGATGACGTAGCCTTGGCTCAGCAGCGCGCGGCGTGATGCCTCGCAGGTCTGGGCGGGCGTGGCGTCAAACAGGCGCGAGTAGGTGGCCACCGAACCAAAACTCTCCTGCACCCCAAACGTCTTGGGCGTGGTGCCCACACAGCCTGCCAGCAATGCGGCCAGAGCCACGCCACCTGCAGCGGCGCCAGAACGAACAGTGAAGCGGGTCGGGAAAAGGCACAAACGCAAGGGCGGGCACTCCTTCGGGGTTATCAACATCATCAAGAAAGTCGTCATTGCGGGGGGCATTTCCGGTTGCCATAGCGGCGAAGAACGGCTGCCATGGCGTTCTGACAGTCTGCACCACACCCGGTTCCCGTCGATTCTAGAAAGCCCTATGCCCAGCCTGGCACAACGCCCTTGCCCGTGGAGGGGCTGAAAGCGTGGTATCCACAGCCCAAAGCCCTGCACGCACGCCCTGGCACCATTTCGGGCATTGCACGCGTCAACGTATCAATTTGCAGCAGCCCGCAGAGACAACACGCCAGATGCTACACTATTGATAGCTGTTAGCGCTTATCCATAAAGCGCAAAGTGGCAATTTGGCACAATATTTTTTCACCTGCCTTCTTGCGCGCCTTCCACCATTTCTCTCTCCCTCTGCTGCCGTGCCCCTTGCCTCCCTGCTCTGCCTGGTCGTCGCCATCAGCGACGGCGACACCCTGACCGTGCGCTGCGGCGCGCCCGGTGCCTACCAGCAGGTGAAGGTGCGTATCGCCGCCATCGACGCGCCCGAGTCACGCCAGGCCTTTGGCCAGAAGTCACGGCAGCACCTGGCGCAGCTGTGCTTCAGGCGACGCGCCGCGCTGCAGCCGGTGGACGAAGACAGCTATGGCCGCACGGTGGCCCATGTGCGCTGCGGCAGCACCGATGTGGCCACCGCCCAGGTGCGTGCCGGCCTGGCCTGGGTGTACACGCCCTATGCCGAATCCCGGCCGCAGCTGGTGGCGCTGCAGCGCCAGGCGCGCAGCAGCGGCACAGGGTTGTGGTCGCAGAAGCGGCCGCTGGCGCCATGGGACTACCGGCACCGACGCAGCCAGCGCTGAGCTGGGCTGGAGAGGGATGCATCAGGTGCGCAGCAAAGCCAGCACGCCCTGGGGCATCTGGTTGGCCTGCACCACCATGGCGTTGCCCGCCTGCTGCAGGATCTGCTGGCGGGCCAGGCTGGCGGTCTCTACCGCGAAATCCGTGTCGACAATGTGCGAGCGGCTGGCCGACAGGTTTTCGCTGCCGATCTGCAGGTTGGCAATGGCCGACTCCAGCCGCGAGGACTGGGCGCCGATGACGGCGCGCTGGCTGTTCACATAGTCGAGCGCGCGGTCTACCGACACGATGGTCTGCGCGGCCGAGGTGGTGACATCCAGGGTGTTGCGCAGCCCCATGGCGCCCAGGCCAATCGCGCCCACGCGGGTTTCCAGGGTCTGGTTGGCGTTGGCGCCCACCTGGAACACCTTGGTGCTGATGGCGCCGCTGGTCGAGGCGATGTTTTCGTAGGTCTCGGTGAAGCCCTGCAGCGTGTCCTTGCCCGAGCGGCTGCCCTGGTTGGGCAGCGCCGCCTTGGCGTCGCGCACCATGCCGCCGTCCACGTCGGCGCCGCCAATGGCGCCGGTGTCGGCATTGTTCAGGTCAAAACCGCCGATGAAGGCCGCGCCGTTGAGCCCGAACTGCGTGAGCACATCCCCCGCGTTGGTGAAGGCACCGGCCGAGGCTGCGCCAATGGCCGCGTCCAGCGTGGAGCCGGGGTTGTTGCTCATGTAGGTGAGCACATCCTTGATGCCGGTGCCGCCCGCTGTCTTGATGCGGTCGTGCATGTAGCGCACGGCCGAGTAACTGGACGAGTAGAACTCGCTGGTATTGCTGGGCCCGCCAATGGCCGCCACCACGGCCGCCACGCCCAGGTTGGCCACATCGGCGCGCACGCGCTCTTCGGCGCCGTGAATGAACTCGGCCGCGCCTTCGGCAAACCACAAGTGGCTGCCGGTGATGTTCTGCCAGTTGGTGGAGCGGGCCATCACCGCGTGCACCATTTCGTGGGCAATCACACGGTCGTTGTAGAACGGTGCGGAGCCGCCATTGGGCGGGTTGGGCGGCACGAAGTCGGCCATGTCCACCTGCAGCACCAGGTTGTTGCCCCGCCCCTGCCCGTCAAACCCGGTGACCTGCACATAGGCGGCCACACCGCCCGCGTTGTCGGTAAAGCCGGTGTAGCGGATGTCGATGGCCGCGCCATCGCCCTGCAGACCAAAGTAGTTGCGGATGAGGTTTTCGCTGCTCTCCAGCCAGCTGCCCGCGCTGGTCAGGCCGTCAAACACGGACAGCAGGTTCTCGTCGCCCACCACGCTGGCGTCGGAGCGGTCGAACACGTCCATGCCATTGAACTGCGTGGTGCGCCCGGTGCGGTCGATCTCTTGCGCCAGCCGCGTCACCTCGGCCTGGATGGCCTGGCGGTCAGACGCGCTGTTGGTGTCGTTGGCGGCCTGCACGGCCAGCTCGCGGATGCGCTGCAGGCTGGCCGTGACGCTCTGCAGCGCGCCCTCGGCCGTCTGCATGAGCGAAACGCCGTCGTTGGCGTTACGCACCGCTTGGTTGAGCCCCCGGATCTGCGAAGTGAACCGCTCGGAGATCGCCAGGCCCGCTGCGTCGTCCTTGGCACTGTTGATGCGCAGGCCCGAGGACAGGCGCTGCACGGTCGTGGCCATATCACTCTGTGCACCGCCAAGCCGGCGCTGCGCATTCAGCGACATCATGTTGGTGTTGATCGTCAACGCCATGGCACGCCCCGAGGACTCCTGGTCAAAGCAGATGAATAGACAAACGGTACGAACCGGTCGAAGCGGCACGCCCAGCCCCACGCAGTAGCAGCGCCGAGGCCGCAAACCCGCTTCTTCCTCTCTGGCTTATCGGCGGGCCAGGGCAAAACCTGAAGACCCATTTCTGCGGGTCTTTCCCCAAGCCCGAGCGTGCAGGCCGCACAGCCGCTAGCATCCTGGGGTCTTTCCCATCTGGCCCCCAGCGTGCGCTGCCCCGGCCGACCCGCTCCGTTTTCATGACAGTCCCCCATTCCCCCCCTGCAGCACCCGATGCGGAGACCTCCAGCGTCTACGGCCACTCCGGCTTCATTTCCTTTCTGATCGCCCGCGTGGTGGCCGTGGTCGCCACCCAGGTGCAGGCCGTGGTGGTGGCCTGGCAGGTGTATGACCTCACGCGCGAGCCGCTGGCACTGGCCTATGTGGGTCTGGCGCAGTTTCTGCCCATGCTGGCCCTGCTGCTGCCAGCAGGCGATCTGATCGACCGCTTTGACCGCAGGCGCATCCTGGCGCTGGCCTGGTCGGTGGGCGGCGTGTGCAGTGCCCTGCTGTGGTGGCTGGCGGGCCATGGGGCCAGCGGCGTGGCGGGCATTTATGCGGTGCTGGTGCTGTATGGCTGCGCACGTGCTTTTTCGGGGCCAGCCATGCAAAGCCTGCTGCCGCAGATCGTGCCGCGCGGGCAGCTCGCGCAGGCCATTGCCGCCAACAGCATGCTGATGCGCGTGGCCAGCATCGGAGGGCCGCTGCTGGGCGGGCTGCTGTATGCGCTGGGCGGTGGCGAGCTGACCTATGCCGTGTGCTGCGCGTGTTTTGTGCTGGGCGTGGCGCTGCTGCTGCGTGTGGTGGTGGCCCATGCCACGGCGCCCGGCCCCGCGCAGGGAACGATGTTCGAGCGCTTTGGCGCAGGCATCACCTTCATCCGCACCCGGCCCATCATCCTGGGCACCATCTCGCTGGACCTGTTCGCCGTGCTGCTGGGCGGCGTGGTGGCCCTGCTGCCCATCTATGCGCAGGAGGTGCTGCATGTAGGCCCGGCGGGCCTGGGCGCGCTGCGCAGCGCCATGGCCGTGGGCGAGGTGGGTGCGGGGCTGTACCTGAGCATGCGGCCCTTCAACCGCCATGTGGGGCGCACCATGTTCATCGCCGTGGCGGTGTTTGGCGTGGCCAACCTGGTGTTTGCGCTCTCGCACTGGTTCTGGCTGTCGTTTGCGGCGCTGATGGTGGCTGGCGCGGCCGACATGGTGAGCGTGTACATCCGCGGCGCGCTGGTGCAGTTCTCCACCCCCGACACCATGCGCGGGCGGGTGAACGCGGTGAACATGCTGTTCATCGGCTCGTCCAACGAGCTGGGCGAGTTCCGCGCGGGCACCAGCGCCGCGTGGCTGGGCGTGGTGCCCGCCGCCGTGGTGGGCGGGCTGTGCACGCTGGGCGTGGTGGGCGGCTGGATGCTGGCCTTCAAGACACTGCGCACGGTGGACCGTTTCGAGGAAGCTGCGCAGGCCAGCAGCTGAGCGGTTCAGCGGTTCAGCGGTTCAGCGACGGTGCGACAGCCCGTGTAAACAAGCTCCGGGGCGTTTGTGTCGCGCAGGTAAAACCCGCGCGGCAGGCTTGCACGGCGCATTGAGGCGGAGCACCATGCGCCCACTGCCTGCCCCCAAGCGCACCCCATGAACGCTCCTTCCGCCCCGCCCCAAGGTCTTCTTCAACGCCGCACCGTGCTCGCAGACCTGCTAGGCATGGCTGCCACCGCCCCGCTGGGCCTGGCCCGCGCCACCACCCCGGCGGGCGCCGCTGCCTGGAACACCGCCGACGAGCCCACCCTTGCCCGCCTGCTGGACCGCGTGACCTGGGGCAACACCCCCCAAGGCGCACAGGCGCTGCCGCCGCAAGGGGTTGCGGCCTATCTGGCCGCGCAGCTGCGCCCGCCGCCCGCCACGCTGCCGCGCGCGGCCCAGGCGCAGATCGACGCCATGGCCATCACCCGCACGCCCCTGCCCGAGCTGGCCGCGCGCATGGAGGCCCAGCACCAGGCCGCCAAGGCCCAGCCCACCGAGGATGGCCGCAAGGCCGCGCTCAAGGCCTGGCAGCAGGACATGCGCACGCTACAGCAGGAGGCGGCCGAGCGTTTTGTGCTGCGCGCGCTGTATTCGCCCACCCAGCTGCGCGAGAAGATGACTTGGTTCTGGATGAACCACTTCAGCGTGTTTGCGGGCAAAGGCAACCTGCGTGTGCTGGTGGGCGACTACGAGGAACGGGCCATCCGCCCCCATGCCCTGGGCCGCTTTCGCGACCTGCTGGGTGCCAAGGTGCGCCACCCGGCCATGCTGCACTACCTGGACAACGCCCGCAACGCAGCGGGCCGCATCAACGAAAACTACGCGCGCGAGCTGATGGAGCTGCACACGCTGGGCGTGGACGGCGGCTACAGCCAGCAGGACGTGCAGGAGCTGGCACGCGTGCTGACCGGCGTGGGCATTGCGCGCCAGCCAGACAGCGACGAGCCCCCGCGCATGAAGCCCGCGCTGCGCCGCCACTACGTGCGCGACGGCCTGTTCGAGTTCAACCCCCAGCGGCATGACTGGGAGCCCAAGACCCTGCTGGGCCAGCCCCTGCGCGCCGAAGGCCTGGGCGAGGTGGACGAAGCGCTGGACCGCCTGGCCCGCGCACCGGCCACGGCGCGTTTCATCACCCGCAAGATCGCGCTCTTCCTGGTGGGCGACAAGCCACCGCCCGCACTGCTGCAGACGCTGGCCCGCACGTTCGAGCGCACCGATGGCGACATCGCCGCCGTGCTGGAGGCACTGTTCAACGCACCCGAATTTCGTGCATCGCTGGGCCAGCGCTTTCGCGACCCGGTGCACTATGTGCTGGCCAGCCTGCGCCTGGCCCATGGCGACGCAGTGCTGCCCGGCGCGGAGCCCGCACTGGGCTGGCTGCAGCGCCTGGCCGAGCCCCTGTATGGCCGCGCCACGCCCGACGGCTACCCGCTGGATGCGGCGGCATGGGCGGGCTCGGGGCAGATGTCCACCCGCTTCGAGATCGCCCGCGCCATCGGGGCTGGGGTGGCCACCGCCCCCATGCCCACCCCGCGCGAGAAGGAGATGAGGATGGCCGAACAGTCGGCATCGCAGCGCACGCCCCCGCCGCTGGCGCAGAGTGCCTATGTGCGCGCCCTGCAGCCCGCCTGGTCGGCCGCCACGCGCAATGCGCTGGCGCAGGCAACATCACCGCGTGAGTGGAACCTGTTGTTCCTTGCATCACCGGAATTCATGCACGGCTGAGGAAATCACCATGCGACGCAGACACCTTCTTCAAGCTCTGGGCGCCAGCGCCCTCGGCGTGCACAGCGCCAGCGCGATGGCCACCCCCGGCGCGCAGGACGTGCGTTTTCTGCTTGTGTTCTTGCGCGGTGGTTATGACTGCGCCAGCCTGCTGGTGCCCACGGCCAGCAGCTACTACTACGAGACGCGCCCGAACATCGCCATCGCCCGACCCGGGCAGGACGGCGGCGCGCTGCCGCTCACGCCCGACTGGGGCCTGCACCCCGCGCTGGCCGAATCGATGCTGCCGCTGTACCAGCAGCGCCAGCTGGCCTTTGTGCCCTTTGCAGGCACCGACGACCTCTCGCGCAGCCACTTCGACACGCAAGACAGCATGGAGCTGGGCCAGCCCGTGGGCGGGCGGCGCGACTACCGCTCAGGTTTCTTGAACCGGCTGGTGGCCGAGCTGAACCCGCGCACCGGCAACACCCCGGCCACGGCCGCGCTGCAGCCCATGGCCTTCACCAGCACCCTGCCCCTGGTGCTGCGCGGAGCATTGGATGTGCCCAACACGCTGCTGAGCGCGGCGGCGGGCCGCAGTGGCGTGGACGCGCGGCAGGCGCAGCTCATCGAATCCATGTACCGGGGCACGCCACTGGCCACACCCGTGGCCGAAGGTTTTGCCACGCGCGAAGAGGTCGCCCGCACCATGCAGGGCGAGATGGAAGCCGCCAGCCGCAACGCGCTGAGCACCAAGGGTTTTGAAGGCACGGCCCGGCGCATGGCAAAGCTGATGCAGACGCGCTACCAACTGGGCTTTGTGGACGTAGGCGGCTGGGACACCCATGTGGCACAAGGTGCGGCCACGGGCGCGCTGGCCAACCGGTTTGAAGAGCTGGGCCGGGGCCTGGCGGGTTTTGCCGACGAGATGGGTCCGGCATGGAAGAGCACCGTGGTCGTGGTGGTCAGCGAGTTTGGCCGCACCTTCCGCGAGAACGGCAACCGGGGCACCGACCACGGCCACGGCACCGTGTTCTGGGTGCTGGGCGGTGGTGTGGGCGGCGGGCGCATTGTGGGCGAGCAGCAGGCGCTGACGGCCGCCACCTTGTTCCAGAACCGCGACTACCCCGTGCTCAACGACTACCGCGCCGTGCTGGGCGGGTTGTTCGCCCGGTTGTACGGGTTGAACGCGGCCGCCGTGGCGCGGGTGTTTCCGGGGACGAAGGGGGCGGACTTGCGGCTGGTGTAGCTTGCGCCGATTGCTATATATTTAATAGCTATCAGCGCTTATCCATAGAGCGCAAAGGCCGATTTTTATTCAGAACCGGCCCCGGCTTCAGGCGTTGAAGGTGCCACTGAGCAGCTCGGGCAGGCGCTCCACCTTCATCTTGAAGCCGCAGGCCTGGGCATGCCCGCCGCCGCCCATGCTTTCGGCCAGCGCGATGCAGTCAAAGTTGCGCTGCGCACGCAGCCCCACCTTCACACCTTTTTCGCCCGCGCTCCACATCAGCGCAAAGGTGCCGGTCTTGGCCGAGAGGATGTCGCCCACCAGGCTGTGGAACATGCCGGGCGCATTCACCATCAGCCCGGTGATGCCGTTGAACACCAGCGGCTGCGCGCCTTCGGCAATGTCGGCGCAGAGCTTCTTGTACTTCTCGTCCATGGCCTCGCCGCGCACCATGAACGCTGTGAGCTGCTCGGGCGTGAAGGCTGCGATCTCGTGCCAGCGCGCAAAGCCCTGTTCTTCCATGTCGAGGGCCGACAAGAACGCGGCGCTCTCGGCAAACTCCCACTTCCAGATGTCGCGGTCTTCCACGTACTTGAGCAGCTCAGGGATAGGCTCGTGCGGGTGAAAGAACTCCCACGCCAGGCGCGCGCCCGACTTGCTCATGTCGAAGTGCACCACGCCACAGCGGCAGGCAAAGCCGGTGAGTTTTTCGGCGGCGCTCTTGTGGTGGTCCAGCATCACCAGCTTGGCGGCCCGCTCGTCGATGGCAGCCATCACCTCGGCGGCAAAAGAAAAGTCGAGGATGTAAACCGCACGGCCTTGCAGGGGCGGCAGGTCGTCCGCAGACTTGACATCGCCGTGGTCGAGCCCCACGTATTCAGCACTGTCGCCGTAGTACAGCCATGCGGCCAGCGCCGCGCCAAAACCGTCGGGGCAATTGCGCCCGTGGTACAGGATCAGCGGCTTGGGATCGTTCTTGTCGGGGGCAACCAGCAGTTGCAGGGGGAGTATGGTTTTCTTCGTCATGGCCCCCGATTGTCGCCGGGGCGGTGCACCACGCGAGCGCAAAGTGCGCAGCCCGCCCGCGCGCTGCGGGAACCAACCCATCCACCGCGCCTCCACCCCATTTGCCCCGCACACCGAAAAGCACCCGATGTTCCGAACCCTCAAAGACCTGTTTGACAGCTTCACGCAGCCCTCCACCACCCAGTCGCCCGCCGCGCGCGCCCACGCCGTGCAACTGGCAGCCGCCGTGCTGCTGGTGGAGGTGGTGCGGTTTGATGCCGCCATGGACGACGCCGAGCGTTCCACCATGGTGACCGCCCTGCGCAGCAAATTTGCGCTGAGCGATGATGAGCTGGAGCGCCTGCTGGAGCTGGCCGTAACCACATCGAAGACCGCCTACGACTACCAGCGATTTACCAGCAGCCTCAACGATCACTTCACGCAGGACCAGAAGATCCAGCTCGTGGAGGCCATGTGGCAGGTGGCGTATGCCGACGCCCACATCGACGCCAACGAGAACCACACCATCAGCAAGGTGGCCGGGCTGTTGCATGTGACGCATGGCGAGTACATCGCCGCCAAGATGCGGGCAAAGGAAGCAGCGCAACCTTTCCAAGCACTGCGCTGAAACTGGCGTGGCCCAAGCCAGTGCCGCCGTTCAAGGGCCGCCCCGCCGCACGGGCGGCGTCCCCCGCGGGGGATGGCGCGAAGCGACTCAGGGGGTTTCTAGATTGGCAGCCAGCGCCACCAGAACGGTTTGCGCTCTTCCTTCGCGCCCCGGGCCTGCAGCAGCGCAATGAACTCGCTGCGCTGATGGCGTCGGGCCGCCTGCAGCGGCGTCATGTCATCAAAGTCAGACTTGAGCTCGGGATCAGCGCCATGCGCCAGCAGATAGTGCGCGATCTCGTTGTGGCCTTGGATCAGGCTGGCCACCAGCGGCGTGCACAAAATCTCGGGGTGTTGGTAGTTGGGGTTGACGCCCGCGCTGATGTGGTGGCGCACCAGCGCCAGGTCGCCCGCCACGGCGGCGGCGTACATGTCTTTCCAGTCTCCAGCGGACATACCTGGGCATCCTTTGCAAGGGTTGAACGGGGCCAGTGTAGGCAGCGGCGTGTGCGGCACAATCCGCGCCTTCCCTTATCGTCCCTTGTCTTCCCCGGTGGCAACGCCCTCCTTCATGCACCCTCCCCTGCACATCCTCTGGCGCGACGAGCACCTGGTCGCCGTCTACAAGCCTGCGGGCTGGCTGGTGCACCGCACGGGGCTGGACGCGGGCGAGACGCGGTTTGTGATGCAGACCCTGCGCGACCAGCTGGGCCAGCATGTGTTCCCCGTGCACCGGCTAGACAAGGGCACCTGCGGCGTGCTGGTGATGGCGCTGCACAGCGATGCGGCGCGGGCACTTTCACAGGCCTTCGAGCACGGCGCTACGCACAAGCGCTACCTGGCCCTGGTGCGCGGCTGGGCGCCCGAGGCCATCGAGGTGGACCACGCCTTGAAGCCCGACGATGCCCCGGCCGATGCGGCCGTCCAGGACGCCCACACCCGCTTTCGGCGCCTGGCGCAGCTCACGCTGCCCGAGGCCAGTGATGCGCGTTTTGCCACCACCCGTGCCTCGCTGGTCGAGGCGATCCCCACCACCGGGCGGCGCCACCAGATACGCCGCCACCTCAAACACCTGGCGCACCCCATCCTTGGCGACGCGACACACGGCAAAGGCCCCCTTAACCGCTGGTGGGCCGAGCGGCTGGGGCAGCAAAGGCTGTGGCTGCATGCGTGGCAGCTGACGGTGCCGCACCCGGTGTCGGGGGTGGCCATGACCTTCGACAGCGGGCTGCCATGGCCGGGGCCTGCGGGCTGGGGCCCTGGGCACGATACGGCAGAGATTGCCAACGCCAGCCCCGTCTCCGATTGGCAGCGGCTGTTTGCACGCTTGCCGTGGGAAGAGACGCAAGGCACGCCCGCTGCACCGTAACCCGGGCGACACGACGACAGCGCACCCGTCGAAATAATGGGCACTCCAAAAATCAGGAGACTCCGCCCATGACCGCACCCGCCACCAACCGCGTCCTCGCCCACACGGGCGCGCGCTACCCCATCATCCAGGCGCCCATGGGCTGGATCGCGCGCACGCAGCTGGCATCGGCAGTGTCCCGCGCGGGCGGGCTGGGCATCATCGAGACATCGTCGGGCGAGACCGCCAACTGCCAAGCCGAGATCACCAAGATGAGCGCACTGGGCCTGCCGTTTGGCGTGAATCTGCCCATCCGCTTTTTGAAGGACGACGCCATGCTGCGCTTTGTGTGCGCGTCGGGTGTGAAGTTTGTGACCACCTCGGCGGGCAGCCCGGCCAAGTTCATTGCGCCGCTCAAGGACGCGGGCATCACCGTGTACCACGCGGTGCCCACGGTGGACGCGGCGCTCAAATGCGTGGACGCAGGCATTGACGGCCTGGTGGTCGAAGGTGGTGAAGGCGGTGGTTTCAAGAACCCCGAAGAGGTCTCCACCCTGGTGCTGCTGCAAGCCATCCGCGCGCGGGTGGATGTGCCGCTGGTGGCGGCCGGGGGCATCTGCGACGGGCGCGGCATGGCGGCGGCTTTTGCGCTGGGGGCCGAGGCGGTACAGATGGGCACACGGTTTGTGAGCTGCGCCGAAAGCCCCGTGCACGCCAACTACAAGAACGCCATCGTCGATGCGGGCGTGACCGGCACCTGGATGCTCAACACCAAGGCCAGCCCCTGCATCCGCGCGCTCAAGTCGCAGCGCACCCAGGCCATCCATGAGGCAGGCCTCATGCCCGCCGACAGCTTTGCGGGCATCCAGCGCGTGTACTTTGACGGCGACATGGAGGCCGCACCGGCCCTCGCGGGCCAGACCGCCGGGCTCATCGATTCCGTCAAGACCGCGCAGCAGATCATTGACGACACAGTGCAGGAGTTCTTTGCCATCAGCCAACGCATGGGCGCCTTGGCCGCAGCGCGGTCATTTGGCTGATCGCCATCGCAGCGCAGGGGTAGGGCCAGGGCTCTACGCCGCCTTCGCGCCCAGCGCACGCATGCGCGCCTTCCACTTGGCAATCCCATCGTCGCCCAGTTGCTCCACGCTGCCCACCAGCGTCTCATGCACCGGCGCAATGCCCACAAAGCCCAGGATATTGCGCTCCAGCGACTTCACGCTGTGCGCGCGGAAGTACCAGCGGTAGACCAGCGCTGGCATGCCCATGGTGACGACCACCCGCGCACTGCGCCCTGTGAGCCCCTTGCGGCCAAAGGGGTTGCTGCCTTCGGTGTTGAAGGCAAACCCGGGTCGTGCCACCTGCTCCAGAAAACCCTTGAGCAGGGCTGGCATGTCGCCCAGCCACAGCGGAAAGAACAGCACGATGTGCTGCGCCCAGCCGATGTCCGCCTGGGCAGGCTTGAGCGATGCGGGCAGCAGGCCCAGCTCCCACTCATGCTGGCTGCGCAGCAGCGCAAAGTCGATGGCAGCCACCTCGATCTCGCGCACCTCGTGGCCCGCCGCGATGGCCCCTTGTGCATAGGCCTGCGCCAGCGCGTGGCACAGGTGGGGCGCACTCGCGTCCGGGTGGCCCTGTATCAGAAGAATGCGTTGGGGCGTCATGGCAAAAACTCCTCGCGGCGCCAGGCCCGCCGGTGATGGCGGCCGCTGCGGGCACCAAGGCAAATCGTGACACGCACAACCCCGGGGTGCAAGCGCCGAGCAGGTGGCGCCACCCGCAGGTACGGGCTGGGGAGGCGCGGGAAGAACGTGGCTATGGGTGGCAACCGCCAGATGCTTCACTTTTGATAGCTACCAGCGCTTCACCATCAAGCGCCAGGTGCCAATTTCTATCAAAACCTAGCGCCCACCCCCCTCCAAGCGGTCGTTGGCGTGCGTCGGCAGTGTCCTACCCCCGCGCTCGCCCGCCACCGGTAGACGCTGCCGCGCAGGAGCAGCACAGTCGCAGGGCAGCACTGTTGCTGCGCCCCCTCCTCCGCTGGACTCCCCGCCATGCCACCACACGCGCACCGCTCTCTGAGCACACCGCCCTCCCTCGCCACAACGCCGGTCGCCGGGTGCAAGGACCATGGCCATGGCTGACCTCTGGCAGGAGATCGCCAGCACGGTGGCCTCGGAATTCTCGGACGTGCCCGATGCGGCACAGGCCACGCGCATCGTGGTGCGCCTTGCCATGGCAGCGCTGCTGGGCGGGCTGCTGGGTTGCGAACGCGAACACGCGGGCAAAGCCGCCGGCGTGCGCACGCACATGCTGGTGGCCATGGGCGCGGCCCTGTTCGTGCTGGTGGCGCAGCAGGCCGGCATTGAAGCGGCAGACAACAGCCGCGTGCTGCAGGGCATCATCGCGGGCGTGGGGTTCCTGGGCGCGGGCACCATCCTCAAGGGCGATGCCGAAAGCCAGGTCAAGGGCCTGACCACAGCCGCTGGCATCTGGCTCACGGCCGCCATCGGCGTGGCCGCCGGGCTGGGCCGCGAAGCCACGGCGGTGCTGAGCACGGTGCTGGCGCTGGTGGTGCTGTGGGCCATTCCGATGCTGCACGACAAGCTGAGCCGCAACGCAGCCAACCACAAGGCGGACTGAGCCGAGCCGAGGCAGCCCGCTGGCGCGGGCTGCGCTACACTTTTTGGCCCACCGCCCCCCTGGCTGCGGCGCAGGCCCACGCGCCGCAGGCAGCCACCTCTCGTTACCCCATGCACAGTCTTCCAGCGCAGCACCGCTGCCTTGGCGGCACAGCTACTGCGCCGTTTGCCACCCTGCCACCCGCCACAGCCTGCAGCCTTCCTGCGGCGGTACAACCATGACGCGGACGAGCGGCACCGAGGCTCAGCCTGCGGCATCTGCAGCCGCGACCACAACTGCGACTGCGACGGCCACCACAGCGCAGGCGGCAGCCTCGGGCAACCTGCGCGGCATCGTCGCCATGGTCGCGGCGGTGGGGTGTTTTTCGCTGATGGACGCCCTGCTCAAGACCCTGTCGGCCAGCTACCCCGCCATGCAGGTGGCGGCGCTGCGCGGCTGGGCTGCGTTGCCGCTGGTGGCGCTGTATGTGCTGTGGCGTGGCGAGGTGCGGGGCTTGCTCAAGGTGCGCTGGCCGCTGCACCTGCTGCGTGGCGTGCTCAACGTGACCATGCTGGGCCTGTTCACCTACGCACTCAAAGAGCTGGGCCTGGCCGAGGCCTACACGCTGTTTTTCATCGCCCCGTTGCTGATCACGGCGCTGTCCACCGTGGTGCTGGGCGAGAAGGTGCGCGCCGCCCACTGGGTGGCGATCGTGCTGGGCATGGTGGGCGTGGTGGTGGCCCTGCGGCCCAGCCAGGACGCCTTTTTCACGCTGGGCGCGCTGGCGGTGCTGGGCGCAGCGTGTGGATACGCCGTGTCGGCCATCACGGGGCGCGTGCTCAGCCGCACGGACTCCAGCGCCAGCCTGGTCTTCTGGACCACCGCCTTGCTGGCGCTGGGCGCGGGCACGCTGGCCTGGCCCAACTGGGTGGGTGTGGCGCAGGCGCACTGGCCGCTGGTGGCGGGCCTGGCGGTCACGGGGTTTCTGGGGCAGCTGGCGATCACCGAGGCGTTCCGGCATGGGCAGGCGTCGGTGGTGGCACCGTTTGAATACACGGCCCTGGCCTGGGGTATGGGGCTCGACTGGGTGCTGTGGCAGGCCGTGCCGGGGGTTTCCACATTGCTGGGTGGCGCGATCATCATCGGCAGCGGGTTGTATCTGGTGCGGCAGGAGCGGACGCAGGCGGTGGTGCCTCCATGAGCAGGAGTCCCCCCTGAGTCGCTGCGCGCCTTCCCCCAGGGGGACGACGCCCTCGCTGCGGGGCGGCCCTTGCTTGGCGTCCCCCGCCTGGGCCGCGCCAGTTTCAAGGGCTACGGGTGGCGGCCACGGCCCGCGCGGTGGCACGGCATGGTCTTACACCCCGGTACGCGTGCGCGCAGTGCAATGGAGGTCCATCACATCGGCACCACCAAAAAGGAATTCACCATGACCCAGCACGCCACCATTGCAGGCCACGTTACCTACACCCCGGGTGACGGAGCCCCCTTGACCATTCCGAAAGGCCCCGTGGAGCTGGAGCCTTCCAAAGACAGCACCACCTTGAGCTGGACCGCAGACAACGATGCCGTGGGCTCCGCCGCGATCCCGAAGGACCAGTTCAACCAGTATGTGCGCGAGGGAAAAATCCGCCTCCAGAACTGAGCGGCAAGCATCAGATACTATGAAATTGATAGCGGCCAGCGCTTTATGATAAAGCGCCAGAGCCCTATTTCATGCGACATTCACGATGCAAGCCGAAGACATCCTTCATTTCTGGTTCGAAGAACTCACCCCCGCCCAGCACTTCGCACAAGAGGACGCCATCGACGCGATGATCCGTGTCCGCTTCGGTGCCACTTGGCAGGCGGCCCGGCAGTGCGAGTTGTGGAGCTGGCGCGGCACGCCCCAAGGCCGCCTGGCGGAAATCCTGGTGCTGGACCAGTTCTCGCGCAACATCCACCGGGGCTCGCCGCTTGCGTTTGCGCAAGACGCCCAGGCGCTGGCCCTGGCGCAAGAGCTGGTGGCCGGGCAGCACGACAAGGCACTGGCCCCCACCGAACGCGCCTTTGCCTACATGCCCTACATGCACAGCGAATCCGCCGCCATCCACGCCCAGGCGATGGTGCTGTTTGACCAGCCGGGGCTGGAAAACAACCTGAAGTTCGAGGTGGCGCACCGCGACATCATTGCGCGCTTCGGGCGCTATCCGCACCGCAACGCCGTGCTGGGGCGCACCTCCACAGCGCAGGAGCTGGCCTTCCTCGCGCAGCCCGGCTCGTCCTTCTGAGCCTGCCGGTCCTTGCCGGTCAGGGATGTCCTGCATAACCCTCGCGAGGCGGTGGTAGTGCGGATCGGGATGGGACGCAAGGCGTCTTTTTGCAGCCAATAGCCCAGCTATTGGCAAGAAAAGCAACGCAGCGAACCGCCCGAGGCCGCGCTATCACAGACCGCAGGGAGTTATGCAGGTCATCCTCAGATCGGCCGGGTCAGGTACACCGCCTCGCGGCCCACGATGGGCTCGCGCGTGGGCATCATCACCGTGCAGTCGTCGCACAGCGCGCGGATCTCGTGCGGGCCATCGGTGGCGATGAGTTCGCCCTGGGCAAACACCTCAAAGCCCTGCAAGGGCCGCGTGAAGCGGAAGTCCGGCGTGCGCACCATGCAGGTCTCCAGCAGTTCATAGCGGCGCTGCGGGCCTGGCGCTGGGCGGTTGGCAGCGGCTTCGACCAGCCCGAAATGCGCCAGAAAATCCAGCGCCACGGCCGTGGCCACGTCGGCCGCCGACTGGCGGAAATGCTGGCCACACTCCACCACCAAAGCCACCCCATCGCTCTCAGCCAGCCCATGGCGGCCGTGCTGGATGAGCGGCGTGCCCGAGCCCAGCCCGCTGGGCATCACCAGGTGCACCGGCGGACTGCCAATGGCCAGCGCCACCTGCGCATTGCGCGGATAGGCGGGGTACACCCAGAAAGGCGGCACGTCCTGGCTGGTGGAGTGGATGTCCAGGATGTGGTCGGCCGCAGCCACCACCGGGCGCAACGCACGGGCGCGGTCCAGCTCGGGGCTTGCGGCCGTGCCGTCCAGTTCACCGGCGGACCAGATGCGGTTGAGGTTGTGCACCAGCTGGCGGCTTTCAAACGGACGGGTCGGGTCAAACGATGCATACGCCGCCACGTTGGCAAAGCTGATGGTCAGCGTGCCAATCCGCGGGCGCACGCCCGTGTCCAGCAGGTGCGTGGCCGCCACCATGCCGCAGATCTCGTTGCCATGCGTGAGCGCATTGATGAGCACGTGGGGGCCTGGCTGGCCCGATTCAAAACGGTGCACGTAGTCGATGCCCACATTGCCCTGGCGGTAGGCAGACAGGTCGCGGGGAAGGACTTCGAAAACGGGAGAGTTTTGTGTCATGGCGGGCAATTAATAAGACAACACATCATTCTCTGCGCAAAACAGAAACCACACTGCACGCGGTGTACGATGCCCCGCCCGTTGTTCCACCGCTTTCCCGCACCATGCCCACTGCCCGACTTTGCCCGCTGGCCGATGTGGCCGCCCGACTGCCCGCCGACAGCTGGATCGCCCAGCGCCTTGCAGAGGACCCGGATGCGCTGGCCACGGAAACCGTGCTCTGCATCACCGGCGATGTACAGGTGCCTGAGCTGCACCTGGATGCGCCCCTGGCCAGCGGCAGCCCGCTGCGGACGCTGCTGCAGGACGGCAACAACACCTACCAAGCTCCCACGGGCCAGCCCTTTCTGATCCTGATCGAAGGCCATCTGCAGATCGACGGCGCGCTCACCTGCGACGACACCGATGGCGCCACGCACCTGGTCGTACTGGGCGACGCGCGCATGCACAACGCCGTGGTGGGCGGCCAGCTGCTTTATGTGCAGGGCGCACTGCAAGTGGCCGACCTGCTGTGGGGCGACTACAACCACGGCGGGCTCACCGTGCGTGGCGGGCTCACGGCGCGGGTGGCACTGTTCACGGATGAATACCCCGTAGACATCACTGGGCCCGAACAGGTGGAGTTCCTCATCGACGAGGTGCGCAGCGTGCCGCACCTGGCGGAGTTCTCCAGCGAAATCGTAGGCATCGTGTTTCCGCCTGAGTTCCATGACGGCATCGACGATGGCGAAAGCGGCGTCAGCTACGTGCTGGACCGCGCCCGCGTGGTGGCCGCCGTGCGCGCGGGCGAGAACGCCACGCGCAGCAGCGCCGAGATCCACGCGCTGATGCCCCTGGAGGCCGACCTGTTCGCCGATGAGGCCATCAGCGTGCGCAACATCCTGGCCGCCGTGCGCACGCCCGTGATCGGCCCCAAGGAGCACACGGCCACCGGGTGGTTTCAGCAGACTGATTTTTCGCTGTGCCAGCGGCATGTGGACGCTGATGGCGACCAGCGCGACGACAACGTGTTCATCACCGTCTGGAAGACCTGGGACTTCTACCTCTCGGTGTCGCAGGTGCCCGAACGCCAGGGGCTGCTGGCGCGCCTGGCCGCCGCCGTGCGGGGCCGCAAGGTGCCCACCACCGCGCAGCTCACGCTGGTGTACCGCGGCTATAGCGACGGCGAGCCCGGCGAATGGCTGCCCCTGGCACCCGACACCGCCCCCGAAGCCTGGCAGGCCTGCACGCTGGCCTGGCGCGGCGTGTTGGACTACCTGCGCAAGGCCGTGGGCCAGCACCGAGCCCGCTACCCGCTGTACCAGCGCCTGGTGGCCGAGCTGACCGCAGAACGCATCGAAGACTTCACCACCCTGCCCGTGTTCACCGAGCGCTACAACGACTGGTGGGACAGCGACAAGAACGGCTGGTGGAAAGGCGACGTGTGGGTGGGCGCACGCCAGCCCTGCATGCACGAAGGCGAGCCTTGGGGCCGCGCCCTCAAGCTCAGCTGGGAAAACGGCGACGAAGCCCCCGGCGACGAAGACGACAACGCCCACAGCGCCTACCAGATCAACGTGGAAGCCGCGCTGGACGGGCCTGCCGTGGTGGAGTTCACCTATGCGCAGCGCCAGAGCGATGCCCGCACCACCCTGCCCCGCAGCGCCGCCGACCACATAACGCGGCTGCTGCGTTTTTACGGTGCGGTCCAATTGCGCGTGCGCGATCAGCACGAACAGGAGCAGGCCCGCCTGGCCGAGGCGCGGCGCATTGAAGCCGCCGTGCACCTGCTGACCACGCCCCCACTGGCGCCCGACCTGCCCGATGCAGCGGTCTTCCCTGTCGAGCTGATGACGCAGTCCGACCAATGGCAGGCCGATGGGCAAAGCTATGTGGCCGCCATCCGCGCGCACCAGCTCGCACTGGATTCGGCCGAGGTGCAGGAAGGCAACGGCGATACCGAAGAAGAACAAGAAGAAAACGAAGACAGCGACCTGCCCTCCGACCCGCGCAAGGCGGCCGCAGCCACAGTGCTGCAACTGGCCCGCGTGGTCAACACCCACGCCGACGAAGACCTGGCCGACCGCTTTCGCCAGCGCTTTGCATTTGCCCCCGACGCCTTCGTGCGACACGCCGCCGATGCGGGCCGCTTCATCGGCCCGGTGTTCGCGCTGGACGACGGCCGCGTGCTGGCGCGCATCGGCGCCCCCTACGACGACACGGCGCACTGGGTGGCCCTGCAGGGCCTGCGGCACATCCCCTTGCCCGCACTGCGCGGCCTCGGCCGCTCGCCCAACCGGCGCTGCTTTGCGCAAAGCGACGGCCAGCATGTCACCACGCACGATGGTTTTGACGGCCCCGTCATCGCCCGCTTTGCCCTGCCCCAGGGCAACGAAGCACTGCCAGCTCAGGTGGTGGTATCGCCCGGCCCCCTGGGCCAGCTCTGCGACGAGCTGATCCCCTTCAACGACGGCCAGCGTGTGCTGCTGCGCAACCCCACGGGCGTCTATCTGTTGCACGCCGAGGGTGCCGAGGAAGCCAGCAGCCCCGTGCAGCGCATCCACCCGCAAACCTTTGACGAAGACGGCCCCTACACCTGGCCCAAGAACCAGCAGGACGAATCGGTGAACGGCGCCGAGGTCACGATGCTGGCGCTCGACATGCTGCACATGGCCCTGTCACCGGACGAGCGCTACATCGCCGTGGGCGACCAGGACAGCGTGCACATCCTGCTGAACGCCCGAGGCCAGGTGGTGCGCCGCTACGAGCCCCTGTCGTCCTACCCGCACCACACCACCTTTTCACACGACGGCACGCAGCTGCTTGCCAACTCCTGCCACTTCTACGGGGGCTACACGCTGGCCGCGCCAGTGAGTGCAGCGTTGCCAGACCTCGCGGCAGACAGTGGAGAAGAAGAAACACACGAAGCCCCGGCCATCAACACCCAGTGGCGCGTGTATGCATCTGCCACCCTGCCGGGCATGGTGGTGCTGGGCGATGCCAATGGCTACCTGCACGCCATCAGCGACGACGGGCGCCCGCTGTGGCGCCACCACATCGGCAGCACCATCAGTGCCATGGACATGTCGCCCGACGGCAGCACCCTGTGGGCCGCCAGCTACGGCGGCTACCTGGTGCACCTGGAGCGCGTGGAGACGGGGATGGACCCGTATTCCATCGGCACATCGCCGTATGCGGAGGTGCGGCGGTGGATCTTCTGGAGCGATGAAACCGGGCCGTTGCGGTGGTAGGCGATGTGACCGTACTCGTCGGAAGTTAACGCTGCCTTGGGCGTGGCCATTGAACGTGGACTAGGTCGGAGATGCACCGGACTCCCACCCTCCCCCCAGTGCTTTGAAGATGGCCACTGCCGAACGGGCAGATTCCGTCTGCGCCTGTACACGCGCATCGGCAGCCCGGAGCAAGGTCTCATCGGCGTGCAAGACTTCGATCAAGCTGACAACGCCTTTTTGGTAGGCCGAGAACGACGCTGCGCGAGCGCGACCCAGCGAATCGACACCGGCCTTCAACACCAAAACTTGCTCCTGGCGCCTGGAAAACGCGGAGAGCGAGTTTTCCACATCTTCCGTGGCCCGCAGCGCCGCCAATCGGTAGGCGGCCAGCATCTCTGCCTCCTGGCCCTTGGCCTGCTCTATCTGCGCATTGATGCGCGCGAAGTCGAAAAGACGCCAGCGCAACCCGAGCACGCCTGTGGCCTGGCTGGCGCCGCCCGAGAACAGGCTGCCGCTGGACACAGACGTTGCACTCCCCACCAGGCCGCTGAGAGAGAGTTTGGGGTAGTACTCGGAGATGGCGGCGCCAATGCGCGCATTGGATGCAGCCAAGCGGCGCTCCGCAGCGATGAGGTCCGGCCTGCGCCTGAGCAGCTCGCTCGGCGAGCCCGTCGCAATTCCTTGGGGAGTTGCCGGAATGCCGCCCGGCGCGGTCAGTTCTGCGCGGTGGGTGCCCGGGGGAGTTCCCAGGATGACATCCATGGCGTTCATTACCGTGTCCAAGGAAGCGTCCAGCACCGGGATCGCTGCTTGCGCCTGCGAGAGCGCCCCCTCCGCCTGGCTCACCTGGAGCTCTGCCGCAAGACCCTTACTGTGCAGCAGCCTGACGTTGGACAGCAGGTCGTGTTGCGTCTGCACCTGCTGGCGGGCCACGTCTCGGCGGGCCTGCAGGCCGCGAATCGTGATGTAGATATCTGCGGTCTGTGCCGCCACGGCCAATCGGGTGGCAACAGCACCAGCCTCCGAAGACTGGTATTCGGCGGTGGCCGCCTCCCGCCCCCGGCGCAGGCCGCCGAACACATCCAGCTCCCAGCTTGCGCCCAGGTTTGCCTCGTAAGCGCTGCCATACCGGTCAAAACCCGGCGTCGAACTCAAGACCTGTCCCAAGGGTGTTTGCGTGGACTGATAGGCCCGCGCAGCCTGGCCCGACACGGCTGCGGACGGCAACAGTGCGGCGTCGGCCGCGCCCAGCCCCGCACGCGCCTGGGCGACCCGTGCAGCGGCTTGCGCCAGATCGAGGTTTTGCGCCAGCGCGAGCGACACGAATCGCGTGAGTTGAGGATCGCCAAACGCAGACCACCAGGAGGCCAGTTCGGCGGCGGCCTTCTCTGGCTGTTGATTGCTGCCGGGCTGATCCTGGTAGTGCCCAGGCAGGGAAATCTCGGGCCGGACATAGTCCGGCCCCACGGCGCAGCCGGCGGAGAGGCTGGCCACAAGAAGGGCGGCGAGTGTGCGTTTGGGCAGCATGGATTTTTCGGTCATGGTTCAATTGAATTGTGACCATAATACCAAATAGTCACTCGTTGTCTAGTCACCAAGACTGGCGTAAGCTTTGCCCATGACCAAAACAAGCCATCCCACCGCCGCAGGCCGGGGCCCTGCGGACCACGAGGTGCGAAACCAGATCGTGACCGCCGCCACCGAGCACTTCAGCCGCTACGGCTACGAAAAAACCACTGTGTCCGACCTGGCCAAGGAGATCGGTTTTTCAAAAGCCTATATCTACAAGTTCTTCGAATCCAAGCAGGCCATCGGCGAGATGATTTGCGCCAACTGCCTGAGCGATATCGAGAGCGAGGTCCGGGCGGCGGTGGCCCAGGCCGATCGGCCACCCGAGAAGCTGCGGCGCATGTTCAAAGCCATTGTGGAGTCGAGCCTGCGTCTCTTTTTCCAGGACAGAAAGCTCTACGAGATCGCCACCTCTGCGGCAACCGAACGCTGGCAGTCCACCATCGTGTACGAGGAGCGCCTGCAGGCGCTGTTGCGGGATGTTTTGCAGGAAGGCCGGCAGACCGGCGACTTCGAGCGCAAGACGCCGCTGGATGAAACCACTGCAGCCATCCACCTGGTGATGCGCCCCTACCTCAATCCGCTGATCCTGCAGCACAGCCTGGACTACGCCAACGAGGCGCCCACCCAGTTGTCCAGCCTGGTCCTGCGCAGCCTGTCTCCATGAGCGAAAGTTTAATTTGTGACTATTGACTAATTTGGTCACAAGAATCACAATGAAAGTCCCGATCCATCTGCACAAGGGACTTTCATGCTTCGGCCTCGCCTCGCCACTCTGTTTCTCATTTCTGCCTTGCCGTTGGCGCTGGTCGCCTGCGGCGAAAAGGCTTCTTCCGATCCACGCACCGAAGCGCCGCTGGTGCGCGCAGCCATTGTTCAGGAGGCCGCAGCTGCCTCCAGGGCGTTCACGGGTACCGTAGCGGCCCGGGTGCAGAGCGACCTGGGCTTTCGCGTCTCGGGCAAGGTGCTGGAACGGCTAGTGGATACGGGGCAGACCGTCAAACGCGGGCAGCTGCTCATGCGCATCGATGCGGTCGATCTGAAACTTGCCGCCCATGCGCAGCAAGAGGCTGTGGCCGCTGCGCGTGCCCGTGCTCGCCAGACGGCGGACGATGAAGCACGGTACCGCGACCTGCGCGGCACAGGCGCTATCTCCGCTGCGGCCTATGACCAGGTGAAGGCGGCTGCAGACGCAGCCCAGGCGCAGCTCAGTGCGGCCGAAGCCCAGGCGGATGTATCCCGCAATGCAAGCCGTTATGCCGAGCTGGTGGCAGACGGCGACGGCGTCGTCGTGGAAACGCTGGCCGAGCCCGGACAGGTAGTGAGCGCCGGGCAACCGGTGGTCCGCCTGGCCCATGCAGGCCGACGCGAAGCGCTCGTGCAGCTGCCGGAGACTTTGCGCCCCGCCATAGGGTCGCAGGCACAAGCCACCTTGTTTGGCAAGGAGGAGGCCGCCGTCTCGGCCAAGCTGCGACAGCTTTCCAGCTCGGCAGACCGGGTGACGCGCACCTTCGAGGCCCGCTATGTGCTCGAAGGGGATTTGGCCAATGCGCCCCTGGGCACCACGGTGGCGGTTCGCATTCCGGACGAAAAGTCCTCTGCGGCGGCGGGCCTGCAAGTGCCCATCGGCGCCTTGTTCGATGCGGGCAAGGGCCCAGGAGTTTGGGTGCTTCGCGGTGAACCGGCCAAGGTTGCCTGGCAGCCGGTGGCCGTCCAGCGCCTGGACGATGCAGGCGCCTACGTGACGGGCCACATCAAGCCCGGGGAGCGAATCGTCGCACTGGGTGCACACCTGTTGCGCGAAGGCGAGCAGGTCCGGCTGGCAGATCTTGCGACAGCTGCTCCGAAGGAAGGAGCACGTCCGTGAGCGAAGGCCGTTTCAACCTGTCGGCGCTCGCAGTGCGCGAGCGCGCCATCACCCTCTTCCTGATCTTCCTGATCTCTGCAGCAGGCATTCTCGCGTTTGCCAAACTCGGGCGCGCTGAAGACCCGCCTTTCACCATCAAGCAGATGACGATCGTTACGGCGTGGCCTGGCGCCACGGCCCAGGAGATGCAGGATCAGGTTGCAGAACCCCTGGAAAAGCGCATGCAGGAATTGCGCTGGTACGACCGCACAGAAACCTTCACCCGCCCCGGCCTGGCTTTCACCATGGTGTCGCTGCTGGACAGCGCACCGCCGTCGCAAGTGCAGGAGGAGTTCTACCAGGCACGCAAGAAGATCAGCGACGAGGCGAGGAAACTGCCTGCTGGCGTCATCGGCCCTATGGTCAACGACGAATATGCAGATGTGACCTTTGCGCTCTTCGCCCTCAAGGCCAAGGGTGAACCCCAAAGACAGTTGGTCCGCGACGCGGAAGTGTTGCGCCAGCAACTGCTGCATGTGGCGGGCGTCAAGAAAGTCAACATCATTGGGGAACAACCCGAGCGGATCTACGTCTCGTTCTCCCATGATCGCCTGGCCACGCTGGGCGTGGCGCCGCAGGACATTTTTGCCGCGCTCAACAGCCAGAACGTGCTGACGCCCGCAGGCTCCATCGAAACCAAGGGACCACAGGTTTTCCTGCGTGTGGATGGCGCGTTCGACACGCTGGAGAAGATCCGGCAGACCCCGATCATCGCGCAGGGGCGGACGCTGAAGCTGTCGGATGTGGCGACTATCGAGCGCGGCTATGAAGACCCCGCAACCTTCCTGGTGCGCAACGGCGGCGAGCCAGCCCTGCTGCTGGGCGTCGTGATGCGCGACGACTGGAACGGGCTCGATCTGGGCAAAGCGCTGGAGGCCGAGGTCACCAAGATCAATGCAGAACTCCCCATGGGCATGACGCTGACCAAGGTGACCGACCAGGCCGTCAACATCAGCTCGGCAGTGGACGAGTTCATGGTCAAGTTTTTCGTCGCCCTGCTCGTCGTGATGGTGGTCTGCTTTGTCAGCATGGGCTGGCGTGTGGGCATCGTCGTGGCAGCCGCCGTGCCGTTGACGCTGGCGGCGGTGTTCGTGATCATGGCCGCCTCTGGCAAGAACTTTGACCGGATCACACTGGGCTCACTCATCCTGGCCCTGGGCCTGCTGGTGGATGACGCCATCATTGCCATTGAAATGATGGTGGTGAAGATGGAAGAAGGCTACAGCCGTGTGGCGGCCTCGGCCTACGCCTGGAGCCATACGGCAGCCCCCATGCTTTCTGGCACCCTAGTCACAGCCATTGGCTTCATGCCGAATGGTTTCGCACGCTCCACGGCGGGTGAATACACCAGCAACATGTTCTGGATCGTAGGCATTGCATTGATTGCGTCGTGGGTGGTGGCGGTGGTTTTTACGCCTTATCTGGGCGTCAAGCTGTTGCCTGACCTCAAAAAGGTTGAAGGTGGACACGACGCCATTTACGACACACCGCGCTACAACCAGTTCCGTCAGCTGCTTGGCCGCGTCATTGCGCGCAAATGGATTGTTGCAGCCTCCGTCGTCATCCTGTTTGTGGTGTCGGTGCTGGGGATGGCGCTGGTCAAAAAGCAGTTCTTCCCCACGTCCGACCGGCCGGAAGTGCTGGTCGAGGTGCAGATGCCCTACGGCACGTCCATCGAACAAACCAGCGCTGCGACGGCCAAGGTGGAGGCTTGGCTGGCCAAGCAGGAGGAGGCCAAGGTCGTGACCGCCTACATCGGCCAGGGTGCCCCGCGCTTTTTCCTGGCCATGTCGCCCGAGCTGCCGGACCCGTCGTTCGCCAAGATCGTGGTGCTCACCGGCAATGACAAGGAACGGGAAGAGCTCAAATTCAGACTGCGCCATGCGGTGGCAGATGGCCTGGCGCCCGAGGCACGGGTGCGTGTCACGCAAATCGTGTTTGGCCCGCCTTCGCCCTTCCCGGTGGCATACCGCGTCATGGGGCCCGATCTGGACAAGCTGCGCGAGATTTCCGCCGAGGTCGAGGCGGTCCTGCAGGTCAGCCCGATGATGCGCACCGTCAACACGGACTGGGGCCCGCGTGTTCCGACCTTGCATTTCACACTCGACCAGGACCGCCTCAGTGCCGTGGGACTCAGCTCCAGCTCCGTGGCGCTGCAGCTGCAGTTCCTGCTGAGCGGAGCCCCGTTGACGGAGGTGCGCGAGGATATCCGCTCGGTGCAAGTGATGGGCCGGGCCGCCGGCGATGTCCGTCTCGACCCTGCGAAGATTTTGGGCCTGTCGCTGGTGGGATCGAGCGGGCAGCGCATTCCGCTGTCGCAGGTGGGCAAGGTCGATGTGCGCATGGAAGATCCCATCCTGCGTCGGCGTGACCGCACGCCGACGATCACGGTGCGTGGCGACATTGCCGAAGGTTTGCAGCCTCCGGACGTATCCACGGCCATCACCCAGCAACTGAAGCCCCTCATGGACAAGCTGCCTGGCGGCTACCGCATCGTGGAAGCAGGCTCTATCGAGGAAGCCGGCAAGGCGACGGTCGCCATGCTGCCAATCTTCCCGATCATGCTGGCAGCCACCCTGCTCATCATCATCCTGCAGGTTCGCTCCATCTCAGGGATGGTCATGGTCTTCCTGACCAGCCCGCTGGGCCTGATCGGAGTGGTGCCGACACTGCTGTTGTTCCAACAGCCCTTTGGCATCAATGCGCTGGTTGGCCTGATCGCCTTGTCCGGCATTCTGATGCGCAACACGCTCATCCTGATCGGGCAGATCCGCGAAAACGAAGACGCCGGACTCGACCCATTCCGCGCTGTGGTGGAAGCCACCGTGCAACGTGCCCGCCCGGTGATCCTCACCGCCCTTGCCGCGATCCTGGCGTTCATCCCGCTGACGCACTCCGTGTTCTGGGGAACGTTGGCCTACACCTTGATCGGCGGCACGCTGGCCGGCACGGTACTGACGCTCGTGTTCCTGCCCGCGATGTATTCGATCTGGTTCGGCATCCGGCCCGTTCGCTCAGCCCCCGCATCCATCTGATTCCCCTTGCGAATCTCACTATCAAAGGAACTGCCATGTCGAAATCCAAAGTTGTCGTTGTTACCGGCGTGTCCTCGGGCATCGGTCGTGCTGCCGCCATGAAGTTTGCCGAACAGGGCTGCCGGGTTTTCGGCACCGTGCGCAACACCGCCAAAGCGCACGCCATTCCCAACGTGACCCTCGTTGAGATGGACATCCGCGACGAAATGTCCGTTGAAAGCGGCATCCAGACCATCATCGCGCAAGCCCAACGCATCGATGTGCTGGTCAACAGCGCGGGGGTGACTCTGCTGGGCGCTGCGGAAGAAACATCTGTGGAGGAGGCTCAGAAGCTGTTTGACACGAACCTCTTCGGCGTCTTGCGCGTGATCAAGGCAGTGTTGCCGCACATGCGCGGGCAGCGCTCTGGCCGCATCGTCAATGTGAGTTCGGTGCTCGGATTTTTGCCCGCGCCCTACATGGCTCTCTATTCGGCGTCCAAACATGCCGTTGAAGGGCTGGCTGAAACGCTGGACCACGAAGTGCGCCAATTCGGTATCCGCGTCTCGCTGGTCGAGCCCTCCTTCACCAAGACCAACCTGGATCTGAACGCGCCCAAAACGGTGGCCCGGATTGCTGACTACAGCAAGGAGCTGGACGTCGTGTCGCAAGCGATCCAGAGCAACGTGCAGAAGGCGCCCCCGCCCCAGGGCGTGGCCGACACCATCGTCCGTGCCGCGCTGGGGACTTGGAAAATGCGCCACACACCCAAGGGTGAAGCGTCGATGCTGGCCAAACTTCGCCGCTTCATGCCTGCAGGCCCTGTCGGGAAGGGCTTGCGCAAGTCATTCGGGCTTGCGTGACGGCTCATGCCGATACCCCACACAACCACCGCAGGTCCCGCCCCCGCAAGGGCGGCCGCAGATGGAGTACCGAATTACGCAACGGGAGACAAGCATGAATGACGATCAAAAGGCATTGGTCTGGGCCCTTCAGCAGTCGGAAGCGGCTCAACGCATGCGTGATGGCGGTGGCGGGCCTGGGCACGCGCGGGCGGAGCAGATTGAGGGGATGAATGGACAGGACCTTCAGGAATCCATGCGTCCCTTTCGTCGGCGGGCGCAGCAAATCACACGTCGCCTCTCAAAAATGCGGCCCAGGCCCCTCCTCTGCGAGCGCATCCTGCGCATTGCGCAGCGGGCAGACCTTGAGCGACAAACAACCGCAGCCAATGCAGCCATCCAGCTGGTCACGCAGCGCCGTCAGCGTGCGGATGCGCTCGTCCAGGTCATCGCGCCAGCGGGCGGACAGGCGGCGCCAGTCGGCCACCGTGGGCGTGCGCCCGGCGGGCAGCGCCTGCAAGGCCTCGGCGATGGCGGCCAGCGGCACGCCCATGCGCTGCGCCACCTTGATCACCGCCACGCGGCGCAGCACGGAGCGCGGGTAGCGCCGCTGGTTCCCCGCATTGCGCACACTGGCGATCAGCCCGCGCGATTCATAAAAATGCAGGGCCGACACGGCCAGCCCGCTGCGGCTGGCAACCTCGCCCACCGACAGCTCGGATTTTTCGCACAGCTCGGACGGGTCAGCCTGCGCGTCCGCTACCACGCGGGCGACTGGAATGCGGGGCTTGCCTGGTTTCACAACAGCGTCTGCAAGGGCTTTCTTCACGGAGATTGACCTCAATTTAACTTGAGGTTTGATACTAACCCACGAAGCCCTTGCAACCGCCGCCGATGCCGCTGCGACTGCGGTCGCCCAGGCTTTCTGGCAATTCCGCCGTGGGCTTCACCTTCACATCCCCTCTCAGGATTTCTGCACCATGCGCCTTGATACCGCAACAACCCAGCACCCCGCCACGGCAACTTCCACGCTGCGCTTCATCAACCCGCCGGGCCTGTACGACCCGCGTGCCAATGGCTACACCCATGTGGTGGTGGCGCCCGCCCCGGCACGCACTGTCTTTGTGGCGGGCCAAGGTGGCGAGAACGCGGCGGGCCAGCTGTCTGCCGACTTTGGCGAGCAGCTGCGCCAGGCGTTCACCAACCTGCGTATCGCATTGGCAGGCGCGGGGGCCAGCGTGCACGATGTGGCAAAGCTCACCGTGCTGGTGGTGGACCACACCGAGCAGCGGCTGGCGCTGTTCAGCCAGGCGGTGCGCAGCCTGTGGCCCGATGGGGCGGCACCAGCCTGCACGCTGATCCCGGTGCCCCGGCTGGCGCTCGACGGCATGCTGATTGAAATCGAGGCCACAGCAGTGATGCAGGCATGAGCTGTGCATGCACACCACCCCAGGCAACCACTGTCCCCAAGATGAGCACTCCACCGCACTCCCGCTCCGCATCCACCACACCATCCAGCACGCCCCGCGCAGAGGCGCCAGGCCTCAGCACGCCGGTGCTGCTGCTCATGGCCGTGGCCTGCGGGTTGTGCGCGGGCAGCAATTACTTCAACCAGCCCCTTCTGCACTCCATTGCCACGCAGTTGCAGGTGCGTGACGCCTCGGCGGCGCTCATCGTCACGCTGGCGCAGGTTGCCTACGCGGCGGGTTTGTTGTTGTTGGTGCCGCTGGGTGACATGCTGGAGCGGCGGCGGCTCATCACCACGCTGATGTTGCTGGCGGCCCTGGGGCTGTTCACCAGCGGGTTTGCGGGCAGCTACGCCCTGCTGGCGCTGGGCACGGTGCTGACGGGTCTGTTCTCGGTGGCTGCGCAGGTGCTGGTGCCGTTGGCGGCCACGCTGGCTGCGCCGGGCCGCAGTGGGCGCGCGGTGGGGCTGATGATGAGCGGGCTGCTTGTGGGCATTCTGGCGGCGCGCAGTGTGGCGGGACTGCTGTCTGAACTGGGCGGCTGGACGCTGGTGTACCGCGTGGCGGGCGTGGCCATGGTGGCCGTGGCGCTGGCGCTGTGGTGGGTAATGCCCCGCTCGCGAAACGCTGGGCGGGCCCAGGGGTATGGCCAGGTGCTGCGCTCTCTGGGCACGCTGGCCCTGCGCCACCCCCGGCTGCGCAGCCGGGCCTTGCTGGGTGGGCTGTCGTTTGCGTCGGTCAGCGTGTTGTTCTCCACCATGGCGCTGTTGCTGGCGGGGCCTGCCCACCGCCTGGGCGATGCGGGCATCGGCCTGGTGGGGCTGGCGGGCGTGGCCGGTGCACTCATGGCCAATGTGGCGGGCCGCATGGCCGACCGTGGTCAGGCCCAGGTGGCCACGGCCGTTTCGGTAGGGTTGCTGCTGCTGGGCTGGGGCGCGCTGTGGCTGGGCGCCACCAGCCTGGTGTGGTTTGTAGTGGGCATGCTGGTGGTGGACCTGGCGCTGCAGGGCGTGCACATCAGCAATCAGAACGTGATCTACCGGCTGGACCCCACGGCCCGTGCGCGCATCAACGCGGTGTACATGACCAGCTACTTCACCGGCGCGGCCAGCGGGTCGGCGCTCGGGTCTGTGGCCTGGCTGTGGGGCGGTTGGGGCGCCACCTGTGCGCTGGGTGGGAGCATCGCGGTGCTCAACGCCCTGGCGCTGGCGCATGACCAGCGCCTGGCTCTGCGAGCGCATCCTGCGGCAGCGAACCGCGCTGGGGCGCAGCCCGCCATGCGCTGAAAGGGGCCGGTTTGTGACGTACCATCCCGGCACGGTCCCATTCCGAGACCTTTACAGGAGGCACCATGGCCAAAGGCGAACAACGCAGCAACAAGATGGCAAAGAAACCCAAGAAGGACACTTCGCTGCCCAAGGAAAGCGGCGGCTCTGACCGCCCCATGCCACCGGTGACCGCCGTCATCCCGCGTGGCAAAGAGAAGAACAAGTAAGTCACCAGGCACCCGCAGGCCGTGGCGCTGAGGCGCGCATGCGCCAACAAGCCGTTTGCTATCATAAAAATAGCTTCCAGCGCTTTACCAATAAGCGCTGGCAGCTATTTTTGCTTGAAATTCAGCCCTCATCCTCTACGGTGGCGGTGCCCACCAGCGCTGCACGGGCCAGCCAGTCGGTGTCGGGCTCGGGGCGCCCGAAGAGGTAGCCCTGGTACACGATATCGGGTGCGCGTTGGCTCAGGAAATCCGCCTGATCGCGGGTCTCGACCCCTTCCGCCACCACGCGCAGGCCGAAGTGACGGGCCACCGACAGGATGCCTTCCACCAGCACGCCATCGTCGGCATTGGTGGGGGCGTCGCGCACAAAGGAGCGGTCGATCTTGATCTCCTGGATCGGCAGGCGCTTGAGATAGGCCAGCGACGAATAGCCCGTGCCAAAGTCATCCAGCGACATGTCCACCCCCAGCGCCGCCAGCTCGCCCATCTTGGCCACGGCGTCGTCAAAGTCGTCGATCACCAGGCCTTCGGTCACCTCCAGGGTGAGCAGGCGCGGGTCGGCGCCGCTGGCAGCCAGCATGGCGCGCAGCTGCGGCACAAAACCCGCCTGCCGGAACTGCCGGGCACTCAGGTTGACCGACAGCCGCAGCCGCCGCTCCTGAAACAATGGCTGCGCCAGCAGCGCGCAGGCATGGGAGAGTACCCAGCCGCCCAGGCTCACGATCAGGTCCGACTCTTCCGCCACGGGGATAAACACCCCCGGCGCCACCAAGCCGTCGCGCGGATGCTGCCAGCGCACCAGCACCTCAGCCCCGGTGATCTGGCCCAACACGTCTACCTGCGACTGCAGGTACAGCCGCAGCTCGCCCGCGCCGATGGCCTGGCGCAGCTCGCGCTCCACGCGAAAGCGCTGCTCGGCCGCCTCGCCCATGCCCTGCTCGAAGAAGGCCGCCCGCCCACCACCGGCCTGCTTGGCGCGGTGCAGCGCCGTGCCTGCACGGCGCAGGGCGTCGTGCGCAACATCGTTGGCGCTTTGCGGATAGAGCGTGATGCCCACGCTCGCACCCAGCTGAGCTTCTTCGGTGTCGTTGTCTTGCAGGTGCAGCGGCCGCAGCAGCGCTGTCTGCAGCTTTTCGGCAAAGGCCAGGGCACGCCGGCCCGCCAGCGAGGCGTCTGCGCCCAGGCCGTGGAGCACCACGGCAAATTCGTCGCCCGCCACACGCACCAGCAGGCCCTGGGGGGGCAGTATCTCGGACAGGCGCAGCGCCACGGCGCACAGCAGGCGGTCGCCCATCTCGCTGCCGCGTGCATCGTTGAAGGTGGTGAAGCGGTCCAGGTCCAGCAGCAGCAGCGCGTGTTGCGTGGTGGGCGGGCGGCCCGCGCGGCCCTGCAGCGCAGACAGTCGCTCCATCAGCGTGAAGCGGTTGGGCAGGCTGGTGAGGCTGTCGAAATGCGCCAGGCGGTGGATTTCCTGCGCTGCGCGCTTGCGTTCGGTGACGTCCTGCTTGAGCTCTACATAGTGGCTGATGTGGCCGTCAGGCTGGCGGATGGGGGCCACCACCACGGCCTCGGCAATCTCGGCGCCGTCCTTGCGGCGATTGACCTGCTCGCCCGCCCAGCTCTCGCCGCGTGCCAGGGTGGCGCGCAGGCCGTCCCGCTGCGCGGGCGCCAGGCCATTGCTGGAATAGTCGGCCGATGCCTTGCCCACCACTTCATCGCGCTCATAACCCGTGCGGCGCACGAAGGCGTCGTTCACGTACTCGATGTCTTCTTTCAGATCGGTGATGACGATGCTCTCGGGGCTCTGCTCCACCGCCCGCAACAGCTTGCGCAGTGCGGCCTCGCTGGCAGCCAGGTTGGTAGCGGTCTGCTGCGCCTCCTGCACCCGGCTCATGTAGTTGCGGCGCGACAGCAGCGTGGCCGCTGCCGTCAGCACCAGAATGCCTGCCAGGTACACCGCACCGGCCACCCGGTTGGCCACCTGCACCGGCTTGAACATGCCCTGGATGTCGGCCCAGATGAACCCCAGGAACAGCAGCGCCGTGAGCCCCACCAGTGTCAGGGTGGCCCTGGCCCCCAGCAGCCAGCCGGCCAGCACGATGATCACCGGGTAGTTGAGCAGGTTGGGGCCGTTCACACCGCCATTGCGGGCCGCCACCAGCGACACCGATACCCACACGCCCCACACCAGCAGGTGGGCCGCCTGCGTCCAGCGCTGCTGGCGCGCCAGCCACAGCGCTGAGCCCCCCACCAGGCCCGCCACCAGATTGAGCGCCACACGCGCAGGCTGCACGGGGTCGTCAAACATCAGCAGCACGCCGATGACGCCGCCGAGCAGCATCACGGCCCACCCCGCCACACGCACCAGATGGCGTGTGGTGGCGTCTTCGTGGTCGGGCAGCGGAACAGCGGGGGCTTCGGCCATGGCGACGGGGGTAGCAGGGGGAAGGCCATCGTAACCGCAGCCTTAGAACCTGTTCAAGTTCTTACGGATCGGCTGCCTGCAAAACGCCAGCAGCTGCGGCCACGCAACGCCGACGGCGGGCATCCTGCGCGCCCGCTGGGATGCGCCGGGAACCCGGTCAGTCCGTGCCGTCGTCGCTGCCCGGCGCAGGCTCCCGCACACCCGAGCCCTTGCCTTTGGACTTGGCGCGCGCATCTTTTTTGGCCTGGCGCTTGGCGTCTTCGGCCAGGCCCGCAGCGCGCCAGGCTTCAAACTCGGTGGGCGTCTCCAGCGTGATGCGGCCCAGGATGGCGGTGCGGAAATCCGTCATCACGATCTCGGCCGTCTTTTGCAGGTTGACCTTGCCGCCGCCCAGCATGGCACCGCGTTTGCGGCCAATGGCTTCGAGCAGTTCCTCGTCGTGCATCGTTGCCACGGCCCCCTCGGGCAGGCCCAGTTTGTAGCGAGCCTCCAACAGTGGGGCGTAGTTTTTCTGCAGGCGGCGCAGCAGCTCCAACGCCACCAGCTCCTCGTCGTACGCGTTGCGCCCCACGGCGCCGCTGGCGGCCAGGTTGTAGCCGCTTTCGGGCACCACAATGCGCGGCCACAGCATGCCGGGCGTGTCCCACAGGTAGAAGTCGTCGGCCAGGGTGATGCGCTGTTCCAGCTTGGTGATGCCGGCCTCGTCGCCCGTCTTGGCCTGTCGCTTGTTGCTGAGCGTGTTGATGAGCGTGGACTTGCCCACGTTGGGCACGCCGCAGATCAGCACCCGCATGGGCTTGGCCATGCCGCCCCGGTTGGGCGACAGCAGGTGGCACGCGTCAATCAGCTTGCGCGTAGGGGCCGGGTCGGACGCATCGAGTGGCAAGGCGCGCGTGTCGCTCTGGGCGTTGTACCAGTCTACCCACTGCGCCGTGCGCTCGGGGTCGGCCACGTCCTGCTTGTTGAGCACCTTGAGTGTGGGCTTGTGGCCGGTGATCTCGGCCAGCAGTGGGTTGGCGCTGGAGCCGGGCAGGCGGGCGTCCAGCACCTCGATCACCACGTCAATGTCCTTGATGCGTTCGGTGATGGCTTTGCGGGTCAGGTGCATGTGACCGGGGAACCACTGGATGGCCATGCGAGGTACTTTCTTGTGTTTTCAAATGGGAGAGAACCTGTTGAATGCCTTTTTGGAGGCGCGCAAGTGCCTTGCCGGGATGGGATGCTAGGCGCGGTGCGCAGTGGATAGCTCGGCTATCCACAAGCGCCGCAACGCCGCAGACCGCCCGACAAGGCACTTGCCCGAAGGGTTGGAGTGAAATCGGGCGATTGGAAGCCTCGACTGCTTGCATGGGCTTGAGCCCATGCGGCGCATCCGAAGCATCCACTCATCCCGATTGCACTCCAACGCGATCTCCAAAAAGGCATTCAACAGGTTCTCAAGGTGGCAAGGATAATCGCGGTCCCACTTGCCCTACGCCACGGCGTTGTTTGACCTTCATGCCAGCCCCTCTCGACACCCCGCGCAAAGCCACCGCCGCCAAGGCCCACAAGGAGCTGCTGTTCAAGAGCGTGACCTTGGCCCTGATTGGCCTGGTCATCCTGCTGGCGCCGTACGTCGCCCGCTCTGCCAGCGTGCGCGATCTGATGAGCCAGGCGGCCCTGGTGGGCTGGTTTGCGCTGGTGCTGGGCATTGCGTTTGGGGTGCAGTACGCCGTGCGCCGCGCCAAGTCCGGGCGCCACAAGCCGTGACTTCACTCACCATGGCAACCCCGGCCCGCGCTGTAGACGGCGCGACCGCGCAGCAGATGTTCCAGTCGCTGCAGCAACGCGCTGCAGACATGGGCATTGCGCTGCGCACCCCGCCGCCCGAGCCAACGACCTGCTGTGGGCGCGGGTGCAATGGCTGCGTATGGGAGGGGTTTCTGGACGCGGCCGAATACTGGCGGCAAGAGGTGCTGCTGCAGCTGCAAGGCTGAAATTAGCGTCTAAACAGCCTCTAGCGCTTGATGAATAAGCGCAAGCAGCTATCAAATCAGGAGTTTCCTGACGCCTGCGCGCCCCATCACCCGAGCTCCTTCACCGCCATGTACTGCTCGCGCCATTCTTCAAACGGCAGCGTGTCTGCCGCCTCGATGGCTTTCTGCGCGGCAATCGATTCATCTGCCATCGCCAGGTAGCGCGCCTGCTGTTCAGGCGTCCACGGCAGGCCCAGCAACGCGTCGCGCGCAGCGATGGACTGCTGGCGGGCAAAGGATTCAAAGCTGTTGTGGTGACTCTGCACGATGCTGTCGAGAACGCGGGCCGATGGTGTGCGCTCGGGCGCAGCCATCAGCGCGCGGGCATCGCGCAGCGCGGTGCTGTAGTCGTCGGTGCCATGGGTGGCATCCAGCGCGGCAGCCAGCGGCTCGCAGGCGGCCAGCACCTCGGCACCCCATTCGGTCAGCGGCACGCTCTGGCCGTTGCGCGACAGGTGCAAACCGGGCTCGCGGCCACGCTCTGCGGTGAGGTGCTGGTTCTGCTTGAGTTCGGCAATTTCGGCCGGCGTGTCGGGCGGGCTGTCGGACAGCAGGCAGTGCAGCAGGAACACATCCAGCAGGCGCATGGTGGGCGCGGTGATGCCCACGGGCACAAACGGGTCCAGGTCCATCAGGCGCACTTCCACGTATTCCACACCCCGCTCGCGCAGCGCGTGCAGCGGGCGCTCACCGGTGCGCACGGTGCGCTTGGGGCGGATGGTGCCGTAGAACTCATTTTCGATCTGCAGCAGGCTGGTGCCCAGCTGGTTGTAGTCGCCACCGGGGTTGCGCACGCCGACGGTTTCGTAGGCGGGGTACGGCTTGGTCAACGCCTCGTGGAGCGAGTTGGCGTAGCCCGTCAGGCCGTTGTAGCTCACGGCCAGCGTGGCCTGCGCGTCGCTCTGGTAGCCCAGGCGGCCCATGCGCAGCGACGTGGCGTGGGGCAGGTACAGCGCGCTGCCGCCCTCCATGCGCTCCAGGCGGTGCTCGCGCCCTTCCACAAAACAGGGGCACAAGGCGGGCGACGCGCCGAACAGGTACAGCAGCACAAACGCGTGGCGGCGGAAGTTGCGGATGAGTGCGAAATACTGCTCGCTGTCTACGCCCGGCAGCGACCAGTTGTAGTGAATGCCCGAGATGGTCTGCATGCGGCGGCCATAGCGGTGGCCCAGGCCCATGCGGTACACGCTCTTGGCGCGGCCCACATTGGAGCTGCCGTAGCGGCCAATCGGAATCGTCTCGTCGGTGGGCAGGCCGCAGGGCATGCTGGAGGCCCACAGCAGCTCGCCGCCGCTGTCCTTGAGGGTGTGGTGCACGAACTGGTGCACCTCGGTCAGCTCATCCAGGCACTGCTGCACGCCCTTGTGGGCACCGGTGATCAGCTCCAGCTGCGACTCGCTGTAATCGGTCGTGATCAGCGGGTGCGTGAGGGCAGAGCCCAGGGCCAGCGGGTGGGGTGTAAGGGCCAGGCCGCCGGTGGGCAGCACGCGCAGCCCTTCCTTTTCGATGCCGCGGCGAATCCCCCCCAGGGCGTCCGCCGGGTAGGCGGCCAGTCTCTCGTGCAGTGTGCTCATATGTTTATACCGATCCAACTTCTGTCGGCCCGGAACTTAGCACGTTGAGCGCTGGCCCGCCTCTGGGGAAATCAAGCCCTTGCGGCCAAGGCCTTTCCAACTTCGTTGGTTCCTTGGGCTGCGCCACTTTGTGGTACTTGCTCGCCGGCACGGTCCGTCACCTGGGCCAGGTGGGCCGCCAGTTGCTCGGGCACATCAGCGCCAATGCCCAGATGAACGCCCTGCGTCAGGGTGATGTGGGCGGCCTCGAACGTGCCCGCACCCGCACACAGGATGGTGCGCGTGGGCGCGCTTTCGTGCGCCAGCACCAGCATGGCGGGCACCACGGCCTCGGGCTTCAGGGCGTCCAGCACTTCCTGGGGCATCAGGCCCTCGGTCATGCGCGTGGCGGCCGTGGGGGCCAGGGCATTGACGTGGATGTTGTACTTGGCGCCTTCGATGGCCAGGGTCTGCATCAGCCCCACCTGGGCCAGCTTGGCCGCGCCATAGTTGGCCTGGCCGAAGTTGCCGTACAGGCCGGTGGACGAAGTGGTCATCACGATGCGGCCATATTGCTGGGCCACCATGTGCGGCCACACGGCCTTGCAGCAGTTGGCGGCGCCCATCAGGTGCACATCCACCACCAGGCGGAAGTCGTCCATGCTCATCTTGGCGAACGACTTGTCGCGCAGGATGCCTGCGTTGTTGACCAGCACATCCACCCGGCCCCAGGCGTCGATGGCCTGCTGCACCATGGCCTCGACTGCGGCAAAGTCGGTGACGGATGCGCCGTTGGCCAGCGCCTCGCCGCCCGCAGCACGGATCTCATCGACCACGGCCTGCGCCGCACCCACGGTACCGCCGCTGCCGTCCACCGCGCCGCCCAGGTCGTTGACCAGCACCTTGGCGCCGCACGCTGCCAAAGCCAATGCATGCTGGCGGCCCAGGCCACCGCCTGCGCCCGTCACGATGGCCACACGGCCTTTGAAATCAATACCCATGGTGAAGGTTCTCCTGTCCTGTTGTCTTGGTTGGTCCATCAATCAGCGGAATAGAAACGAAACGCATCTCTCTAAACCGCCTCTGGCGCCCAGCCCCAATGTGCGGGCACCGCGCGCTGCACTGTAAGCCACGCGGCGCTGGCCGCCGGTTGCGCAGGCGACTGAATAAATGAAGGCATATCCGTCTAAAACCCTGCGTTCCCAGAGGCCCGTGCACAGCTGCGGCGCATTGGGAATAATCGGCCTCGCAATCCCGTTCCGGGGGCTTGCTGCTGCAGCGGCACCCCATTACTCACAATTTCATAGCTAACAGCGCTTATAAATCAAGCGCCAGCGGCCATTTTTACCAAGGATTTCCCATGAAAGCAGTCTGGAACGGCGTAGTAGTTGCCGAAAGCGACGACACCGTGGTGGTGGAGGGCAACCACTACTTCCCCGAAAGCGCACTCCACCGCGACTACTTCACCTTCAGCAACCACAAGACCACCTGCGCCTGGAAGGGCCAGGCCAGCTACCTGTCGCTGCTGGTCAACGGCGAAATGAACACCGACGCCGCCTGGTTCTACGCCGACCCCAAGCCCGAAGCCGAAGAAATCAAAGGCCGCGTGGCGTTCTGGAAGGGCGTGAAGGTCACCCCGTGAACACCCCGGAGCCCACCACCTGCGGGTTATCCCTGCCAGCACTGGACAATCATGTGGATAAGTTTTGACAAGCCCTGTATGACAACGCCAAGTGCTTGATTTGTAAAGAATCACCCTGCACTGCCTCATTTTTAGGCAACGCAGAACACCATGGCGATGGTTATCCCGTTCTGCACTGGACAATGGTGTGGATAACCTTGGATAAGCCTTGTATGGACGCTTTAAGTGATTGATTTACAAGGAATATCCTTGTAACGCTCAAAAAACAGGCAATTACAAAACCCGATCCGCCCCCGCCGCCAACGCCCTCAAACGGCCCCCAAACCCCCGGTTATCCCTTCCCGGACTGGACAATCTTGTGGATAACTCTGAACAAGCCTTGTATGACAGTTTTAAGTCATTGATTTACAAGGAAACTTCTTATACCGCTTAAAAAACAGGCAGCGCAGCCTGGACAAAGCATCTGAGGTACAGTCCCCGTCGGCATTCTTCGAAGTGCTCCTTATTTCATAGCTACTAGCGCTTACCAGATAAGCGCTAGAGGCTAAAAATACCAAAATATTTAGTGACCACCGCCCCCCTCCAGCACAGCCCCGCCGCCGAACGCAACCAGGGCCCCATCCTGGCGAAGCTGCTGGCCCTGTTGCCACCTACCGGCGCCGCGCTGGAGATTGCCAGCGGCACCGGCCAGCACGCCGCGCACTTTGCAACCGCCTTGCCCGGCTGGACGTGGCAGCCCACAGACCTGCACAACAACCACTTCGCATCGATCACCGCCTGGGCCGAGCAGGCCGGTGCCCGCAACGTGCGGGCGCCACAGCGGCTGGACGTGCTGCATGACCGCTGGCCCAGCGAAGGCCCGGCGTTCGGCGCCGCGTCGTTCGACCTGGTCTACTGCGCCAACATGCTGCACATCGCGCCCTGGGCCTGCTGCACGGGGCTGATGCAAGGCGCCGCCCGCCACCTGACGCCGGGCGGCCACCTCGTCACCTACGGCCCGTATCTGGAAGATGGCGTGCCCACCGCGCCTGGCAACCTGTCTTTCGACGCCAGCCTGCGCGCACAAGACGGCGACTGGGGCATCCGCCGCATCGAAGACGTGGCCGCCGTCGCCGCCCAGGCCGACCTGCAACTGGCCGCACGGCATGCGATGCCCGCCAACAACCTGCTGCTGGTTTGGACACACGCCTCCCGCAACGCTTGAAGAAACGCACCCCATGAACACACCCACCGCAGCCCCCTTTTTCATCGCCAAGGTCGAGCCCGACGGCCAGCAATGCGACGCCTGGCCCGAGCAGCCCCTGCTGTTGTCGCTGGAGCAAGGCGGCATCGACTGGCCCAGCTCCTGCCGCAACGGCACCTGCCGCACCTGCCTCGGCATGCTGATCGAAGGCGAAGTGCGTTATGCCATCGAGTGGCCCGGCCTGTCTGCCGAAGAAAAGGCCGAGGGCTGCGTGCTGCCCTGCGTGGCCTACCCGGCAAGCGACGTGCGGTTGCAAGCGCAAAGCATCTGACGTTGGCTGAAGGGGCCTGCCCCCTGCCCCGGCTCGCCCCTCCCCGAATGGCGCTTTCCTGCTTGCCATGCCCGGCAGTAGTCACCCAGAATCTGCGGCACATACATTGAGGACTTACGCCAATCGGGATGCAGCAACCGGCTTTGCCGTGGGCGTGTCGCTTGCCTGAGCACTGTTTGCGTCAGTCATGATTGATTGCAGAGCGAGGGGGACTTCATGAACGCACTTGCCACACCGGCCGCAGTAGCCACAAATCCACCGCGCGCCGCCTACCGTCCCCCCACCCGCAAAGACATCCTGACCCAGTGCATCGCGGCGGACGCGCAATGGGCCGAAAAGCCTGGCCGCAACCTGGTGCTGCTGTTCGACGGCACCGGCAACATTCTGGGCAACCAGCAGGACACCAACGTGGTCAAGCTGCTGCGCATGCTCGGCAAGGGCCACGACCCATCGGGCAAGGAGCCCACCCAGCTCGTTTACTACGACCCCGGCGTGGGCACCACCAACGAGTTCCCGGCGGACGGCATCGTGTCCGAGGCCAAGAACCAGCTGCGGCAACTGGCAGGGCTGGCACTGGGCAACGGCGTGTTCCCCAACATCGCAGAGGCCTACCGGTTCCTCGTCAATACCTACCAGCGGGGCGACCGGATCTACCTGTTCGGCTTCTCGCGCGGCGCATTCACGGCGCGGTCGGTGGCCGGGATGATCAACATGTACGGCCTGATCCACACCGAGGGGCTGCCGCTCATCGAAACGCTGGTGCGCACCTACTTTGCGCCGCGCGGCCACAAAAACCAGGCTGGCACCAAAGACCGGGAGAAATTTGCGGAGGACGTGATCAACAACTTCTCGCTGGGCCGCACGCCGCTGGTGCACTTCGTGGGCGTGTGGGACACGGTGGAGGCCATCGGCCTGGGCGGACTGGGCAGCATCAAGATCAGCAACTCCACCGACTTCGACTGCAAGCGCTTTGCCCACGTGCGCCATGCCATGTCGCTGTATGAATCGCGCAGCAAGTACACGCCCCGCCGCTACGAAGACCCGCACTTCACCGCCGAGGAGCAGCCCTGGCGCAGCTACGACCAGCGCTGGTTCCGCGGCGTGCACAGCGACGTGGGCGGCTCGTACGCGCGCGACGGGCTGTCCAACATCACGCTGGCCTGGATGGTGGACGAAGCCGCTGCCCAGGGCTTGCGGGTGGACAAGAGCCGGCTGCAGCCCGGCGACCCGCTCACCGCCATGCACGACCAGGCGTATGACTGCCCCTACTGGGTCTGGACCGGCCTGAACGCCCGTGGCCGTGAGACCAGCGACTTCATCGACCCCACGGCCCGCCCGGTGGACGGCGCCGTGCCCGCCAGCACCGTGCCGCGCACGCAACCCTGGCGCTGGATGGGCACAGCGCTGGCAGCCGCCACGGCCGTGCTGTACGCCATCACCACCCTCGCTGGCTACCGCGCCTGCGACCTGGATACCGCGCCGTTGTGGCTGCAGATCCTGCCCACGGGCTTTCAGCTGTCGGCCCACTGGCATGCCAGCTGGGAGGTGATGTGCAACGCCGAGGGCGTGCGCCGCGTCATCGCCTTGGATTGGGCCCTGCTCGCCTGCTACACCCTGTGGCTGGCCTACCCGGTGGCGTGGGCCGTGCGGCGGCTGGTCGCACGGGCCGTGCCGCCGGGCCGGGCCCTGGGTGGCCTTTCGCGCCATGCACACTGGGCGATGGGCACGCTCGTGGTGTCGGACCTCGTGGAAAACTTTGCCACGCTGCACATGCACCTCGCCCACTGGCCCACAGTGCTGACGGTGGCCAGCGGCGTCAAGATGCTGTCCCTGATGCTGCTGGTCGGCTTGATCGTGGCCGGCGCGCTGGCCGGGCATGACGGCGGCCGCTCGACTGCGTGATCCGCCTTGGCCGCGCCCCAAGTGAACTAAAATCTCGGCTTTCGGGGCGCAGAGCGCTCCCGCACCGTGCGGCCAGCCCCGCACTGCCCGCTCTTTGGAATCGACCCGCCCGGGTCGTGGCCGGACAGCGTGCGGTGCGCGCCACCCGCGCGGCCCACCGAAAGCCCGCCCTTCCATGACCTCCCCCCTCACTCCCGTGCCGATCTCCCCCGTCGAGGACATCGTGGCCGAGATGCGCGCCGGGCGCATCGTCATCCTGGTGGATGAAGAAGACCGCGAAAACGAAGGCGACCTCGTCCTGGCCGCCGACCACGTGACGCCCGAGGCCATCAACTTCATGGCCCGCTTCGGCCGGGGCCTGATCTGCCTGACATTGAGCCGTGAGCGCTGCGAGTTCCTCAAGCTGCCACCCATGGCCGCGCGCAATGGCACGGTGTACAGCACGGCGTTCACCGTCTCCATCGAGGCGGCCGAGGGTGTGACCACCGGCATCTCGGCGGCCGACCGTGCCCGCACCGTGCAGGTGGCGGTGGACCGCAACTCCAAGCCCACCGACCTGGTGCAGCCTGGCCACATCTTCCCGCTGCAGGCCGTGGACGGTGGCGTGCTCATGCGCGCAGGCCATACCGAAGCCGGTTGCGACCTGGCCGCCATGGCAGGCTGCAGCCCCGCATCGGTGATCTGCGAGATCATGAAGGACGACGGCACCATGGCCCGCCTGCCCGACCTGCAGCTGTTTGCGGCCGAGCACGGCCTGAAGATCGGCACCATTGCCGACCTCATCGAATACCGCAGCCGCAACGAGTCGCTGGTCGAAAAGGTCGGCACGCGCACGCTGCAGACCGCCTACGGCGAATTTACCGCCCACGCCTTCCGCGACAAACCTAGCCAGGCCGTGCACCTGGCGCTGGTCAAGGGCCAGTGGAGCGCCGACGACGTGGTACCTGTGCGCGTGCACGAGCCCCTGTCGGTGTTCGACGCGCTCGAAATCAACCGCTCCATGCACTCGTGGGGCCTCGATACCAGCCTGCAATACCTCGTCAAGCAAGGCAAGGGCGTGGCCGTGCTGCTCAACTGCGGTGAAAGCGCCGCCCAGCTGCTGGCCCAGTTTGAAGGCACCGCCCGCGCGGCGCAGGCCCCCGAACGCGGCCGCATGGACCTGCGCACCTATGGCGTGGGCGCGCAGATCCTCCGCGAATGTGGCGTACACAAGATGGCTCTGATGGGCCAGCCCCGCCGCATGCCCAGCATGGCCGGCTACGGCCTCGAAATCACCGGCTTCATCCCCAAGGAATAAAGAACATGTTTGGCGCAGACAAAGGAACAGCGGACAAGCTGGACGGCAAGAAATTGCACATCGGCATCGTGCAGGCCCGCTTCAACGAGAGCATCACCAACACGCTGACGGCCGCCTGCCGCGCCGAGTTGCTGGCGCTGGGCGTGCAAGAAAAGCACATCAAGCACGTGCTGGTGCCCGGCGCACTGGAGGTGCCCGTGGCCTTGCAGGCCATGGCCGAAAGCGATGAATTCGACGCGCTGATTGCGCTGGGCTGCATCATCCGTGGCGAGACCTATCACTTCGAACTGGTGGCCAACGAATCCGGCGCGGGCGTCACGCGCCTGTCGCTGGACTACCAGATCCCGATTGCCAACGCCATCATCACCACCGAAAACGTCGAGCAGGCCATCGCCCGCCAGACCGAAAAAGGCACCGATGCCGCCCGCGTTGCGGTGGAAATGGCCAACCTGCTGGACGAGCTGTCATGAGCGAAAACACCCCCACGCCGTCCTCGGCACGCCCGCCCAAGCAGGCCCGCACCGGGCTCAAGAGCACGGGCACGCGCAAGGCAGCCTCCAAGTCCAACCGCAGCCGCGCGCGTGAATTCGCGCTGCAGGCGCTGTACCAGCACCTGGTGGGCGGCAACGATGCGCACGCCATCGACGCGTTCACCCGCGACCTGGCGGGCTTTCACAAGGCCGATTCGGTGCACTACGACGCACTGCTGCACGGCTGCATCAACACCGCCGCCGACCTGGACGCGCTGATCACCCCGCTGCTGGACCGCAAGATGGCCGAGATCTCGCCCATCGAGCATGCCGTGATGTGGATCGGCGTGTACGAGTTTCAGCACTGCCTGGACGTGCCATGGCGTGTGGTGCTGAACGAGTGCATTGAACTTGCCAAAGAGTTTGGCGGCACCGACGGCCACAAGTACGTGAACGCCGTGCTCAACGGCCTGGCTCCCAAGCTGCGTGCGCTGGAAGTGGCGGCCGACAAGGCCCCGGGCGCAATGCCTGGCGCGCCCGCCGACGAAGCCTGAGCGCACCCCGCCGAAAGGCTCCCGCGCGTGCAACCCACTGCCACGCACGGGGCCTTCTTTCTTGAGTTTCCGAGCAACACCCGACCCGCACGGGCAGGACACCTTCCCATGAAGTTTTCCACGCGCGCTGAGCGCATCGAACCGTTCTATGTGATGGAGGTCGCCAAGGCCGCGCAGGCCCTGGCCCGCGAGGTGGCGGGCACGCGCGAGCCGATGATCTTCCTGAACATCGGCGAGCCGGACTTCACCGCGCCGCCCCTGGTGCAAGAGGCCGCCGCGCGCGCCGTGCACAGCGGCGCTACGCAGTACACCAACGCGCTGGGGCTGGATGCGCTGCGCGAGCGCATCAGCGGCTGGTACCAGAGCCGCTTTGGCGTCAATGTGCCCGCGCGCCGCATCGTGGTCACGGCCGGTGCTTCGGCCGCGCTGCAGCTGGCGTGCCTGGCGCTGATCGAGTCGGGCGACGAGATCCTGATGCCCGACCCGAGCTACCCCTGCAACCGCCACTTCGTGAGCGCCGCAGAAGGCAAGGCCGTACTGCTGCCCACCACGGCCGCAGAACGCTACCAGCTGAGCGCCGACAAGGTGCGTGCCGCCTGGGGCGAGCAGACGCGGGGCGTGTTGCTGGCATCGCCATCCAACCCCACGGGTACTTCGATTGCGCCCGATGAGCTGCGCCGAATCCACGAAGTGGTCCGCGCGCATGACGGCATCACGATGATCGACGAGATCTACCTGGGCCTGTCGTACGAGGAAGAGTTTGGCCACACCGCACTGGCCATCGACGACAACATCATCAGCATCAACAGCTTCAGCAAGTACTTCAACATGACCGGCTGGCGCCTGGGCTGGATGGTAGTGCCCGAAGCCATGGTGCCGGTGGTCGAGCGCCTGGCGCAGAACCTGTTCATCTGCGCCAGCACGGTGTCGCAACACGCGGCGCTGGCCTGCTTCGAGGCAGAGAGCATTGCTGAATACGAACGCCGCCGCGCCGAGTTCAAGGCCCGGCGCGACTTCTTTATCCCCGCCCTGCAGTCCATGGGCCTCACAGTGCCGGTGATGCCCGACGGTGCCTTCTACGCCTGGGCGGACTGCACGCAGGCCGCCGAGCGCCTGGGTGTCAACGGCAGCTGGGACTTTGCTTTTGAGCTGATGCGCCGTGCGCACATCGCCGTGACGCCAGGGCGTGACTTCGGCACGGCCGAGCCAGAACGGTTTGTGCGCTTTTCCACCGCCAACTCCATGGCGCAACTCCAAGAGTCTGTGGCGCGGCTGCGCAGCCTGCTGGGGTAACGCGCGATGGCATTCGAGTTTCCCATCCGCGTGTATTGGGAGGACACCGATGCCGGCGGCATCGTGTTCTATGCCAACTACCTCAAGTTCTTTGAACGTGCGCGCACCGAATGGCTACGGTCGCTGGGCGTGGGCCAGCAGCGACTGCGGGAACAAACCGGGGGCATGTTTGTCGTAACCGATGCCCAGCTTCGCTACCACCGGCCTGCACGGCTGGACGATGAACTGATTGTTACCGCCGCCCTGCAGGCCTCGGGCCGCGCATCGTTGACAATAGTGCAGCGCGCGCTCCTGAAACCAGAGCAGATGACCGAAAAAGCCCCACTGTTGCTGAGCGAAGGCACCATCCGCATCGGATGGGTGGATGCCAGCACCATGCGCCCCGCAAGAATTCCGAACACCCTGCTGGAACAACTCTCACCATGAACTCCCAAAACATGTCCATCATCTCCCTGGTGCTGCACGCCAGCTGGGTGGTGCAACTCGTGATGCTGCTGTTGCTGGGCGTCTCCGTCGCCAGTTGGGCAGCCATCTTCCGCAAGCTGTTTTCGCTCAAGCGCGTGAAAGCGCTCAATGAGGATTTCGAGCGCGAGTTCTGGTCGGGCACGAGCCTGAACGATCTGTACGCCAGCGCCGCCCAAAACGCCAAGCAGGCAGGCCCCATGGAACGCATTTTTGCCAGCGGCATGCGCGAGTACCAGAAGCTGCGTGAGCGCCGCATCGTGGACCCCGGCACCCTGCTCGACGGCGCACGCCGCGCCATGCGTGCGAGCTTCCAGCGCGAGATGGACGTGGTCGAATCGAGCCTGTCATTCTTGGCGTCGGTCGGCTCCGTGTCGCCGTACGTGGGCCTGTTTGGCACCGTGTGGGGCATCATGCATGCGTTCACCGGCTTTGCGGGCATGGAGCAGGTCACGCTAGCCACCGTGGCGCCTGGCATTGCCGAAGCCCTGGTGGCCACCGCCATCGGCCTGTTTGCCGCCATCCCCGCTGTGATCGCCTACAACCGCTTTGCCCGCGACATCGACCGTGTGGCCACGCACCAGGAGACCTTCATCGAAGAGTTCTCCAACATCCTGCAGCGCAACCTGGGCGCCCAGCCCGCACCCGCAGGCCATACGGCCTCGGGCCACTGAGCACGGAGGCCCACATGCCCGCCATGGCATCCCGCGGTCGAGGCCGCCGCACCATCAACGAGATCAACATGGTCCCGTTCATCGACGTCATGCTGGTGCTGCTCATCATCTTCATGGTGACGGCGCCCATGCTGACGCCGGGCGTTGTTGATGTGCCCAGCGTGGGCAAAGGCAAGAACATGCCCAAGGTGGTGGCCCAGGTCATCGTCAACAAGGACGGCACGCTGCAATTCAAGACGCCCGAAGCCACACGCAGTCTGAACCAGCGCGAGATCGGCGACGCGGCCAGCCGCTGGCAGAAGGCCCAGGGTGCTGACAGCGCTAGTGCCGTGGTCATCAGCGCCGACAAGGGAGTGCAGTACGAAAACGTGGTGAAAGCCATGGATGCCTTGCAAAAGGCGGGCGTGCAACGCGTGGGTCTTTCCGTCAAACAGGGTGGTTGAACCGAACGCACGCCCGCCGCTCTGAAGCCCATGCACGCCCACAACGACCGCGACCAGTTTTCCCCGCCCCGCCCCCCGGCACGCTTGCGCGCCATTTCACTGGCGGTGCTTGTGCATGTCGTGCTCATCGGTGCGCTCACCTGGGGAGTGAACTGGAAGAACAGCGCCGACCAGCCTGCGGTGGAGGCCGAACTGTGGGCTGCGGTGCCCCAGCAGGCCGCACCGCGCGCCGTGGAGCCCCCGCCGCCACCACCCGCTCCCCCGGAAGTGCGTCCGCCCGCTCCGCCACCACCACCGCCCCCCCGCGCCGTGGAGCCGCCCGACACGCGCGAGGCGGACATCGCCATCGAACGCGAAAAAAAGCGCCTGGAACAGGAGAAGAAGGCGCGCGAGCAGCAGCTGGAACGTGAAAAGCGCGAACGTGAGCGCAAGGAAGACGAACGCCGCGACCGCCTGGAGCAGGAAAAGAAGGAACGCCTGCAAAAGGAAAAGGAAAAAGAAAAGGAACAGCGCGAAAAGCAGCTGGCTGAGCAGAAGAAGGCCGAGCAGGACAAGCAAAAGAAGCTGGCCGAAGACAAGCGCAAGGCCGACGCGGAGGCCAAACAGCTGGCAGAACAGCGGGAAGCCAACCTGCGCCGCCTCCAGGGCCTGGCGCGGGCCACGGGCGGCGAGAACGCCACAGGCACAGCCCAGCGCAGCGCTGGTCCGTCGGGCAGCTATGGCGGCAAGGTTGCAGCCAAGGTCAAGCCCAACATCGTTTACCCCGACGCGATCTCAGGCAACCCGCGCGCCGAGGTGGAAGTCCGCCTTTCGCCCGATGGCACCATCGTGGGCAAACGCCTGGTGCAGTCCAGCGGCAACAAGGCCTGGGATGACGCGGTGCTCCGAGCCCTGGACAAGACCGAGACCCTGCCGCGCGATGTGGATGGCCGCGTGCCGCCTTCACTGACCATTGGCTTCAGGCCACAGGACTGAGCCTCCACAACAAAAAAAAGCTCCCGGTAGTACCGGGAGCTTTCTTTAGAGCCTTATTGGGCTCTTCTAGCGAATGCTAGTGATGCACTCGATAAATGTCGTACGTCGAAATCGCCGTCTACAGACGTGCGGCGAGTTCCATCACTACTATTCGCTAGAAGAGCCCCTTATTGGCCTCTAGCGCTTTTTAGATAAGCTTAGATAGCTATATAAACAATAGCAAGTCTCTGCCCCTTACCGGTCCCGGCGCTCCATGCGCCGATTCAGGTTCAGCGCGCCCAGCGTGCAGGCCACACCCGACAGCAAATACACCGTGACCGCCAGCAGCCCGAACTGGGCAGACAGGTACAGGGCCACCAGCGGTGCAAACGCGGCGCCAATGATCCAGGCAAGGTCTGCTGAGAGAGCGGCGCCCGTGTAGCGATATTGGGGCGAAAAATTGGCCGTGACCGTGCCCGACGCCTGGCCATACGACAAGCCCAGCAGCACAAAACCCAGCAGCAGGAACATGGTGCTGCCCACCTCGCCCGAGTTGAGCAGCACGGGGGCCATGAAGCTGAACACGCCGATCAACACCGCCATGCCGCCCAGCAGCTTGCGGCGGCCCAGGTGGTCCGACAACCAGCCAGACACCATGATGGCCCCCGCTGCCAGGAAGGCGCCTACGATCTGCACGCCCAGAATCTGGGTCACCGGCTGGTCCGAATACAGCGTGATCCAAGACAGCGGGAACACCGTGACCAAGTGGAACAGCGCAAAGCTGGCCAGCGCGGCAAAAGCACCCAGCACCACATTGCTGCCTTCGTCGCGTATCACACGGCTCACAGGCACGGGCTGCAGTTCACGCTCTTGCAGCAGCTCGGCGTACGACTGCCCCACCACCAGGCGCAGGCGGGCAAACAAGGCCACCACGTTCACGGCAAACGCCACGAAGAAGGGATAGCGCCAGCCCCAGGCCAGAAATTCCTGCACGCTGAGGCTGCTGTACAGGTAGGCAAACAGGCCTGCCGCCAGCACAAACCCGACAGGCGCGCCCAACTGCCCGATCATGGCAAACCAGCCGCGCCGTTCCTTGGGCGCCGACATGGCCAGCAGCGACGGCAGGCCGTCCCAAGAACCGCCGAGCGCCAGACCCTGGCCAATGCGCAGGATCAGCAGCGCCACCACGGCAGTCAGGCCCGCGTCCTTGTAGCCCGGCAAGAACGCCATCCCCACCGTGCACACGCCCAGCAGAAACAGTGCAATGGTCAGCTTGGTGCCCCGGCCCCAGCGCCGCTGGATGGCCATGGAAATGGCCGTGCCCACCGGGCGCACAACAAAAGCGACCGCCAGCAGCGCAAAGGCCATCAGCGTGCCATCCAGGCGCGAGAGGAATGGAAAGAGGAAAGACGGGAAGACGAGAACGCAGGCGATCCCGAAAACGAAGAAGTCGAAATACTCGGACGAGCGTCCGATGATCACGCCCACAGCAATTTCGCTGGGGGTCACGTCTTCATGCGTATCAGCCCGCGAGAGAGAAGCGGGGCTTTCTTCAAAGCCGGCCGCAGGGTAGGTGGCAGAGGCGGGGCTGCTCATGAACAGGGCTCCTTGTCGTTGTTTGGATAAGACATTCTGGTTCTACACGCAAGTTTGATCTGGGACAAGTGCGGTTTCACTATGCCGTGTGCAGGACAACACCGCAGGGGCCGGAAATGCACCAAAGTGGGGCGCATTACTTTGACCTTGGACAAAATGTCCAATGTACAAAAAAGCTAGGGCTATTACATTCGACGGCTCTTCGTTATCCGCGTTTACCCTTAAACGCCTTGGTTGCGCCTGTCACATGTCCAAACTACCTTTACCTCGCGTGCCTGTCTGGCTCGCCGCCATGGCCGCCCTGGGCAGCCTGGCTGGCTGCAGCAAGGCGGTCGTCCTCAACCCCGCCGGCGACATCGCGGCCCAGCAAGGCCACATGGTCATCCAGGCCACGCTGCTGATGCTGATCATCATCGTTCCGGTGATTGCCCTCACCCTGTGGTTTGCCTGGAAGTACCGCCAGAACAACACCGCCAACACCGAGGCCGACTACGACCCCGACTGGCACCACTCCACGTCGCTGGAGCTGGTGATCTGGACGGTGCCCCTCCTGATCATCATCGCCCTGGGCGCGCTGACCTGGATCGGCACCCACAAGCTCGACCCCTACCGCCCGCTGGACCGCATCTCGGCCAGCAAACCGCTGGACGCGCAGTCCACGCCGCTGGAGGTGCAGGTGGTGGCCATGGACTGGAAGTGGCTGTTCTTCTACCCTGAGCTGGGCATTGCCACCGTGAACGAACTGGCTGCGCCGGTGGACCGCCCCATTCTGTTCAAGCTCACGGCCACGTCCACGATGAACGCGTTTTACGTGCCCGACCTCGCCGGAATGATCTACGCGATGCCCGGCATGCAGACCGAGCTGAACGCCGTGATCAACCAACCGGGTGTGTACAAGGGTATGTCCTCGCACTACAGCGGTTCGGGCTTCTCGGGCATGACGTTCAAGTTCCATGGCCTGAGCCAGGGTGACTTCGAGCAATGGGTGGCCAAGAACAAGTCCGAAGGCAAACCCCTCACGCGCAAGGCCTACCTGGACTTGGTCAAGCCCAGTGAGCGCGACCCCGTGCAGCGCTTTGCCAGCGTGGAAGACGGTCTGTATGACAAGGTGCTCAACCGCTGCGTCGAGGACGGCAAGATGTGCATGCACCACATGATGTCCATCGACGAGCGCGGTGGCGAGGCCTTCATGAAGGCCCAGGGCCTGAACCTGCCCCAGGACGTGTGCACCGTGGACAACGCCGCCCAGGTGGTGGCAGCACTCGAAGCGCGCCACGCCACGGTCTACGACCGCACCCTCTCCCGCCAATGATCCGCGCATAAGAGACTGACGAACATGTCCACCTCACCCGTTGTAACCGAACCGCATTGGGCCCTGGGCCGAATCACCTGGGACTCCATACCGATGGCGCACGAGCCCATCGTGCTGTGGACCTTCATCGCCACCCTGCTCGGTGGCCTGGCCGTGATGGCCGCCATCACCAAATTCAAGCTCTGGGGCCCGCTCTGGCGTGACTGGATCTGCAGCATCGACCACAAGCGCATCGGCATCATGTACATGATCCTGGGCCTGGTCATGCTGCTGCGCGGCTTTGCCGACGCCGTGATGATGCGCCTGCAGCAAGCCATGGCCTTTGGCGACAACATGGGCTACCTGCCGCCGCACCACTATGACCAGATCTTCACCGCCCACGGCGTGATCATGATCTTCTTCGTGGCGATGCCGCTGGTCACGGGCCTCATGAACTACCTCGTGCCGCTGCAGATCGGCGCGCGCGACGTGTCCTTCCCGTTCCTGAACAACTTCAGCTTCTGGATGACCACGGCAGGCGCGATCCTGGTGATGGTGTCGCTGTTCCTGGGCGAGTTCTCCACCGCGGGCTGGCTGGCACTCTCGAACCTGGGGGCGCAGAACCCGGGGGTGGGGCTGGACTACTACATCTGGGCACTGCAGATCGCAGGGGTGGGCACCACGCTCTCGGGCATTAACCTGATCGTCACCATCATCAAGATGCGTGCGCCCGGCATGAACCTGATGCGCATGCCCGTCTTCACCTGGACGGCCCTGTGCACCAACGCGCTGATCGTGGCGTCCTTCCCCGTGCTGACGGCCGCCCTGGTGCTGATGTCGCTCGACCGCTATGCGGGCACCAACTTCTTCACGAACGACCTGGGCGGCAACCCCATGCTCTACGTGAACCTGATCTGGATCTGGGGCCACCCAGAGGTCTACATCCTGATCCTGCCGTGCTTCGGTATCTTCTCGGAAGTGGTGGCCACGTTCTGCCGCAAGCGCCTTTTCGGCTACACCTCGATGGTGTACGCGACCGTGGTGATCACCATCCTGTCGTACCTGGTGTGGCTGCACCACTTCTTCACGATGGGCTCCGGCGCGAGCGTGAACACCTTTTTCGGCATCACGACGATGATCATCTCGATCCCGACGGGCGCGAAGATCTTCAACTGGCTGTTCACCATGTACAAGGGCCGCATCCGCTTCGAACTGCCCATGATGTGGACCGTGGCCTTCATGGTGACCTTTGCCATCGGCGGCATGACCGGCGTGCTGCTGGCCGTGCCCCCGGCCGACTTCGTGCTGCACAACAGCCTGTTCCTGATCGCCCACTTCCACAACGTGATCATCGGTGGCGTGCTGTTCGGGCTGTTCGCCGGCATCAACTACTGGTATCCCAAGGCCTTTGGCTACAAGCTCGACCGCACCTGGGGCGTGCGCTCCTTCTGGCTGTGGGTGGTGGGCTTCTGGGTGGCGTTCGGCCCGCTGTATGTGCTGGGCCTGATGGGTGTCACGCGCCGCGCCAACCATTTTGAAGACCCGTCGCTGCAGATCTGGTTCGTGATCGCCGCCATCGGCGCCGCAATGATTGCTGCGGGCATCGCCTGCTTCCTGATCCAGATCGTGGTGAGCTACCTCAAGCGCGACCAGCTGCGCGACCACACGGGCGACCCGTGGGATGCGCGCACGCTCGAATGGGCCACCTCATCGCCCCCGCCCGACTACAACTTTGCCTTCACCCCCGTCGTGCATGAAATCGATGCGTGGTGGGACATGAAGAAGCATGGATACCAGCGCCCGCTCGCTGGCTTTGCGCCCATCCACATGCCTGCCAACACCGGCTCGGGCGCGGTCATCTCGGCCTTGTCGCTGGTCTTTGGCTTCGCGCTGATCTGGCACATGTGGTTGCTTGCGGGCGTTTCGTTCGCGGCGCTGCTGCTGGCTTCGATCATCCACACGTTCAACTACAAGCGTGACTTCTACATCCCGGCGTCCCAAGTCGTCGCCACCGAAGAAGCCCGCACACTCCAATTGGCACGCCATGTCTGAACTCCGCCTCAACGCTGGCGCCGCCGCAGGCGCCCTGGCCCCGCGCGACTACCACCTTGCGCACGAGCCCCATCCCGAAAACGGCACCGCACTGGGCTTCTGGCTCTACCTGATGAGCGACTGCCTCATCTTCGCTGCCCTGTTTGCCACCTATGGCGTGCTGGGCCGCAGCTATGCCGCCGGCCCCACCGGTGCGCAGCTGTTCGACCTGACGCTGGTGGCCATCAACACGGCCTTCCTGCTGCTGTCGTCCATCACCTTCGGTTTTGCCATGCTGCGCAAGCAGCAAAAGGATGTGAAAGGCACGCTGCTGTGGCTGGCCGTCACCGGCTTCTTCGGCCTGTGCTTCCTGGGCCTCGAACTCTATGAATTCGCCCACCTGATCCACCAGGGCGCCACGCCCCAGCGCAGCGCCTTCCTGTCAGCCTTCTTCACGCTGGTGGGCACCCACGGCCTGCACGTGACATTCGGTCTGATCTGGCTGGTGGTGCTGATGGTGCAGATCGGCAAACACGGCCTGATCCCTGCCAACACCCGCCGCCTGATGTGCCTGTCGATGTTCTGGCACTTTCTGGACGTGGTCTGGATTGGCGTCTTCACCTTTGTGTACCTGATGGGAGTGCTGTAACTATGAGCGCACAACACACAACACACGCACACGGCGCCCATGACCATGGCGGCCACGACGACCACCACGGCGACGCGGAACCGCACAGCAGCCTGCGCGACTACACGATCGGCTTCGTGCTCTCGGTCATCCTCACGGCCATTCCCTTCTGGCTCGTCATGGCCAAGGTCATCGCCGACCGCAACACCGCCGTGCTGGTGCTGGGCGGCTTCGCCGTGATCCAGATCCTGGTGCACATGGTGTATTTCCTGCACATGAACGGCAAGGTCGAAGGCGGCTGGACCATGCTGTCCACCATCTTCACGGTGGTGTTTGTGGCCATTGCCATCGCCGGCACGCTGTGGGTCATGTTCCACATGAACGCGAACATGATGCCCGAGCACCCCACCCCCACGCCCGCAACACATGAGGCGCCGGGCCACTCGACGCCCTGATGCAATCCCACTCCACAGCCCCGGTCCCCCAGTCCCGGCGGCTTCGCCAGGCGGTGCTCGCAGTTGTGGGCATCGCCTTGTTTTTGGGCTTTATCGCGCTGGGTACCTGGCAGGTGCAGCGCCGCGCATGGAAGCTCGCGTTGATCGAGCGCGTCGATCAACGCGTGCACGCTGCTCCCGTACCCCTGCCCTCCCTCCCAGAGTGGCCCCAGGTGAGTGCGGCCAGCCACGAATACCTGCCCGTCACCGCGGAGGGCCGGTTGCTGCCCGAGAAAACCGTGCTTACCCAGGCCCTGACCGAGCTGGGCTCAGGCTTCTGGGTGATGACGCCACTGCAGCTGGCCGATGGCGCGCAGGTGCTGGTGAACCGGGGTTTTGTGCCGCAGGAGCAGCGCGCCCAATGGCTGGCAACGTCCCTGCCCGCCTCCGCTCCCACCCTAGCAACCATTCAGGGCCTGTTGCGCATGAGCGAGCCGGACGGCGGATTCCTGCGCACCAATGCCCCGGCCGAGCAGCGCTGGTATTCGCGCGACACCGTCGCCATCGGCCGCGCGCTGCAGCTGCCCCAGGCCGCCCCCTTCTTCATCGATGCGGGGCTACCTCCCGCACCGGGCGCCGCTGCGGCCCCGGCGGCGGACACCCGCTGGCCGCGTGCTGGCATGACGGTGATCCGTTTCCATAACAGCCACCTGGTCTACGCACTGACCTGGTACGGTCTGGCCCTCATGGTTGCGGGTGCTGGCTGGTATGTGGCACGCTACGAGCGCCGCCTGCGCGGCTTTGCACGCCCTGCCACCACCTTCGCCCCTGATGACACCCCTTCGTCCTGATACTGCGACCGCCGCGCCGCAGCGCAACGCACGCTCGGCCGATGCTGCCGCAGGCATCAAAAACCTGCAGCAGCTGATCGAGCTGCGCTGGATCGCCGTCATCGGGCAGGTGTTCACCATTGCGATGGCGCACTACGCCCTGGATTTGCCGCTGCCCCTGCGCGAAATGCTGTTGGTGGTGGGCTGCCTGGCGGTGTTCAATGTGGTGAGCCTGCTGCGCCTGCGCACCGGCATTGTGGTGCGCAATATCGAGCTTTTTCTGGCCCTGTTGATCGACGTGGCCGTACTCACGGTGCAGCTGTACCTGAGCGGGGGCACGAGCAATCCGTTTGTGTTCCTGTACCTGCTGCAGATCACGCTGGGGGCGGTGCTGCTGCGCGGCGCCTACATCTGGTCCATCGTGATCATCACGCTGCTGTGTTTTGGCGTGCTGGCCGTACACCACTTGCCGCTGGCACTGCCACAGGACCTGCACCAGGGCCTGTCGAGCCTCTACGTGATCGGGTTGCTGGTGTGCTTTGTACTCAACGCCACGCTGGTGGTGGTCTTCATCACCCGCATCAACCTGAACCTGCGTGAACGCGATGCGCGCCTGGCCGCAGCACGCCGCCGCCGCGTGGAAGAAGAGCACATCGTGCGCATGGGCCTGCTGGCCTCAGGCGCGGCCCACGAGCTGGGCACGCCGCTGTCCACGCTGGCCGTGATCCTGGGGGACTGGCAGCATGACAAGCAGCTGGCGGCCCACCCAGCGCTGAAGGAAGACATGGACGAAATGCAGGCCCAGGTGCAGCGCTGCAAGAGCATCGTGAGCGGCATCCTGCTTTCGGCCGGAGAGACACGCGGCGAAGCCTCCATGCAGACCACCGTGCGCACCTTTGTGGATGCCCTGGCCGAAGAATGGCGCAGCACCCGGTCGATGCCGCGGTTCATCTACGACAACGACTTCGGCGCGGATACGCCCATGGTGTCTGACACCACGCTCCAGCAGATGGTTTTCAATGTGCTGGACAATGCACGCGATGCTTCGCCAGGCTGGGTGCGCCTGGCCGTCACCCGCAACGCCGATGCACTGCGCATCACGGTGACCGACGCAGGGCCGGGCTTTGCCCCCGACATGCTGGCCAAGCTGGGCACGCCCTACCAGTCCTCCAAAAACCGCCCCGGCGGTGGGCTGGGCCTGTACCTTGTGCTCAACGTGGCACGCACGCTAGGTGGCAGCGTGGCGGCACGCAACCGCCCCGAAGGGGGTGCCGAAGTAACCATCGAACTGCCACTGGCGGCGATCGCACTGCCTGAAGCCAAAGCCTGAAGCCATGAGCCCTACCGACGACGAAGAACGAGAACAAGCGCAACCACTGCTGCTCATCGTGGAAGACGACGAGGCCTTTGCCCGCACGCTCGCCCGTTCTTTCGAACGGCGCGGCTACCGCGTGCTGCAGGCTGCCAGCCTGCCCGAGGTCGAAACCCTGCTCGCACAACACACGCCCGGCTTTGCGGTGGTGGACCTCAAGCTCAAGGGCGAAGCCTCGGGCCTGGCCTGCGTGCAAAAGCTGCATGCCGCCAGCGAAGACATGCTGATCGTGGTGCTCACCGGCTTTGCCAGCATCGCCACAGCCGTGGAGGCCGTGAAACTGGGCGCCTGCCACTACCTCGCCAAGCCGTCCAATACCGACGACATCGAGGCCGCTTTTGGCCTGAAGGCGGGCAACACCGAAGTGGAGCTGACCAACCGCTCCAGTTCCATCAAGACGCTGGAATGGGAGCGCATCAACGAGGTGCTGGCAGAAACCGGCTTCAATCTCTCCGAAGCGGCAAGGCGCCTGGGCATGCACCGCCGCACCCTGACCCGCAAGCTGGAAAAGAAGCAGGTTCGTTAGGCAGGCACCAGAACCAAGGCTCGGTATTTCAAGAAAAATTGGGCTCTTCTAGCGAATAGTAGTGATGGAACTCGCCGCACGTCTGTAGACGGCGATTTCGACGTACGACATTTATCGAGTGCATCACTAGCATTCGCTAGAAGAGCCAAAAATTGGCCGCTAGCGCTTAAAGGGCGCCATTGTTTGCTATATTTTTTATAGCAAAACCTGTAAAGCGCCAATCAACTGCCTCGGCCTCCTCCCAAGGCACCTTTCGCGCCTGAGGCATGGCCTCACATCAGCGCTGGCGCTGCACCAGCCAGTGCTCCGCCTCCTGCTGCTTTCCAAACCGCGCCCAATCCAGCGCATTCTTGCCATGCGGGTCTTTGCGCCAAAGGTCCACACCCCGCACCTCCAACCACTCCAGCGCCTGGATGCGCCCTTTGGCAGCAGCCAGCATCGCAGGCGTCTCGCCCCGGCTTGCGGGTGCGGGCTCGTCCAGGGGCTGCCCCTGTTCGGCCAGCCACTGCAAACAAGGCACACAACCACTTTGCGCTGCCATATGCGACGGGCCCCAGTCCCACCGGTTGCGGGCCGCCAGGCTGGCCCCGGCCTGCACCAGGCGTTGGGCGGCAGCGAGGTGGCCGCCATAGAAGGCGCGCAACAACGCAGTGTCTCCACGCTCGCTGTCTTTGTGTGTCTGGCGAAGGTCGGGCTGGGCACCAGCCTGCAACAGCAGCTCGATGTGTTCCAGCTGCCCCCGGTGGGCCGCCAGCATGAGCACGGACGAGCCGCTGGGCGCGAGCAGGTTGGGGTTGGCGCCTGCTGCCAGGGCTGCGCCCAGGGCCCGGGCATCACCGGCGTCCTGCGCGTCGAGCAGCGCGTCGTCCGCAGAAGAATACGACGCAGATGGCTGTACAGCGGCGGCGACGGGCGCAGCGGATGGACCAGGCAGAGCCGGGCGCACCAGGCCGACAAGGGACGGCCCCCAGATCCACCAGGCCAGAGCACCTGCCAGCAGCAGCCATCCCCAGGCCGGGCGCGAATGCACGGCGCGGGCAGGCCGCTGTGCGCCAGGGCTGAAATGGCCCCGGCGGTGCGACCAGGCCCGCGCGATGGATTGGCCCAACGCAGTGGCAGCCCCTTCGCCACTGACGCCGGGGGTCAACCGCACCAGCGTGCCATCGCGCTCGCGCGCATAGACAGCGAAATAAGGGGTCTCGCTGGCGCCGCTGCCGGTGGAATACAGCAGCTTGTGCACCAGGCTCTGGCTGGCCTGCCCGGGCAGGGCGTCTGCCCGCGACCAAAGCGCAGAGTAGCGGCGCACGGTGATGCCCTCATCCCGCACAGACAGGGTCCAGCGGCAGGTGGCGGCCTGCAGGACAAAGGCGACCAGCAGCCACCAGGCGCCGGTGGCCACAAAGAAGTGTGGCAATGTGATGCCGCCAGAGCCGAAGCGGCCATTCAGGAAGGCCTCCACAACAAGACCCGCCAGCACCAGGCCTGCAGCCCAGCGCCAGCCACGACGGCTGAATTCAAACTGCCACGCATGCGGGGTCTCCAGCAGCGTAACGGAAGCGGGCAGGAGCAAGGCGCCCTCACCGGCCACGCCCGCGTCCCCTTCTCCGTGGGCCGGATCAGCGGGCGCGATGGGGGTCACTTTCTTCCAGATAGCGCGCCGGTCAAAGCGATCGGCCTGCTCGTGGCCAAACGCCTGTGGGGCCGCCTGCACGGGCACGTCGTAGGTCAGCTCTACGTCCCCGCCCGGTGTGCGCAGCAACTCCAGCCGCCAGTCCACACGTTCACCAGAGCGCTGCGCGCCGTGCGGCGGCGCGTCGGGTGGCAGGTCAAAACGGGCTGTCAGCCGCAGTCCACCATCGGCCGTGGGCTGCACACGCGCGGTTTCAGAGAAAGACTCCACACAACGCTCCGGCGAACCGGAGCTCGATTCATCCACCCGGTACTGGGCCAGGCGCAGCTGCAGCTGCGCATGGCCCTGCTGGTAGGCGGCGGCACGCTCGGGCAGGAGCAGTGTCATCTCGACCGGGTGGCCCGCACGCGGGACTGTGGGCAGTGAGGTCAGCTCAGCGCCCGCGTAGCGCCAGGCCAAGTGGGTCTGTCGCACCGACAGGGCCACCAGCCCCAGGCCGATCATCACGAAGAGGGAGATGAGGGCCTTGGCAAACCAGGGGGCGCTGGATTGGGTCCACAGCAAGGCCGCCATAGGAAACGCAATACCGCACCAGAAGATGGTGAAAAACCAGATGGCACCCACCGAAGTGCCGGAAGCGCCCTTCGCGAACAAGCTGGTGGGCGACGAGCCCGGCTGCAGGCCGCCCCTGCCAGCTTCCGGCGATGTCTCCCCGGCCCTGACCAGACCCAGCAGGGTGTGCAGAAAAAACCAGGCCGCCACCAGCCCCACCAAGGTAAAAACCAGGGCAAACGGAATGCGGAAAATCTGCAGCGACCAGCGGATGGAGGGATCGATAAGCGACTGCGACGGATCGTGGGGATTGACCAGAACCGTGATGCCCTGCCCCCGTGCCTGCGCGCTCTGAAGACTCCCCGCCCACTGCCGTGGCCAGTCGTCGATGTTGTCGCTGTTGCCCCGCGCGTCCAGGCCGACGCGGGTGCCTTCGTAAGCCTTGCCCGCCACCTGATAGCGGTAGCGGGCCTGCACTTCGTAGGTGGCGCCATCGCTGCTGTGGTGCGTCTTGAGTTCAGCCGACAGGACTTCGGCCTGCACAGGCTGCCAGCCACGCACCTGCAGGGCCGTATCGAGCGTACGGGCGAGGGGCTTGAGCCCAGCGTGGTAGCCGCCCAACCCAAACCCCAGAGCGAACACCGCGCTGATCAGCAGCGCCGCGAGGCGTGCCCCTACGCCGCTGGTCTTGTCGGCATTGTTTTTCTCTCTTGCCATGGATGTCCCTCCATTTCGTTTTGTTTTTATGGCTGGAGCATAGCGACGAAATCATGACGTTTACGTGACAAACACGCATCCATTGCGTTACACGCCGTGGCATGGCTTGGCAACTGCATGGCTTGGCAACTGCATGGCTTGCAACAGCCATGCAGCGCCAAAAAAAAGCGGCTCCGAAGAGCCGCTTTTTGCTGGTCGATCCATCCCCGAGGGGAAGGATCAGGCGGTCACGCCGTCTGCCACTTCCTTGAACTCGGCGATCTGGTCGAAGTTCATGTACTTGTAGATCTTGTCGCCGTTCTGGTTAATGACGCCGATGTCTGCCAGGTACTCTTCCTTGGAAGGAATGCGACCCAGCTTGGAGCAGATGGCCGAGAGTTCGGCCGAGCCCAGGTACACGTTGGTGTTCTTGCCCAGACGGTTGGGGAAGTTGCGCGTGCTGGTGGACATCACGGTAGCGCCTTCCTTCACCTGCGCCTGGTTACCCATGCACAGCGAGCAGCCGGGCATTTCCATGCGGGCACCGGCCGCGCCGAACACGCCGTAGTGGCCTTCTTCGGTGAGCTGGTGCGCATCCATCTTCGTGGGCGGGGCCATCCACAGCTTGACGGGGATGTCCTTCTTGCCTTCGAGCAGCTTGGAGGCTGCACGGAAGTGGCCGATGTTGGTCATGCACGAGCCGATGAACACTTCGTCGATGGCAGCACCCGCCACGTCCGACAGCGTCTTGGCGTCGTCGGGATCGTTGGGGCAGCACACGATGGGTTCGGTGATCTCGGCCAGGTCGATCTCGATGACGGCCGCGTACTCGGCATCTTCATCAGGTGCCAGCAGCTGGGGGTTGGCCAGCCAGGCTTCCATGGCCTTGATGCGGCGGCCGATGGTGCGCGCGTCGGCATAGCCCTGGGCGATCATGTTCTTGAGCAGCACAATGTTCGAGTTGATGTACTCGATCACGGGTTCCTTGTTCAGGCGCACCGTGCAGCCAGCGGCAGAGCGCTCGGCCGAGGCGTCAGACAGTTCGAACGCTTGCTCGACCTTCATGTCAGGCAGGCCTTCGATTTCCAGGATGCGGCCCGAGAAGATGTTCTTCTTGCCTTGCTTGGCCACCGTCAGCAGGCCTGCCTTGATGGCGTACAGCGGAATCGCATGCACCAGGTCGCGCAGCGTGACGCCGGGCTGCATCTGGCCCTTGAAGCGCACCAGCACCGATTCAGGCATGTCCAGGGGCATCACGCCCGTGGCTGCGGCGAACGCCACCAGGCCCGAACCTGCAGGGAAGCTGATGCCGATAGGGAAACGCGTATGCGAGTCGCCGCCCGTTCCCACGGTGTCGGGCAGCAGCATGCGGTTGAGCCAGCTGTGGATGATGCCGTCGCCAGGCTTGAGCGAGATGCCGCCGCGCGTGCTGATGAAGTCAGGCAGCTCGTGGTGCATCTTCACGTCCACGGGCTTGGGGTACGCAGCCGTGTGGCAGAAGGACTGCATCACCAGATCGGAGCTGAAGCCCAGGCAGGCCAAGTCCTTGAGTTCGTCGCGGGTCATGGGGCCGGTGGTGTCCTGCGAGCCCACCGAGGTCATGCGGGGTTCGCAGTAGGTGCCGGGCACCACACCCAGGCCTTCAGGCAGGCCGCAGGCGCGGCCGACCATCTTCTGGGCCAGCGTGAAACCCTTGCCGGTGGCGGCAGGCACTTGTGGCAGGCGGAACAGCGTGGAAGGCGACAGGCCCAGGGCTTCGCGGGCCTTGGCAGTCAGGCCGCGGCCAATGATCAGCGGAATGCGGCCACCGGCACGCACTTCGTCAAACAGGACTTCGCTCTTGACTTCGAATTCGGCAATCACGTTGCCGTCCTTGAGCGCCTTGCCAGCGTAGGGCAGCAGTTCGATCTCGTCGCCCATGTTCATCTGGCTCACGTCGAGCTCGATGGGGAGTGCGCCGGCATCTTCCATGGTGTTGTAGAAGATCGGGGCGATCTTGCCGCCCAGGCACACGCCGCCAAAGCGCTTGTTGGGCACGAAAGGAATGTCTTCACCCGTGAACCACAGCACGCTGTTGGTGGCGGACTTGCGGCTCGAACCCGTACCGACCACGTCACCCACGTAGGCCACGAGGTTGCCCTTCGCGCGCAGGTCTTCGATGAACTTCACCGGGCCGCGCTTGCCGTCTTCTTCGGGCGTGATGCCGTCGCGCTTGTTCTTGAGCATGGCCAGCGCATGCAGCGGGATGTCGGGGCGGCTCCACGCATCAGGTGCGGGCGACAGGTCGTCTGTATTGGTTTCGCCAGTGACCTTGAGCACGGTGAGCTTGATGCTCTGTGGCACTTCGGGGCGGCTGGTGAACCACTCGGCATCGGCCCAGCTCTGCAGCACGGCTTTGGCGAAGGTGTTGCCCTTGTCGGCCTTTTCTTTGACGTCATGGAACTGATCGAACATGAGCAGCGTCTTCTTGAGCGCTTCGGCGGCGACGGAGGCCACCGCAGCGTCGTCCAGCAGGTCGATCAGGGGGGTGAGGTTGTAGCCGCCCAGCATGGTGCCCAGCAGCTGCGTGGCCTTTTCGCGGCCGATCAGTGTGCAGACTTCGGTGCCATGTGCCACGGCGGCCAGGTAGCTGGCCTTGACCTTGGCCGCGTCGTCCACGCCAGCGGGCACGCGGTGTGTGATCAGGTCCACCAGCGTAGCCTCTTCGCCAGCGGGCGGGTTCTTGAGCAGCTCGATCAGCTCTGCTGTCTGCTTGGCGCTCAGCGGCAGGGGGGGAATGCCGAGTGCGGCGCGTTCGGCCACATGGTCACGGTAGGCTTTCAACATCATTTTTCTCCGGTTGCGTTCTAAAGTGGGGCAGCGTGCAGTGCGGCGGCGTTTTTCGATAGCCAAGGCGCCTGCGTGCGCTGGGTCGTGCGGTTTTCTTCTCTGTGGCGCTGCGCTGGTGAAGGGCTTACTTCAGGGGTTCCAGCACACTCACGGGCGGGTTTTTCTTGATGGCCTCGGCCACCACCACCTGCTGAGGGCTCATGCATTCGTCGGCCAGGCGTTGACCCAGCTTCTGGTTCATCAGCATGGACTTGTTGGCGATCTGCAGCCAGACGGCGCCACCCTTCTGGTCTTCCAGGCGCACCGTGCCCGTGGTGGTAGCGACCGGGGCCATGAAGTACTTGAAGCCCTTGCCTTCCACATGGAAGTGGCCTGGGCTGGCGGGCTCGGCGGTCACAGTGACAAAGGCACCGAGTTCGCAGGGAATGCGGCCCACGTGCACACTTTCGGCAATGGCCAGCTCTTCGGGGGACAGCGCGGCTTCGGCAGCAATGATGCCGGTGGCCACCTGGTTCGCCGCGCTCTTGAGCTGGCTGCGGCTGCTGGTGCCTTCGGTTTTTGCCACCGAAGATTTCTTGGCGGCAGGCGCCTTGTCCGCAGCCTTGGCAGACTTCGTATCGGACTTGGCAGCGGGCTTTGCTGCAGGTTTGGCGGCAGCCTTGGTCTCGGGTTTGGCTTCGGTCTTAGCAGGGGTTTGCGCCAGGGCGAGGGCTGGAGCCAGCAGCATCAGGGCAGAGGCGATAAAGGATTTCATGGGAGGTCCTGCGTCGAAAAATTCAGGAATGTTCACAACGGAACGGAGGCCGACGCGCCAAACCAATGGCGCACGGCAAGAGGAAGTGTGCGCCCCGTACGGTGGGCGCGCTCCAGCACCTGCCAGTAAAAGCGATAGCTGGCGCGGTCGTGCAACGTGCCTTCAAAGCTGATGGGAGCCCAATCAGAATCTGCGGCAGCAGCTATTATTTTCGAAGCAACTTCGATGTCATCCTGCTGAGGTGCAAACGCCTGCAGGATGGGTCGGATCTGTGCGGGATGGATGCTCCACATGCGGGTACAGCCCAGCTCGCGCGCGGCACGGCTGGCGGCGCCTTGCATGGCCACCGAATCGGCGAACTCCGTCACCACACAGTGCGATGGCACCTTGCCATGGGCATGGCAGGCAGCGGCAATCTCCAGCTTGGCACGCACCACCAGTGGGTGCGAAAACTGCCCCACCGAAGTCATGCCATGCGCAGGGATGGCGCCACCATGGGCCGACACAAAATCCATGAGGCCAAAACTCAGGCTCTGCACGCGCGGGTGGGCTGCGATTTCAAAAGCACGGTGCACCGCAGCAGGGGATTCGATGAGGACATGGATCGGTACCGGGGCGGCAGAGGCTTTCTCCAGCGCCCGCTCCGCTGCCAGTACGTCGTCCACAGATTCCACCTTGGGAACCATGATGTGGCTGAGCCGATGGCCTGCTTCGCCCGCTATCGTGGCGACATCGTTGGCGAATGCCGGGTGGTCCACCGCGTGGACCCGGGCGGCCACGCGGGCACCGGGTGCAGCGCCCAGGGCCAGACGGGCAACCAGCCGGGCGTGGTCGGCTTCAAGGCCGACGGGGGCGCCGTCTTCGCAATCGAGGGTGACATCAAAGACGCAGGTACCGAACTCCTGCGTCATCTCGGCCTGCAGCTGCAGGCTCTTGCGCATGCGCGCTTCGACGCCGCTGTAGTGGTCACAGACCGGCAGGAAGCCTGTCTGCGCCTGGGCGCCCAGCAACACATCGCGTGGATGGGATGGCGCAGCGCCCTGCCCCTGCGCGGGGACCCGGGCGGCCCGAAGGCCCGATGCCTGTGGCGTCGGCTGCATGGCGCTCACCTGGTTTACAGCAGGTGCTTGACGCCGTCTTGCTCGCCTTGCAGCTCAGCCAGCGTGATGTTGATGCGCTCTTGCGAGAACGCGTCGATTTCCAGACCTTCAACGATCTTGTACTCGCCGTTTTCGCAGGTCACGGGGAAACCGAACATGGTGTCCTTGGGGATGCCGTACTGGCCGTCCGAAGGAATGCCCATGGTGACCCACTTGCCGTTGGTGCCCAGGGCCCAGTCACGCATGTGGTCGATGGCGGCGTTGGCAGCCGAAGCAGCCGACGACAGGCCACGCGCTTCGATGATGGCAGCGCCGCGCTTGCCCACGGTGGGCAGGAAAGTGTTGGCGTTCCATTCCTGGTCGTTGATCATCTGGGCGACGCTTTCGCCGTTGATGGTGGCGAAACGGTAGTCGGCGTACATCGTGGGCGAGTGGTTGCCCCAGACAGTCAGCTTTTCGATGTCAGCCACGGCCTTGCCCGTCTTGGCAGCGATCTGGCTGGCGGCGCGGTTGTGGTCCAGGCGCAGCATGGCAGTGAAGTTCTTGCGTGGCAGGTCAGGGGCCGACTTCATGGCGATGTAGGCATTGGTGTTTGCAGGGTTGCCGACGACCAGCACCTTCACGTTGCGCGAAGCCACGGCGTTCAGGGCCTTGCCTTGTGCCGTGAAGATGGCGCCGTTGACGGCCAGCAGTTCGGCACGCTCCATGCCTGGGCCGCGGGGGCGCGAACCCACCAGCAGGGCGTAGTCGGCGTCCTTGAAGGCGGTCATGGGGTCGCTGTGGGCTTCCATGCCGACCAGCAGGGGGAACGCGCAGTCGTCCAGTTCCATCATCACGCCCTTGAGCGCCTTCTGGGGGCCTTCCACGGGCACTTCGAGCAGTTGCAGGATGACGGGCTGGTCTTTGCCCAGCATTTCGCCGGAGGCGATGCGGAACAGCAGGGCGTAACCAATTTGGCCAGCGGCGCCGGTGACGGCCACGCGAACAGGCTTCTTGCTCATGGTGAAAAACTCCAGGAAGTGAAAAAACAGAGGGTGATGCAACGCAAGCACCAGCGCCTGTTACCAGCAGCCCGTGCCCCGCAAAACAGCCAAGGAGTGTACCGCTGATTGGACTCCTCGGTCAATTTGTCTTATGTCTTATATAAGATATGATTACACCCCGACACAGCCCGCGTATCACTTCGTGTGCGGCCTGCCCTTCTCCCGATCGCCATGTCCTCGCTTCCGCTCAACGCCGATAACCCTGCGCAGCCTTTGGCAGGCACGGGCTCTGCCACGCCCGCGTTCAGCCCGCTGTACCAGCAGATCAAAGGGCTCATCCTGCAAAGTCTGCAACAGGGCGAGTGGAAACCGGGCGAATCCATCCCCAGCGAGATGGAGCTGGCTGCACGCTTTCGCGTGAGCCAGGGCACGGTGCGCAAGGCCATTGACGAGCTGGCGGCCGAAAACCTCGTGATGCGGCGCCAGGGCAAGGGTACCTTTGTGGCCACCCATGCCGAGCAGCATGTGCAGTACCGTTTTCTCAAGCTCATGCCCGACACGGGAGACGTCCGCGTGGAGGGCCCTGCACAGCGCAAGGTGATCGATTGTCGGCGTGTGCGTGCCAGCGCTGACGTTGCGCGCGCACTGGCACTGCGCAGCGCCGACCCGGTGGTCCAGGCGCGGCGAGTCCTGTCATTCGCAGGCGTACCCACCATCCTGGAAGACATCTGGCTGCCCGGCCAGGCTTTCAAAGGGCTGACGGCCGAACAACTGGCCAACTACCAAGGCCCTACTTACGCCATGTTTGAACTCGACTTCGGCGTACGCATGGTACGTGCCGAGGAGAAAATACGTGCCGTACTGCCCGATGCCGGCCAGGCGGCGATGCTGCAGATCCCACAGGCCACGCCGCTGCTGAGCGTGGAGCGCATCGCCTACACCTACAACGACGTTCCGATGGAGTTACGGCGCGGCCTGTACCTGACCGACACGCACCATTACCGTAACGAACTGAGCTGACACCACCCTGGCAACTGAGCGGAAACGTAGAACATTCGGGCTGGAGCAAACCCTTCTTGTTGCGTTGCAATAGAATTTTGCGTTCTTTGCATCTTCAAATTACAAAGCAGTTACATCCACGAAAGCACACAACATGACAGAACTCGCCAAAAAACGGCCTGAATTCCGCAACATCAATGCCTTCAAGGACCTGACCACCTACCGCATGACTCCTGCCGCGTGGGTTTCGATCCTGCACCGCGGCAGCGGGCTGATCATGTTCCTGCTGCTGCCTTTCATCATCTGGATGTTCGACACTTCGGTGTCGTCTGAAATCTCGTTCGCCCGGTTCTCGGCGGCTTTCAACATCGGCATTGGCTTCGTGCCCGGCTGGTTCATCAAACTGGTGGCCCTGGCACTGATCTGGGCCTACCTGCACCACTTCACCGCTGGCCTGCGCCATCTGTGGATGGATGTGAGCCACAGCGCCGTGAACAAGGAATTCGGCAAGTCCTCGGCCTTTGCCGTCCTGGCCATCAGCATCACGCTGACCCTGGTGCTGGGCGCCAAGCTTTTCGGCCTGTACTGATCGATCAACCCCAAAAAGCGGCGGCTGCTGCCAGGCAGTGCCCGCCGAAGAACGAGAGGAAATTCCCATGTCCGTCAATTACGGTTCCAAGCGCGTCGTCGTCGGCGCCCACTATGGCCTGCGCGACTGGCTCAGCCAGCGCGTCACGGCAGTCCTGATGGCCCTGTTCACCCTGGCACTGCTGGCCCAGGTGATCTTCTCCAAAGGCCCCATCGGCTACGACAAATGGGCCGGTATCTTCTCGGCCCAGTGGATGAAGGTGCTGACCTTCTCCGTGATCGTTGCACTGGCTTGGCACGCCTGGATCGGCCTGCGTGAAGTCTTGATGGACTACATCAAGCCCGTGGGCCTGCGCCTGGCACTGCAGGTGTTCAGCATCGTCTGGCTGGTCGGCTGTGCCGGCTGGGGTATCCAGGTTTTGTGGCGTCTCTGATTGATCCCCGCGACTGAAGGCAAAAAATAATGAGCTACACCAACGCTAACATCACCCGCCGCAAGTTCGATGTCGTCATCGTCGGCGCAGGCGGCTCCGGCATGCGTGCCGCGCTTGAACTCTCCCGCGCAGGCCTGAACGTGGCCTCGCTGTCCAAGGTTTTCCCCACCCGTTCGCACACCGTGGCTGCACAAGGCGGCGTGAGCGCATCGCTGGGAAACATGTCCGAAGACAACTGGCACTACCACTTCTACGACACCATCAAGGGCTCCGACTGGCTGGGCGACCAGGACGCCATCGAGTTCATGTGCCGCGAAGCACCCAAGGTGGTGTATGAGCTGGAACACTTCGGCATGCCGTTCGACCGCAACCCCGACGGCACCATCTACCAGCGCCCCTTTGGCGGCCACACCGCCAACTATGGCGAAAAGCCCGTGCAACGCGCCTGCGCCGCTGCCGACCGCACTGGCCACGCCATGCTGCACACGCTGTACCAGCAGAACGTGAAGGCCAAGACCAACTTCTTCGTCGAATGGATGGCGCTGGACCTGGTCCGCGACGCCGACGGTGACGTGGTGGGCGTGACCGCCCTGGAAATGGAAACCGGCGACCTGTACATCCTGGAAGCCAAGACCGTGCTGCTGGCCACCGGCGGTGCTGGCCGCATCTTTGCGGCATCGACCAACGCCTTCATCAACACCGGTGACGGCCTGGGCATGGCGGCACGTGCCGGCATTGCGCTGCAGGACATGGAGTTCTGGCAGTTCCACCCCACGGGCGTGGCCGGCGCTGGCGTGCTGCTGACCGAAGGCTGCCGTGGCGAAGGCGCTATTTTGCTCAACAGCAACGGCGAGCGCTTCATGGAGCGTTATGCGCCCACCATGAAGGACCTGGCCCCGCGCGACTTCGTGTCCCGCTGCATGGACCAGGAAATCAAGGAAGGTCGCGGCTGCGGTCCCAACAAGGACTACATCCTGCTCAAGCTCGACCACCTGGGTGCAGACACCATCCATAAGCGCCTGCCTTCGGTGTACGAAATCGGCGTCAACTTCGCCAACGTGGACATCACCAAGGAACCTATTCCTGTGGTGCCCACCATCCACTACCAGATGGGTGGCGTGCCTACCAACATCAACGGCCAGGTGGTTGCACAAGCCAACGGCATCAACAACGAAGTGGTCAACGGCCTGTACGCCGTGGGCGAATGCGCCTGCGTGTCGGTGCACGGCGCCAACCGCCTGGGTACCAACTCGCTGCTGGACCTGCTGGTGTTCGGCAAGGCCGCTGGCCGCCACATCGTCGAGTTCAACAACAAGAACAAGGAGCACAAGCCCCTGCCCAAGGATGCGGCCGACCGCACCTTGGAGCGCTTGAACCAGCTCGACAAGTCGAACGAAGGCATCTACGCGCAAAACCTGGCTGGCGACATCCGCTCCACCATGCAGCAGCATGCCGGCGTGTTCCGCACCCAGGCCAGCATGGACGAAGGCGTCAAGAAGATCGCCGAGATCCGCAGCCGCGTGGCCAACGTGACGCTGAAGGACAAGTCCAAGGTGTTCAACACCGCCCGCATCGAAGCGCTGGAAGTGGACAACCTGATCGAAGTGGCGCAGGCCACCATGGTGTCGGCCGCCGCCCGCAAGGAATGCCGTGGCGCCCACACCGTGTACGACTACGAGCACCCAGCCGACCACGCCGAGTTCCCCCTGGGCCGCAATGACCAGGAGTGGATGAAGCACACCCTGTGGTACAGCGAAGGCAACCGCCTCGCCTACAAGCCGGTCAACCTCAAGCCCCTGACGGTGGACAGCGTGCCCCCCAAGGTCCGTACGTTCTAAACAGTAGCCCCACGAGAGAAGAACCATGCAAAAGCGCACATTCCAAATCTACCGCTACGACCCGGACAAGGACGCCAAGCCTTACATGCAGACCATCGAGATCGAGCTCGACGGCCATGAACGCATGCTGCTGGACGCCCTGATGAAGCTCAAGGAGCAGGACCCCACGCTGTCGTTCCGCCGCTCGTGCCGCGAAGGCGTCTGTGGCTCCGACGCGATGAACATCAATGGCAAGAACGGCCTGGCGTGCCTGACGAACATGAACACCCTGAAGGGCACGATTGTTCTCAAGCCCCTGCCCGGCCTGCCCGTGATCCGCGACCTGATCGTGGACATGACGCAGTTCTTCAAGCAGTACAACTCGATCAAGCCCTACCTGATCAACGAGCAGATTCCACCCGACCGCGAGCGCCTGCAGTCTCCCGAAGAGCGCGAAGAGCTCAACGGCCTGTACGAGTGCATCCTGTGTGCCAGCTGCTCCACGAGCTGCCCCAGCTTCTGGTGGAACCCCGACAAGTTCGTGGGCCCTGCCGGACTGCTGCAGGCCTACCGCTTCATCGCCGACAGCCGCGATGACGCCACCGGCCAGCGCCTCGATAACCTCGAAGACCCGTACCGCCTGTTCCGTTGCCACACCATCATGAACTGCGTGGACGTGTGCCCCAAGGGCCTGAACCCCACGAAGGCCATTGGCAAGATCAAGGAACTGATGGTGCGTCGCGCCATCTGACCGGGGCCCAGGACCGCCATGGGTGCAACCGCCACCACCGCCCCCTCGGCAGCCTCGCCGCTGCTGACGGAACGCGAACTCAGCAAGCTGCACTGGCGCTGCCGGCGCGGCCTGCTGGAAAACGATCTGTTCATCGAACAGTTCTTCACCCGTTTCGAGCCTGAGCTGAACCAGCGCCACGCCCAGGGCCTTGCGGCCCTGATGGACCTCGCCGACAACGACCTCCTGGACCTGCTGCTTTGCCGCAAGGAACCCAGTGAGACGCTGGATGCGCCCGAGGTGCATGAAGTGCTGGGCATGCTGCGGGAAAGCGGCGGCACCCCCGTGCTGGGCACCTGACGAGCGGGTTTTCTCGCTCTGAAAAGATCCCAGCCCCACCAGACCGGATGATCATCGGCAAACCTAAGGAAAGTAACAATGAAGCTAGCTGACAACAAAGCCACCCTGTCGTTCAGTAACGGCGGTCCCAGCGTGGACCTGCCGGTCTACCAGGGCACCATTGGCCCGGATGTCATCGACATCCGCAAGCTGTATGCGCAGACGGGCATGTTCACCTATGACCCAGGCTTCCTGTCAACGGCAGCCACCCAGTCGGCCATCACTTACATTGACGGCGACAAGGGCGAACTGCTGTACCGCGGCTACCCCATTGAGCAGCTGGCTGAAAACTGCGACTTCCTGGAAACCTGCCACCTGCTGCTGTACGGTGACCTGCCCAACGCAGCGCAGAAGACCGACTTCACGAGCCGCGTGACCAACCACACCATGGTCAACGAGCAGATGCAGTTCTTCCTGCGTGGCTTCCGCCGTGACGCGCACCCCATGGCTGTGCTGACCGGCCTGGTGGGCGCCCTGTCGGCCTTCTATCACGACAGCACGGACATCAACAATCCGCAGCACCGTGAGATCGCCGCCATCCGCCTGATCGCCAAGATGCCCACGCTGGTCGCCATGGCCTACAAGTACGGCATGGGCCAGCCCTACATGTACCCGCAGAACAACCTCTCGTACGCCGGCAACTTCCTGCGCATGATGTTCGGCACACCCTGCGAAGAGTACAAGGTCAACCCCGTGCTGGAACGCGCGCTCGACCGCATCTTCATCCTGCACGCAGACCACGAGCAGAACGCTTCGACCTCCACCGTGCGCCTGTGCGGTTCGTCGGGAACCAACCCGTTTGCGGCTATCGCGGCGGGCGTGGCCTGCCTGTGGGGCCCTGCCCACGGCGGCGCCAACGAAGCAGCACTGAACATGCTGTACGACATCCAGGCCCAAGGCGGTGTGGAAAAGATCGGCGACTTCATCAAGCAGGTCAAGGACAAGAACTCCGGCGTGAAGCTCATGGGCTTTGGCCACCGCGTGTACAAGAACTACGACCCCCGCGCCAAGCTCATGCAAGAGACTTGCAATGAAGTGCTGGCCGAGCTGGGCCTGGAAAACGACCCGCTGTTCAAGCTGGCCAAGGAACTGGAAAAGATCGCCCTGGAAGACGACTACTTCGTGCAGCGCAAGCTCTACCCGAACGTGGACTTCTACTCCGGCATCGTGCAGCGCGCCATCGGCATTCCTGTGAACCTGTTCACCGGCATCTTCAGCCTGGCTCGCACCGTGGGCTGGATCGCCCAGCTGAACGAAATGATCGGCGACCCCGAGTACAAGATCGGCCGCCCCCGCCAGCTGTTCACCGGCTCCGAGCGCCGCGACGTGCCACCCCTGGCCAAGCGTTGACCGGGTACGGCGCCCCGCGCGCCGTTCACCCCCTCCCGAAGCCCGCAGGCAGTGCCTGCGGGCTTTTTTCATGGGCGCCCCACACAGGCCAAGCCGTGCCGGATGCACATACTCCCCCCTAGTTAAAAGGTTTTTTAACGGCCTACCGCGCGACCAGTATAGGGCTATCTTTTATACTGCCACCCAGTACAAAGGCAGCCCCCGCACCACACACCCCGCAGCCCATGCCCCACACCCCCGAAGACAAGCAACGCGCCATCACCCGACTGCGCCGCATCAAGGGCCAGGCCGAGGCGCTGGAGCGCGCGGTGGAGGCGGGCAGCGACTGTGCCCCCATCCTGCAGCAGCTGGCGGCCATGCGGGGCGCCGTGCACGGACTGATGGCCGACCTGCTCGACAGCCATGTGCGCGAGACGCTGGCGGAAAAACCCGCACCGTCACAGCAGGCCATTGACGAAACACTGGCGTTGCTTCGCTCCTACCTCAAATAGACCGTCCCCATCCGATTGACCGAAAGGAACACCCCATGAAATCCCGTGCCGCCGTCGCCTTCAAAGCCGGAGAACCCCTGCAGATCGTCGAGATCGACGTGGCCCCGCCCAAGAAGGGCGAAGTGCTCATCAAGATCACCGACACCGGTGTGTGCCACACCGACGCGTTCACCCTGAGCGGTGACGACCCCGAAGGCCTGTTCCCCGTGGTGCTGGGCCATGAAGGCGCTGGCATCGTGGTGGAAGTGGGCGAAGGCGTGACCAGCGTGAAGCCCGGCGACCATGTGATCCCGCTCTACACCGCCGAATGTGGCGAGTGCCTGTTCTGCAAGAGCGGCAAGACCAACCTGTGCGTGAGCGTGCGCGCCACACAGGGCAAAGGCGTGATGCCCGACGGCACCACGCGCTTCAGCTACAACGGCCAGCCCATCTACCACTACATGGGCTGCAGCACCTTCAGCGAATACACCGTGGTGGCCGAGGTGTCGCTGGCCAAGGTCAACCCTGATGCCAACCCCGAGCAGGTCTGCCTGCTGGGCTGCGGCGTGACCACGGGCCTGGGTGCGGTGAAGAACACCGCCAAGGTGCAAGAGGGCGATACGGTCGCCGTGTTCGGCCTGGGCGGCATCGGCCTGGCGGTCATTCAAGGCGCCAAGCTGGCCAAGGCCGGGCGCATCATTGCCGTGGACACCAACCCCTCCAAGTTCGATCTGGCCCGCACCTTTGGCGCCACCGACTGCGTGAACCCCAAGGACCATGAAAAGCCCATCCAGCAAGTCATTGTGGAGATGACGACCTGGGGCGTGGACCACAGCTTTGAGTGCATTGGCAACGTCAACGTGATGCGCGCCGCCCTCGAATGCGCGCACCGCGGCTGGGGCCAGTCGGTCATCATCGGCGTGGCAGGCGCTGGGCAAGAGATCAGCACCCGCCCCTTCCAGCTCGTCACCGGCCGCAAGTGGATGGGCACGGCGTTTGGCGGCGTCAAGGGCCGCAGCGAGTTGCCCGGCATGGTCGAAGACGCGATGGCGGGCAAGATCCAGCTCGCGCCGTTTGTCACGCACACCATGGGGCTCACGGACATCAACGAAGCGTTTGATTTGATGCACGAAGGCAAATCCATCCGCTCCGTCGTCAAATACGCGGCGGCCTGACCCCCTGCAGAGCAGCCAACGTTTGAGACGCCCGAACGCCCCTTTACCCGTTCGGGCTGAGCCTGTCGAAGCCATGGCACGCCTTGCCACCGACCCTTCGACAGGCTCAGGGCAAACGGGCTCGGTCTAAGGTCAATTTTCAATTCAAGCAAAAAAGACCTCCAGCGCTTATCCATCAAGCGCTAACAGCTATTATTTTCAGAGCATCTACCATGACCACCTCCCTGGGACTCCTCAGCAGCCACGCCTGCTTTGGCGGCGAGCAGCGCTTCTACCATCACGCCTCCACCGAGATCGGGCTGCCCATGAAGTTCTCGGTGTTCCTGCCCCCGCAAGCGCAGCAAGGGCCCGTGCCCGCCCTGCTCTTCCTGGCGGGCCTCACCTGCACCGAAGAGACTTTCATGGTCAAGGCCGGTGCCCAGCGCCTGGCCGCCGAACTGGGCCTGGCGCTCATCGCGCCCGACACCAGCCCTCGCGGGGCCAATGCGCCGGGTGAGGCCGACAGCTGGGACTTCGGCGTGGGCGCAGGCTTTTATCTGGACGCCACGGCCGAGCCCTGGGCACGCCACTGGCGCATGGAGAGCTACCTTCTGAAAGAGCTGCTGCCGCTGGTCTCAGCCCAGTTGCCCATCGACGGCACCCGCCTGGGCATCACCGGCCACTCGATGGGCGGGCATGGCGCGCTCACGCTGGCGCTGCGCCATCCCGGCCGGTTCCAGAGCCTGTCGGCCTTTGCCCCCATCTCCGCGCCCACCCAGTGCCCGTGGGGTGAGAAAGCCTTCACGGGCTACCTAGGTGCAGACCGCACGGGCTGGATCGAGCACGACGCCACGGTGCTCATGCAGCACCAGCCGGTCGCGCCTTACCCTGCGGGCATCCTCATCGACCAAGGCCTGTCCGACAAGTTTCTGGCCGACCAACTGCACCCACACCTGTTCGAAGCTGCGTGCCAGGCCATCGGCCAGCCGCTCAGCCTGCGCCGCCACGCGGGCTACGACCACGGCTACTACTTCATCCAGACCTTCATGGCCGACCACCTGGCGCACCATGCCAGAAACCTGCTGCCGCAGTCCGAACGTTAATGCGGCCTTAAGCCTCGGGCGCCACAGTGCGCCCCATGCCTTTGATACTGCAGCGCCTGCTGCTTCCCCACCTGGCCACGGGCACCGCGCCCCGGCCCGCTTCCACCGCAACACGCCACCTGCACCCCGCCTGGGTGGTGGTGCTCATCAGCACCTGGCTGGCCACGGCCTGCAATGTGCCGCTGTGGCGCGAGGTGGCGCAGTTGCCGGGCCAGGGCAGCCTGCGCGGCTGGGGCTTTGCCATCGCGTTTGCGCTCATCGTGGCAGCGGGCAATGCCGCACTGCTGAGCCTGCTAGCCTGGCGCTGGACGCTCAAGCCCGCCGCCACCGTGCTGGTAGTGATGGCTGCGTTTGGCGCGTATTTCATGCTGGCCTACGGCGTGGCCATTGACGCCAGTATGCTCACCAACGTGCTGCAAACGGACGTCAAAGAGGCGGGTGACCTGCTCAACTGGCGCATGCTGGCCACCGTACTGGCGCTGGCCGTGCCACCGCTGTGGTGGCTGCTGCGCCGCCCCGTGTTGCGGCTGAGCACCCTGCGCCACGCGGCGCACAACGGGCTGCTGCTGGCGGGCGCCATCGCCCTCATCGTGGTGTGCCTGCTGCTGGTGTTCCAGGACTTTGCATCGACCATGCGCAACCACACCAAGCTGCGCTACCTGATCAACCCGCTCAACAGCGTGTACGCGCTGGGCAACATCGCCACCAAGCCCCTGCGCATGGACACCAGCAAGCTGCTGCCCCTGGGGCGCGATGCACAGCTGGGCGCCAGCTATGCGGGCCAGGCCAAGCCCCCGCTGCTGGTGCTGGTGCTGGGCGAAACCGGCCGCAGCGGCAACTTCGGCATCAACGGCTATGAGCGCAACACCACACCGCTGCTCGCGGCCCGCACGGACCTCGTCAGCGCCCGCAATGCGTGGTCGTGCGGCACCAGCACCGCAGCATCGGTGCCCTGCATGTTCTCGCACCTGGGCCGCACGGGCTATGAAGCGCGCGCTGCCAACTTTGAAAGCCTCATTGACGTGCTGCACCACGCAGGCCTGGCCGTGCTGTGGGTGGACAACCAGTCCGGCTGCAAAGGCGTGTGCGACCGCATTGGCGAGACCCTCACCAGCGCGCCAAAAAGCCCGACGCCCGACCCCGCCCTGTGCCCCGGCGGCGAGTGCCTGGACCGCGTGATGCTGCAAGACCTGGACACCCGCATCGCCGCCCTGCCCGCGGAACAGCGCCAGCGCGGCACCGTGGTCGTGCTGCACCAGATGGGCAGCCACGGCCCCGCGTACTACAAACGCTCGGCGCCCGACAACAAGAAGTTTGGCCCCGAATGCACATCCACCTCCCTGCAGGAGTGCGAGCGCCAGCAGGTCGTCAACGCGTATGACAACAGCGTCGTGGAGACGGACTTTTTCCTCGATTCAGTGCTCAAATGGCTCACAGCGCAGGATAGCAAAGCGCAAACAGCTATGATTTATGTAGCAGACCATGGCGAATCACTGGGCGAGAACAACCTCTACCTGCACGGCCTGCCCTACTCCATTGCGCCCGACGTGCAAAAGCATGTGCCGTGGATCACCTGGCTCTCGCCCGCCATGCAGGCGCGCACCCAGGTCGCCACCGGCTGCCTGCAGCACGAGCTGGCCGAGCGGCGCATCACCCACGACAACTACTTTCACTCGGTGCTGGGGCTGATGGATGTGAAGACCGGGGCGTACAGCGCGGGGCTGGACATGTTTGCAGGTTGCCGACAGGCGGCGGGGGCGGCCAGAGCGGCGGGCTGACGCGGAGTCGGGCCTGCCCGGGCGCCATGCCCCAACCGCAACAATGAACTTCTGCGCGCCTCACGCCGCCCCTGGCAGCAGCAGAATCTTGCCGACGTTGACGCCAGATTCCATGCGACTGTGGGCCTGCGCGGCATCTGCCAACGGGTAGGTGCTGTCAATCACCGGCCAGATCGCACCGGCCGCCAGCGCAGGCAGCCACCGCTCGGCAAAGCGCTGCACCATGGCCTGCTTGACCTCGGGCGGGCGCGACTTCATCACCGTGCCAAAGATCTGCAGATGGCGGTACAGCACGGCGTCCATCGGCAACGTGGCGCCTTGCGCACCACCCAGCAAGCCCACGGCCACCATGCGCCCGCCCACGGCCAACGACCGCACGTTGCGCTCCAGGTATGGCGCACCAATGAAGTCGATCACCACGTCCACACCTTTGCTGTCCGTTGCCTGCGCCACCACGGCCGCAAAGTCCTCGCTGCGGTAATCGATGAACACATCTGCGCCAAAGCCCAGCACTGCATCGCGCTTGTCACCGCTTGCTGTGCCAAACACCCGTGCGCCCGCCGCTTTCGCCAGTTGCACCGCCGCCGAGCCCACGCCGCCTGCGGCTGCGTGGATCAGCACCGACTCGCCCGCCTGCAGGTTGGCCAGGTGGAACAGCGCCTCGTGTGCAGTCACAAACACCTCTGCCACCGCACCCGCTGCCACCAGGCCCAGGCCCTCCGGCACATGCATGGCCATGCGGTGGTCGATGCGCGACAGCTCGGCGTAGGCCCCGCCGCCCACAATGCCCATCACACGGTCGCCCACGGCAAAGCCGCGCACCAGCGGGCCCACCTCGACCACCGTGCCCGCGATCTCCAGCCCCATGGTGTCCGCATCGCCAAAGTAGGCGCGACCGTAAGCCCCCTTGCGGTGCAACAGATCAGCGCGGTTCACGCCGATGGAGGCGTTGCGCACCAACAGGTCGTGCGGACGCACCTCGGGGGTCGGGACCTCCCGGGCCACCAGCACCTCAGGCCCACCGAAGTCGTCGAACACGATGGCCTGCATGGTGGGTGGTACGGCGGTTTGCACAGTGACGGGATGTTGTTCACTCAAAGCGGTGGGCATGGGTTGCAGTCCTCAAAAATGTCATTCAGGCCTGCAAGGTTACAGCGCCAACACACAATTCAAACGCAGCAATTTCGCTCTGTAGTGATGCAAAATTGCATCACCACCGCCGGATGAACACCACCATGAACTGGGACGACACCCGCGTCTTTCTCGCGCTGACAAGAGCCCCCTCCTTGCGCGCCGCAGCGCGCAGCCTGGGCATCGACCAGGCCACCGTGGGGCGGCGGCTGAATGCACTGGAGGCCGAGCTGGGCGCCAAGCTGTTCCTGCGTGCCAAAGATGGATACCTGCTCACGCCGGCAGGTGAAACGGCCCTGGCAGCCGCCCGCCGCATGGAAAGCGCAGCCCTCGACCTGCGCACCAAAATCGAAGGCCAGGACGAAAACCCCGGCGGCATCGTGCGCGTCACCAGTACCGACTCCATCGCCATCGACCTGCTGCTGCCCGCAGTCGAGCGCCTGCAGCGGCACTGGCCCCACATCCGTGTGGACCTGGAGGTCTCCACCCAGTTGCTCAGCCTCAGCCGCAGGCAGGTGGACATTGCGTTTCGCAACGTCCGCCCGGAGACGCCCGACCTGGTCGTGCGCCGCGTGGTGTCATGGCCGGTGGGCCTGTTTGCCAGCGCGGGCTATATCGAGCGCTTTGGCGAACCCGTGCCCGACGACGAACTGCGCGGCCACCACCTGGTGGCCTATGGCCCCTACCTGGAGCACAGCCCGTTTCTGACCATGGCCGGTGTGCCCGCCCGCCAAGCCCGCATCGCCATGGCCGTGCGCTCCAGCCTGCTGGTGCGCAAGGCGGTGGCAGCGGGCATTGGCCTGGGTGAAATGCCGGTGTGGATGGGCGAGCGCGAAGGCCTGGTCCGCATCTGGCCCCAACGCTGCCGCACCACCGATTACGAGGTCTGGCAAGTCATGCACCCCGACCTGCAGCGCACCGCACGCGTCCGCGCCACGGCAGAGTTTCTGTCGGAGGCATTTGGTCAGGCGTAGCGGAAAACGGCATGCTGCTTGGCGCTGCCTTCGCAACCAAAGCATCAGCAAACCTGAACTGGCCGACCGACCGAAGAAGCAATCCATTCATCAGTCGGTCAGCGGCGGCAATACCTGCTGCGCCATACTCCGGCACCTATTCCATCTGCTTCATTCACCACCCCATGCAGCACACCATCCAGCACCAGGAGCAAGACGCCAAAGGCGCCTTCACCATCGAGAACAGCGGCCAGCGCCTGGCCGAGATGACCTACAGCCGCACCAACGCCACGATGGTCATCGTGGACCACACCGAAGTGGATCCATCACTCAGCGGGCAAGGTGTCGGGCGCGAGTTGCTGGGCGCGCTGGTGCAGTGGGCGCGAGCTACAGGCACCAAGGTGGTCCCGCTGTGCCCATTTGCCAAGGCACAGTTTGACAAGGACGTGGCTATTCGGGATGTGCTGGTTTAGGCAGGCCCTATGCCGGGGACGCGACAGCCTCAACCCACTGATTGGATCCGCTCGCCGGGGTTATTTGCTTCTTGGTGTCAGAGGTCGCTTGGGCAAAATGGCAGCGCCATGCGCCAGCACTCCCATCCGTCGCACGAGCCGACTCACGTCGGCTAGCCACCACATGCTGCTCAGGATCAACGTTCAGCCTCACCAGGAGCGTCGCACTTGATTCGTCTCACCATCGCCATTGCATCCATGGTTCTGCTCATCGGATGCGCGGGGCCCCGTTTTGATGCCGGACGGACAGAAACGGTACTTCCGCTGCACCGTGCCTGGGTTGACGGGCGACAGGTGGAGTACATCACGACAGACATCTCGGACGGCGCCATGGCAGAGGCCGCCGGTGTGAACCACGTGCCTCGCCTGCGCGACGCCATCGCCGCGCGCCCCTCGGTGCTGGAGCGTGTGTACAAATTCTCGCAGGGCGAACAGATCAGCATCTTTCAATCTGCGCCACGTCCCGTGGGCGCGGCGAACACGGACCGAAGCTACAGCCCACTGTGGCGCCTCGTCCTGGTGACGAGAACGACACACGATCCGGGGCCCGAGCTAACATCGGAGGAGGAGCTATTGGCTGCCGAAGAAAAAGGCCTGGTCTCGCTCAAGGTCACCGATATCGTCATCAACTGCCCCGTAACGCGGGCTGTCGGTGGCGGGGGCCTGGCAGGGGTGCGGTAAGACGGACCGCAGCTCAACCGGGTGTCAGTTCCTGGCGTTCCACGAGGGCTGATGTGAGAAGCCGCATTGCTGCGCCTCTAAACCGTCGGCACCGTGCCCCCATCAATCACATGCTCCGAGCCCGATATCGCTCCCGCACGCGGTGACACCAAAAAAGTGATCAGGTCGGCCACCTCTTGCGGCCTGGCGGGGCGGCCCAGCGGGATGCCGCCCAGCGACTGCATGATGATCCGCTGGCCGCCTTCGTAGTCCGTGCCTGCCTGGATGGCCACGCGCTCGGCCAGTGCGACGGCGGCTTCGGTTTCGACCCAGCCGGGCGAGACGCTCAGCACGCGAACGCCTTGTGGCGTGACCTCTTTCGACAAGGCCTTGCTGTAGGTGGACAGGGCCGCCTTGGCAGCGGCGTAGGCGGTGGTGGACTCGGGCAGCGGCAGCACGCGCTGGATGGAGCTGACGTGGACGATGACGCCCGCGCCCTGGGCCAGCATGGCGGGCACCAAAGCGCGGTCCAGGCGCACGGCGGGCATCAGGTTCTGGTTCAGTTCGTTGAACCACTGCGCATCGTCCAGCGCTGCAAAGCCCCCGCCTGGCGCGCTGGAGCCGCCCACCACGTTGACCAGAATGTCCACGCCGCCCCAGTGCGTGAGCACCGCCTGCGCAACCTCTGCAGCGCCCTCTGCGGTGGAGACGTCGGCAGGCACGTACAGCACGCCGCCAATCGGGTGCGCAGGGGCTGAACGCGCGGTAGCCATCACCTGCACACCGGCCTCCACCAAAGCCTGCACCACGGCAGCGCCCACGCCTTTGGTACCGCCCGTGACGAGTGCGCGCTGGCCGCGCAGTTGAAGGTCGAAGCTCATACCGTGATCTCCAGCGACGCAATCAGGCCACGCTCCAGGCGAAAGCGGTAGCGCAGATCGACCGGGCTACCAGGGAAGTTGCCCTCGACGCGGCTGGTGACGACCTGGTGGCCGTCGCTCTGCTGCAGCGCAAAGGGTTCGGTGGTGTACGTGTACTTTGTCGATGCTGCGGCCTTCCAGGCCCTGATGGCGTCGATGCCCGAATGGGTGCGGCCCTCGTCCTTGACGACGGCCTGTGCCGTGAAGCACCGAGCAATGGTCTCAGCGTTCTTTTGTTGGTCGGCCGCAAAGTAGGCGGCAATGGGGTCGGGGAGGCTCAAAGGGGTCATGGTGACGATCTCCTTGGGTTGGTCGATGGGCTAGTCATCGGGTGGTGGAGTCGTCAGCATGCGCCTGCAGCAACAATTAGTGAATGGCCTAGAATTTAAATAGGCTATGTAGAAAACAATACAGAATGCGCGGATCGGATTTTGCAGAACTGAAGGCTTTTGCCGCCGTTGTCGAGCGCGCGAGCTTTGCGCGCGCGGCGGAGCACCTGGGGCTGTCGCCGTCGGCGCTGAGCCAGACAATTCGCCAGCTGGAAGCCCGCTTGGGCGCGCGATTGCTGAACCGCACCACGCGCAGCGTGGCGCCCACGGCCACCGGGGCACAGCTGTATGCGCGCATGGCCCCGCTATTTCGGGACATGGCCGACGCAGTGGCCGAAGCCAGTGCCGCGGCCGGCCAGATGGGGGGCACGCTGCGCATCAACACGCTGGGCATGGCCGCCACACAGGTCATCGCGCCAAGGCTTGGGCGGTTTCACCAGGCCCACCCGGATGTGGTGCTGGACATCGTGGTGGACGACGGGCTGAGCGACATCGTTGCGGGCCGCTTTGATGCGGGCATCCGCGTGGGCGGGCGGCTGGAAAAAGACATGATCGCCGTGCGCCTGACACCGGACGTGAAGATGATTGCCGTGGCCTCGCCCGACTACCTGGCGCAGCGCGGCACGCCAAAGGCGCCCGCCGACCTGCACGGCCACGCGTGCATCAACTGGCGGCTTCAGATGGATGGCCGGACCTACCGCTGGGAGTTCGAGAAAAAAGGAAAACGGGTGGAGATTGCCGCAGAAGGACCGCTGGTGACCAACCACTCGGACATGGGCGTGGCTGCGGCCGTGCAGGGCCTAGGCATTGCCTATGCGTTTGACCGTGAGCGGGTGGACAACCACATCGACCAGGGGCGGCTGGTGCAGGTGCTTGCCGACTGGTCGGTGGCAAAGCCCGGCCTGTTCCTGTACTACTCCAATCGGCGCCATCCATCACCGGCATTGACGGCTTTCATCGACTGCCTGCTGGACCGTGATCTGCCAGAACCCAGGCCTGGCTTGCGACGCCCATCAGTGAATGCGGCTGTGCAGAGGGCTCCACGTCGGTGATGGGGTCTTGGGTGGCCGATATCAGCCATTCAAGCCAGAAGCGTCGCCCTCACCGTCCTTCCATCCACCCCTTCACCTCGCCCATCAGATGCCCCCGGAACACCTCCGCAATCGGTGACAGCTGCTTGCCCTTGGGCCAGACCAGGTGCCATTGCGACTGGATGGGGAAGCCTTGCACGTTGAGCACGGCCAGGCCCTCGTGGTGGGGGCCGAGGCTGTGGCGGGAAACGATGGAGACGCCCAGCTGGCCTTCCACCGATTCCTTGATGGCCTCGTTGCTGCCCAGCTCCAGTACGGCGCTGGGAACAAAGCCCAGCTGGCGCAGGTGCGCGTCGGTGGCCATACGGGTACCGGAGCCTTTTTCGCGCAGGATGAAGCGCTCGGCCTGCAATTGCGTGAACTTGACGCGCTTTTTCGCGGCGAGTGGGTGGCCTGCGGCGGCGATGACGACGAGCGGGTTGGGCATGAGGATGTGGTCTTCCAGCGGCAAATCGGCCGGCGGCATGGACATGACGTAGAGGTCGTCCAGGTTGCTGCGCAGCCGGTTGATGACATGGTCGCGGTTGAGCACCTCCAGCGAGATGTCGATCTGCGGGTGCAGCTTGCAGAAGCTGCCCAGCAGACGCGGCACAAAGTATTTGGCGGTGCTGACCACGGCGACCTTGAGGCGTCCGCTGGTGAGGCCCTTGGCGCCAGACACCCGCTGCTCAAACGCATCCCACTCGCCCGCAATGGCGCGCGCGGTGCGGGCCAGGGCATGCCCCGCTTCGGTGAGGTGCACGCGGCGCGAGATGACTTCGTACAGCGGCAGGCCCACGGCCTGCGCCACCTCGCGCAGCTGCATGGAGGCGGTGGGCTGGGTGACGTGCATGACCCGGGCGGCGGCGCTGACGCTGCCGGTTTCGGCCAGCGCCAGAAAAAGGCGCAGCTGGCGAAAGGTGATGTTCATAGATTTTTATCTATAGATAAGCGCATTCGAATCGATTTTACTTTGCACCCTGCACTGCATAGCATTGGCGCCCAAGGAGTTGAATGATGCAAAGCTTGCTGGACCCTGCGATCCTGTTTTTTGCCCTGGGTGTGTTTGCGGGCCTGGTGCGGTCCAACCTGGAGATGCCTGCGGCGATCTCGAAGTTCTTGTCGATCTACCTGCTGATGGCACTGGGCCTCAAGGGCGGGTTTGCGCTGGCGGCATCGGGCTTTACGTCCAGCGTGGCCACCAGCCTGGGGCTGGCGGTGCTGCTGGCCATTGTGGTGCCGCTGGTGGGCTATGCGCTCTTGCGGCGGGTGCTGTCGGGCTTCAATGCGGCGGCGGTGGCAGCCACCTATGGATCGGTGAGCGCGGTGACGTTTGTGACGGCCACGCAGTACCTGGAGTCGCAGCACATCGCCTACGGCGGCCACATGGCGGCGGCGATGGCGCTGATGGAGTCGCCCGCCATCATCCTCGCAGTGCTGCTGGCGAATGCGCTGCGGCAAAAGCAGCAGGCGGTGGCCATGGCCACTGCCGCCACTCCCGTGGTGGCGATGACCAGCGGGGGCGCCGCCACGCTGGGCGGTCATGGCCCGGGCAACGTCAATGGGAAGGGCGGCCCCCACCTGTCGGTGGGCAAGATCCTGCACGAGTCGTTCACCGATGGCACGCAGTTGCTGCTGCTGGGCGCGATGCTGATTGGCCTGCTGACGGGCGATGCGGGCAAGGCGGCCATGCAGCCGTTTTCGGGTGATCTGTTCAAGGGCATGCTGTGCCTGTTCTTGCTGGACATGGGCCTATCGACCGCACGGAACCTGCCTGCGGTGCGCCAGCAGTCGCCCTGGCTGCTGGCCTATGCGGTGCTGGGCCCCATCACCCACGCCACGCTGGCGCTGGGCCTGGCCTGGCTGGTGGCGGTGCCTGCAGGCGATGCGGTGCTGCTGATGGTGCTGGCGGCCAGTGCCTCGTACATCGCCGTGCCTGCGGTGGTGCGCTATGCCATCCCCGAGGCCGGCCCGTCGCTGTATGTGAGCCTGTCGCTGGGGCTGACGTTTCCGCTCAACATCGTGCTGGGCATTCCGCTGTACACGCAGGTGGTGCAAAGCCTGTGGGCCGTGTGAGGGGGCGATGCATACAGCCCCCACGTGGCCCCTGGAGTGCGCTTGCGAAGCCTGGCTCAATAGCTATCATTTAAATAGCTATTGAGGCATACTGGACGGGCGGAAACGGCCATTTTTATTCAAATTTTCAACCCACTGCGCCACACAGCCGGTCAGAACAGGCTGCTTTGCCCCTGCAGCAGCCCGGGGCGGAACTGGCCCAGGTCCAGCTCCACGCGTTCGCGGTTCAGGCCCAGCTTGCGGCAGGTGGTGGCAAAACGCTGGCGCACCAGGTCGGCCCACAGGCCGGTGCCTTTCATGCGGGTGGCGAAGTCGCTGTTGTAGGTTTTGCCCGCGCGGCGCTCGGCGTCGCTGAGGTGGTGCAGGTCTTGCACGCGGGCCATCACGCGCGCGGCGCGCTGGGGGTAATGCACCTGCAGCCATTCGCGAAACAGCGCATCCAGCTCCCACGGCAGGCGCAGCACGGTGTAGAAGGCGCTGCGCGCGCCCGCGTCGCGCGCAGCCTCCAGCACCTGTTCCATGTCGTCGGTGATGAAGGGGATCTGTGGCGCCACGCTCACGCCCACGGGCACACCCGCCTCGGCCAGCGCGCGGATGGTGCGCAGGCGCCGGTGGGGCGCTGCGGCGCGGGGTTCCATGCGGCGGGCCAGGGTGGCGTCGAGCGTGGTGATGGTGACGTAGACAGCCGTCAGGCGCTGCGCCGCCAGCGGGGCGAGCAGGTCCAGGTCGCGCTCCACGCCGCTGGACTTGGTGATGAGCGAAAACGGGTGGCGCGCGTCGCGCATCACTTCGATGAGGCTGCGGGTGAGCTTCAGTTCGCGCTCCACAGGTTGATAGCAGTCGGTGGCCGAGCCGATATTGATCAAACGGGGCACGTAGCGCGGCGCGCACAGCTCGCTACGCAGCACTTCGGCAATGTTGTGTTTGGCCACGATCTGCGTTTCAAAGTCGAGCCCCGGTGAGAAGTTGAGGTAGCTGTGGGTAGGCCGCGCGTAGCAGTAGATGCAGCCATGCTCGCAGCCCCGGTAGGGGTTCACCGACAGTTCAAAAAAGATGTCTGGCGAGTCGTTGGCGCAGATGGCGCTGCGCGCGGTTTCGAGGTGCACGCGGGTGGCGGCGGGGGTGGCTGGGACATCGCCTGCACCGCCCTCATCACCAGCCGGCTGGCCCCAGCCGTCGTCGGCCGCGTCGCGCACATCGCGCGCAAACCGGTGAGCCAGGGCCGTGGCCGCGCCCCGGCCACGGATGGCCTGCAGCGGGATGCGGACCTCTTCGGGCGGCGCGGGGATGTCGGACTTGTCCGTGAAGGTGCGAGACATAACTGTATAAATATAAGGGGTATCTATTTAGCTCCAGTGGCGTCAGAATAGCTGGATGGAAACCCAGATGCTAACGCCAACTCCTGGACAGGACTACCCTCGCACCTGGAACGAATTTCTTGACTGGTTTGCCACCGAAGAGGCCTGCCAGGCGTTCCTGGAGAAGCTGCGCTGGCC